>Ga0326721_10000118_pt1 | contig 40306 bp, 61 predicted proteins | sample SGPome_FD_203951 | JGI IMG/M metagenome (GOLD analysis project Ga0326721, IMG submission 203951) | Soil microbial communities from Southern Great Plains, Lamont, Oklahoma, United States - SGP_1_2016 | ecosystem: Engineered > Artificial ecosystem > Soil microcosm > Unclassified | place: USA...
ACGATTGCGCCTTTTCCCTCGTTGTAAAGCGCAGAGACACCGAAATTCCACCCGTTGACCTCGCCATAGTGGCTGGACACGGACTCTGTCAGTTCGCAGAGTCGCTTGTTGTCTGGATCGCCGCCAATCCACTTACCGTAAGCGTAGGTGAGATGTCGGCAAAGGTACTTGCCCTTGCCGACGATGCTGGTCGTGAATTCAAACCATATCGGCTCGCCCAACACAGCGGAAGCCGCAGCGTCAAAGACCAACGTGCGGTCTGGCAGATGGATGATGAGGTGCTGATGCGCCTTGTCTACGCGCACATCCATTTCCACGGCCGCTAGTTCCGCTTCCGTGTATTCCAAGAGAATCGTGTCGATCTCCTGAGTAGCGAGCTTCTGAGTATTTCCGTTGGCGACCAAGTAGATGCTGGGCGCCTCGTTGCGCCCTGATCCAAGGAAGGCGATGGACTCGACAAACTTTGCACAAGCGTAGGTTCCGACGGAGCCGCGCTGAACTTGCGCCCCGGGCACACGCTGGAAAGGGAACAGGGTTCCGCCGATGTTCTGAAAAACCTCGATGGTGTACCGGCCGATTGCGTAGACCTCGCCCCGTTGCTTTTCAATCGACATGATCGGATCGGGGTCGGTTTCCGCGCTGCCGTACTTGAGCGGGTTGACGGCGAACGGGTCATCCAACTCAGTGACGACCAACGACGTGCCGTCAGTCGTCATGAAGTACCCGTCTACCCAGATCATGTCAAGCGCATCACCCAAGTCTGCATCCACGACTTGACTGAGGGCGTCCCCGTCCCAGTAGTAAAGTTTCTTGCCGGACGTAAAGGCGAGCCTGTCGAACGAGTAGTCAAACGTCACTGGCCCACCGTCTGCCACCGTGGCAAGCGTGGAGATCGTTCCATCTTCATCGACGCGCACGAGCGATGTTCCCATGACACGATGCAGCTTCCCGTTCCAGACGATGCCACCTCGATCAATTCCCGGGGCCGTGCCTCCCAACTGCACCAGACCATCCGCAGGGCGCAGGTATCCGCTGGAGATGCCTGATGCCTTGGGGACCGGGACGAGGTTGCGCGGGAGCGAAGTTCTAAGGTTCGTTCCGCTGGCGAAAGTCCCGGACAGGATAGAAACTTGCATGTCAATACGACTGGTAGTCCGTGCCGTCGAAGATGATCCGGCGCCGGCCGTTGAGGAGCAGCGACAGTGTAGACCCCAACGACAGGCCGGCAATGGTCAAGCCGAACAGGCCTAGCGATCCTTCCATCGCAATCTCGAACTGACAGCCGGGCCATGCCCCCACTTTGGAAGGCGTGATGGTGCGGTTTGCCGTCATCGTGCCCGTCAAGCGAAGGACCGAAGGCGAACGCAGAGGAAACAGCGTCATGTCCTGATTGGACGAGACAGGCATGGTGTTCATCCACAGCGGGCGAACCGGCTGCCAGAAGTACGTCGATCCGTAGGCGGAGCAAAGCACCAGATCGGTCTTCTCGCCGAACAGATCGGTAAGCCGTGCGTATTGGCCGACCATGTCCGCGCTAGGCACAGGCAGGCCACCAGGCGAGCCTTGAGCGATTGCGGTGGAGTAAGTGCCCGGCATGATGGCCGAAGGCGAAAATCCCGAAATGTCCACGTTCTGCTCCTTCAGGTTTAGGTGCCCCAGGCCGCATAGCCCGAAGGAATGGGGAATGTGAACTGCGAGGCGAACGTCCTGAGACGCGCAGAGCCGCCGGCACTGTTCGACACGGCTGCGTAAATGTCCGCACCACCAGGGCTTGAGAAGCCTCCGGTGTCCGTGAGCGGGTTTTGCCCAGAGCCGAAAGAGCCGTTCTTGGAGAACCACACCTTACCGCTGCTTCTGTTCAGGCACACACCGATCACATCCCCGGCAACTGCAGCAGTCAATCCCGAGTCGCCAGTACCCGAGCCGGCCGCCGTGTAGGCTGTGCCGTTGGACGCGTTCAGGCCGAGTGATCTGTCGGTGCTGCCGATCCAGTCTTCCATTGACGCCAGTGCGTTGCAAACACCGATCAAAGACCCGGTGTTGACGGCCACCAACTGAACCTCGAAGTAGGAGTTGCCAGAGATGGCCGACTTGCTCTGCACACTGCGAGATGCCCGGTCGGTGGCCGACGAGGTCATTCGCACGTTGTTTTCGGACAGCGTCACAAGCGTGCTGGTGTTCGCTGGGTCGAATGCGGGCAATTGGACGATCACTGAGGAATCGCCAAGCTTCTGCGCCTTGCGTTGACGCCGGACGCCAGAGATGGAGCCCACTCGCACGTTAGGTCTCCGTGGCGGTCCAAGCCTGCCCTGTGGTCGCCCCGACGACCGAGATCGCCCGGTTCGTGGCAACTGCAAAGGCTCCGCCTGCAACGACGCGGTAAGAGCCGGCCGCGTTGGCCGCTGCCGTGCCGCCGATCTCGTTGACCCACAGGTCAGCCGTGCTGATGTTCTGCGCGGTCAGCGACGTGCGGGCTGCGTTGGCAGGCGCGAGGGTCTGAGCCGTGCCGCCCGTCGTGATCGTGCCAGAGCGGTCGGTGCCTGCGGGCAGAGCAGTCGATGCGCTGCCGCCCGTGGAACCTCCGCCGATGTAGACGACTTCGGCTTGCGTGCCGTCGCCCATGTCTTTGTAGCGGATAGAGCGATTGCCGCCTGCGGATTGTGTGATGTCGGGCATGGTGTTCCTTGGTTTAAATCTCTAGGCGCAAATGTAGCTATGCGTGAAACGCAAGTTGTCTCCAGCCACCCAAGCGCGAGAATTTGCTGATAGGTTTGCTAAAGCGCCAGCGGCATTCACATAGTAAAGCTCAACCTTCTGGCCTCCGGGGGATGTGCGGGCACTTAGCTGGAAATTTGTCCCGGCTCCGCATTGTGTGAACCCGCCGCCGCTCGCTTGGACCATAGCAGCGGCGTCGAGCTTTGGTTCAGAAAACGCCCAAACGCCGGCGCCTACGCTGGTTGTGGACCCAATTGTTAAGTCAACAGTGATCGTAATGCGGTTCCCGGTGCGGTCGAAGAATCCTTTGAGGGTGCCGTTACCCAAGGAGGGCGCTGTGGTTGAGGCCGTCCACGCAGGCGCATAGGCACGACTCTTGATTTCGACTTGGCTGCCTGTGCTGTTGTCGGTGATGTCGAAGCTGGGAACTTCGCAATCAAACTTGTGGTTTACTCCCTCAATAATGACAGGGCTGGCGAATACGCAAGTGCTCAGTTTATTTGATCCGCCTTTTATTGTTACTGTGCCGCCTGCGGCTCCAATACGAACACTGGTCATCAAGACCTTGGCGCCCGAACTGCCGAAGATGAGGCCGTTGGTATAGCCTCCGGTCACGTAAAAATCATTGCATCCGCCGAAGTCGTACAGAGTGCAGCCACCAGACTCAGCACCAATGAAGTGCCGGCTGGTCGCCCCAGTATCCGCGCCAGTCACCGCAATAGCAGCCCGTGCGCCGGGCGCGGCCAGCGTGTAGTAAGTTGATGCTGTGGAAACGAAGCCGGTTCCGCCGTTGGCCTTGAAGTCTAAGCACAAGCCGGTTGCGCCATTGGCATTTTTGATCTCTATCCCGTCATCGCGGGCGCCGAAAGATCCTGCATTGAAAACGCAACCAGTACCCGTGTAAATAGTGCCGTTCAAGTCGATTGTCAATCCGCGCAACTCGGATTGAGCCAGCCTGTTAAAAACCACGCCATCCCCGATGACCTTGATGATCGTCTTGCCCCGTCCTGCCCCCTGCAACACGATGCTTAGGTTTTGCCCGTTGACAAGAGGTTTATAAGGAATCACGCCAGGAGGCAAATAAAGAGTATCACCGCCGCTGGCAACGCATAGCGCGATAGCTTTAGAGAGTGCATCGGCTTGATCGGACACTGATGTGCCAGCACGCAAAGATTCATGCTCGGTAACCGGGATGCGATCAAGCAGAGATTTGCGCTCGGCCATTTTTTGGTTGGAAGGTCGCGCGTAGGTTGCATCATCATCAAGTCCAAATCCTACGCCGCCGCTTCCACCGACTGCCGCCAAGTCCGCCTTCTTCACCGCCCCCGCAACAGCATCAGTAGCGGAATCGGCGGCCTCCTGCGCATCCGTGGCCGCAACCTGAGCCAGTGCCGCCGCAGCCACAGCCGCCTCAACCGGCTCTGCCAATGCTGCTTGAACGATCCCATCCACGGTATCGGTGAACTGCGAAACACTCACCCGCCGCGAGTCCCGGTTGCGACGGGACCAGACCGTGATGAGGTCTCCCGGCTCCAGTTCGTCCGTACCGCTCAAGTTGTCTGGGGTTGCCATTGATCGCCTTAGGACGGGTTGGTGAAGCGGGCAGTTGGCACCGTGTAGTTTGCGCCGCTGTAGATCGCTGCATTGGACACGCGAAGTTCAGACAAGCGAGCATTGAACATGCCCGAGGCGCCGTCGTAGGTACGGTCGAAACTGCCAAACGCATCCACATAGCCCGACAGGCCACCCGTGAGCGGGGTAGTAGCGAGACCAACCCGTGCGCCGTTCATGTAGAGGGCAAGCACGTTGCTGGCTCGCTGCAGGGCGAAATGATAGGCGCCCGACTGTCCGCCGACGATGATGGGTTGCACGGCTGCGGTCTGGAAGGCGATGAAATCCTGTGTACCGTTCTTGGCATAGAGTACGAACGACATGGTCGTGGGGCTCTCTCGGCGGCACTCCACACGGATGCGCATGGTCCCACCTTGGGACCCATCGGTCGAGTATTGGCACACATCGCGGTAGTCATCGTTTGCGATGAACGCGCCTTCGATGGTGAAGTCACCATTGAAAGCAATCGGGGTGTTCGAGGTGATGGCGCAGCACGCACCGACCGACGATTGAGCAAATGCACCTTGGCCGAAGGGAGCGCCAGGCTGGGAGTCGCAGCCAGGGACGCGGTTGTCGCCCCAGTTGTTGAAGGTCGGGCCGCCGGGAACCGAGTTCACCCACACCGCAGGACGGGTGCCGCTTGCCACCTCGCTCAGGTGCAGCAGGGCAATCGTGGACGTGGTAGGAGGGGTAGAGGTGGCCGTGCCCGTCACGAGGGCCGCAGCAGCCTCTGCGCGTACCGTAAGCGCCAGATGTGCGGCGCGCTGTTCAGCAGCAGCAGCAGCCAGCGGGGCAAGGCGGGCATATTGACCCCGCGCGGCTTGATAGGCCGCCTCAGAATCCACGTTCAGATTCGTGACAGCGGTATTGAGGGTGATCAGGTCTGCGTCTGCGATGGTTGCCATGATTTGCCTTAGGAAATGTTAGCCGTGCCGACCCACCACGGGAAGCCGGGGACCGGGAAGGAGCCGCTGTACTCGAACTGGTCATTGCCACTGGTACCCATGCCGAACTGCGGTTTGCCGGGGTACGTTTCCATGCGGATCGGGCCGTAGCGGAAGTTGTGGACGCACCGGCCGACACCGTCAGCAATGGAGCAGGTGTACTGCACCGTGCCGTGGTTGTCGTGGTCTTCCACTCGGACGAGATCCTTGACGCGAGAGTCTTGAAAAGTCCTGCGAATCACGCCCGTGGTGCCGTTGTTCGTGAAGTCCACGAAGACCGCCGCTTTGATGGAGCGGACACCAACCACAACCGACGAAGTGACGTCGTCAGGGACAACTGCTGTGAACCGGGGCTGTGCCTTTTCCTTGATCGGGGCAATCGAGGTCGGGTTGGTGCCGCCCAAGCTGATGGCGTTGATCTGGACGATCTGATCTGGGCTGCCCCCTTGCGGGTAACCGCCGAGGTCGTAGGTGCGCAGCATGCCGTCTTCCGTGGCGATCCATGCACGCTTAGGGGTGTTGCCCAGCGTGTACGGATAGACCAGTGTGGCAGTTGGCTTGCTAGGAAGATCGATCGTCTTGATGACGACGGGCTTCTGCTGCGGCGCTTCGTCCAGCGTGTACGGCCATTGACCAGCGTTGTCGCCGATGTTGGTCGTCTTCATGTAGTTCTCGCGTGACCCGAAATACATGCTGTTCATGTACGTGAACAAGGGCTTGAGGTCGAGGAAGATCGCCTTGGATTCGGTCTTGGAGATGACGACGGCGATGCCTTGGCGCGCGTAGCGGTCGCCGTAGTCGCCCACCGCCCAACGCTGGCGCTGGTCCTCGTAGTCGGTCCAATTTCCGGTGTTGCCGGTGGTCTCGTTGTAACCCGAGCCGTTGAGGTAGCGAAAGCGATGGTGGCCCGTGGTCGCCGTGATTTCAGTGGGCGCCATCATGCCGGGCAAGGGGATGTACCCGAGCACCTTCATATAGGCGAAGTTACCCAAATTGTGCATCCCCGGGTGCGCCGTGCGCCACTCACCCCACCAGCCCTCAAAGTCCTTGCCCCGCGCCCGGTCCGGGTCTTGGTTGGCAATCGTTGCGCCTTCACCAAGGCCCGTGAGAGACACCACAGCGACTTCGCCGCGCAGGTTGATCGTGTCCCACACCGTCACCAGCAGGAACTCGTTGGACGAGGTCACAGCCGCCCCGGTGGGCTTCTTGCCTGCACCCAAATAGGTGAAGGTCTTGTTGGTCATCGTGTTGGCACCGACCGTGCAGATGAAGCCGTCATCAAAGATGCAGATCGTTTCTACCGCCCAACCCGGGCGACCGAAGGCGTGAGCCATCGCCACGGGGTTCTTGACCCGCTTGCCGCGATCCTTCCAATACTTCGGTTCCGTGCCGTCAAGGCCCGAGCCGTAGCGAACCCAGCTCAGTTCAGGCAGCAGCGAGACGACATAGTGGCCGTTGGAGGTGGCCTGAATGTCCGAGACACCGATGCGCGCGTTCGGATCATCCGGGGCATAGGCGATGTGCAGGACGTTGGACGCGAAGTCGCCCGAGTCCTCGTTGTATGTGCCGAGTTGGTAGTTGCGCACGTCGCCGACCGGCATGCGCTTGTCCGGCGGCTTGTACCAAGTGGGCAGATTGTTGATCGCTGCCGAGGGGCTGCCGTAGCGGTAGGCGATGCCAGCCGTGGACGACAGGTCAATGGAGCGGTACTTGGCCGCGTCGATCACACCGTTCGTCGTGATGGAATCGGTGACGCCTGGCACCACGGCGTTGTCTGCGGCTGCGAACGAGTCGCGGGCCTTGGCAGCCATCTTCAGGGCACCCGAGTCCTTCGGATGGATACCGTCGTAGGTGTCATCCAACGTGATCGCGGCTTCCATGTCGATCAGGCCATCGGCGAAATTCTTGTAGTTGGCCCGAATCCAAGTGTTGTATTCGATGCGGCGACTCTCGCGGCTCTGATCCCAGCTTGGCGAGAGGGCGCGCAACGTGATCGTCGAGACCCAGACTTTGTAGCCAGTCGCCCGCCCCTTGCCGGCGAGAGACTGGATGTAGTTCTTCATCGAAGCCACATCGCGGTTGTCTAGCGCCAGGTCATTCGTGCCTGCGCTGCCAACCACCATCGTGTCCATCGTGCTGGCGTTGAACTTCGTTCCGGCGTGGTCGTTGCCGCCGTAGTTGTCGTTCATCTGGTTGAGCGTCGTGCCCGACACTGCCAGATTGAGGACGCGAACGCCCGTCAGGGTGCCGTACTGCGCCGGCCACGGCGTCGGATTGTTGCCCGTGCCCGAGGTGATGCTGTCGCCCTCAAAGACAACACCCTTGGGGATGAATCCAGTTTGAGGCGTCGGCGTCGGCGTCGTGCCCGTGCCCGGGTTGGTCGTAGGAGGAACCACGGTGCCGACTGCGTCCTCGCAGATCTTCACCGCTGCGGTCGTGCGCTTGATCAGATCAGCGATGGCGCCGACGTCTTCCTTGATCTTGGCTTCCCGGCCTTGCACGTCGGAGAGCAGTTGCTTGAAAGACAAGGAGCGGTCGGTCAAGACCTTGTTGAAGGCGGCATTGACGACAGGAACGATAGGATCAGCCATTATTCAGCCCCGAGAGAGATGGTGCGCAGACGCATGGCGCCCGACACTTGGTTAGAGATGGCAATGGCCTGCGTGACGAGCGGATCAACGGTTGAGGTGACCCCGGGGATGAATGCCCAAACGGCCGTCCCATCAGCCAATGCGACAGGCACCTGGCCGGGCAAACGCTCGCCCAGTGGGAGTAAGCGCGTGGTGATGCCAAGGTTTAGGGCGGCGCGTGCCTTCTGTGCATCTGTGAGGGTCTGTGCCCCATCAAACCTCAGTCGGAGATTGAGCCCTTGCAGAAGATCGGCAATAGCAGCCGATGCACCAGAGTCAACCCCAGAGATCTCAGTGCGCAGGCTCTGCTCCAGAGACTCCAGAAACTGCTTAAGCGCCAGGCTGTCCGTAGGATTGCCTAGCAGCGACGCCCAAGTAGATGCGCCCCCACCTCCGCCTCCTCCGCCGCCAGAGGAAATCACCTTCTCTACGAACTCGCTGATCGCCCCGACAGAGGCGCGGCGTGTGCCGCCATTGCGACCCGAAAGGATGATGACTTGATCGTCTTCAGTGACTTTGGCTTGGCTGGTGAGATAGTTGCCGATTGTCATGGTTAGCCTTCGAGGTCCAACAAGCTGTCGGGACCGGCTTGCAGACGATCAACAGGGGGACGGGTGAATCGGCGGTATCGATTGCCAGCACCAGCGGGCATGACGTTGGGTTGGATCTGAGCAGGGGTTGCCATGCACTGAGCCAAGACCATGTCGTAGGCCTGCTTGGCAGGAGCGGTCGTGGTGCGGGGGACTTGCTTGCCATAGCTCGACGCGAGTCGAATAGCGAGGTTCAGGAAGACGGCTTCCGTGAACATATCCGAGATGCCCGAATCCTGATCGGGATCGGCGTTGAGCGGATCAATCGTCATGTTGTAGCCGATGCGGATGCCTTGGCCGTTCCACATCGCCATCATGGCGTCAAGTCGAAGCATAGCGGACTGCTGCTCTTGAGGCGTGATGTCAAAGACGTGACCTGCCAGGCCGATCTCCTCGAATGCTGCCTCGATGATCTGACGCTTGGTGTAGCTCACGCTGTCTCCAGCGATGCAGCGATGAGGGCTCCGAGCTTCTTGTCACTGGTGCGGCCATCGAAGCGAATGCCAAGCTCCGTTGCCTTCGACTCCAACTCTGCGCGAGTGGGAGGAGCAAATTGCTCAGCAACAGCGTCTTCCACCAGCTTGACCACATCCACGACATCGGACGGGGGCTGATAGGCGGCAGCTTCAAGGGGGGTGAGACACCAGCCGGCAGCCAGCATCTCAGGCACGGCACTGGCATCGACGGTCGTGTAATCCACCATGACGCCATGCAGTTCATGCGAGCCAGGGGCACGGTACAGCATCGTTGCTTCTCTCATCGGGGCTCCTGGCGGGGGAATGGGGGCGCCGACCCGAAGGCCGGCGCGAGCGGAAAGCCGCTTACTTGCTGAACAGGGCGTTGACCGACGACACGTCGTTGGTGTGGCCCGGACCTGCGGAGGTCACTTCGAACGGGGACTTGACGCCCAGACGCTCGCACAGAGCCTTGACGTATTCGGTGCGGTTCTTGCCCGAACGCTCCAGTTCCATCAGGCCAGCGACCTTGCCTTCAGGCACAGCCGGCTCAGCCTTGGCATCGATGGCAGCCTTGAAGGCGTCCAGACCCAGATCGACCAGACCAGCCCAAGGCATGATCTCGTGACGGTCGGGCCAGCGGTCGCCGGTCACGTCCGTCTCGGTGGCCGAGCGCGTGGCGAAATTGGTCTGCGCGGACTGCGCGTAGGCAGCCTTGACGCCTTCCTTCTCGGCCTTCTCGCGCTCCGACTCGGTCAGTTCCGGGTAGGTCGTGATATCTTCGGGCTTGGCGCCGCCAGAGACTTCGTTCACGGCGTCCTGCTTCACTTCTTTCTTGGCAGTCATGATTGCTCCTTATGCCTGGTTGAATGCCAGCGAACCGCCGAACATCGGATTGATCAGCGACGTGCCGAAGTCAATGTCCCAACGGTACTTGACCGCGAGGTTGTTGATGTTGCCTTGGCGAACGTAGGTGATGGCGATCCCGAGTTCCGGGGTGGTCGCGCGCATGACGTTCCAGCCGTCATTGGGGTCAACGGTGAACGAACCCGGCAGGAGCAGGAGGTTGTCAGCGACGAAGAACGGGTTCAGTTCAGCGGTGGTGGTGTTGAGCCACGTCACAGCCGCGCCGGTCGCCGGGGTGGCAGACACGTTCTTGTATTCGATCTCAGCCTTGGTCGCGCCGCCGCCCGAGATGATCGCGGGAGCCACGAGGATCACGTTGGCAGCGGGCTTGCCGATGACGCGGAACGTCTGGAGCTGGCCCGTGTCCTGCTTGGTGATCATGTGGATCGAGTTCACACCAGCGATGGTGAACGCGTCGCCTGCCTTGATGCCGGCATAGTTGGCCGACGTCACAGCGAGGGTCGAGTAGCGGTTGTCCACGTTCTCGGTTTCGCCGGTGGCAGCCGTGCTGGTAGCCTTGGGCACCCAGTACTGGTTCGCACCGTTGACGGTCGTTGCACCACCGGCAGCAGCAGCAAGGCGGATCGACTGATCGTTCTTGTACGTCTCGAAGCCTGCGACATCGCCGACGTAAGCCTTGGTATAGGCGTCCATCGAGGATTGCATGCCAGAGGTCTGCGGCTTGGCGAGGTTGGAGGCCATGCCGTTGTAGACGCGCGGCGACAGGAAGGCCTTGCGGTTGCGCAGCGGAATGCCCTGCTCGGTCATCTGAGCATCAGCCAGGGCGATGTCGTCGAAGCCGGTCGGAGCGGTCGTGCGCTTGACGAACTGCGAGCCTTGGAGGGCAGCGGTCGTGAACAGCGCGAGGTTGATGTCCGAAGCCAGCTTGTCGCGGGCAGCGTCACCGTAGTTCTTCAGTTGCAGCGGATCGCGCAGATCCTTGGCCGACATGTTGCCGTTGGCCGACTTGTGGAAGCCGATGCTCACCGGCACAGCCATTTCGGTGATGTCACCGAAGTTCGCCGTCTGGTCAAAGCCGTCATAGGAGGCGGCGATGTTGGGGACGTTGATCCAAGTCTTGTCACCCAGACGCTGCATCTCTTGATCGCCGAAGGGGCGATACTTGCGGGCTGCCTTTGCGATGACGAGTTGGTCTTCGAAACCCTCGATCATCTCATCGAACATCACCCGTTCTTCACGGTTGAAATTGTTTGCCATTGCTGTTCCTGCTTAGGTTTAGGTCATGCCTTCTTCTTTAGCTGAGCCCGATAAGCCGCGATCTTGGAACGATCGCCAGACTTTTCGGCCTCGGCTTCGAGTCGAGCCAGGGTTTGATCCGAGACGCCCCGTCCACTGCCGCGAACGGCTGTTTCAGGGAGCGGCGCTGCTTTGCGAGGGGTAGCCTTCAATTGAGTCTCCAGTTTTCCAATCGCTACAGCGAACTTCACAGGGTCTGAGATGGAAGCGAGTTCTTTCGCCTTCTTCGGGTTCTTGCCGAGCGCGTAGACGAGCATTGCCGGGGCATCTGCTCCCGAGAGAATGATGCCTTGCTGCGTGACAGAGAGGACTTCTTGGGCTTGCGCCTCTGCGTCCTCGAAGTCTCGGACCTTCAGCGAGCTTTTCTGCTTGCCGTAGTCGTCGAGCTTCGTCTGCCATGCCTTTTGGGCATTCGTGGCCTCGTCCCGCTTCTTCTGCTCCTCCGCATCGGCGTTGCGCTTGCGCTCATGCCATTGCGTCAGTTCTGCATCAAAGCGGTCCTCGTCGTAGTCGCATGCTGCCAGCGTGGGCTTGGCGCCAACGGCCTGGACTTGCGTCTGGGCGGGGGCGGCTAGCTTGGCTTCCAGCTCACGAATGCGCTTGGCCTTCTCTCTGTTGTCCTTGCGAACGTCTCGAACCCATTGGGGCGCGGTCTGCTCATCTTCTTCAGGGGTCGGCGGCTCCCCATCTATGTGGACTTCGATCTCTTCCGGTTCTTCCTCGGGTACTTCCGGGGCAGTGTCGTCAGCCACTGGGGCCTCAATCACCTCCTCAGGGTCCACCGGATCGACCGGAAAATTCTCGTCGTCCACTTGCGTTTCTGCCTGCGTCATCTGTCAACCCTTCAATCTCACCTAAGCCGGTGGTGGCAGCGACATGATAGTTATTTCCTATCAGAACGCAAGCCCCATAGCTAGGACATATTTGGAGGCGGTGTGGCAGGCATCCCGCTGGATGGCGTGGGGCTGGCTTGCGGCTGGAGCAGGCCTTGAAGGGCTTGAACAGAGGCGATCTGCGCATCGTTCTGGGTTGCGCCTGCCTCTGCCAGCGTCTTGATGCGCTGAGCCTCCTTGAGGCTTGCCGATGCGATGGTGTCCACCGTCTTTGCACGGTTCTGTGCTGCGCCTGCGGTGGCTTCCTCTGCGGCTGCCATGAGGTACTGCGTGTTTGCGTCCGGCTTGGCATTGGCCTGCTGCTCGGCGAGCATCTTGGCTTCCTCCTCGGTCGGCTTGACGATGCCCATCTGCACTGCCTTGGAGCGCGCAAACTCCCTCAGGTCCGTCATGCCCTCGCCTTCCATGTTCATCAGCGTGGAGAGCAGGAGGGCCGACTTCATCTGCGGGTCTTCGGTGATCGACGCAATCCCAGTCAGGGCACGCACGACAGCAGCGCGCCGGCTGGACGAAGACGGGCCGACCTCTGCCACCACATCAAGAATCGCGGAATTCAGGTCGTTCTCAATGAAGTCCTGCCCCGTCTCTGGATCGTAGGCAGGGACATTCATCTCAACCGATGAAACTTCGCCCTTCTCGTCGATGGTCTTCATCCTTCGGCGTTCTTCCACGAGGATGTCCCGTTCCATCGAGAGCCATACTTGACCGCAGCGGCTCATGGCTTTGGAGAGGTTGTCCACGTACAGGAAAACTTGCATGTCCAGCTTGTTCTGGATCAATTCAACCGCCTTGCCGCTCATCTGGGGCTGAAGCTGCTCTCCTGCTTGCTGATTGCCAAGGATCTCCTGCATCCCCGTCTCGGTGATCTGGAACAGCGCAGCGAGGGCGGGAGGGAGTTGGGGCGGTTTGGTGTAGCCAAGAGGGCCAGCGGGCTGCACGTTGCCCTCTGCGTCCCTCATGGCGTTGAGCATGAGATACGGGTACTTCTTGACGTTCTGATCTGCCCACATCATCGTGTGTCCGGCCATCTGCTCGGGGGTCACGATGGGGATTTCAGTCGAGGACAGCGAGGAAATCTCAGCCAGGCTCGACATTTGCATGTTGATGAGCCGTTGAATGTCCTTGGCGGGACGAACATGGCCCATGCAACGCTCGATCCCGTCGATTACGCGGCGCTTGCCGTAGACAGGGATGATCGGAATGCAGTTGCCAGCGATATAGCCCTCGTCTTCGAGGATGCCGCCGCCTGACAGGATGTACTTGTGAACCTTGCGCCGCTTCATGCGCTTCTGACGCACCTCGCGGAAGCCAGTCGCAGCCAGTTCCTCGGCCTTCTGCTGGCCTTCTTCGCCCTCTAGCTCCTCGGCGGGGACTTTCATGTCCTCCTCATCGAGGCCACGGAAGACATGCACCACTTCGGTGACTTCTTCGACCTTGTAAAGCTCGCAGACGTAGACGACGTCGGGTCCAGACCAGCCAAACGCCCAATCTTGGATGCCCTTGCCCCAAGAATCAGGCTCGTCGTCGTACTTTTCCTTGTACGCCTGCGGGGTCATTGGCGTCAGGACGTAGCAACGCTTGGCGTCGGCCTTGTCTTGGCGCTTTGCGTCCAGATCGAAGAAGACTGTCGTGTCAGCGTCAAAAATGGGCTCAATCTTGACGCGCTGCTGCTCGTTCTCGTCGTCTTCCTCGTCCTCGTAGGCAGCACGCAAGCGCCAAGCGCCAAACCCACCGCACACAGCTTCCTCGAAAGCGTTGTCGTAGGCCTCCATTGCATTGGAGTCTTGCTCGTCGGCCCGGTAAAGGCCGGCACACACGTCTGTCATCTCGTCGCCGGTCGCGCCGTCCCTTGGGATGAACAGGACGGAGATGCGATTGGCTCGGTACTCGTTGATGATGCGGGTGACAGCAAGCTGAATCTTGTTGACCTCCAGCCTCGGGCGATTTTCGTACTGATCGCCCCATGCACCTGCCCATTGCTCCCCTGCTACGTGGACGAATTTTCTGTCTTCGACGCACTGTTGCCGCTCATCCCACACGGCCGACTGGATCTCATCGAACTCCCGCATCGCATCGCTGTGGACTTCTGCCAAGCGTTCTGCTTTTGACTTTGCCATCGATAGGTTTCCTCAATGGCCCGAACGAGCCCGATAGGCGCGTATGTTAAACGAGGGCTTGACGAAAGGCTAGAGCGAGGCTATGCGGAGCCCAAAGAGATACCCCCCCACATGACACGCCGCGCTTGCGCCGGGGACAGAGGTGAGGGGCGTAAAAGGTAGGCAGGCGTGTCGGGGAGCTTACTGGATAACGCTCAGAGCTTACTGGATAAGCAGCTAGGTTACTGGATAAGGCGAGAGGGTCGAGATCAATGACGGCGGCTGGCCGACCCAGCATGATCATGGCGCAAAGACGCAGGACCTTTGCGACACTCCACCATCAGCCCACATTCTACCGTCTGGCGTAGGGGTTGTGCGATGGCATGGGCACCACCACAGGCGTCTTGGGCGTGAGAGCCGCACGTCGAGCGCCCTCGCAGGCATACCGCAGTGCATCGATGACGTGGTTGTCCTTGTCGCTCAGCACAGGTAGCACCAGCCCCGTCAGTGGATCGGTCTTGTAGCTGTAGAGCGTCAGTTCGTCAATCAGATGCTGGCAGCGCGGGTGAACGATGATGTTGAACGACTTCAGCCATTCGACGCCTTCCTCCAAGCTCCGAGCCCCCTTGACCGCAGCATTGATCTTCGGGAAGCCGTTCTTCCGCATGTGGCTGATCGTCTCAGGCCTGGCAGAGTCAGCCGTGAGAGGCCACTTCTCGGCGTCAGGGATGGACATGAACAGCGCGGGTGTGTCCACGATCTCGCAGCCCACCCGATAGGCTTCGTAGGGCACGTAGAGGTTCTTGCCCACGATGTAGCACTGCACCATCACGGTCGGGTCAACGCTGTAGCCCCAGTCAGCACCCTGGCGGAGGATGGCCTCTTCGGGGACGTCGAACTCCTCAACCTTCCAGTTGCGGAAGACGCGGGCCTCTGAGTTCTGCTGGTACTTGCCTAACCAGATGTGGGCGAACTTGTCCGGGTCTCGTCCAAGATCGTATTCAAGCTCTGCCTTCAGTTCTTCGGGGAGCCACGGGTTATCCCGGTAGTTGACCTCCACCACGATGGAGTCGGGAGGCGGCTCAGCAGATCGCAGCAGCGCATCCACGGGGTCGGTGGGCTTGCTCGGGTTCCACACGAACCAAAGCTCCGAGCCCTTCTTTCGGATGGTAGGGCGGAGCAGATCAAGCGAACGCTGGCTTAGGCTCTGCGCTTCTTCGACGAGGGCAATGTCATAGCCTTCCAAACTCTTGATGGAGTCAGCGGTATGGTTTTGCATCCCCTGGAATATCGTAAGGCTGCCGTTCACGCCCTTGATACGCGAGTCCTGCACATCGAAGTACGCTCCGGCATTCATGGCCGATATCTTGCCCTCCAGCAGCTTCTTGACGGACTGGTCAAGCGACTTCTGAATCTCCCGGACGCACACAGCATCCGTCTTCTCCATGATCTGCCGCTCGATCAGCATCTCTCCGAAGAAGTGGGACTTGCCCGAGCCTCGCCCCCCGTGTGCTCCCTTGTAGCGGGAGGGTTTGAGCAGGGGCAAAGCCCATCGGGGCGTCTGGAGGCGGAGTTCGCTCATCTCAGATCAAAGAAGACCCAGCCGATAAGAAAGCCAGCAGCGAAGAGTAGCAAGCCCTCAATCACGTCTGCTCCTTCGCCGGGTCCACGATCTCCCGCACGACCTTGGCAAACAGCACGGGGCCACCGTCAGCGCCCACATGCTCTGCGGTCACCTTGTCACCGAACTCCTTGGGGTTGGCCTTCGATGCCTTCCAGCGGTAGTGATGGGCAAGCTCCTTGGCCTTGGCAAGGGAGAACTGGTCTTTCGCCTCCTCGATGACTTGACCCGCCATCTCCTCGAAGAAACGGGCTGCGGCTATCCTTGCCTCTCGCGCGCGTGCGGAACGTTGAGGATCAGCAGCAAGCCATCTGCACATCGTCGCAGGATCGATCCCCAATCCCTCGCACAAACTGCGCTGTGTCGCCCCATTGGTGAGCTGGTCACAGAGCCAGTCGATTCCCTTCTCGTCTAGGGTGTTCATGAGCTTTCCCCCTTGATGGAAGCTGCTGCGCCTGCGTACATGCGACCCCAAGAGGCGCAGATACCAATCAGAGCGCAAGTCGCAAACCCCGCTACCCACAAGAAGGCTACAAACCCCTCAAACATCCACACAAGCCCCAAGGGCAGGTAAACGATAGTTAGTATCATCACTAGATCCCAGGCCTTTTCCAGAGCGGTCATGATTTCCAGTCCTTGAGGAGCGGGTGCATGTCCGCAACAGCTTGCTGCGCCGCGATCTTCGTGTACGAACCCAGCCCTAGCCCTTGAGACTGCACCCCTAGAGCGTTGCGTGAGACAGCGTCAAGCAAACGCCCATACGCTGCGATGTGCTCTCGCTTCTTCCGGTTGGCTCGCATGATGGCGAACTTGGTAGGTGGCGTGTTCATGCCAGTCCAGCCCCTTCGCTTTGTCCAGCATTCTGCGCAGAATCCGGGTTGGCGTTCATCTTGCTCATCACTCTCTCCTTGTTTGGTCTTGATTATCCTCTTTGGGAGGAAAGGGCACGAACCAAGGGAAGATTCTGTTCATCCAAGCCCAAGATTCATAGGCAGCGGCTGGCGTGTCCCCATGACCCCAAAAGCTGTATGGCTGGTCGCAGTCGCAAATCCAGACATCCCAGACCGACCAAACGATCCTTGGCTTCATCTCAGTCTCCCCACAGCAGGTAGATCAGGATGATGGCTAGGACAATGGTGAAGATGGTCATGTCACCGCCCCTTGATGGCGTCAACGACTTCGCCTGCCATCAGCATCACCAGCATGCAGAAAAAGAGCGTAGCCATCCCCCAAGCTTCCAACGCAGCGCCAGCCGCCGTCATGCCCGTGGACATGAAGCCCAACAGTATCGCAGGCGTCTTCATGCCGTCTCCTCTTGTCTTGGAGAGGGGAGGCGAAGGAGGGTTTCGTCTACTGCGTCGTCTCCGGGGTCACGGATGGGACGGAGGTGGGCATCCTGCACATGAACTATGCAACCATCGCGCGCGTCGATGATCTTGGGGCTGGTCATCCAGCAGTCGCTCCAAATTGGGCTGGCCACATCAATGCGGACAATGGCTCCAAGCAAAGGCGGGCACTTCGCATCTTTGCCTTTCCGCACCACAATCGCCAAATCTCCAGGTTTGCAGTTCATCCTTGTTCTCCTTCAGGGGTAGCGAGGCGAGCGACTTGCTCGGCAATGGCGCGGCAGGCGCGAGGCTCACCGCTGGCTGCGTTGCTCAGATCAACATCGCCATTTAGCAGAGCCGTGTCCTTGTACGCGCTGTAATGGCTCTCCAGCTCCTCGCAGATCGTTGCCATCTCGGCTAGCGCCTGCTTACGGGAGGCTTGCCATGCTTCCCAAGCAACGAAAGCGGCGCAATCCCTGTAATTGCCATCCACAGTGCGCAGCAACCCGACAATTTCGTCTTGATCATGCGACCAAGCCTCAAACCTCTCCCGGTCGGTCATTTCTTCTCTCCCCGGATGTGACGGACTACGCGGGTGTTCCCGAAGCCAAGGGGCGGAATCAGCGTCTTGCGCTTGCCGCTCATGCCGGCTCGGTAGACCGCCGCGACATGCCGTGCGGTTTCTCGGGTCTCGTATTGCCCGTGCGTTCTCCACTTTTCGCTTCGGGAGTTTCGCACCTGAACACGCCACATCACCTTCGTGCTGTCAGTCTTTGCCATGCTCACTCCTTGAATGGGTTAGGGACGATCACCACAGGCTTTCGTATGGGGCGCTGGAGCACGCGGCGAAGCCATACCACGCCTCCACGCTCACGGAACTTGGTCCAGTCGTCTGAGGTTAGGCGGATGGCCGAGGGCTTGAGGGGGTGTTGGGGCTTTGGTCTTGGCATGCCCATAGTGTAGCCCGTATCGTAGCGCAGTCAACCCTTCTTTATCTCAATCTCATTCATCCATAGGACAAGCCAAGCGGGTGATATCCCCGACTCCAGGCATCCTGTCTTAGGACTCCTGCTCCCTGAAGGTCAGCTTCTATTTCCACAGCGCCCGTATCGTTGGGCTAGACGTCACATCACCGTTCTGCTGTGTTCCTGGTGTACCGCTGAAAGTCACCGCGCCGGCTTGTCAGTAAGCGCATCGCTGTCTTGGGTGCGCCGACGACAACGGCCATTTGCTGTGTCAACCTCCGCCCTGAGATTGGAACGACGAAAAGCCCGTTTAGGTTTTCGACCCTCCGCCGCCAAGCAAGGGGAATGCTCCCCAGAGGATCGAAGCCTAAACGGGCTCCGTTCGTGTCAGTGCTTGGCGGCTTGACAGGATCGATTGTACAGCTATCGCAAGCGACGCTCAAGCCTCCTGAGCTTCTTGGAAAAGACTGCCCTCAGTCTCTCCAGATACTCCCGGCTGTACTTGGCAGGCTTGTTCTGCGCGTACAGCCAGTCGATCCGCTCATCACCCCACCGCTCCCTCGCGCGGGGCAGGTACACCGCCAGGTTGCCGCTCAGATGGTTGTTGCACTGCGAGCAGCCCTTCGCTATGTTCCACAAGTTGTAGCGCACGCTAGAGGCTGCCCCCACGCTGCGTAGGTGGCTGGCATGCCATTGCCCGTCCCAGTTCGGCCCCTTGTCACAGGAGCAGCAGCCCAAATGGCGGTCGCGCATCCTTACGTAGGCGTTCACGGCATGCTGCGCCCGGTCAGCGTAGGCAGACAAGGGTTCTATGGCCCTGAGCCGCGCTTTATCCGCCTTCTTCTCTAGCGCCTTGGTCTTCTTCTCTGCCTTGACCAGACGGATGGCGCACATGGGGGAGCAAGCACGCGCCCCCATGCGCTGAGGGGTGAAGATGGTTTGGCAGGATTCGCAGGTCCGGGGCTTCATCGTTCGCGCCTGTTCTGCGCCAAGAAAGCCTCGCTGTACTCGATGAGGCTGGATGCCCGCTTCTTGCTCATCAGCGATGTGGACTCCCTGAGGCGAATGGGCTCACCCTCTAGGCCGTGGATCATCTCGCCATCACCTTCTGTCGCCTGAGCGTGCGCCGAGATCAGAAGCAGCTTCCATTCCTCCCCGCTGCGCCGCCTGCCACCCCACTCAGGGCCGCACTTAGACAGCTCGCTACAGATGGCGTGAAAGCGAGCATTCTGGTCTAGGTTCCTCGTCGGCTCCGATAGCACCACCTGCGCCCCGTCAGGAGCGCCCCAGATGGCGTCGATTGCCCGCTGGCGAACATCGTTGTTGACCAGCCGGAAAAGGCGCTTGTCGATCACTTGGCGACCCCGCGCCACGGCAGCGACTGCATGGCACTGGCAATGCGCTTGGAGAGGGCAAGGGTGGCGCCGTTGCCGTTCCCAAACCCGATGCCCCAAACCTTACCGTTCCAGTAGCAGTCGTACGAACGACCGTCAGAGTAGCGGCGGCGGTAGAGTCCAACGCGCACCGGCTTCTGGTTGCCGGCATACCATGCTGTCAGTTTCATCGGGGCACCTCGTTCCTGTAGTAAACCATCGGTCGCGGGACAAGATCCTTCGCCCGCACAAAGCGCCGGTCCGAGAACCAGCCATCCAAGACGACGCCCACCATCCCCTCTGCGCCGTTCTGCAAGGCAATCACCTTGAGGCCTCGCCAGTCGTAGGCGTGTCCTTGTCGCATGGTGGCGAGCCTAGCGCCTCCTCCAGCATCCGGGGGAGTTCGCTGTAGTCCTGCGGGTAGTGCTTCGCAAGACCCCGGGCCTTTGCACGGATGTAAGCATCCCAGCTCTCCCGGTACGGTGGGGCACTCAGGTTGAGCAGGTGCTGAAGCTCGTACTGCAATGATTCGTTCATGGTTCATCCTTGGCTCCAGTTGAAGACGCTGTTGGCGACCCGCCCCGACCTAGCAGCGGCTATGCAAGCCTCCTGAGCGTCGAGCTTGGCGCGTTTGCGTTCCCTCAGGTACTTCACCTTGTCGGCACGCGCCGCCCCCTCCTGGCTCAGTGTGTAGAGAACAGGGGTGGGTATGACGTAGCCGTAGTCACGCATGGCCCCCAAGGTCTCCTGAACGACATGCAGGGTCAGCCCCGTGTCCGCTGCTATCTGCTTGGCGCTCATCGATTCGCCGTTCTCCAGGCATTCGTAGATCTTGTGGCGGTTCACAGCATGCCTCCCATCGCAAAGATTGAGTTGGGCACTTGGCCGGTGCTGGCCCTGTGGATGAACGACAGAGCCTCATTGGCACGGCGAGCCTCCTCCAGCTTCTCAGCGCGGGCCTCCTCTCGAATCCTCGCTCGCTCCTCACGCTCCTCCCTCATCTTCGCGCTGATTCTGGAGTTGACGTTGCTCGTCTTGTCGGCCGCTGACATCCGGCGCCGGAGCGTTCTGCGCTCGGCTGCCAGCTTGGCAACGGTCGCTTTGTCCAGTTCGGGCTTGGCAAGCGTCTCGCGCCCTTTAGGGGTGATGGAGTAGACAGGGGGTGGCGCCATCAAGCTCAAGCCGCCGGCTGCACGGATATGACGAATGGTGTTCTCGCTCTGAGCGTCAGACCAGCCAAGCTCGTCCTGAATCTGTGCCCGGGTGCGGGGCTTGCCGTCTGCCATCAGGGCTAGTACGCGCTTCATGTTGGTCACTTGGGTTGCTCCGAAATAAGTTGGTTGAGTTGGTTGAGTTCGTCCACCAGACCGACTAGCCCGTCGATCTGCCACGCCATGCCGCCGTTTTCCATCGAGTTCAGCATGGGGACGATGAGATCCCGGATCTTCATTGCCACTTCCCGGCGAGCCTTACGCAAGACCGTCATACGGCCGATCTTGGCTAGGCGGGCCTCGTCTGTGAGGTCAGGAATCACGCTGCCGGCCAGTTGGCGGAAAGGGCTTCGCGCGTCTTCTCGTCCAGCAGCTTCCAGACGGCTTCGCGCAGGTCACCATCCCAGCCAGCGATGGCGATGGCTGCTCCCTTCGCGTCCCCGTCCTTGACGCCTTGAGTGAGCCGACCAGCCCGCGCCTTGGGGCTCATGTCCTGAGCAGGCGGGGCGGCGTCCTGGCGCTGTTTGCCGGACGCAGCGGCGTTTCCATCATCGTCTTCGGGAGCGATGCCGCACGCAGCCATCAGCGAATAGCGCCTGGCATAGGTCAGGGCAGACCCGTAGCCCTGCGGGTCTTGCTTGGCAGCGGGGACGTGCAGCTTGCCAGAACGGATGGATTCGCCCGTCTCATGGAGCAGGACCGTCTCCACAGTCACGCCGCTGGCATCCTCATGCGTCTCTTGATAGAGCGCGATGCCGTTTTCCAGCAAAGCATCGTTGACGGCTTCCAGACAAGCCCCGAGGTCTGCGTACTTGCTGCGGAAAGCGGGGTTGGTCTTGTCCTTGAGCGCTGGGCTGAAAGCCTTCTTGGCCTTCACGAAAGCGGTTGCAATGTTCTTCATTCTTGGTTCTCCGGGTTGAAATAGCGGCGAGCCTCTTGCTCTGCCGCCCATGCTTGAAGGGATGTTGCGCCGTACTCTTGCACGGCCTGATCGAGTTCTTGCTGAAGTGCAGCAGCGGTGTCGTCGTGGTTCATTTGCGGCTCTCCAAGGCCAAGGTGGAAATGGAAACGTTGTCGCGGAAGGGTCCGGCGACTCCGATAGCTCTTGCAGTCCAGTTTGAACCGGCGACGAGGGCTTGGCGCAACCGCTCCTCCTCGATCTTCTTCTCTGACAGATCAAGGGAAAGGCGGCGAACAATCTCGATCTGGTCGATCAGTTTGTCTTGCATCTGGCTCAGTGCCTGGCGCGCAGCGCGTCGCTTGTTGCGTCCAAATCGTCTGCTCATCACGCCCACCATGCAAAGTAGATGAAGCCAGCCAGCGAGATGCAGCCCAGCACGCCCACGCCAACCATCAGCAGGTCATCGAGCAGGGTTGCATAGCGGGCGGTCTCGTCGCCCTCATAGGGGCAGGGCTCTCCGTGATGGGAGGGGGTGAAGGGGTAGGAGGGGCGCGAGTCCATGTCAATCTCCTTGAGAAAGTAAGGCGGCTCTGGCGGCAGCAATTTCAGGCGGCTGCTTGTATGGCTTGAAGCCGCCTTCGTCATCAGCCCATTTTTTTCCGCAACCATCGCAAACAGTCCAGATAACGCCGCCACGGTGCGTATTGTCATGCTCGCATTCGTTGCGCTCCGCATAGCGCAAAAGGTCAGCCAGAAGTCCCTTTAAATTAGCGGCTTCCTTTTTCTTGGCCATGCTTAACTCCAGAAATGCAGCGCAACGGCTGCGATGAGACCAATTGCCACGGACACAGCCGCAGCAATCTCCAATGCCCGGTTCTGCTCCTTGTGGAACTGCTCGACTGCACAACCGGAGCGGGCTGCGTCGTGCATCGTGCGGGGGGTCTTAAGCCAGTCTGCTGGGTAGGTGAGGAAGTTGCGCTTCACAGATCGTCTCCAGACATGATGGCGTAAGCGATTACCGCCAGACACAGGACGGTGATGGACACGCCATGAAAACCGTAGGCCTTACCCATCAAATAGCTCAGCACAGAGACGGCGACGATTTGCATCATGCGGCGAAGACCGTTGTTCATCACAGCCCCTCCCGGATTTTGCTGTCCGACACGTCCTCCAGCACAGACACCGCGCTCGACAGCAAGTCCGACACGCTCACCGCATGGTCCGTGTGCTTCCAGTTGCAGTTGTCCAGCATGTAGCGGATCTCGTTGATGAGGAACGCACAGGTGCGCTCGTTGGGCTGCAGGCGAGCCATCTTGCGGACGACTTCCATCGCTGGCATCGCTGCCTCTACAGAGGCGCGGTCTGCGCTCTCGAATGCCTCTACTTCTGCGTGTTCCATGTGATTCTCCGGTTGGTTGGTGTGTGTAGCTAATGTAGCGCCTCTGATTTGCCACCGCAACACCCAAATTCTATTTCCCTCACAACTACTCGACTACTCTTGCTAGTCCTTTGGTGCTAGGTTAGGATTCGTTGTCGCATATCAACCAAGGAACCACATGGACATCAAAACCCTCATCAACCAACTGGTTGCCTGGAAAGTCACGCAGGCAACCATCGGCAAATCCATCGGCGTGTCGCAGACAACCGTGAGCAAGATACACCGGGGCGTCCAAGACGACATCGGGTATCGCCACTACCTCAAGCTGGTGGATCTGCACAAGGACACGAAGCGGTGCGCTGATCGCAAGGCCAAGAAGGTGCCAGCATGAACCCCACCGGCTACCTCCTCGTCCTTCTGTCTGCCGCTCTGGCGGCTCTGGTCATCATTTACTACCGGAGCGCACTGTGACCCTCTCCCACGCCATCCCTACCCTTCCCTACATCACAGGGGGAATCGTTGCCCTGTGCCTGCTCTGCGCCTACCTAGACCCGTTTCCTACTGAGGAGCCAGAGGCTTTGCAGTTGGGTGAGGGGTGGCTGTGAATACGCGCAAGCAAGTTAATCTGATGGTCGGCGATCTGCGAAGGCTTGGCGCCGTCAGCATGCCCTCGTTTGACGACATTGAGGCCAGCTACCAGACGTTTTTAGACGAAAACAGCTTGATTCATAGCGCCGACATTAGAAAGGCTTACCTCGAAGGCGTCAGCTACGGAGTAAACACGGGAGCCAAGGTGATGCAAGACATACATCAAGTCCATGCTCAACAAGTCCCTGTTGCCCAAGTCAAAAGCAGCCTGCTCAATCTGTGGGGATTACTCGCATGAACCCCTTTTCCCCTGACTGGAAGTCCGGCATCACCATCGCCCCCAGCCTCCAGAAGAAATATCGAATCAGAGGCTTGGTCCCCGTCCAGCGTCAACCCAACGCCATCACCATCATTCCCCGGACCAAGGCTGTAGAGGACAGGGATCGGCGGGATGCCATGAAGCGCACTATCAACACACCCACCGGAGAACCCCAATGATCCGCCGCCACATAGACGATGCCCTGCTGTGCGTGATCGCTGTGGTGGTTTACCTGTGGTTGTGCTTGTGGAAGGTTGACACCTCACCTCCTGTAGATAGAATGTAGATTCACTTTTCTACAGTAGATATGAGCATCACTTTCACCAAGCTCTTTTCGAGCATCACGGAGTCAACGGTCTGGTGTGAGCCAGATCGAACCCGACTCGTCTGGATCTGCATGCTTGCCATGGCAGATCGAAACGGCAGGGTCTGGGCATCCATTCCCGGCCTTGCCAATCGGGCGCGCGTTCCTCTGGAGGACGCAAAGCTTGCCATCGAGACTTTCCTTGGCCCAGACGAGTACAGCCGCACCCCGGACAACGAGGGGCGGCGCATTGAGCCCATCGACGGAGGCTGGCGGCTCCTCAACCACGAGAAGTACCGCTCCATCCGCGACGAGGAGACGACCAAGGAGGCCAAGCGCAACTACATCAACAAGCGTCGAGCCGCCGAGAGGGAGGCAAAGTCATCTACCGTAGAACCAGTGTCGAACACTGTAGAACAAGGTAGAGACAATGCAGAGGCAGATACAGATACAGAAGCAAGGGGAGGGGAGCGCATCGTAGATGCTTGCCCCCATTCCGCCATCGTTGATCTGTTTCATGAAAGATTGCCCACTGCTCGACAAGTGAGAGCGTGGACGCCAGCGCGTCAGCAGGCCTTGCGGGCTCGATGGCGTGAAGACAAGAGCCGTCAGAACTTGGAGTGGTGGGGTGAGTTCTTCGACTACATCGCACGCTCAGACTTTTTGAGCGGCCGTTCTGTTGCGAGGCAAGGGGCTAAACCTTTCGAGGTGTCGATGGACTGGCTTTGCAAGCAGGAGAATTTTGTGAAGGTCTTGGAAGGCGCTTATGAAAACTGAGGCGCCAACCCCCCTCAAGTACGCAACGCTGTCCAGCGAGGAAGCGGAACAGTTTCTCTTGAGCATGATGTACCGGCACCCCTATATGCTCGACAAGATCGAGTTTCTGGAGCCGGAGCATTTTTCAAAGGACTATACACGGGTTATCTTTGTCGAACTTCGGCGGCAACTGATCGACGGCAAACCTGTTGACTTGCTGACTCTGCGTGAACGGACGAACAACGTTGTCCCGCTGGATGAGTTGCAAGACATCGTTGAGTGTGCAGCAGGGTACGCCGTAGGGTCTGAGCGACTGGCCCGCACCATCGTTGAAAAGCACAGCGCACGCAAGCTCCAGCAGACAGCCGAGAAGATCACGGCGCTTGCTTTCGAGATGGGGCCGATCAATGACCGCATCGACCGTGCTGTGTCCGCCCTGTCGAGCCTTGAGACGGTCGAAGACTCCGACGAGTGGGTAGATGCCTACTCTGCCGCTCTGAGGCACACAGAGGTCCTAGAGCGGCGCGAATCAGGCGAAGACCGGGGCATCACGACTGGCCTCCTTGATTTGGACGAAATGCTAGATGGCGGAATGCAGCCGGGCAACCTCGTGGTGCTCGGTGCGCGCCCGTCGATGGGAAAGACTGCCATAGCCCTCACCATCGCTCTGCACGTCGCTCAGGACTATCCGGTGGGCTTCTTGAGCATGGAAATGTCTGAAGCCGACATCATGGACCGGCAGACGGCCGTGCTTGGCCAACTGTCGATGAGTGCCATCAAGCGCCCCAAGAAGGGGCTTGACTTCGGGCAGGTGCTGGAGTCGGTTGAGCGCGCCAAGACGCGCAAATTCTTTTTCTCGGACAAGGGTGGGCTGAACATTCTTCAAGTTCGAGCCAAGGCGCGAGCCCTCAAGCGTCGTAGCGGCCTGAGCGTGCTTGTCGTGGACTACATCGGCCTAATGGCTGGCCTTGACCCCCGCCAGTCTCGCGCTTACCAGATCGAGGAAATCAGCCGAGGCCTCAAGACGCTGGCGAAAGAGCTTGGCATTGTGGTTCTGTGTTTGGCACAGGTGAACCGTGGGGCTACGGAACGCGCAAGTCAGATCCCAGGCTTGAGCGACCTCCGAGACTCAGGCGCCATCGAGCAAGACGCGGACGTGGTCGGCTTCATTCATCGCCCCATCATGGTTGATCCCAATCTGACCGAGCAACAGAACTACGGGTTGCTTCGCATCGCCAAGAACCGACAAGGCCGCTGCGGAGACATTCACCTCTATTACGAGGGAGAACAGACCCGGTTTAGCGCATGGGGTGGCCCTCCTCCGTCTGCTAGCAAGTCAAATCAACCAGCATCGAAAGGCTTCAATCGTGAGTAACACCAAGACCTACGCCCTCCTCTGGAGCAAGAAATCCAACGGTCTGCACATTGAGCCGTTGGAATCAACCATTGCCGCAGGACTGAACGCCATGGTTCAGAACCGGACGACCGACTACGTCTTGCTGGCCGTGGGCGAGAAAGAGGACATGCACGCGAAGGCGGACGCCATCCGGCCCGAACTACTGAAGCGGTCCAAGGCTATCTGATCCAGTAGCGCGATTAATAAAGACAATGATGCGAGATATGCAAATGCATGCACAATCAAGGCTCACAACAACCCAACCCGGAGAAATCATGAACCCTGACCTGCAAGACTTCCTACAGAACGTGGTGGTCGATCACATCGACGGCGTGATGGCTGAGCTGCTGATTCATCAGTACTTCACCAAGCAAGCAATGGATCTGCTGTGAACACAAAGCACACGCTTGGCCCGTGGTCACTTGATGACTACCGCAACATCGTGGGTCTTAACGGCGAAATCGTTAAGGTGCAAGGAATGTCGCTTTCATCCGGTAACGTTGCCAGAGCAAATGCCCGTCTGATTGTTGCTGCCCCTGATCTGCTTGCTGCGCTTGAGGTTGTCGTTGCCGACTGGACGGCTCAGTTTGAGCGCAACGGCCATCAGGCGCCGGCATGGTGCAAGCAGGCGCGTGACGCCATCGCCAAAGCCACAGGGGAAGCCTCGTGATCCCTCCCGCAGCAATGAAGCCCAACCGCACAGAGGTTGGCTACTACATGCGACTGTCTGCCGAAGACAAGGCGCTCCTGCTCAAGATGGGCGGAGTTCGCTGGGTCCGTCGGTGTCTTGAACTTGTTCGTAACGGAGAAACGAAATGACCGCAAAAACTGGATTTCTGGCTGAGAGCAGCCGTCAGCCCCGCATCGACTTCAGCAAGCCGCTGTCCGAGCAATTCCCGATCACATGGAAAGACGCACGACCCGCTGCGTACTGGATCGGCGGCATCGTGGCTGCTGTGGTGTTTGGCCTTTATCTGGCAAAGGTGCTGTGATGACCACCCCCGCAGCAAGTAGAGCGGCCACCCCGAGCGACGAGCAGATCATGGACGCGATCCGCGATCTTGCAGCAGACGGTGGGCGCTGGCCGAGCGATTGGATCTCGGCTGTGCGCCGAGGTCTTGCCCTGGCACAGCCGGCGAGCCCCGCCCCGCTGACGGACGTCATGGTCGATATGGTGCCTCCGGCCACGTCGCGGGACCGATGGATGTATGAGCAGGGGCGGCTCGCCGAGCGTGACTCACGCACCCCCAAGGCCGCTGCTCTTGCCTCCCCGCAGGTAGCTCCAGCCCCAGATCGCCAAGAGATCGATGCCGCGCTGCACTACGTTGACGATTTCATCGCGCGCTGCAACGGCGACGACAGAGGATCGTGCGAGTCCGTCAACGTGCTGCGGCGCGCCCTCGCCGCCCATGTGCAGGTAGCTCCAAATGGGCCGATTGAGCAGTTTCGCGCACTGCTGCGTGCAGAAGTTGACGCCTCAATCGACGTGTCGGGCGATATTGCTCGCCAGGAAGCAAGCATCGACGAAGCAGACCACCTGCTTTGCAAATTCAACGAACTTTTCCCGGAGGTGTCCAATGTCCGTGCCTGATTGGATGATCGACACGCCCAGCCCCAGCCTGGACGACATGGCAACGTTGATCCGGCGCTTAGTCCGGGGGCTTCGCAAAGCCGCGCCCAGCAACGATCTCGCAGATAAAGCGATGGACTACTTAAAGCGCATGGGCTTGGACGCTGACGTGATGAGGGCGGTCGCCACCCCTGTACAGGTAGCTCCAGCCCCGACAGACATGAGCCAGCTCAAGACGCTCCTGCGCGACTACGTACTTCTCGACGAGCAGCGCGGAGACCTCAAGGATGCGCTCTACAGCAAGAGCCTCGCACTGCTGGGACGGCTGGGCGTCGATGTCTCCGAGTTCGCCGCCCCTGTGCAGGTAGCTCCGAACCAAGCAGCAGAGGACGCACGAGACGCGGCGCGGTATCGGTTCTTGCGCTCGAATCCTTTGGATGGCAAGGAGTGGGACTGGCCGTACATCCATGCGGCCGAGGACGACGGCAAGCACTGGGCTTTGACGTTTGAAAACGCCGATGGCGTCATTGATGACGCCATGACCGCGCTCTCCACCTCCGAGGTCGAGCCGACAGAGCCCACCAAAGGAGAGCAGAGCCAAGACTAGGCTGCTCAGTTTTCAACCGCTGCCAGTCGGCTACTGGCAACCTTGGAGAAATCATGAACCGCAATCTTTCGATCCTCGCTCTCGCCCTTGTTTCGTCGTCCGCTTTTGCGACGTGCCACAACGGGGCTACGAATTACCCCGATTGCAACAACAACACACCCACCACGAACCCGAGCAACGGTGGTGGCGGTGGTGGTGGCGGGGGAGGGGGCGCAGGCGTTGGTGTTGGCGTCGGTCTGGGACAAGCAAGTGCAACGGGCGGCAACGCGTCGGCCAGCGTCAAGTCAAGCCAGTACCTGTCCGGCACCAATCAGCAGCGCCAGCAGCAGCAGCAAGCCCAACAGCAGCGCCAGAGCCTGAACAACACGAACTCCAACCAGTCGGCAGGAGGTGCAGGCGGTCAGGTCGTCATCGAGGGCAATCAGGCAGGGTCAGGCGACCGCAACAGCTTCGTGGCATGGGCGCCTGTCATCCACGGTCCAGCAGCTCCTGCGCTGGCCTCTGCGAACCTCGTGGTCGTGCCAGGCGTGTGCGGTCCCCGGGTGCGCGTCATCACGTCTCAGGTCGTCGGCCAGCACTATGGCCCGGCAGGAGGTCGCTACGAGGAGAATCGCGGCTACATGGAGACGCTGGGTCCGTGGCTCAACGAGGACGGCAACCCGGGCAACCCGTTCGTGTGGCGTGATGGCTTCATGCTCGGGCATGTGGTGACGCAGTACGCAGCAGTGGTGGGCACGTCTAGCGCAGCATCGTTCAGTCTGGGCGGGTTCGTGGATAGCAAGGGGCTGCAGGGCGGCGCTGCGGGTTCGGGTGCTGCACAGCAACTGGTCAAGTCGATTCAGGTCGCGGACTGCATTTACGCGATGCCGAAGCCGGAAGTCCGCGAGGTGCCAGTGCCTGTGCCAACCGTCATCTACAAGACGCGCACGGTGACCAAGTGGCGTGATCGCCCGGTTGCTCCGCCGTGCTGCGTCGTGCCGCCCCCGTGCTGCACCGTTCAGCCGAGCCCCGCAATCTCGCTGACGAAGTGATGTAAGATCAAGGCGGATCTTGGCTGCGTGCCATTTGATTCTCCAGAACAGCGCGGGATACTGATCTCGCTCCCCTTGCAGCTAGTGGCAGGGGCATAACAAAGGCGTCGCCCCCGCTAGTCTGCAGGCTAAGGGACCAAACGCGCGGCGCCTCTGTGATGGTGAATGCGCAGGCTGATGCGCACTGGCTTAGTCAAAGAGTAGGGTTGCGGCGAAGCTTTGGTACACCAAAGCGCACAGGGCACGGGTGACTGCCCCCTGTGGACATCTGGGGTCATAGTCTCAGCGCCGGTTCCTTTGTCGGATATCAGTACCGGCCACCATCAGCCTTTTCCAGCTTGCTCCGCGATCTTTCGGACAGCATCTCCAGACCGCTTGGAGCCTGCCGAGCTACCCATCCAATACTGCACAACGCTTGTGAAGCTCACTGTAAGGGCTCCAAACAGAACGTTCAGCAGGTTTGCGGTTCGCTCATCCCAGACGCGCTCCATGATGAACAGCATGTAGACGGCGATGAAGAAGCCGACAACGATCATGATGGAAACCACGGGCGCCCCCCACGCGATTGCGCTGCCTTCCTTGGCAAGATCCACCGTCTGTTGACGTGCGCTCTTGGTGTCCTCGACGCCTGCCGCTTCCCGCTGCTGGTCGATCCGCTCTAGCTCCAGCTTGAACGACTGCTCAGCAACCTTGAGCGCGACGAGTTGATCGCCCGTGATGGAGCCGGACGACAGCGCCTCCGCGACTTCCTCTTGCGTGGCATCAGGACGGCCTAGAACCTTGTCTGCAATGACCTTGACGGCAGCGCCTGCCAAGGGGCCACCGAGGGCAGCAGCGAGGCCGGGCGCCACAGAACTGATAACCTGCTTCCAGTCGAAGTCTTCGAGTGCCATATGAGCCTTAGAGCGACGCCTTGTCGTAGAGGTGCTGGAGCGATTGGCGGTAGAACTTGCCCCATGTCTCGGGATGAGGCTTGCCGGGTCGCCACACGCGCTCGTAGAGCCTCCATGAGCCCTTCTCGTCGCCCAACTCAGGCAGGCGGCGCGGGTCTGTCCATAGGAGCAGGCGAGCAGCGGCAGAGGCTAGGACGTCATCCGTCTCCATCGCATTCCATATGGCCGTAGCAGTGAAATCAACGCCTCGCGCTTCACACACCTTACGCATGTGCGGCTTGGAGAGTTCATGCTGCACGACACCCTTGCATCCACCGCCACGCTCAAACTGCCAGAAGGAGCGAGCTGGCCCTTTCGCGGTCGTGCCGTTGAGGACTTGGAATCGATGTTCAAAGCGGCTTTCTTGCATGCCGATGGTGAGCAGCATCACGCGGGCGCGTGTAGAGTCCATCAGTTCAGGCAGGAGCTTCATGGCAGGATCAATGCCCTGCGCCTCGATTTGGTCAAAGGTTGGCATCTGGCCTCCAAGAGGGTTCTAGCCTTGTCGCTTGCATCTTGTCCTTGGGGAGTTTGTGATGTTCTTTGCTCCAGTGTTTGTAGATGATGACCACGACGTAGAAGGCGAAAGCCATCGACATCATCAAGTACCCTTCGCTGATCCAACCCTGCTTAATGACACGAAAGGCAGTAGCAAACGCAAATAGCGAAATGCACGACAAGGCTAGTCGCTCGGCTGTGGTGTCTTTCACCTTCGGGGAAAAGACGGCATAGCCGCCGCCTATGCCAACGATGATCCAGCAGAGGCTGGAGACGATGGCGTGAGCCGTGACGATATAAGTGTTCACTTGGAACCCCCAGAAATGCGCTTGACAAAGTCCAGAACGATTTTCCAGAAGTCGGAAATGGGAGCCGTCTGAATGAACTCCCAGAACCTCGACATTACTGCCATGCCGAACAGCCCGGCGAGAAACCCGACGAATCCTTCTGGTGCGCCGATTTTGGACGCCAAGTGAGGACTTAAGATGTAGGCGAGCGCCGCCCCGGCAGACGCAGTGAGCAATCGCTCGGTCCAACTGCCGCTGAGGAACTTCATTGAAACCAAGGCTCCCGCCACCGAAGAGAACTTGGTTAGCAAGACATCCGCGTCGATGGAGGGTAGATTCATCATCGGCCTTTTGACATCCAGTTGACTCGGCACACTACTGCGCCAGGGTTGGGCCTTACGGAGAAAGCCAAGGTCGTGAGTGTGCATGCAGGTTGGTTCGCCATGAAGTAGGACGTGGGCAGGGTTCCTGGGTCGCCGTTCGCTGCGATGCTCGTTTGGTGGGCGACCTTGAAAGGGGTAGGCAAGGTGATCACTCCATCGCCTGATGCATCGAGCGTCACGACCTCGGTGCCCCATTGATTGATCACACCTTCAAGGGAACTCTCCCAGAAGCGGGGGCCGACGATGCCGGAATGGGCAACCTTGTTGTTGGAGCCTTGGTCGAGGTAGGGCGTGGACGTGCCCTCAATAAGATTGTCGCCGGCCTTGACGTACGAAGCCCCAGCGGTTAGCCAAACGCCGGCGCCCGTGCCAGAAGTAACGCCATCGGCTCGCCGGATCACGTTGCTGGTAATCACGCCGCTCGTGCCGCTGCTGACGACAACACTGTTCATGCCGTGATTGGTCTTCAGGCACTCGAAGATGTTTCCTTGGATGAGGAAATGGTTCGACGTTCCAAGGATGTCAATACCCGATCCGGTGAAGGCACCCAGTTGCAAGTACAGCAGATTGCTTGTCGCTATGAACTGAGCAGTGCGGTTGACAATGATGCAAGCCGTGCTGGCGTTGAAATGGTTGTCCAGTGCCGAGCAGTGAGGGTAGTTGTATCCTCCAATATCGGGGTTATCAACCACAAGGCCTGTATTGATGCCAAGTGCTTGATTGCCACGGATAAGGGCGCCTTCAAAGTCAAAAAGGCGGATGGCGGTTTTTGCGTAGATCAGGAAACAATTCGTGATCGTTATCGCGCAAGCATGGGGCGTGCCCGCACCGTTGAAGGCGATGGCGTTCTCGCTCACGTAGTCAGGCTCGCCCGTCGAGGCGATCCGACCCCAGAAGGTCACGCAATCAACCAGCGAGTTCGAGCAGTTGTTGAGATCGACGCCCACTTTCCAGCCATCGGTGAAGGGGTGCGTCAGCCCCCGGCACACGATGTCCCGCACGATGACCCGGGAGGTAAAGCGATCCCCTGAGAACGTGTTACTGCCGATGATGTGAAGGGCGGTCCCAGTGGCATCGGGGTTCCCGCTCAGAAGCTGGATGTTCGATACCTCCGCCATGCCGGAAATACCGACCGCTCCACCGATGTTGATCTTGATGCCTTCAGAGGTCGCATCATCCGGCCAGATCAGTTGAACCGTGCCGCGCGAGCCGCCGCGAATCGAAACCGCTCCTGCGCTGGTGAGTTGGGCCTTCAAGACGTATCGGCCATCGGGCACATAAACGCCGAAGCCCTTGGACGCTGCGAAATCGATGGCCGCCTGGAACGCCTGGAAATTGTCCGTTCCTTCCCCCAAGGAGTTCGCATCGCCCACCGCGCCGAACTCCCAGACGCTGACCATCTGCCCTAGAGCGTCTTTCAGGGTCTGGGCCACCGCTCCTTCAGCGTCACGCTTGTAGGTGATGACTTCTTGCGCGGCGCCCACGGCAGAAGACGCAGAGTACAGGATCTGTACGTTGTTCTTGGTTGTTACTTGAAGGGAAAAGAGCCCGCGCGTGTAGACGTTGGCCGGCGTGCCGTTGCGCGCGATATAGCCGTTCAGGGTGCGAAGCGGCTGTGCCGCAGGAATAGTGCCGGCCTCGTCCCAGTAGATCGGAATGGGCGAAGTCTGAGGATTCTGTGATTGCTTGCCAACATAAACGAACCCCTGATCCAAGGGCAGGCCATTCAAGTCGAAGAATTGCGGGAGGGGAGCGGCGATTGCGAGCATTTCAGTCCTGAGTTAAGGTGTTCCGGGCTGACGGAGGGCGGCGGAAACGCGGTTGCGGATCTTCTTGTCCTTGACATTTTTAACAAGAAGTTTAAGACCGCTGGCGATGGGTAAGGGAAGTCCAGCCGAGCTACTGACGCCCATATCCAGTGCAGCGAGGAGAATACTGGCCGTGTTGCTAGTATTCACCGACCCGGGAGGTGCGGTGTAGACGTGCTTCGCCAAATCATTAATGGCACGCATCTGCTCTGCGCCCTTGCGCCCAAACACGAAGTCAAGCTTCCCGTCTTTGTCCAGTTCCTTGATGGCCTTATCAAGACCAGCAGGCGAAATAACTCGATTACCCCGGCTATCCGTCGCAACACTTTTGGCCGCTTGATCGCGGATGTAGGCAACAGTCTGACCTTGCAGTTCTTTCCATGCCTGCTTGCCTTCAGGCCCCTCCGTCTGGAGAACCTTGCGGACGGTGCGAACATCATCCAAAGAGCCGCGCAGAATGGAGTGGTCGAAGATATCTTCAAAAGCCACCTGACGGTCATTGCTGCCGCGCTTGGTTTCGAGAAGGCGCGCGATTACGCCCCGATTCTCATACTGGTTGGCGTAGTTTTCGCGGGCGCGGCGTGCCATCCGATACAGGGGGCCGGCGACGGGCTCAGTCTGAGCATCAATGAGTTTCTTCAAAACGGTCGCTTGCCGGATGTCGGTCTTCTCGTAGCCCGTGGCTTCGTTGATTGCGGAGCGCCATGACTCCATGTTGGCAATGGTTGCGCGTGGGTTGGCGACAAGTTGTCCATCTTCGAGGGTAGCCACACCCAAACGCACCGCGTACTGGCGCGCAGCGTCTGCGACGGCTGTAGAGGGGAGCCCCGTAGGCTGTTCATTGATGAACTGGAGCGGCGTCGAGGTCATCGCCTGCTCACCTTCGCCAATCGTCACGGGGAGGTTTTGGTCAACTGTTGCACGGGCTTCAGGCGAGCGACGGGCAGCGGCGTACTTGACGTTGATTTCAGTTTTGTCCCTCTTGGCCTTGGCGACGAGAACCTTATCCACTGTCGCGCCTGCTGCTCTAAGGCTTGGTGCTTCCGCGCCAGTCTGGTCAACCCATGCGTCGAAGTTGCGCAAGATATTCTGGTTCTGCTCCTCGTAGGCAGATCGCAGGGGGGCACCCAATTCGGGATTCTTCGCGGTCTCGCGTTCAAACTGTTGTTGAGAAAAGTCGCGTGTTGCCTGCCCTTCGGTCAGCTTGATCGGCACAGGCAACTCATCGGCCTGCATACGGCGGACGGTGGACATATCCACGCCAGCCGCACCGACGCTACCCATCGTGCCTGGCGTTGGCGCCTTCGTGGGGCTGCGGCCCATCGTCTGCGAGATCTGACCAGGCACAGCCCCGACAGCCTGTCGAGCGCGTTGCATGGCAGGGGCCACAGCCTCCGCCACAGGAGCCATCGCGCCTTGCACAGCATCAACCACGGGGGCAGCAGCGGAGCGCGCAGCAGAAGGGATTGAAGTGTTGCCGGGCCGGGCTGCTCTTGCGGCATTCCCGATCATCGCCATTTCGCCTGACAGGCCGGCGATAGGCAAGGCTTGAGCCATCGCGCCGCCGACCGTCTCGGTGTACTCCTGACCCGTGGTCGTGCGGGGTGCATAGGTCAGGTTGGCCGACTGCTCCATCGCGGACTGCTCAATCATCCGCATGGCCTCTGGCGTGCCAAACGAGCCATCCCTGATCGCTTGAGCCATGCCGCCGACCGTGCCACGCACCATGCCAAGAGTACCGCCGACAGCACCAGTAGCCATAGCGAGGCCGGCTTCTCCTGCGCCGACGAACTTGTCGCCCAAGGATGGCTCGGGCTGTTGTGGGGGCGGCACCACCGTCTCACCATTTTGACCAGGGATCTGCCCCGGATTCTGCTGAGCCTCCATCCACTTCTTGAAATCGTTGGCGAACGGGTCGGCTTGGGGCGACTTCGCTTCAGATTGAGCGGGTGCCACAGGCGCGGCAGAAACGGCCGGATTCGCCTTCATAAAGGCAACGAAATCTTTGCTGAAAGTGTCGTCGCCAATCTTCCGCTGGCCAACCATGACGCGATTGATATAGGCATTGGTGGTTTTCCCCCAATTGGAGCGATCAAGGCCACCGATATACTCGCCAACCGCTTGAGCCGGGTCGTTGTTGTTGCGCTTCAAGCCCTCTTTGAGCAGCAGTCCTGCGGCCTCTGAAGCGTTCTCTGGGTTCAGCAGGGGATCAATGCCATATTTTTTGATGATGGCTTGGCGAGTCTGTGGAATAAATTGATACGGACTTTGGGCGCCTGCTTCGCTGATTTGGTCGTTGTTTGACTTCTCGCCATTCAGTCGAATAGACGACAGAAGGCCAACCGGCAGACCCAGCTTCTCCTCCGTCTTCGCGTCAAGGACCGCGTACAAAGGATCGCGGTGCGAGTTCGGGAATTCTTTAGCCACCCTTAGCGCCCTCCCGCCTGCCCTTGGCTTTGCATGAAGCGGATCACATCGGCGCGGCTTGCGCCAGGCATTGCGGCCATCGCACGATTAATGCGGCCTTCGTCGATGACGCCATACCGGGGATCGCGCTGAACGAACGCACCGCCCGACTCTGGCAGTTTGCCGCTGGCGACGGCTTTGGCTTGCGCCTTGTTCAGCGTCGTCTCAATAACGCCCAGTGCGGTCTTGAATGACTTGGCCGATTGGTCGAGGCTAAGGCTTGCCACCGCAGCGCCGATCTTGTCGCCTTCAGCGTTCGACAGTGCTCCCATGCCCTGCATCTGTTTGATGCCAGTCAGAAACTGCTGAGACTTCACCGTCTCGACCATCGCTTCAATGTCCTTGCGGGACGAACCTGTGATGAAGCTGTTGAGTGTGCCCGTCACCGTGCCGACCATCTGATCAATCGCCGGGTGCTTGGCGAGCGCCTGAACCGAAGTCAGCGAAGCATTGATGGTGTCGCTCTGATCCTGCGCTGCCATCCCAGCAGCCGTTTTCTTCTCGGCTTGGGCGGACGCTAATTTGTCACGCTCAAGTTGCAGCTTGTTGCGTTCTTCAATGAGCTGCCCGCGTTGGGTCTCGCTGTTGGCCTGCTTGATCTGGACGTCCAGTTCTGCGATGCGTTGGCCTGCCGCACGATCCTGAATCGTGCTTTCGATGTTGGCGTTCTCTAAGCCAACACGGGTAGGAGCATTGACAGCCTCCACCGATTTGATGCCAGCCTCTGCCTGCGTCTTGACGGCTTCAGCTTGGGTCTTGGCAAGCTCTGCCGGCGCTTTCTCGGAGGCTCTTTGCTCCGCTCCCATCGTGGAAGCGCCAGTGATCAGTTTGTCCCCGCCTGGAATGCTGGCGAGCATCATGCCGACCGTCGCTCGGGCGAATTCGGGGTGGGCCGTGATCGTCTGTGCTTGGGCCTTGAGGGCGTCGATTTCCTGCTTGGGTGCGCCCGCTGCCTCTAACGCTGTCGCCCGATCCGTGAGTTTCTGAGCAGCCAAGTCGGGGCGCCCACTGGAGACTGCCGAGTAGACCTGCCCGTAGTCGCGGAGCTGTCCCTGCTGTTGGTCGGAGCTTTTCATCTCCCACGACTGCTTGAGTTGATCCTTCAGGCCAGGCACCAAGAGAGACGCATTGGCGTAGTCGGAGGCCGTTGCGTTCTTGTTGCTGATCAGGGAGTTCAGCACCTTGGACTGCATGTCACGCTGAGCAAGAGCCTGTTGCTGAGCGACCTGATAGGCCTCTTGCTGCTGAACGTCACTGCGGATCGCCGCGCCGCCTTGATAGCCCTGAAGCACCGCCTGAAACGGGCTTTGGACTTGGCTTGTGTAGTCGATTGGTCCCATATCGTCCTCAGAACACCGCAGGGTTGGAGAACTGCGAGCCAAAACCCGTTGTCCCAGCCCCGAAGGTCGGGCTGGTGGGCGCGATCCCGGTGGAAGCACTGCCGCCGAAGCCGCCAAAACCGGCGAAGTTGGAGCCGAATCCACCTGCGATGGTGCCCAGGCCCTGCGCATATCCACCAATGGCCTGTGCGTCAGCCCTGCCGCCAGCGATTGCGGCCCCAGCTTGTGCGGCGCCCTGCTGTTGGTACAGGTTGGAAATGTTGTTGCCCGTCTGCATGCCGGCGTTACCGACACCCGCAGCAGCGTTCTGACTCATGCTGGTCAGCCCGCTCAGATTGGAATACTGTTGTTGGATCTGCTGAGCAAGCAATGCGGGACTGAACTGAGCGAGAGCGCCTTGGATGTTGCCGCCCCTTAGCCCGCCCGTGGCCGCCGCGTTTTGGCGAATCGAGTTCTCGCCTTGAGACAACAGGCTTTGAAATCCAACCGAGTTCTGAATGCCATTGATCGCAGCTTGTTGCGCGCCGCCCCCATTCAGTCCGATGAGAGATTGCTGCGCAGAAAGAGAGCCGACCGTAGCACCCGGACGGTTTTCATACCTGCCGAGATTTTGGAAGTGCTCATCAGGATGCTGCGAATAGTAGGGATCAGAAGCAACATCGGGGTTCGCTGCCAAGTATTGCTGAGCGTTGAAGCTGCCGGTTCCTGCTTGAACATACGGATTGAGCAGTGACCGAATCTCGTCAAACTGCCTAGCTTGCTCGTTAATGCCTGCTTGAGCTGAGTCCGACTGTGCGGCTGATGCGCGATCCGCCGCAGCGGCTTGTTTCTTTCCTGCTGCGCTAGAAGCAACTCCGCCTACGACGGCGCTCCCCACCACTGCTGCTGCAACCATGATCAATCCTTGAGAATCTTTGCGTACAGGCGTTCGACGGGCTTGTACCCCAGCCGCTCAAACAGCGGCCCTTGGTCTAGATGCAACTTGGTTGCGGTAAACAGCTTGCGCACGCCGATGGCCTTCAATTCGCGCTCAACGGCCTGGAACATGCGAAGGCCAGTGACGCCGTGCCGGCGCTCGGGAGCGATCCAGTAGACATCGGTGATGCCGTGCAGCGTGGACTTGTAGTGAAGGTGACCGGAGACGATGGCGACGTGATAGCCGACCAACTTCCCCTCTTGGCGCACGGTCAGGATGTGCAGCGCGCCCGACTCGTCAAGGGCGTCGTATTGATCGTGGTCGATGTCTAACGGGACATCGGCATGGTTCAGTGCGATCTCGCGCCAATGCCGAGTCAGCAAGGGGAGCATTTCACCTTTGAGATCGCGCCAACGCTCGACAGCGTACTCGCTCATTTGGACACCCTTGCATCCATGACCAGATGAATGCGGTCCGTGTCTGAGCGGTTGATGATCTCGTGTTCAAGCGCATTGTTGAACCAGAAGATTGAGCCAGTTTCCCAGTAGGCCTCCTCGTGTTCCGAGCGGAACGAAACGCCTGGCTGGCTTTGCAAGACGATGTGGAAGCGGCTGTAATACTTGACGTGTTCGGGGGTGTCCGCGTGCGGATAGATGCGTCCGCCCGGGGCAATGCGGTTGATCATCACGCGACCAAGCCGCTCGCCGCCGACAGCAGCAAACGTGCTCATCACCAAGGGGCGGGCCTCGGTCAGCACTGCATAGGCGGGCTGATCCTTGTTCTCGTGCTGGTCGTAGCCGGGAAGCTTGTTCTGCTTGTAGAGTTCGACCTGTTCTTCCGTGAAGTCCTTGGGACGATCAGGGAAGCGCAACATGATGGAATCGATCTCGCCGAATGGCCCTTGCGCATAGTCGCGGAGGAAGGTGTCGGCTTTCCATAGTTCGGGGCGACGCTGGATCGCCAGCATAAGAGGCGTGACGTTGACGCCCGTGGCGAGTCGTTGGAAGTTGCGCATGCAGGTCTACTCTCTTTCGAGGAAGTCGCCCCGCTGGCAGGCTTTCGGCTCAGCTAACCGGAACACGGCTCGCGCGAGTTTAGCCGAAAACTATCGAAATGTTAACTGTCATAGCTTGTATGCACCGATAAGGGGTGCTGCATCGGCCACAACCGGGACCGTCATGCGTTTGTTGGCCGCGAAATCGGACGAGGCAGATACGCCTCTTACGCTTGCTGAACCAGAACTCGTCCGAATAGGCACTTGAGCGTCTGTAAAGTCAGTCCACCAGATCGTGAACAAGGCTTGCGTGTCGGGATTCGCTCGGGTTGCACCTGACGCGGTGCTTCCTATCGTCCCGCCATTGGCCCTCACCCATCCTGCGGGGAAGGAAGCGGCCGCACGTTGCCTGAAGTCACCAGTCAAGACCGCAACATCGATGCCGAGAGCCGTTCGAGCGCCTGCCGCCGTCGTGGCGCCTGTGCCGCCATGAGAGATATCGAGCGTACCGCCCATCTCGCCTATGTCTAGTTCGGACTCTTTGACTCTGATCGTTACCGTGTTTGGGGTGACCTCGTCAACAAGCTCTATCCCTTCGTCACCAAGCAGCCGCCGGGAGTTATCAAGTTCGCCTTCTGCGTTGAAGACAACATAGGAGCGGTTTTGCAGGAGATCAGCGAGATCCGAGGCGGCTTGTGCGATGGCCCTGATCTCATCGGCATTGCCAGGTAGCGCCTCCTCCACGTTGCTCTGCAAGTTCTCGAACTTGCGAATCGTGGCGGGGCTACGGATGAACTCGGCCAACTCCGACCGGCTGATTGTTTGCTGTTTGACGGGGACTGTAGCCATCACGCAAGCGGCTCTACAGCCATGTCCAGACGAATAAAAGAGAGGTGAGCGTCCGACGTCCCCCTGAAACTCTGGATTCGCCAGTTGCGCATGTGTCCAAACCTACGCCAAGCGAGGCGCTTGTCTCGTTCGCCGAGCTTTCCTGCCTTGATGGGGCGTTCTGCGCTCCAAGTCCGTCCGTCCACGGAATAGGACGACCAGATCACGGGATCATCCCCAAACGCCGCATTGCCGGGGAGGCCCACAAGCTCGACCTCATGGACGATTGCGCCTTTTCCCTCGTTGTAAAGCGCAGAGACACCGAAATTCCACCCGTTGACCTCGCCATAGTGGCTGGACACGGACTCTGTCAGTTCGCAGAGTCGCTTGTTGTCTGGATCGCCGCCAA
>Ga0326721_10000119_pt1 | contig 39927 bp, 43 predicted proteins | sample SGPome_FD_203951 | JGI IMG/M metagenome (GOLD analysis project Ga0326721, IMG submission 203951) | Soil microbial communities from Southern Great Plains, Lamont, Oklahoma, United States - SGP_1_2016 | ecosystem: Engineered > Artificial ecosystem > Soil microcosm > Unclassified | place: USA...
GGGTTCGGCGGGGGGCCTTGCGCGGGTCGTTCTATTAATTCTTTCTTAATTCAACCCCCATAGTTTGGGGCCCGTGCCCCCCCCCCCCCCCCCCCACTTCCGCACTTCCGCACTCCCGCACTTTCTCCTCAGCCCGTTCGCCCCTCGAACGTGTCGCACTGGCGCGGGTCGCCGGACTGGAGGCCGCGCGAGAACCATTCCACGCGCTGCGCGGAGCTGCCGTGCGTGAACGACTCGGGGACCACGCGGCCCTGCGCCTCCTGCTGCAGCTTGTCGTCGCCGATGGCGCTGGCGGCGTTCAGCGCGCTCTCCACGTCGCCCTGCTCCAGCACGATCTCGCCGCGCTGGCGCGCCTGGTTGGCCCACACGCCGGCGAAGCAGTCGGCCTGCAGCTCCAGCCGGACGGAGTACGAGTTCGCCTCGGCCTTGCTGCTGGCCGCCTGCTCGGCCTGCTGCACCTGCTGCGAGATGCCCAGCTGGTTCTGCACGTGGTGCCCCACCTCGTGCGCGATCACGTAGGCGTCGGCGAACTGCCCGGGCGCGTGGAAGCGCCGGTCCAGCTCGTCGAAGAAGCTCATGTCCAGGTACACCTTCTGGTCGTTCGGGCAGTAGAACGGGCCCATGGCCGCCTGCCCCAGCCCGCACGCGGAAGGGTACGCGCCGCTGTACAGCACCAGCCGCGGGTCCTGGTACTGGCGCCCCATCTTCTGGAACAGGTCCGCCCAGGTGAGCTCGGTGCTGCGCAGCACCTTGCCGACGAACTGGCTGGCGGCGTCGTTCTGCTGCGTGGGCGCCCCGGCGTTGCTGTCCGGCTGCGGCCCCTGCTGGACGTCGCCCGGGTTGCCGCCCAGCAGCATGTACAGCAGCCCCAGGATGATGGCGCCCACGCCACCGCCCGCCGCCAGGCCGCCGCCCATGCCGCGGCGGTCCTCGACGTTGCTGCTTCCCCCCGTGTTCAGGCGCATCGGCCTTTCTCCCCGTCGCTGATTCCGGTCCCGCCTCCCCGTGCCGACCGGGAGGTTCGCAATCCCTTTGCCAACAGGCGGATGTGCGCGCCGGGCCTTGCCGTTCGCGCATCCGCGGCGTATTCCCCGACGCTCGGGCGGGATTCACATTCGACGGACGGATCGGCGGAATGGACGGAAAGCTCTGGCTGGAGCTGCTGGGATACGTGGCCTCGGTGCTGGTGGCCGTGTCGCTGATGATGAGCCGCATCGTGCGGCTGCGGGTGATCAACCTGGTGGGATCGCTCGCCTTCACGCTCTACGGCGCGCTGATCGGGGCGTACCCGGTGGCGGCGGTGAACGGGTTCATCGTCGTCATCAACCTCTTCTATCTGTGGAAGATGCTGCGCGCGCGCGAATACTTCCGCATCCTGGTGATCGAGCCGGATTCCGAGTACCTGCGCTACTTCCTTGCCGTCCACGCCGGCGACGTGCGGCGCTTTCTTCCCGGCTTCGCGCACGCGCCGGAGCGCGGGGAGATGACGCTGTTCGTGCTGCGCGACCTGGTGCCGGCCGGGCTGTTCATCGGCGAGCCGCGCGGCGACGGGTGCCTGTGGGTGCGGCTGGACTACGTGATCCCCGCCTACCGCGACTTCAAGATCGGCCGGTACCTGTACGGCGAGCGCGCCGACTTCTTCCGCGAGCGCGGCATCCACACCATCGTGAGCCCCGCGGGGACCGCCGGCCACGCCGAGTACCTGCGCCGGATGGGCTTCACCCGCGACGAATCCTCTGGCGCGGAAGGCGTCTACCGGCTTCGCGTGGGATGATGAACGGAAGTGCGGAAGTGCGGAAGTGCGGAAGTGCGTGAGTGCGTGAGTGCGTGAGTGCTGTGCGACGCTAGCGGCGTCGCATCAGATCAACCCCCGAGAGACGTCATCCTGAGGCCGACCACACTGTAGCCTTTCTGGCACAACGGGTTGCAGGCCGAAGGATCTATCGCCGTCGACGCGCGTCCGCCGAAGAAACGCACGTACGAGCCAGGTCTGTACGCAAAAGTCTTGTCGAATTACATCCTCGCTCGACCGCTACATCGTTGATCTCACGCGGAGACGCGGAGACGCGGAGGATTCGTCACGGCACGGAGTTCTCCGCGTCTCCGCGTGAGAAATCAACGTTGGGGAGACGCGGAGATCGAGGAGATCGCGCTGAGTTCACCGGTGGCGAGGATCGCTTCTGCCGAATCGACAAAACTTCCGGCTACTTACTTGGAGAGATGGGGATAAGGGAGATGGCGATCGATCGATTCTCGTCCACCCGGAGCGCGCGATGACGTGGCAGCGGTGGGGCGCGTTCGTGGTGATGGAGATCGTGCTGTCGCTGACGCCCGGGCCGGCGGTGCTGTTCGTGGTCGCGCAGGGGCTGCGGCACGGGGCGGCGCGGTCGCTCTGGGCCAACCTGGGGATCCTGAGCGGGAACGCCTTCTACTTCGCCCTCTCCGCGACGGGGCTGGGCGCGCTCCTGCTGGCCTCGCACGACCTGTTCACCGTGGTGAAGTGGGCCGGCGCGGCGTACCTGGTGTGGCTGGGCGCGGCGACCTTCCTGGGCCGCGGCGCCGGCATCGCCGCGGACGGATCGGCGGGCGCCGCGCCGGAGGTGAGCGGGCCGCGGATGCTGGGGCGCGGCTTCGTGCTGCAGGCGGCGAACCCCAAGGCGCTGGTGTTCTTCACCGCGCTGCTGCCGCAGTTCATCGACCCGCGCGCCGCGGTCGGATGGCAGGTGCTGATCCTGGGCGCCAGCTCCGTCGTGGCCGAGTTCTTCGTGCTGGCCGCCTACGGCGTGTTCGCCGGGCGCGCGGCGCGGCTGGCGCACCGCCCCTCGTTCGCGCGCACCACCAACCGCATCTCCGGCGCGCTGCTGGTGGGCGCGGGGGCCGGCATCGCGCTCGCCGGGCGGAGGTGAGCCTGGTGGCTCAGGCGATCTGATTTCTGTCATCAGCCGCGGCCAGGGTTCTCGATCCTCGCCGGGGACGGCGTCGCGCGCCCGTGATTCACCTCTCCCGTGAGAAATCCCTCGTCCAGCATCGTCCAATGAGAAGCGGAGAACGCGCTTCTTGATCGCGTCGTACCGCGGATTATCGTGGTTCGTGGAACCTCGCGGTGGCTCGGCCGCCGGCCGCGATGGCCGATCCGCCTCGCTTCATCGGGGAGGAGATCATGAGCACCTCGCTCGCGCAGCTCACGCCCGTGATGGTCGCGGTGATCGGTCTCGCCGGCTCGGTTACGGTGAAGGTGGTCGAGCACAGGCTGGCGCGCGCGGAGGCCCCCGACGCGCTCGGCCGGCGCCGGCGCACGGCGAAGTCTCCGCGCGCGGGAATCCTCTTCTACATCTGCCTGGGGATGCTGGTGGGTGGCGTGGCCGGGGCGGCGCTTCCGCGCCTGATCCGCCGGACCGCGCCCGAGCTGCGCATCACGCACCCGGCCGACGGCGGCCGCGCGGCCATCCAGGAGACGATCCGCGGCACCTCGCGCAACCTGCCGCCGGGCGACTCGGTCTGGGTGGTGGTCTACATCCCCTCGACCGCGCGCTACTATCCGCAGGACCGCCCGGCCGACGTGCAGGCGGGCGGCGGCTGGAACGCGCTGGCCCGGCTGGGCGTGGAGCAGGACGCCGGCCGCCGCTTCGAGGTGCTGGCCGTCGCCGCCGACGCGGCGACGCGCGCTGCGTTCGCTGCGTACCTGGCCGAGGGCGCGCGCCGGCGGAGCTGGCCGGGGCTGGAGCGCCTCCCCGCCACCGCGCGCGAGCACGACCGCGTGGCCGTCACGCGCCTGCCGTAAGCTATCGGCCCGCGCCGGGATTTGCGGACGCGGCGCGGGACAGCTACCGTCCCCGCACCGTTTTCCACCGTGCGACCCAAGCTCCGGAGCCCGCCGTATGCGACTCAGCGCCGCCGCCCGTCTCCTCGCCGCCCTGCTCCTTCTCGCCGCCGCGTCGCCCGGCGCGGCGCAGCGGACGGTGAAGCCGGTGCTGCACGGGCGGCACTGGGTGGCCGTGACGGGCAAGCCGATCGCCGCGACCGCCGGCGCCATGATCTTCCAGAAGGGCGGCAACGCGGTGGACGCGGCGTGCGCCATGATCGCCGCCACCAGCACCATGTGGGACGTGCTGAGCTGGGGCGGCGAGACGCAGGCGCTGATCTACAATCCCCACACGGGGCGGGTGATCGGCATCAACGCGCTCGGAGTCGCCCCGAGCGGCGCCACGCCCGAATTCTACCACTCGAAGGGGATGCGGTATCCCCCCGAGTACGGGCCGCTGGCGGCGGTCACGCCGGGAACCCCGGGCGGCATCCTGACCATGCTGGCCGAGTACGGCACGATGTCGCTGAAGGACGTCCTCGCGCCCGCCATCGAGATGGCCGACGGCTACCCGATGGAGGACGAGGCGTCGAACTCCATCGAGCGCAACAAGGAGCAGATCCGGCAGTGGCCGTACTCGCGCGCGCTCTTCCTCGTCCACCCCGGCCAGCCGCGCGAGGGCCCCGCCATCGGCGAGATCTTCCGCCAGCCGGACCTTGCCGCCACGCTGCGCAAGCTGGTCGACGCCGAGCAGCAGGCGCTGGCCGCGGGAAAGAACCGGCACGACGCGATCATGGCCGCGTACGACCGCTTCTACCGCGGCGACATCGCGCAGGAGCTGGTGCGCTCGGTGCGCGAGCAGGGCGGGCTGTTCACCCTCGAGGACCTGGCGAGCTGGCGGGTGCGGATCGAGGAGCCGGTGCGCACGAGCTACCGCGGCATCGACGTCTACAAGCTGAACGTGTGGCAGCAGGGGCCGGCCATGCTCCAGGCGCTGAACATCCTGGAGAACTTCGACCTGAAGTCGATGGGCTACAACTCGCCGCGCTACATCAACACCGTGTACCAGGCCATGTCGCTGGCCTTCGCGGACCGCGACTTCTACTACGGCGACCCGTACGTGCCGCCCGAGGAGCCGGTGCGCGGGCTGCTGTCGAAGGAGTACGCGAAGCAGCGGGCGGCGCTCATCGACCCCGCGCGCAACCGCCCCGACATCTTCCCCGGCGATCCGTATCCGTTCCAGGGCGGGCGCAACCCGTACCTGGCCGTGCTGCGCGAGTGGCCCAACACCATGAACGGCCGCGACTCGGTGTCGGCGCCGCCCACCTCGTTCGCCGAGTTCCAGCGCCAGTTCCAGTTGGGCACCACGTCGGTGGAGACGGCCGACGAGGAGGGGTGGGTGGTGAGCGTGACGCCGAGCGGGGGATGGATCCCGGCGGTGGTGGCCGGGCGCACGGGGGTGGGGCTGAGCCAGCGGATGCAGAGCTTCGTGACCGACCCGGCCGAGACGCCGTTCAACGTGGTGCGCCCCGGGCAGCACCCGCGGGTAACGCTGACGCCCACGCTGGCGCTGCGCGACGGCAAGCCCATGCTGGCGTTCGGCGTTCAGGGCGGCGACACGCAGGACCAGAACCTCCTCCAGTTCTTCCTGAACGTGGTGGAGTTCGGGATGAACGTGCAGCAGGCCGCCGAGGCGCCCAACATCAACAGCTACCAGATGCGCAGCTCGTTTGGCGGGCACGAGAGCCGGCCCGGGCGCATCCTGGTGAACGCGTCGATGCCGGATTCCGTGCGTACGCAGCTGCGGGGGATGGGGTACACGCTGGAGGTGCAGCGGCTCACCTCGGGCCCCATCAACGCCATCTTCATCGACCGCGAGCACGGCAGCTTCTGGGGCGGCAGCAGCAACTACGGCGAGGACTACGGCATCGCCTGGTGAGCGGGGGACAGGGGACAGGGGAGGGAGATGATGATCTGGCAGTCAACCGTGCATTACAAACGCACAGAGAGACGTCATCCTGAGGCCGGTCACACTGCTCTTGCCCCCGCACGAGCAGTTGCAGGCCGAAGGATCTATAGGCGAGGTCGCACGTGTGCTGCCGGATTGCACGATCGATGAGGATCGGGAGGAGATGAAGAGGCCGGCGCGCGGGCGCCGGCCTCTCGTGCTTCCCGGGTGCGGAAGGCGAATGAATTCGCGGCAACAACGGCACGAAGTCCCTGCGGGACTGCTGTCCGGCACCGGCGCGGGGTGCGAGACGAAGTGGCGATTCGCCGTAGTGCGGCTGTCCGGACTCGCGCCGGCCGCTTCACGTGCTCACATCGGCTTGGGAGTAGGTGTCGGGGCCTTCCCACAGCCAGTTGGCGGCGAGATGGCGCTCGCTGGCGGCGCTCATCGCGTTGCCGAGCGCCTCGGGCGGCGCGCGGTCGATGCGGACGCCACCGATCGCGAGGTCGCCGTCCACCAGCGGCACGCCGGTAACGTCCAGGGGGCCGAACCATGCCGTGGAGGCGAACTGCGCGAAATCCATCGCCCCGCGGCGGAGCGAGAAGTCGCGCAGGCGCCAGTGCAGCGCGAACAGCCGGCCGCGCAGCGCGCCGATCTCGCCGCGCGGACGCAGCACGGGTGCGTGGAGCAGGCGGCGCGCGGCGTCGCCGTCCAGCAGCCCCGCGGCCGCCCACAGCGTCTGCGCGTCGGAGATGCGGTCGTGCGGCGGGATCTCGGCGCGGCCGAGCGCCCACAGCAGCACGCTCAGCCCCTCCAGCCGCCAGACGGCATCGACCTGCGCCTGGCGCGGGAGCGACCCGATCGGCGTCCGCAGCACCTCGCGCTCGGCGGGCTCCATCTCGGCCTCGGCGCCCACGTCGCGTGCCCAGGCCAGCATCCCCGCGTGCGTGCCGCCGATGCCGGGGTGGCCGCGCTCGTCTTCCAGCAGCCCGCGCGCGGTGAGCGCCGCCAGCGCGAGGGCGCGGACTGCCACGCGCCCGGCGGCCGGCGCGGTGGCTTCGGGATCCGGCTCGTCCTCGTCATCATCGCCCCCGGCCGGCATCGCGTTGACGCGGGCACGGAAGGCAACCCGCGGCCACACGGCGCCGGGGTCCTCCGCGGGCGCGCCCGCGACGCAGAGCAGCACGCGGCCGCGCGCGTCCAGCATGGCGGACGGGCTGAAGAGCACGCCGTCGAGCATCTCGGTGATGTCGAACAGCGCGCGCATCCGCGGGTCGCCGGCGCTCGCCGCGTCGGGAACGAACTCGGTGCCGAGCTCGAATCCGAAGGTGTGCGTGAGCATGAGCACCCGTTCCTTCCGCGGCGTCTCGGGAAAGCGCGAGAAGTAGCCGCGCATCCCGTCCATCTGCCGCGCCCAGCTCTCTCCCGAGCAGTGCGCCGGGTCGAAGTACAGCTTCAGCAGCTTGCGGCCCAGCAGCCGGCCGAAGGTCACGCCCAGCGTGCGCCAGGCGTCGTCCGCCGGCGGGTCCAGGGCGACGCTCGCCCCCAGCTCCCGCAGGCGGCGGGCGACGGCCGCGCGGTCCACCCCGCGCCCCAACACCGCGAGCGGCCCCCCCGCCATCTACGCCGGGGGGGGGGGGGGGGGGGAGGTGGGTCTGACGGGGGATGCAGATTGTCGAGATGCAAGGTAATGTGGCCCGAAATGCACCACCAGCCGTGCGTGCATCATGAACGGCCTGGCCGACGATGACGGCCGGGCCCCGCGGATCGCCGCTCAGGGACTGGATACGTGGATCACGCTGATCGTGAATCCGAGACTTCGCGTGGAGGCCACCGGACCGTCCCGGTTCTCCAGCGCCGAGAGGTCGACCTCTCGCGGCTGCAGCACCGCGGCCACCCGGGCCTCGCTTCCCGTGGTGCGCACGGAGATCGTCCGGGGCGCGTACCCGAGCCGGATGACGCGGAGGCGCAGACGGCGTTCACGCCGGTGCGGGACGCCGAGGGCGAACCGTCCCGAGCTGTCGGTGGCCGTCGTCCGGCGCGTGCCCTCGACGACGATCTCCGCCCCGCGGACGGGGCTGCCGTCGGCCGCGCGCACGGTCCCGTGGATCTGCAGCGTGTCCGCCCCGGGCGGCCGCTGCGCCGCGGCCCGCGTGGGGGACGCGAGCGCGAGCGCGACGACGAGGAGCGCGGCGAGCGAGGTCACGAAAAGCTTCGTCATGGATTGGAAACCGTGAGCCTTGCGACCGAGAAGCCTTCGCGGCGCCTGGCGGTTTCCACCGGGCCGACGGCGACGATCGACCCCAGGCCGATGGTTGCGCTGGCCGCAAGGCTGACGTGGATCTCGATCTGGCGCCCGGTGGTTTCGATGGAGAGCGTCGTGGGCTCGAATCCGATCCTGTAGACACGCAGCGTCAGCTCGCGATCGGCGTTCGGCGGGATGCGCAGAACGAACCGGCCGGCGGTGTCCGTGACCGCGCGGATCGCCGCGCCGTGCACCTCCGCGGCGACGGTGGCGGCGACGACCGGGGTTCCGTCGGCCGCGCGGACCCTGCCGTGGATCAGCGTGTCGGCTCGAGCCGCACCGTCCGGCTCGGCGGCGTGCGGCGCATCGCCGGGCTTCGCCGCGGCGCCGGGCGGGAGCTGCACGTGCTCGCGGGCGGCGGGCGCGGCGGGCTGGGCCTCCGCGCGCGCAGCCAGGAGCGACGCGCCCAGCGCCAGCGTCACCAGCCCCGGGCGGCCGCGCCTCGGCGGTGAGGATGCCGCCGGCGCGAAGTGCTCGGGCGCGTAGAAGCCGCAGACCCGCTCCTCGCTCCACAGGTGGATCTCCGTGATCTCGTCGAGCGTGAGGTGGCGCATGTCCACCACCGGGCGCGAGCATCGGGCGCACAGGCGGCGGTCCGGCCCGAGCGGCTCCATCCCGCCCCAATCTTCGTCGCAGAACCGCAGGTGGGAGATGTCGGCTTCCATGGGCGTCACCCGGTGTGGGAGAGATCGATGAAGGAGACGTTAGCGAAGTAATGGATCACGGGCCGGACACCTCGATCCGAGCCACCGAAAAGCCCTCCCGCCGCGCCGCGCGGTCTTCCACGGCCCCGCGCCCATCGGCGCTTGCGACCAACCCGGCCAGCATGATGGCGGAGGGCTCGAGCAGCACTCCGACGCCGGCCCGGTTTCCGGCCGCGGAAACGAAGACGGTCCGCGTCACGTAGCCAAGCCGCCCGACGCGAAGCTCGATCTTCCCCCCATGCTCCCGGGGCACCCGGACGGCGAACCCACCCGCGCTGTCCGTGACCGCCCGAGCCGCGGTTCCGACGACCATCACCGCCGCCCCCGGGAGCGGAGTTCCGTCTTTCGTCCGCACGGTGCCGTAGAGCACGGTGTCTTCCGCCGCGGCGGCGCCCGGCGCGTGCGACGGCTGCGATGCGTCGCCGGGCCGCGCCGCGGCGTCCGCCGGAAGCTGCACCAGCTCGGGCGCGGGCGCCACCGCCGTCTGCGCATCCGCGCGCGCGGCGAGGAGCGAGGCGCCGAGCGCCAGCGTCACCAGCGCGCCGGAGCGGCAGCGCTTCGCCTCTGCCGCATCGGGCCGGAGCTGCCCGGGCGAGTAGACGCCGCAGACGGGTTCGTCGCTCATCACGTGGACGAAGGTGATCTCGTCCACGCTCATCCCGCGCAGGTCGGTGACGGGCCGCTCGCAGCGGCGGCAGACGCGCCGCCCGTCGCCGAGGCGCTCCATCGCGTCCCACCGTTCGCCGCACGGCTGGAGGCTGGAGAGAGGAGTCTTCATGCGCTGCGCCGAAATCGAAGGAGAGGGGAGACGGATGAGGGGCCGCAGGGTGGAACGCGCGGGCGCGCCGGAATATGACGCCTCGCGCGCGGGCAGCGTTCCGCGCCGATGCCGGGGCCGCAGCCCCGCAGGGACTTTGTGCGGTGGTTGCCGCGAATTCATTCGCCTGGCCCGCAGCCGCCGGAACGGCGTGGTTTCGCTATGGCCGCAAAACCGCTATCTTGCGGTGTTGCATTCCTGTACGCGAACGATCGCGGCGCGGGGGTGTACAAGTGAGTGCGGCTCAGCGGGGGCACCGGCCCCTGCCGGCCACCGCCCGCAACGCGCGTCCGAGGCTCGACGCGCGACGCGGGCGTTCTTCCCATGCCGGGCGGGGGTCCGGCGGAAAGCGAACGGGATGGCGAAGCAGGAATCGATCGAGATGGAGGGGGTGGTGAAGGAGGTCCTGCCGGATCGCCGTTACCGCGTCGAGCTTCCCAACGGCCACGAGGTGCTGGCCTACGGCGCGGGGAAGATGGCCAAGTTCCGCATCCGGGTGCTGGAAGGCGACCGCGTGACGCTCGCCATCAGCCCGTACGATCTCTCGAAGGGGCGGATTACCTACCGGCACAAGTGACCGGCGCCGCCCCTCCCGCATTCACCGGAGGCAGGATGACGATGAACAACAGTGCCCGGCGGATCGAGCGCGACTCCCTGACGGTGAACCACGAGGCGCGGCCCGGCTGGGTGACGGCCCTGGACCGGCTTCCCTCGGCCGGCGAGGAGGTGTTCTGCGCCGCCGGTGCCGGAATGGTGGTGCGCGTGCTGGGCCGTACCGGCGACGGCGGCCGCCTGCTGGAGCTGAAGCTTACGGAGGGCGACGGCAAGCCCTTCTTCGCGGCCGCCTCCAACGTGCTGGTGCGGAGCGAGCCCGCGCTCGTGGCCGGCTGACCCTTCCCGACCGGCCCCTGGCGGCCGATCTTCCGGGAATGCGGGACCAATCTCCCCTTCCCAACGCAGACGAGCGCGGCGCCGATCCGTCGGCCGCCGCGCTGCTGCGCTTCTTCCACCTGGCCGGGCGCCTGAAGGACACGCCGCGCGCTGGCTGGGCGCTGCGCGGCATCTCCGCTCCCGAATCCGTAGCCGAGCACTCCTTCCGCACCGCGCTGCTGGCGCTGGTGCTGGCCCCGCGCGCCGCGCCGCCGCTGGACGTGCCGCGCTGCGTGGCCATGGCCGTGGTGCACGACCTGGCCGAATCGCTCGTCGGCGACATCACCCCCTACGACAACGTACCCGCAGATGAGAAGCGCCGCCGCGAGGAAGCGGCGATGCTGCGGCTGGCCGCGCTCGCCGGCGACGACTCGCTGGCCGCGCTCTGGCGCGAGTACGACGCGGCCGAATCGCCCGAAGCGCGCTTCGTGAAGGAGCTGGACAAGCTCGAAACCGCATTCCAGGCCGCCGAATACGAGCAGCGGGGGGATGCGCCTCCCGGCGCGCTGGACGAGTTCCGGGCGAACGCCGACGCGCGCCTCACCTCGCCCGTTCCCCGCGCGCTGCTGGACGCGCTCCGCCGGGAAAGTGCGGAAGTGCGGGAGTGCGGAAGTGCGCTGGACCGGCGCGCGCCCGCGCCGGGGGGTGGGGACGGGGGATGACGGAGACCGCATCCACCGCCGCATCTCTCGCTGAAGACTACGCGCGGCATGCGGACGAGAAGGAGATGGAGATCGCACGCGTGCTGGACGAGCACGGCTTCGGCGGGGTGTTCCGCGGGATGCGGAGATGCCCGGTGGAGCGCGGCTACCGGATGCGCGGCAGCTTCTATCTCGGCCGGGGGGACGACGGCGCGTTCGTGGGCGTGGATCCGCGGCTCGGGCGCGTGCCGGTGGAGGAATCGCTCTGGGTGCTCCCGGCGGAGGCGCGGCCGCTGGTCCGCGACGTCGCTGAGCGGATCGCCGCGGCGCCGCGCGAGGGGCGGGTGACGGGGTTCGAGGTGCGGCTGGAATTCGGCTCGGAGCGGGCGCATCTCACGATCGCGGCGGAGCGGGGAAGCGCGTCGCTGGACGGATTCTGCCGCGAGCTGCTGGACGCGTCGCCCGGGCTGCTCGGCATCTCCCTTCCCTCGCAGGCGATCGAGCTGGGCGAAGCGTATCTCCGCCACGAGCTGCTGGGCCGCACCATCCTTTCGCATCACCTCGCCTTCTTCCAGACCAACCGCTGGCTCACCGCGGACCTCGCCGCCGCCGCGCGCGACGCGGCCTCCGATCCATCGCGCATCGTCGACCTGTACTGCGGCGTGGGTCTCCACTCCATCCTGGCGGCGACGCCGGAGAGCGTGGTCGTCGGCGTGGACACCAACCGCTGGGCCATCGAGAGCGCCGTGCGCAACGCCGCGCTGCACGGGCTGGCGCACGCGCGCTACGAGCGCATCCCCGCGGAGAGGCTGGTGGGGCGGCCGGAGGCGGAGCGGCCGAGCGTGGTGTTCGTGAACCCGTCGCGCTACGGGTGCGCGCCGGGGGTGGCGGAGCGGGTGGCGGCGTGGCGGCCGGCGGCGGTGTGCCTGGTGTCGTGCAGCATCGCGTCGCACGCGCGGGATCTGGCCTCGTTCGTGCGCGCCGGATACGCGCCGCGCCCGTTCGAAAGCTTCGACATGTTCCCCTTCAGCGAGTTCGTGGAGAGCGTCACCGAGCTGCGGAGCTGAGGTCGGTGTGAGGTGTCTGTGTGGCCCCTCCATGACCTACTTCAGTCACCCAATTGTCCTAAATCCATTGGAGTTCGGGAGGGGGGAGAAGAAACGACCACTCGATGGCCGTAGTGTCTCCATTCTTGTGCTTCTTCTGAGGGATCTCGCAGCGGTGCGATCAGCTCCTTCGCGATTACTGAGCGATCCAAGTCAAGAGTAGCGGCGAGGTTGAGGGCCGCATCCCACAGGTGCCAACGGATCGCGGAAGTCGAGAGAGTGCAGTTCGGGTCTCGCAATGCTGCGAGCTTGGCCAACTGTCCAAGGCTTTTCTCCAGGTCTCTATTTACGGAAACCACCTCACTTTGGTGACGGCAGGTGATCTCCGCCGCACTTCCTAACCGTAGCAGAAGTGTACTGGTGAATGACGGGATCGGGTCATTATCCCCAATCGAAGAGATCAGTCCGAGTAATTCGTCTAGAGCCAGGTCGCGTCTTCCTCCTTGCCAGACCCAGACAGCATGATCGAGGTCGTGCAGCACACGCCATGCGAGTTTCTTCGCCTCGTCCGCGTGCCTTCGCCGCTCGAACAGCCAGTCGACGACGGCCACTGTAATCACGATACCTATGATTTCGGTACCAAGGTTGAGCAGGACCGTGCCGGCCGACGTGGTGGGACCCACCCTGATCGCTTCCAAGATTGCCAACGTGGCAAGGACGAGGAAAACCACGCCGATCACGATGCGGAACATTGTTTTTCTCCTGGCGATGTTCATTAAGCTTTCACAAGCAGCGGGTATATCCATCGTTAATCGCCGTTGTGTCAAGCGCAACCCCGAAATGACATGCGCGCGGCTTGGCTTCGTGAGCGCCCGCCAGTAACCCCCGGACATCGCTTTGGGGACGCTTCGTTTCTGCCTCTGCCTCTGCCTCTGGCGCTGGCGGCGGCGGAGACGCATCGTGCATCTGGCGGGGCGCGGAGGAGCGAGACCGGCGTGGCTCGGCATGGGTAACCCATCTTCATCCAACCTTCGTGGGGTCATGAGTTTGGGTGATGCCTGGAAACCGAGAGGGAGAACGAGATGCCCGATAGAGAAGTCGCCACGCTGGCGGGGGGATGCTTCTGGTGCCTGGAGGCGGTGTACGAGCAGCTGCGCGGCGTGGAGAAGGTGGTGAGCGGGTATGCGGGCGGGAGCGTGCCGAACCCGGACTACCACAGCGTCTGCACCGGCCGGACGGGGCACGCGGAGGTGGTGCAGGTCACCTTCGACCCGGCCGAGGTGAGCTACCGCGAGATCCTGGAGGTGTTCTTCACCATCCACGACCCCACCACGCCTAACCGCCAGGGCGCCGACGTGGGCACGCAGTACCGCTCGGCCGTCTTCACCCACTCGCCGGAGCAGGAGCAGACCGCGCGCGAGGTGATCCAGGACCTGGAGGCCGAGGGCGTGTGGGAGAACCCCATCGTCACGCAGATCGAGCCGCTGGCGCAGTTCTACGCGGCCGAGGACTACCACCAGCACTACTTCGCCCGCAACCCGGGCCAGGGCTACTGCCAGGTGGTGATCGCGCCCAAGGTGGCCAGGTTCCGCCAGAAGTACCTGTCGCGTTTGCAAAGCGCCTGAACTGAAGTACGAAAGTCGAAAAGTACGAGAGTACGCTGGATCGCGTGGATTCGGCGTACTTTCGTACTCTTCGCACTTCCGCACTTCCGCACTTCCGCACTTCCGCACTTCCGCACTTCCGCACTTCCGCACTTCCGCACTTCCGCACTTCCGCACTTCCGCACTTCCCCTCAGCCGCCTTCCCGGCGTTTGGCGGCGGCGATCTTCGCCAGCGCGTTGTCGAATTCCGCGGCCAGGCTCTTCTCCTCGCGCACCTCGTCGTCCATGTAGAGCAGTGTGGCGCGCACCATGGCGCGGGTGGCGCCCTGCGGCGCGGTGCCGGTGCGCAGGAACTCCGGCATGCGGCTTTCGCTGACGCGTTCGTACCTCGCCTGCTGGTTGTAGGCGCGCGAGAGGGCGTCGACCGTGGGATAGTCGAGCAGGCGCAGCGCTCCCGTGGCCACCGCCGTCTGCCAGGCCGTGGCCTGCAGCGCCGGCGGCTGGAAGCTCTGCACCCCCAGCATGTCGTAGAACTCGTCCGCGGTCCGCAGCTTCCCCGCCGAGTCCATGCGAGGCACCACGTCGCGCAAGGTCACGTAATAGTCGGTCTTGTCCTCCAGCTTGGCGCGGTTCGCCCCGATTTCGCGCTCGAAGCCGTCCAGCGACTGCAGCGCCAGATCGCGGTCGCTGCGCTCGCCCTGCCATTGGTCCACGGCCAGCGCCAGGACGATGCTGAACACGATCAGCGCGCACTGCAGCACCAGCTCGGGGACCTTGGAAACGATCCACGCCCCCGCCGCGCCCAGCATGCGCCGCACCCATCCCCACGGAGCGAGCCTCATCAGGATTGCGTGGGTTTCGACCGGCGAAGAGATCTCCCGGCCTTGGAAAAGCCGCTACTGCAGCGGGTACCCGGGATCGCCGGGGAGCTTGCCGTCGATGCGCAGCACCTTCACCCCGGTGGTCGTCTGCCTCGCGGGAACGAAGGTGATGGCGCCCTGCCGGGCGGCCACCATCTCGCGCGCCGTCTCGCTGTTGAAGGCCGGCCACGGGCTGGAACCCTCGACGCGCGTCTGCTTGCCGGTCCAGAACCGGCTGTACTGGGCCTCCGTCATGTTGTTGTAGATGACGTGCAGCACCACCCTGCGCTCGCTGGCCTCGGGAACGCGGGCCACCAGCTGGATGCGCGTGCGGTCCCGCCAGTACCGCTGCTCGCCCAGGAACACCTGCCGGAGCTCGGCCAGCGTCAGCCCGTTCACCGGGGTGCGGGGGTGCGCGATGATGGCCACGGCGCCCGCGGGAGGCTGGCGCGCGGCCGTCTGCGCCGGGGCGGTGTCCGCGCGGGCGAGGGAAAGCAGCGCCGCCGCGAGCAGGGCGGCGCCGGCGCGGACGGGGCGGAGAGATCGGAACATCGTCGGCTCAGTGGGAATGCAGGGAGGGACGGTCGGAGGAGCGGGCCAGCACCACGCTGGCCTCCAGGAGCACGCTGTTCGCGCGGCCGGTCACCGCGCGCTGCTCCTGCCGGAGCTCGCCGCGCACCATGGCGAAGGGGGTGACGTCCACGCGCAGCCCCAGGACGGCGCCGTCGTAGCGCGGGTGCAGCGGCCCCAGCAGCGAGTCGGCGGCGGAGACGCGCACGCGCTCCATCCGCCCGTAGCCCTTGATCCCCTCGGACCTGCCGTACAATCGCCCGCCCACCTGCACGTACCACGCTTCGCCGCCCGCCCAGCCGCCGCCGGAGCCCGCGGGGCGGTGCTGGAGGTGCGCGTACTCGGCCAGCACCTCGGGCCAGTCCATCTCCCACGCCAGGTGCGCGGAGAGGATGCGCTCGTCCACCCGCGTGCCGGTGCGCGCCACCGCGCGGTCCAGGTAGCCGCTGGCGCCCACCTGCACGCGCCCCAGCGCCGGCGGGCGCGAGTACACGCGCGCCACCCACGCCGGCCGGCCGTCCCACCCCGCCAGCTCGCCGGTGCGGCCGGGGGTCTCCGGGTCGCTGCCGCGTCCGCGGCCCGCGGCGACGACGTAGCCCAGCCCCAGCGGCGCGGGCGGCAGCAGCCCCTCGGCCTGGATGCCCGCGAAGTGCAGCGGCAGCAGCGGCGTGCCGAAGCGGATCAGCTCCGGGCGCGCGACCGAGGTCTGCAGCCAGGCGCCGTGATGGTACGCGGTGTTCCAGTACGCGATGGGGGTGTGGAAGCGGCCGGCGGAGAGCTTCAGCGCGTCGTTGAAGGCGTAGCGCGCGAACAAGCGCTCCACGCGGATCCGCTCGCGCCCGTCCACCGGCGTGGCGGTGACCTCGGTGACGGCGTCGAAGTGGTCGGTGAAGCCCACGTTCAGCAGCCCCGCCGCCTGCGCCAGCTCGAACCCCGTGTCCCCCTTCTGCCGCGCGGCGAAGTCCAGCCCGGCGAAGAGAAGGCCGCCGACCCGCGGGCCGCGGTGCTGCGCGGGGGCGGGAACGGCGCACGGCAGCAGGAAAAAGGCGAATGCCAGAACGCGCAGGCGCATTGCGGGGGATCGGAGCGGAGCGTGGCGCGAAGGGCGGAGCGATTAACACGACGCAAGGTAATGGCGGATCGGGCGGATACAAGCATCCTCTGCTCCACCCCGCCGTGGCAGATGAAGCGCTTCACGACCGGGGATGAAGATGGCGATCCCGCGCGCCGGAGCGGGATGTTGCCGCGGTCATCGTCATCCGATACCCATACGGGATGCGCCCGCCGCCGCTCATCCAGCCGGTGATCTCCATCTCATGATCCCCATATCTCCAACGACCGCTGACGCCGATGGGCTCCTTCCGCGCCTGCGCGCCGCGCTCGCCGCCGCGGGCGACCCGGCCACGGCGGAGGGCGCGCGGGCGTACATGAAGTCCGCGATGCCGTACCACGGCGTGAAGGCCACGCCGCAGCGCGCCATCTTCCGCCAGCTGTTCGCGGAGGTGGAGCTGGCGACGGCGGAGGCGTGGCGCGCGGCGGTGCTGGGTCTCTGGCGCGATGCCGAGTTCCGCGAGGAGCGCTACGCCGCGCTCCGGCTGGCGGGCGACCGGCGCTTCGCCCGCTTCCAGACGCTGGATGCGCTGCCGATGTACGAGGAGATCGTCGTCACCGGCGCGTGGTGGGACTATGTGGACGACGTGGCGGCGCACCGCCTTCCCGTGCTCCTCCGCCGCTTTCCCGGCGAGATGCGGCGCGAGATGCTGGCCTGGAGCCGCGGCGGCGACATCTGGAAGCGCCGCGCGGCCATCCTCTGCCAGCTCCCGCTGAAGCGCGACACGGACCTGGACCTGCTCGAGCGCTGCATCGAGCCGTCGCTCGGGCGCGCGGAATTCTGGCTGCGCAAGGCGATCGGCTGGGCGCTGCGCCAGCACGCGCGCACCGATCCCGGCTGGGTGATGCGCTACGTCCGCGAGCACGCCGCGGAGCTCAGCCCCCTCAGCAAGCGCGAGGCGCTGAAGCAGCTGCTCCGGAGCGGCGCGGCCGACTCGATCCCGTGACAGAGTGCGAGAGTGCGAAAGTGAACCGTGGATCTCGCGAAACGATGGCATCCCGCGCGTTGGATCGGCATGCGGCGGGGATGATGTCCGCGAAGGCGGACAGTGTGCCGTTGTAGCCGCGGCTTCAGCCGCATTTTTCCACGATGAGATCCACGCGTCTCCTTTCCCGCATCTCCGCCGCGCACCCGATGGCCGGGGGGCGGCGGCGGCGTTATCGTACCGGTCGAAAATTCCGGCGCGCGCGGCTGGCCTCCCATCTCCCGAAGACGAAGCGATCGAATGGGTTCCTCGTACTCCAACATCACCCTGCACGGCGCCGGGCGCGACCGCGTGATCCAGGCGCTGGAGGCGCGCCGGCGGCAGGCCTACGTGGGCCCCGCGGCAATGGGCGGCTGCGTGGTGGTGTTCGACGAGGAGGCGGAAGACGTCCCCGACTCGGGCGTGGAGCTGGCGGCGGAGCTGAGCCGCGAGCTGGGCGCGGTGGCGCTGCTGGCCACGGTGAACGACGACAACGTCTTCCGCTACACGCTCTTCCGCGGCGGCGAGGTGGCCGACGAGTACGACTCGTGGCCCGGCTACTTCGTGGGCGAGCGCGGCGGCCCGCAGGGCGGCGACGCGGCGGTCCTCTGTGCCGCGTTCGGGCGCGGCTCGCCGCAGACGGTGGAGCGCATTCTCCGCGCGCCGTCGAAGAGCGTGGACTACCGCTTCGAGACCGCGCGCCACGGCGACCTGGCCGAGGTGCTGGGGCTGCCCGAGCACTCCGTGGGCATCGGCTACGGGTGCATCTGGCAGGGCGACGCGATCGAGCTGGAGCCGCAGCTCGTGCACCTGGGCGGCGACGAGGACCACGAAGCGCACGGCGGCGAACATCCCGGCGACGCGATGGAGATGCTGCGCACGCACCTGGCCGGCGCGCCCGGGACCGACGAGGCGCTGGCGCAGATCGCGGCGCTCTCCGCGCAGGCCAGCCTTCCCGCGCACGGCTACTTTCCCGCGCTGCTGGCGGGCGACGCGGCGGCGGTCCGCAAGCTGTTCGGGGGCGAGCCGGCGCTGGACGACCCGCTCGTCGGCCGCACGGACGGGGCGGGGATCGAGCGGCTGGTCGCCTCGGCGCGCGCGGTGTTCGAGGGGGGCGCGCAGTACACGCCGGCGGGGGTGGTGGAGACGCCGGAACGCGTGGTGGCGCACGGGATGATCGTCACCGCCGCGGGCGGGCAGACGACGTTCCTTCCCGCGGCATGCGTGTGGGAGCGGGCGGAGGGCGGCTTCCGCGAGCTGCGCGCGTACTGGTCGCCCGCCGCCGCGCGCGGCCGCCGCGGCGAGCGCGCGCCGGTGCTGCAGCCGGCCGCCGATCTCCATCTTCCCGATGTCATCTCCCGCCATCTCCAGGCGCTGGCGGCGGACGACATCGCGGGCGTGGCGGCGACGTACGACGCGCAGTGCCTGGTCCCCGTCCCCCTGCCGTGGGTCAGCGCCGAGGACAGCGTCCGCCGGCAGTACGGCGCGCGCATCGGCGAGGAGGGCGCCATCGTCCTCACCCCCTGCGCGGCGACGGACGACGGCCAGGCGTGCGCGCTGGAGTACGTCACCACGCGGTGGGACGGCGCCGAGGTGCCGCCGCAGGCCGGGATGGCGCTCTTCCAGCGCCGCGGCGAGGCGATCTGCGAGGTGCGCATCTTCGCCGACCTGGGCCCCGCGCCGGGCGGCTTCGACTTCGGTGGCGGCCTGGGCGGCGGGAGGATGGAGGAGATGATGCGCGGCCTGATGCAGAGCGCCGGGCAGATGCCGCAGAGCGCGGACGGCCTGGAGGAGATGATGCAGGGGCTGCAGGAAATGCTGGGCGGGATGGGCGGCTTCCCCGGCGGCCTCGAGGGCTTCGGCGATCTCTCCGCGCTCGGCTTCCCCGGTGGCATGGAAGGCCTCGGCGGCTTCCCCGGGATGGGCGGGCTGGACGATGCGGATGAGGACGAGGAGGAAGAGGGCGGCGCGGGCGATGGGGAAGGGAAGAAGTGACGGGCATCTCCCCGTTCCCCGGATCGCGGCGATGACGTACCAGCCGATGCGCGTCCGCGTGGTCGCCGCGCACGATTCGCGGCCCGGCGAGCCGTTCGTCATCGAGGGCCCGTCGCATGCGGAGCGCTTCACCACCGTCTTCGAGGACGACGGGCTGACGGGGTACTTCTACGCCGTGGACCCCGACTGGCCGGGGGACACGCCAATCGTGGACGCGCTCGGCATCTACAACGTGGACGAGGTGCCGCCTCGCATCCGCCTGGTCGAGGTCGGCTGGTCCGACGATGGGCTGAAGGCCATGCTGCGGCTGGACCAGCACCCCGTCGCCGTCTACGACTTCGCGGCGCGGCGGGGGTGGTGCCGCAGCGGCTTCCCGGCGCGCACCGCCACCGGCTGGACCACCTTCGGCCACCGCTGGGAAGACGAGGCGCTCGACCTCTTCCGCTGATCCCGTCTCCTCGCCCCACCCCGCCGATGATCCGCGCCGCCACCGGGGCCGACGTCTCGCTCATCCTCCGCTTCATCCGCGAGCTGGCCGAGTACGAGCGGCTGGCGCACGAGGTCGTGGCGACGGAGGAAGGGCTGCGCGAGACGCTGTTCGGCGCGCGGCCGTACGCCGAGGTGGCGATCGCCGAGGCGGACGGCGAGCCGGCGGGGTTCGCGCTCTTCTTCCACAACTACTCCACCTTCCTCGGCCGCCCGGGCATCTACCTCGAAGACCTGTACGTCCGCCCCGAGGCGCGGGGGAAGGGGATCGGGCGCGCGCTGCTGGCCCACCTGGCGCGGCTGGCCGTCGAGCGCGGCTGCGGGAGACTGGAATGGTGGGTGCTGGATTGGAACGAGAGCGCGATCCGCTTCTACCGCTCGCTGGGCGTGCAGCCGATGGACGACTGGACGGTGTTTCGCGTGGCCGGAGACGCGCTCCGGCGCCTGGCTGGCGAAGGAGGCGAGGGGGGATGATCGATTCTGCCTCGCTATGGCAGGCGCCTTCGGCGCGGGATGTGGCGGATGGAGGGGCGGGAGATCCGCGCTGCCCGGCGGAGCTGCTCGACAACCCGGAGGAACCCCGATGATCTGCCGCATCTGGCATGGATGGACCACACCCGCGAACGCGGACGCGTACGAACGCCTCCTTCGCACCGAGATCTTCCACGCGATCGAGGGGCGGGAGATCGCGGGCTTCCGCGGCATCCAGCTCCTCCGCCGCGACGCGGGCGCCGAGGTGGAGTTCGTCACGCTGATGTGGTTCGATTCGCTGGACGCGGTGCGCGCGTTCGCGGGCGACGACTACGAGCGCGCGGTCGTGCCGGAGTCTGCGCGGGCGCTGCTGGCGCGCTTCGACGAACGCTCGGCGCACTATCCCGTGGTCGAGCCGGGGCCGCTCGCGCGATGACGCAGCCCGGCGCGGCGGCGTTCCTGGAACTGGTCTCCGGGCGGCGCGGGCACTTCCGGCTGGAGTCCGGCCATCACGGCGGGCTCTGGCTGGACCTGGACGCGCTCTTCGCCGAGCCGCGGCGGATCGGGCCGTTCGTGGCCGCGCTGGCGGACGCGATGCGCGCGCACGGCGTGGACGCGGTGTGCGGGCCGCTGCTGGGCGGCGCGTTCCTGGCGCAGCTCGTGGCCCACGCGCTGGGCGTGGAGTTCTGCTTCACCGAGCGGGTGATGCCGGCGGATGCTGGTGGATTGTACGCCGCGCGGTATCTCCTTCCGACCGCATACGTCGAGCGCGTGCGTGGCAAACGGGTCGCGATGGTGGACGACGTGATGAGCGCGGGCTCGGCGCTGCGCGGCACGTTCGCGGAGCTTCAGGCGCACGGCGCGGTTCCCGTCGCCGCGGGGGCGCTGCTGGTGCTGGGCGCGGCGGGCGCGGAGTTCTTCGCCGCCCGCGGCATCCCCGTCGAGGCGGTCGCGCGCGAGGCGTACGAGCTCTGGCTTCCCGGCGAGTGCCCGCTGTGCGCGGCCGGCGCCCCGCTGGAGGACGTGGCCGCGGGCGGAGAGAGGGCGTGACGGGCGGCGAATCTCCATTCATCGAGTTGGGCGAGCGCTACCTCCGTTTCGCGGAGCACGAGGCGAAGGGCGTCTCGCCGCTCTACGAGGAGCTTGCGCGCGGTGTCGCCGGGTCGGAGCCGCTGCTGCGGTTCATCTCCGCTCTTCCCGAGGCGAAGCAGCAGCCGAACCTGGTGTTCGCGGCAGTGCGCCATCTCCATGGCACGCCGGAGGATGCAGGGCACCTCGCGCGGCTGGTGGAGCAGGATCCGGAGCCGGTCCGGCGGCTGGTGCTGGCGCGGAGCACGCAGACCAACGAGCCCGGGCGCTGCGCCGTGCTGCTCCCCGTGCTCGCGCGGCTGCCGCAGCCGCTGGCGCTGCTGGAGGCCGGCGCGTCCGCCGGGCTGTGCCTGCTCCCCGAGCGCTACGCGTACGACTACGGCCGCGCGCGCCTCGCACCGGTCGCGCCGGGCGAGCATCTGCCGCCCGTCTTCCCCTGCCGCGCGGAGGGCGCGACGCCGATTCCGGAGCGGATGCCGGAGATCGCGTGGCGCGCGGGGATCGACCTGAACCCGCTCGACCTCTCCGATCCCGCGGAGGCGGCGTGGCTGGAGACGCTGGTGTGGCCCGGCCAGGACGCCCGCGCCGCCCGCCTCCGCGCCGCAATGCGCATCGCCGCCGAGGCGCCGCCGTCCGTCTCGCGCGGCGATCTCCTCGCCGACCTCCCCGCGCTCGCGGCAACGGCTCCGCCGGACGCGACGCTCGTCATCTTCCACTCCGCCGTGCTGGCCTACGTCGCGTCGGAGACCCGGACGCGCTTCGCCGGGGTGGTGAAGGAGCTCGGCGCGGTGTGGATCAGCAACGAGTTCCCGCGCGTCCTCCCCGCCGTGGCCGCGAAGCTGGACCGGGCGCCGCCGGAGGACCGCTTCCTGCTCGCGGTCGACGGCGAGCCGGTGGCGTTCACGGGCCCGCACGGGCAGTCGATCGAGTGGATCGCAACGCCGGGCGCGAGCGGATGACGCTTCGTCCGCCGATCCCCATCTCCCGCTCGCGTTTCTCCGACAGCATGGCAGACGACACCATCACGTTGCTGCGGCAGCGGATGTCCGAGAACCCGCTCGTCGTCCTGGCGCGGCGGCCCGACCCGGCGCCGTCCGCCGCCCGACCGCGCCGTCACCACGAAGCCCCTCTCCCCACGCCGGGAGGGGGGCTTCGCCGTTGGGGGATGACGTTCGTCACGCGCGGCCGCCGTTCGTCCCAGACGGATACCGGCCGCGCGCCGCGGGGTGGATGATTCGGGCGGAAGACGGATCGCCACCCAGCGAAGGAGCATTGCATGGCCGGTGCGGTCACCCAGCCGGAATACGCGGCCCGCCCCGGCGTGGCCGGCGGAGCCGGCGTCACGCGGCGGATTCTCTCGCCGCACGACCAGCTCCCGCGCGCGCCGCTCGACGGCTGGGTGCGCCGGCTCCGCGACGCGCTGGCGCGCATCCCCGCGCCCGGCGCGCCCACCCGCGGCGACGTGGGGCGGCTGGCCGTCTGCGCCAGCCACGCCGCGCTCGTCCAGGTGCACGCCGGGCGGCCGGATGCCGCGCGGCGGACCTGCCTGGCCGCGCTGGATTCCATCGCGCGCGAGGCCCGCCCGGGGCGCGAGGAGCTGGCGGTGCACGCGATCCAGCCGTGGATCACCCTGGGGCGGCTGGACGGGCTCGCGGGCCGCGTGTCCGAGGCGCTGGCGCGCTTCCTGGCGATGCTGGAGGGCGGCCGGCGCGGAACGCTGGCGATGGCGGGCGTCACCGTGGCCGGCGAGCGGCTGGCCGCCGACGGCACCGGGATGGGAGAGCTCGAGCGGCTGGCGACGAACGTGGCCGTGCTGGACGGCCTGAAGGTGCTGCTGTCCAACGGCCGCGACGACGCCGTGGAGCACTACCTCGGCGCCTGCCGCATCGCCCCCGGCGACCCGCTCGCCACCGTGGCGGCCGAGGGGCGATGCGTCGCCCTGGCCGGCCGCGGCCACTTCCGCGAGGCGAGCCGCGTGGCGGCGGCAGCGGCTGACGGGGCCGGCGAGTGGAACCGCGCGGTGCTCGTCTTCCGCGCGGCCGAGGCGCGGCTCACGGCCGATGCGTGGGATCATGCCGCGCGCCGGTCGCTGGAGCGGCTGGGCGAGGTTCTCGGGGACGTAGCGCTGGATCGCTGCGCGTCCGTCTCCGCGCTGGCCCTGACGGCGCGCGCCGCCGCCCTGCTGCGGGAGCTGGGGATGGACGGCGCCGCGCTGGCCCGCATCGCGCTGGCCGGCGCCGGCGCGCTCGGCGACGAGGTGCTGGAGATGGGTTGCCTGGAGGTGCTGGCCGAATCGGGGGCGCGGCTGGACGACGGCGAGCCCGCCGCCGACTGCCTCGCGGCCCGCCGCGCCACCACCCGCTACGAGCGCCTGCGGCCGCCCGGAACCCCTGCGCGGCCGTTCCCCGGGCTGGACGACCTCGCCGCCGAGATCGGCGAGGCGCTGGCCGGGAGCTGAGGCGGGCTCTACACGGCACCGCGCCATCTCAAAGCCCGATCACGGGCTGTGATGCGGAAGGGGAGATGATTGCCTCCGCCGATGCCGGAAGGTTGTGGAAGCGTCACCCGGCTCATTATGATCGAAACAGAATGATCGGAACGGGCGCATGGGATGAAATGAAACGATGACTTCGATCGGCTCACCGCGTCGCAGCTTCGGGCCCTGGCTCGTGCTCGCCCTGGGCCTGCTGGGCAGCGCGTACGCCTGCGCCGGTTACGCGATGGCCGGCTCGTTCATCATCTCCAATCCGAGCGGCCATTTTCGGCCCGCCGCAACCGTCTACCTGTGCCTGATGGCGGCGGGCACGATCCTCTCCGGGTTCGCCGCCGCCGGTCTGTGGCGCCGCCGCCGCGTCGAGACGCCGCGGTAGAATGGGCGCGGCCGGCACGCCGCATTCCATCTCCAGACACCGAGACCGGCTTGGCGATTTCACCCTACCTCCGCGCCCTGCGCGAGCGTGTGGGAACCATGCGCCTCGTGCTGCCGTCGGTCACCGCCGCGGTGCGCGGCGATGCGGGCGGGCTGCTCCTGGTCCGCCAGCGCGACGGCGGCGTGTGGTCCACGCCGGGCGGCTCCATCGAGCCCGATGAGACACCGGCCGATGCGGTGGTGCGCGAGGTTTGGGAGGAGACGGGGCTGCTCGTCACGCCGCGCCGGCTGCTGGCGGTGTGGGGCGGCCCCGGGTTCGAGGTGCGCTACCCCAACGGCGACGTGGCGCAGTACGTCACGGCCGTCTTCGAGTGCGCCGTAGTCAGCGGCTCCCTGCGCGCCGACGGTGACGAGACGCTGGAAGCGCGCTTCTGGCGCGCCGATGAGGCCGCCGCGCTACCGCTGGCCGACTGGCTCCGCCCCGTGCTGCCGCGCCTGTACGCGCCCGGGGAACAGGCGATGTTCGACGCGCCGGAGTGGCATCCGCCAGCAGGGCGCGAGGGAGTGCGTTAAGGCGTACGGATCGCGGTGAGTCGACGGAGATTCATGCTGTTAGCTTGTATTAAGCGACAGATTTGGATAGATTCTGATGTTCCTCTCCCGCTCGTTCGTACACCGCACCTGAGCCGATCCCATGAAGAAGCTGAAGCTCGAAGCGATCCAGGTCACGTCTTTCGAGACGTCGAATGTGGCGCCCGCGCAGGCCGGCACCGTGCGCGGCCAGCAGCAGGTGGTGCCGGCGCCGCCCTCTTTCCTGGGCCCCTGCTACCCCACCGATCCGAACTTCGACTGCACCTTCGGCTGCTCGCAGAACACCGCGTGCCCCGAGCGGTGCGTGCGATTCACGGACAGCGTGGAGTGTGCGTAAGCACCTGCGAGGGAAGACGGAAGGGGCCGGACGCGGCGCGCGTCCGGCCCCTTCTGTCTTCCCGTCGTCACCGCCGCGGCCTGGCACGCGCGGTGGCCTCGGCGACGAGCGGGTCGTCGGGCCAGTAGTGCTTGGGATACCGGCCCTTCAGATCTTTCTTCACCTCGAAGTAGCCCGTTCGCCAGAAGCTGGCCAGGTCGCGCGTGACCTGAACGGGCCGCCGCGCGGGCGACAGCAGGTGCAGCGTCAGCGGCACGCGCCCGCCCGCGATCCGCGGCGTCTCGGTCCACCCGAACACCTCCTGCAGCCGCACCGCCAGCACCGGCGCCGCCGCGTCCGTGTAGTCGATCGCGATGCGCGAGCCGCTGGGCACCTCCACGTGCGTCGGCGCCAGCTCGTCCAGCCGCCGGCGCTGCTCCCACGCCAGCATCCCCTCCAGCACCGGCGCCAGGTCGATCCGCCGCACCTCGTCCATCTTCCGCAGCCCGTACAGGCGCGGCCCCAACCAATCGCCCAGCGTCTCCAGCAGCGCCCCGTCCGACACGTCGGGGAACGACGGGTCGTGGAGATGCAGGAAGGCGATGCGCTCTCGCAGCTGCGCCGACGCCTTCGTCCACGGCAGCGACGCGATCCCCGCCTGCCGCACCGCGTCCGCCAGCGCGGCGGCGATGCGCCCGGGATCCGGCTCCGCCAGCGGCGCCTCGCGGAGGACGATCGCGCCGAGGCGTTCGATCCGCCGCGCGCGCACGGCGCCGGCCGCATCGTCCCACGCTACCGACTCCTCGGTGGCGATCTGGTCCGCGAAGTGGCGCTCGATCTCGGCCATCTCCACCGGGGCGGCGATCAGGATGCGCCCCTCGCGCCCCGCGTCGTCCAGCTCCGCGGCGACGAGGTACGGGGATTCGGAAAGGGATTGGGGATGCGGAAAGGCGGCGCCGCGGCCGTTGCGGAGGAGATACCGCCCAGCCGCGCCCGGCCGCCGCTGCGCGATGCGATCCGGATACGCCAGCGCGAGCAGCACGCCCGCCGCCTCGTCGTCCGCGTCGGCGGGGGATGCGGCGAGGTGGCGGCGGAGATCTTTCGCCTCGGCGCGGACGCGGTGCAGCGCCGCGGGGTCCACGCCGTGGCCGCCGGTGCCGCCCTCGCGCCGGAGCGCGGCCAGGCGCAGCCGCGCGTCCGCGTCCGCCGCGCGTCCCTCCCCGCGCAGGACGTCGCGCTCGGCCAGCAGCGCCGCGAGGTCGCACGCCGTCGCGCCGAGCCGCATCTCCTTCGCGCGCAGCAGCATGTGCGCGAGGCGGGGGTGCAGCGGGAGCGCCGCCATCGCCCGGCCGTGCGGCGTCGCGGCGCCGGCGGCGTCCAGCGCGCCCAGCTCGCGCAGGAGCTCGCGCGCCTGCGCGAAGGCCGCGGCGGGCGGCGGATCCAGCCACTGCAGCTCGGCCGGATCGGCCACGCCCCACGCCGCCAGCTCCAGCGCGAGCGGCGCCAGGTCCGCCTCCAGGATCTCGGGCGGGCGAAACGGCTGCAGCGCCGCGTCTTCCGCCTCTGTCCACAGCCGCCGGCAGACGCCGGGGCCCAAGCGTCCGGCGCGCCCGCGCCGCTGGTCGGCCGACGCGCGCGACACGGCGACCGTCTCCAGCCGCGTCATCCCGGTGCGCGGCGAGAAGCGGGGAACGCGCATCAGCCCCGAATCGACCACCACGCGCACGCCCTCGATCGTCAAACTCGTCTCCGCGATCGACGTCGCCAGCACGATCTTTCGCCAGCCGGGCGGGGAGGGGCGGATGGCGTCGTCCTGCGCCTCCTGCGGCAGGTTGCCGAAGAGCGGGTGGATGCGGACACCGCGCGGAAGCCCGTCCGCCGCCAGCATCTCCTCCACCCGCCGGATCTCCCCCGCGCCGGGGAGGAAGACGAGCACGTCGCCCTCCTCCGTCTCCAGCGCGTCGCGGACCGCGCGCGCGGTGACGGCTTCGATGCGCCCCTCCGGCCGCCGCGCGAGCCAGCGCGTCTCCACCGGATAGGCGCGCCCCTCGCTGGTGACGACCGGCGCATCCCCCAGCAGCCGCGCGACGGGGCCGCCGTCCAGCGTGGCCGACATCACCAGCACGCGCAGGTCGTCGCGGAGCACGGCGCGCGACTGGAGGGTGAGGGCGAGGCCCAGGTCGGCGTGCAGCGAGCGCTCGTGGAACTCGTCGAAGACGACGATCCCCACCCCCTCCAGCGCCGGGTCGTGCTGCAGCATCCGCGTGAGCACGCCCTCGGTGACCACTTCGATGCGCGTCGATGGGCCCACCCGCGTCTCCATCCGCACGCGGTAGCCCACCGTCGCGCCCACGCGCTCGCCCCGCAGCTGCGCCATCCGGTTCGCGGCGGCGCGCGCGGCCAGGCGGCGCGGCTCCAGCATCACGATCTTCCGCCCGCCCAGCCACGGCTCGTCCAGCAGCGTCAGGGGGACGAGCGTGGTTTTCCCCGCGCCGGGGGGCGCCTGCAGCACGGCGGCCGTCCCCGCGCGCAGGGCTTCGCGCAGCGCGGGGAGCACGGGCTCGATCGGCAGGGCGGTATCGGGGAGAGGACTCATCGCGGCCCAATATCGCACGCCGGGCGCGTGCGTTCCACCTCACCCCTCGCGCGGCGGGCCGGAAACACGCATTCTGTATTCTTCTCCGGGTTTCCGAATCCCCCCAGCATTCCGGCCATGGCTTCCCACGACTCCGAAGATCTGAAGGTGCCGCAGAAGATGCGGGCGAGGTACGACGAAATCGTCGCCGTCACCGACGCCTTCGCCGCGGCGCACCTCGATGCCGAGTACGCCGCGCTGGCGAGGGAGATGGCCGCGGTGCTCAGCCGCAAGCGTCCGTCTCCGCTGGCCGGCGGACGCGCGAGGAGCTGGGCCGCGGCGATCGTGTACGCGCTCGGGCAGATCAACTTCCTCTTCGACCCCGGCAACCAGCCCTTCCTGGAGGCACGCGAGCTCTGCCGGCTGATGGAGGTGAGCCAGGGCACCGCCTCGACCAAGGCGGCCGACATTCGCAAGATGTTGAAGATCGGTTACTTCGACTCGCGCTGGAGCCTCCGGAAGCTGGTGGAGGAGAGCCCGCTCACGTGGCTTTTCGAGCTGTCGAACGGGATGATCGTGGACGCCCGCGATCTGCCCCGGGAACTCCAGGAGGAGATGCACGCAGCCGGGTTGATCCCGTTCGTTCCGGAACCGAGGGGGGATTGATGCACGTGAAGCTCGCCGCCTGCGCGGCCATCGCCCTCGCCTGCGCCGCGCTGGCGCCACCGGAGCGCGCCGCACGGCCGCCGCTCACCTACACCATCGCCCGCGCGCGCACCTTTGCGGCCGGCCGCGAGGTGACGGTGGAGGGGATCGTGACGGTGCCCTCCGGCGTGATCGACGCGGGGTTCGCCATCCAGGACGCCACCGGCGGCATCTGGGTGGCCGACAGCACGCAGCACCTGCGCACCGGCGCGCGGATGCGGGTGACGGGGACGCTCGCGAGCAGCCACGGCCTGCTCACGCTGGTGTCGCCCGGCATCCGGCGGATCGGCCACGGGCGCGTGCCCCGGCCGCGGCGCGTGCGCGCCTCGTCCGTGGGCGAGCGGACGGAGGGGCGGCTGGTGACGGTGCGCGGGACGGCGGTGGATTCGGTGACGAACGACGCGCCGTACGGCCACAAGCTGCGCATCGACGACGGATCGGGCGCGGTGCAGATCTTCTTCCCCGCGGGCGCTGGCGATTTCGATTTCCGCGCGATCCGCCCCGGCACGCGCGTCACCATCACCGGCTTCAGCGGCCAGTACGACCAGACGCTCGAGGTGCTGCCGCGCTCGCGGGCCGACGTGGTGGTGGCGCGCGGAAGGTGAGGTGCGTCCAGATCGACGCGAATGGATTCGCGGCGACGACAGCACGAAGCCGTTGCGCGGAAAGGCGGCTGAAGCCGCGGCGCCGCGGCAACAACTACGGCAAGCCTCGCAAACCGCGCGAGGCTTCAACAGCATTCGGAACGCGCCAGCGCCCATCCTTCCTCGTCCGCCAGCCCACGAAACAAAGGCCCGCGCCGGAAGCGCGGGCCTTTGTTCGTGCGTGAGCTGCCTCCGCCTCAATCCCGCTGGCGCAGGCGGCGGCCGAGGAGAATGCCCAGCGCCAGCGCCGCGCCCGCGCCGATCAGCACCGGCGTGGGGTTGAACACCGCGGGGGGCACGGAGACGGTGCCGCGCTCGTCGGCGAGGGCCGGGGCGCGGACGTAGCGGCCGTCGCGCGGCACGGCGAGCATCTCGAAGTTCGCCGCGAGCATCTCCAGCCCCTCGCGCATCACCCGGCCGCGCAGCGGGCGGCCGTGGCCGGTGGCCACGACCTCGGGCTTCAGCTCGGCCAGGCGCTGCACCGACCCGCGCGCCGCATCCCAGTCCTGCGTGAAGTACGCGGGCGGGCCGTGGATCTCCGGGCGCTGCTCCAGCACCGCCAGCAGCGACTCCTGCTTCGTCGTGACGAACGCGTCGCCCGCGATCAGCACCGCGTCGGAGTCGCGGAAGAGCGAGACGTGGCCGGGGGTATGCCCCGGCGTCCACAGCCACCGCCACCCCGGCATCCCCGGCACCGAGCCGTCTTCCGGGAGCGGCTGCACGCGCTCGCCCAGATCGATGGGGCCGCGCGGATACAGCGGGCTGCCGAGGGCCATGAATCCTCCGCCCACCGTGGGGTCCGGCGGCGGGTACGACGAGCGGCCGGTGAGGTACGGCAGCTCCAGCCGATGCGCGTACACCGGCGCGTCCCACGCCTCCGCCAGCTCGCGCAGGGCGCCGATGTGGTCGAAGTGCCCGTGCGTCATCACGATCGCGGCCGGCCGCGACTCCGCCCCGAAGCGCCGCGCCGCGTGGCGTACGATGGTGTGCCCGAAGCCGTACATCCCCGCGTCGACCAGCACCCAGCCGCGGTCGCCCGCGCCCGGCTCGCCGTACAGGAAGCAGTTGACGATGCCGGTCCGCACGCACTCCACGTCGTGCGCGATCTCCACGTCCGGATCGCCCCGTACCTCGCTCAGCAGCTCCGTCGCCATGCTCGCTCCTCGCCTGTGTCCCCGTCGTCGCATGCCCATGCGGAAGAGCGGGGAGGGCGCTTCAAGGCGTGTGCCGCAGGGATGCAGACCCTTCACCGCGACGAGAGGTGGAGAGACGGCGCGGCCTTCCTGGATGCGATCCGGCTCTCCGGCCGCGGAGGGAGATCGAGGGCGGTGGCGAGTCTCCGCGTTTTGTCCACGCTCTGCTGTTTACCAAATGTTTGATTGACGTCCCTAAAAGAACGACTAAGATGCGAATCGCCCTACAACCCGCGACCGCATCTTCATGCTTTCCGTCGCCAAGTGGAGTTCACCCTTCCTCCGTGAGTCCGTCGGCGAGTTCCTGGCGCCGGCCGGCCCGCGTACGGCCGGGAGCGAGGTGCTGCTCCTGCGCCTGATCAGCCTTCCCGGCGACAGCGACCCCGGTGCCGAGGTGCGCCAGCTCCCGGTGCACGTGCGCGAGCTGCGCGCGCGGCATCCGGGCTCGCCGGTGGCCGTATGGATCGCCGAGGCTCCGCTGCAGGTGGTGGCCGACGCGGCGCGGAGCGCCGCGGGTGCCCAGGTCCGCGCCATCCTGGGCGGCGACGCGCCGGACCCCGACGTGCTGCGCGCGCAGCTCACCCATCCGCTGGATCTGAGCTCGTTCGTGCTGCGCTGGGCCTCGGACGCCGGCTACCTGCCGCCGGGGGTGGAGCAGGACGACGTGCGCGAGCTGCTGGACGCCGCGCCCGACGTGCGCACGCTGGAGCGGCTGTCGCTGAACCGGCAGGTGGCCGCGCGCACCTGGCGCAGCCGTCTGCAGCAGATGGGGCTGCCCAACCCGCGCGCGTGGCTGGCGCTGGCGCACGCGCTGCACGTTGCCTTCTTCGTGCAGCGCAACAGCACCGAGCCGCTGCACCTGCTCTCGGAGCGGCTGGGGATGCTCACCGTGGCCAACATGAGCCAGCAGTTCCGGCGCGTGTTCGGGCTCTCGCCCGGGCAGGTGCGCGAGCTGCTGGGCGCCGAGCCGCTGCTGCACCGCTGGTTCCAGAACCGCGCGTAGCGATTGCCCCGGACCGCTACACCTGGATCGGCGGCTGCGTGGAAAGGCAGACCGTGCAGGTGCTCGCGGCGGCGTCATGGGTGTATCCGGGCTCGCACGGAGCCCCCACCGTCTGGCAGACCTCCGTCTGGCTTACCGGCGGCTGGATGGAGGCCTCGGCGAAGGTCTGCAGCGACAGCACCGTGTCGATCGAGGCGGGATCGGCGCCGTGAGGATCGTGGAGGATGAAGGCGGTTCGCATCGACGGCTCTCCATGAAGGGGGGATGGATGGGACGCCCGCGCGGACGGCTGCGATGCGCGGAGCCCATCCGCGAAGGATCAGGCGCCCGCCGCGATGCCCACGCGGACGCGGCGCCGCGCGGCCGCCGGCCTCGCGCGTCCGGAGCCCGCCTCCGGCCCCGGAACTACGGCGGCCGATGCGGGCGCGCCCGCCAGTGGCGCGGACGCGGGGAAGCCGGGGAGGAGGTGGTCGGGGAAGAAGGCGCGGTGGCCGCCGTGCACCAGCCGGTGCAGGAAAAGCCCGATCCCCGAGGCCCCCATCCCGAACTCGCTGGACACGCGGTTCAGCGCGCCGCCGGGGAACGCCGTGCCGAAGCGCGTGCGCACCTGGAACGGCAGCAGACCCTCGGCCACGCGCAGCGCGTCCGCGCGGTACCCGGGGTCGCCCGTCACCGCGTGGATGTCCAGCAGCGTCTCGCCCCATCCCGCCAGCCCCATGTCCTGCCACAGCTTGTTGGTCCAGCGGAAGCTGAGGGTGCGGGCGCACTCGCCGGTCCACGCGCGCAGCTCCGGATCTCCCGTGCAGGCCAGGAGGCGCACCACGGCCGTCGCCACCCCCGCCGTGCCGAAGTACACGTGCGGCGAGCGGTACGGCCGGCGCCGCGTTCCCCCCAGCAGCGGCCAGAAGGCGTACCCCGCGTCGGGCGTCACCTGCGACAGCTCGAACGCCAGGGCGCGCGAGGCCAGGTCCCACCAGCGCACGTCGCCGGTGGCGGCGCCCAGGTAGGTGTAGAAGAGGCCGATCCCGCTCCCCCCGTTCGCCAGCCCGCAGGGAATGCGTCCGTCCGCGCCCCGCCACGCCACGCCGTGCCGGCGCCTCTCGGCCCGCGTCTCCATCTCCCCCCCGATGCGCTCGGCGTGGGCGCGCAGCTCCGCGTCGTCCAGCTCGTTCCCCAGCGCCAGCGCGGCGATCCCCAGCCCGGCGGTGCCGTCGTACAGCGCATGGTGCCCGGCGGGGAGCGGCGCCGCGAGCGCCTGGCCCAGCACGCGGCGCGCGGCCTCCGCGCGCCCGCAGGCGGCCAGCGTCAGCGCCACGCCGGCAAGGCCGGCGAAGAGCCCCGGCGGGCAGCGCTCCGGCGTGGCGCGTTGCTCCACCCAGTCCAGCCACGCGTCCGGGACCTTGCTCCGCGCCCGCCGCACCTGCTCGATGGGGCCGCAGGCGCCGAAGCGGATGGAGAGGGGGTTGGTGCGGTACGTGTCGGGCGAGGCGGGCCACAAGCCGTCGGCGTTCGAGGTGTCGGCGCTGGCCTCCAGGAACCGGCACACGCCCTCCGCGGCGACGGCGGCCTCGGCCTCGGTCCCCGCGCGGACGGGGGGCGGCGGGCGGAGGCGCCCCGGCTCGCGGCAGGCCCACGGGACGGCCGAAGCGCGGACGCCGTCCAGCGCGCGGCGCACGTCGCCGGCGTTCCAGCGCGCGGCGGCGTCCGGCTCCAGCAGGCCGCGTGCGACGTCCAGCAGCTCGGGGGGAAGGCCGATCTCGTCCATCGCCAGCCGCGCGGCGTCGAGCACGCCCGCGCGATTCAGCCCCACGCCGGGCGCCAGCATGGAGCACAGCTCCAGCACCACCGCGCCCAGCGAGTAGAAGTCGTCCGCCTCGCACGGCGGCTCGCCCGCCGCTTGCGCGGGTGACGCGAACCCCGGCGTTTCCACGCGCGGGGCGAACACGCCGGCCTCGCGCCGCTCCCAGGCGTACTCGAAGTCGATGAAGCACACCGAGCGGTCGGGGCGCACCAGCACGTTGCCCACCGACAGGTCGCGCAGCACGATCCCGCGGCGGTGGAACTCTTCGAGCCCGCCGGCCAGCTCGCGGATCAGCTGCCGGAACACCTGGAAGAGGCGGCGCGGGCTTCCCATCCGGCCGCGGCCGAAGTACCGGGCCACCGCGTAGTCGCGCAGCGGCGTCCCCTCCACGTGCTCCATCACCAGGTAGTGGTGCTCCCACACCTGGAACAGGTCCACCAGCTCCGGCGCCAGGCCGCTTCCCTGCAGCTGGCGCAGGATCTCCGCTTCCTTGCGCAGCAGCGCCACGGCGTCGGTGCCGGCGTCGATCCACCCGGTCAGTGGGCGCCGCTCGCGGAGCACCACCGCGCGGTCGCGCTCCACGTCCCACGCGTGGTACATCCCGCCCACGTTCGAATACTTCAGCGCGCCGCGCACCTGGTAGCGGCCGTTCAGCGTCACCCGGTTCTCGGGCTCGGCGCCGGAGGGAAGCACGCGCACTGCCCGGGCGCCGAAGGGATCGTCCACCCCGTCCGGGATCTGGTAGTATCCCCGCCGCTCGTCCACCACCGTGCCGCCCCCCGGCGTGGCGATCCGGTGCGAGCGGGTGCCCGCGGGGTCCACCTCTTCGCCGCCCAGGTGCTCGCCGAAGCGGTAGAAGACGATGCGGCTTCCCGGAACCCGGCGGTCGGAAAGGATGTAGGGCCCGTCCAGCTCCGCCGTGGCCTGGGCCAGCGCGCGGCCCAGCCGGCCGAACTGCTCGTCGCCCGACGGATAGATGGTGATGAACTTTCCCCCGCCCTCGCGCGGCCAGTTCTTGGAAAGGAGGATGTTCAGCATCACCGCGTCGGAGGCGAACTTGAACGCGGCCGGGTCGCGTGCGAGCACGGCCGCCACGCGCTCCAGCACGTCGGCGGAGTTGGCGGGCGTGGCCGACACGTGCAGCTTCCACCCCTGCCGCAGGTGCTCCCACCGCGGGGGTCGCACCGACGTCCACACCCCCTGCGCGGCGATCTCCCAGTCGTCCGGGAGGAGCGACGCGACGCGCGCGTGGTACTCCGTCCCGGGCGTCCGCTGGTCGAGCGACGCGAAGAACTCGGGGTCCAGGAGCACGAAAGTCGAGTAGTCGGCCATGGGCGGGGGCTGCGCGGGAAGAGCGGCCGCCGTTCCGGCGCGGAGGCCGGGGGCGGAAGGACCGGGCGTTCGGATGGCCCGCGGGCGGCGGAGCCGCGTCCAGCCCTTCGGCTGGGCGGCCCCACCGCCCGGGGCGGCGGCTCAGAGCGAGCCGGGCGACGCGGCCACCTTGGTGTAGCTGCAGCTGCCCGTCTTGCAGATTCCCGTCGAGCCGATGCCGTCGCACTGGCCCGTGTAGCAGCTGTTGGTGTGCAGGGTGTTCAGGTGGCAGATGTCGGTGTTGTCGTCATAGACCACCACCGCGACGTCGGCGTCGGACATGGTCTGCAGCGACAGCACGGTCTCCATCGGGTCGCCGGGCATCCCGTGCCCGCCGAACGGGTCCAGCATGTTGTAGAGCGGTCCCATCGGGTCCTCCAGGTTCGAAGGGTGGCTGCGGGCGCCCGGTAGGGTCGCCTGTTCGATAGATAATCGGGCGGAAAAGGTGAGAACAGCCGTGATTTCGGCAGGCTGCTGCCGAAACCGTTCGTCTCTCGGCACGCCGGCCGCGTTGGGCTTGCCCGGAAAAGCGGGAGGGAGATGCTGAAAAAGCGAACGGCGCCGCGGGTGCGCGGCGCCGTTCGGACTCGAGGTCGGGGCAGGGGATGGGCGATGCGGTTCGATCGCGCCCCCGGTGTCATGCGAGACGGTGCGGCGAACGCGAGTCAGACGAGCTCCGCCAGCGCCGCGTCGATGCGCACCTTGGGAACGGCGCCGATGATCTGGCCCACGGGCTGGCCGTCCCTGAAGAAGAGGAGCGTGGGCGCGGAGCGCACGTTGAAGCGCGTTACCGTGCGCAGGTTCTCGTCCATGTCCAGCTTCAGCACCTTCACGCTGCCGGCGCGCTCGGCGGCCACCTGCTCCAGGATCGGCGCCAGCACGCGGCAGGGGCCGCACCAGGTGGCGGTGAAGTCCACCACGGCCAGCCCCTCGTGCTGCTCTACCTCGGCGCCGAAGGTGGCGTCGGTCACGGTCATCGTGCTGCTCATCGGTCTGCTCCACGTCGGGTTGATGTACGGCCGGTCAGCACGGCTCCAGCAGGGCGATGCGCTCCTCGATGCGGCCGCGCAGCGTGGCGAGCGTGGCCAGCTGCAGGTCGATCTTCGCGAGCCGGGAGCGGTAGAGCGCGACGGTGCGGCCGCAGCAGCCGGCGTCGCCGCCCGCGGCGGTGAGGCAGGAGGAGAGCGACTGCACCTCATCGAGAGTGAACCCCGTCTCCAGCAGCCCGCGGATCGCCGCCACCCGCTCCACGGCGGACGCGTCGAACTCGCGGTACCCGTTCGGCTTGCGCGCGGCGGGAAGGAGCCCCGCCTGCTCGTAGTACCGGATCGAGCGGACGCTCACCCCCGTCCGCGCCGAAAGCTCACCCACGCGCATCTCGCCACCTCCGTCGTTGCCCTGCCCGCGACCGTGCCGCCCGCGGACTGATGTGAAGGTAAACCGTGACACTGATGTTAGGGTCAAGGGGCTCGTGGAGGAAGCCGCACCCGCGTCGTCTCGGGTCGAGCGAGCGGGGCTGATGGGGCGAGGACGGACGGGGCAGCCGCAGGGAAAGCGTGTCATGCGGGGGAGATCGATTTACCTTGCCCGCAGGCCCCCGGGTACTCCTCGAAGTCCAGCCTTCCGCCGCGGCGGTCCCACGTGAGCCCCTTCGAGTACCTGCTGCTGATGGTGTCCATCCTCATCGGCCTCGCGATCGCCGACCTGTCCGTCAGCCTGCACCGCCTGCTCCGCGCCCGCAGCCGCATCGCGTGGCACTGGCTTCCGCTGGCGGCGGCGCTGCTGGTCCTGCTCCTCATCCTCCAGTTCTGGTGGGAGTTCTACGAGATGGGGCACGCCGCCGTGTGGACGAGGTACTGGGGCTTCCTGATCCTCGCGTCTGCGCTGGTCAGCATGTTCCTGCTGGCCTCGGCGGCGCTGCCGGACGTGATCCCCGACGAGGGGCTGGACCTTTCCGCCTACTACGACGAGAACCGCCGCTACTTCTGGCTGCTGTTCGCGCTCTTCACCCTGCTGGCCCTGGCGGTGGACTACGTGTCCGGGACGGACGACGCGATCGTTTCCGCGGGTCCCCTGCGCGTGGTCCCCACGCTCTGCATCGCGGCGCTGCTGGCCTCGCTCGCGTTCGTCGGCAGGCGCGGGTACCACTCCGTCGTCGTGGCGCTCCTCCTCGTCTTCTTCGGCTGGCAATGGTCGCAACTGCGCATCGGGTAGGAAGAGATTTGAGCCACGCGGAGAAGCAGAGCAGCGGACGGTTTCTCTCTCTGCTGCTCTGCTGTTTTGCGATCTGGTAATACTGGATCCGGCAATCACCTGGAGACGTCATCCTGAGGCCGACCACACCGTAGTTGCCCCGCACCGAGCGGTTGCAGGCCGAAGGATCTATAAGCGAGGTCGCACGTGCGCTGCCGGGCACGATCGATCCTCGAATTTGTCATAACAAGCAGAGGCCGCCCCGAAGGACGGCCTCGCGCCCGGTCACCGAAGTAAGCCGGGGGGATTAAGTGCTGTAAATCTACCAGTCGAACCGAGGTACTGTCAAGGCCGTTCACTATCCGCGCGTGAAAGCCGCCACCGCCGGATCAATGGTTACGCCACAGGCTCAATACTGCTCCTCGAACAGCACCACGATGCGCTCCAGCGCGCGGGAGAGGATGGGGCGGCGCTTCCACTCCTTCAGGCGGATCTCCGTGCTCTGGGCCAGGTCCGCGTGGAAGGTGTCGGTCAGCTCGGTCGCGAAGCCGCGGTCGGCCACGCCGATCACCGCCTCCTGGTTCAGCTCCTTGCTGCGGATGTCCATGTTGGCCGAGCCCACCACGCCCCAGATGCCGTCGACTACCAGCGCCTTGGTGTGCATCATGGTGGTCTGGTACTCGTAGATCCGGACCCCCGCCTCCAGCAGCCCTCGGAAGTAGAAGTGGCCGGCCAGGCGGACGATCTTCACGTCCGTGTACTTGTTGGGAAGGAGCAGCCGCACGTCCACCCCGGCGCGCGCCCGCTCGGCCAGCGCGCGGCGGATGTCGCGGTCGGGAACGAAGTACGCCGAGGTCAGGAGGATGCTCTGCCGGGCGCACGACAGGGTGGTCCAGTAGAACAGCCGCAGCGGGTGCGACCCTTCGGCCGGCGAGCTGATGACGGTGATGTGGCGCGAGATCCCCTCGGCGCCGGGCGCCGTCCCGGCCTCCTCGGTGCCGGGGAAGTGGTCCTCGCCGATCAGGATCTCGCCGGTGCTGTTGGCCCACAGCTGCGTGAAGGCGCTCTGGAGGTTCACCGCCAGGCACCCGCGCACCTCGATCATGATGTCGCGCCAGTGGTCGCGGTCCTGCGCGTTCCCCAGCCACTTGTCGCCCACCGAGGCGCCGCCGGTGAACGCCACCTTCCCGTCCACCACGATGGCCCGGCGGTGGTTGCGGCGGTAGAAGGCGGTGAGCTTGCCGAAGCGGAAGGGGTTGAACCAGCGCACCCGCCCGCCCGCGGCCTCCAGCGCCTTGAACTGCTTGTGCGGCGCGCGCCAGGCGCCCATCCCGTCCAGCATCACCCGCACCTTCACTCCCGCCTTCGCCCGCTCCACCAGCACCTCCAGCACCTGGTCGGAGATCGTCCCCTTCTCCCAGATGTAGGTCATGAAGTTGATGGTGCGGCGCGCCTCGCCGAGCGCCTGCAGGATGGCGGGGAAGATCTGGTCGCCGTTGTTCAGCAACTTGGCGGTGCCGCCGCTCTGCAGCGGCTCGTTCAGCAGCCCGGAGATGCTTTCCAGGAAGCGCGCCGACCCGGCGGGCGGGCGGTCGTAGATGGTCAGGCGGCGCGGGCGGCGCCCCATCGCCAGGAACAGGGTGGCGAAGGCCCAGACGGTGGCCAGCACGCCCAGGACGAAGAAGACCGAGATCCACCAGGGCCAGTCGACCCACTGGGTCCACTTCAGGATCATCGCGCGCTCGCCGTCAGGGGGTGCCCCACGCCGGCCGGCGGCCAGCGCGGGGGCGCGGGGCGGGCGGCGGGGGCCACGGGAAGGGGAACGCCGCGCGTTTCGCGGATCACCACCGTCTCGCTGATCTTGTCCTGGATCGCCTGGCGGTTGCGGTCCCACAGCACCTGGGCGAAGCCGAGCAGGCCGGTGAAGAAGCCGGCCGCGTAGCCGCCGAAGCGCTCGAAGCTGGCCCACAGCGTCATGGGCAGGCCGTCCAGGCGCAGCACGCGGATCCCCAGCAGCCGCTTTCCCGGCGTCTGCCCCTTCCACAGCGCCATGAAGGCGGTGAAGTACAGGCCCGTCCACCCGATTCCGATCCCCAGGTCGTCCAGCCATTCCAGCAGGATGGACAGGAGGCCGCGGTTTTCGGCCTTCTTCTTCTCCCGCTCCAGCTCGCGCTTGTCGCGCTCCAGCCCCTCGCTCTGCTCCCGCAGCTCGCCGACCTGGCCGCGCAGCGCGTCGAGCGAGTCGTGCGCGATCACCGAAGCAAGCTTCGGGCGCAGCTCGTCCGCGCGGGTGGTGTCGCCGGCGTGCACGGCGGCCACGTACAGCGCCGCCAGCGAGTCCGGGTCCGCCCGGAGCGCCGCGTCCGCCGAGTCTTCCGGCGACGTCTCGGTCTCCGCCGCCGCGGCCGTCGCGCTGTCCGCGGACGCGAGCGCGGCCATCACCCCGGCGCGGACCGGCGCGGGGCGGTCCGCCACCGTCTGGCTGAGCGCCTCGCGGATGGCCGCGTCATTCATGTTCAGCCTGCGCAGCTGCGGCACGGCGTGGCGCGCTGCCACGGCGGCCGAGGCCGAGTCGGTGGCGTGCGTCAGCGCGGCGACGGCCGCGGTCCCGGTCACCACGCTGCCCACCGAGACGTGCTTCGGCTGCGCGCCGTTCACCGACATCGCCGCCTGCTGCCCGCCCTCCTCGTCCCCGCCGTCGTTGCCGGCCACGCGCTGGCGGGCGCTGTTCCAGATGGAGATGGCCGCCACGAACAGCATCAGCGCGCCGACGCCGCGGAACCCCGCGCGGGCCGAGCGCGAGAAGAACCCTCCGCCCTTGCCCAGCTTGCGTCCCGCGAACCAGAAGAACGCCAGGGCAATGCCCAGCGCGAATGCCACCTTGCCGCTGTTGGCCAGGATCGAGCAGAGCACCACGTCGATCAGGATGGCGGCCAGGCGGCGGCTGGGAGACGCCAGCGGCAGCCCCAGCAGGTGCGGCGCCACGTGGAACGACTCGGGGGTGATGGTCTTGCGCGGGTCGAACCCGGGAGCGGTCTGGGCGTGGGCCATCGCGGGTGCCGGGGAGCGCGGGGGCGGCGGGGGAGAGCGCTGAATTTATCTGCATCGCCCGCCCCCCGACAACGGCAAAGGCCGGACGGAGATGGACAATTCTACGGGCATGCCACTCCCCGAAGACGTCATCCTGAGGCCGCCCACGCCGTAACCCGCGCCCACACAACCGCTTGCAGGCCGAAGGATCTGATAGCATAGCTTTTCGTTGACACGCGGCAAAAAAGAAAGAGCATGAGGCACCACACCCAATCGCCAGAAAGGGAGGTGCC
>Ga0326721_10000120_pt1 | contig 38947 bp, 25 predicted proteins | sample SGPome_FD_203951 | JGI IMG/M metagenome (GOLD analysis project Ga0326721, IMG submission 203951) | Soil microbial communities from Southern Great Plains, Lamont, Oklahoma, United States - SGP_1_2016 | ecosystem: Engineered > Artificial ecosystem > Soil microcosm > Unclassified | place: USA...
ATCATCCGCTCCAGCCGGTTCTCTCTGCTCGTCCGGGCTACTCGCGCAGCCAGTCGGCGCTCCGCTCGCCGATCATGATGGAGGTCAGGTTCGTGTTCGCGCGAACCGTGCTGGGCATGATGGCGGCGTCGCACACGTAGAGGCCCTCGAGCCCGTGCACCGCGCAGCGCTCGTCCACCACGGTGGAAGGATCCGACGCCGGCCCCATCCGCACCGTGCCGACCGGGTGGTAGGCGCTGTCCACGCTGGTCCTGACGTACTGCCGGATCATCTCCTCGTCCTCGATCACCGCCTCGCGCAGCACCACGAAGCCCTGTCCCAGCCCGCGGATGCCCGGATGGTTGGCCAGCTGCCAGGAGGTGCGCACGCCCTCCACCAGGAGGTCGAGCTCCCGGCCGTCGTCGCCCAGGAAGTTCAGCTCGACGTGCGGCGAGGCAAGCGGATCTGCCGACGTCAGCAGCAACCGGCCGCGGGAGCGCGGCCGCTGCGAGACCACCATGACGCCGAGGATCATCGTCGTTCCGGACAGCATCTGCAGTTCGGGGAAGGCCTTCAGGTCGAAGTGGTTCACCATGTAGTACTGCAGGTCGTTCGTCTCGCCCGATCCGCGAGCGGTGGTGCGCAGGATCTGCTGGAGGAACGGCTCGGCCGGGTCGCAGGCACCGGGCTGCGGTGACAGGAACACGCCGGTCCGCTGGTGGTCGACGAGGTTCGCGCCGACTCCCGGCAGGTCGGCGCGGCAGTCGATGCCGAGCCGGCGCAGGTCCTCGGCCGCGCCGATGCCCGAACGCAGCAGGATCATCGGCGATGCCACCGCGCCGGCCGCCAGAATCACGCGCCGGGCGGTGATCGTCTCGAACCCGCCGCCGGCGGCCGACGCCGTGACGCCGACCGCGCGGTCGCCTTCGAAGAGCACCCGGTCGACGACGGTGTGCGCCCTGATCTCGAGGTTGGGACGGTCCCGCACCGGGTTCAGGTAGGCCATCGAGGTGGTGACCCGGAGCAGGTCGTCGCGCCGGTTCGACGGGATCGGTCCCACGCCGGTCGCGTCCGGGTGGTTGTGGTCCTTGACCTCGGGATAGCCGGCCTCCAGGCAGGCTTCGGTGAAGGCGAGCTGCCCCGGCACCAGCTCGTCCGGCCGCCAGCGCCGGATGGGATACGGGCCGTCCTGGCCGTGGTACTCGCTGCCGCCGAAGTCCAGGTCGTCCTCCAGGCGCCGGAAGTACGGCAGCACCTGATTCCAGGACCAGGACGGGTTACCGGCACTGGCCCAGTCGTCGTAGTCCTGCGGAATGCCGCGCAGCGCGACCGTGGCACCGACGGCCGACGAGCCGCCGGTCACCTTCCCCCGGGGATAGCGAATTCGGCGCCCGTCGGAGATGTCGGCCTTGAACTGCCAGTCGTGGTCGAGAAAGGACATCGCGTTGCCGGAGCGGATGTCGCCAGGGGTCTCCTGCGACGTCAGGTAGTCCGGCCCGGCTTCCAGGACAAGGACCCGGCGCGATGCGTCTTCAGACAGTCGGGCGGCGAGCACTGCGCCGGCCGATCCGGCACCGACGATAATGTCGTCGTAGTGAGGCATCATCCATCATCCTCGCTGAGATAGGGCTGCGGAAGGAGCGACGCGAACAGGCGCGCGCGTCACCAGAGACGCACGAACTATGAGTCCCTCCGGGCAAGCGTCACACATCGGCCGGTACGGCCGACTACTCCTGCATTGCCTCTGCACTGCCTCTGCCGGTCGCGTGCGGTGCTGTCGCGCGCGGGGCAACGCCAGAGAAGCCGCGGGCGCACCAGCAGCGCCACGCTGAGGCCACATTAGCCGCGCTACGGCGCTACGGCGGACAACAGGAGGCTGGAGTATGCCTGACAATCTCCCGACCACGACGCTGGAAGAGGCGCCGGTCGGAGTGAACGCCATGATTCCCAACTCGGCGCGGATCATGGACTACCTGCTCGGCGGGAGCGCGAACTTCGCCTCCGACCGGGCCGTCGCCGACAACGCGTTCGTCAACTGGCCGGGCGACCCGGGCGGCGTCGAGGGGGTGAAGGTCGACCTGCACGCAGCGCGCGACGTCCTGGGACGCATCGTCGGGTACCTGGCGGGCGAGTGCGGGATCCGGCAGTTCCTCGACCTCGCCAGCGGGGTGCCGACGATGGGCAACACCCACGAGGCCGCCCGGGCGGTCGCCGCCGGCTGCCGGGTCGTGTACGCCGACAACGAGCCCTCGGTGGCGGCGCACGGGCAGTACCTGCTCGACTCCGACCCCGACACGGTCTTCCTGGACGGGGACTTCCGCAACCCGGCGGACATCCTTCGCCGCGCCTCGGCGACTCTGGACTTCTCCCAGCCGGTCGGCCTCATCCTGTTCGGGGTGCTGCACTTCGTCGAGGACGACGCCGACCCCGGGCCCGAGCAGATCGTGGCCCAGTTGCTGGACGCCGTGCCGTCCGGCAGCTACCTGGCGCTGTCCCACTTCGCCAAGGACGACACCGACACGGCGCTGAACGAGATGCTCACCGAGATGGACAAGCAGACCGGCGACTCGGTGGTGCGCCGCACCCGCTCCGAGGTCGAGCGGTTCTTCGACGGCATGGACATCGTGCCGCCCGGCGTGGTGGAGACCGAGCTCTGGCGGCCGGCGCAGGGCGCCGCGGGACCGAAGCCGTTGCCCATGTGGTGCGGGCTCGCCCGCAAGCGGTGAGAGGCGCGCATGTCGATACCGCAGATCTATGACGACATCATCGTGGGGGCGGGCAGCGCCGGCGCCGTGCTGGCCGCCCGGCTGACCGAGGACCCGGCCCGGCGGGTGCTGCTGGTCGAGGCCGGCCGGCACTACCCCACCGAGGCGGCGACCCCGCACGACCTGCTGGATGCCAACGCGATGTCGTTGGTGAAGCACAGCTGGGGCTTCACCAGCCAGCTCACCCGCGACCGCCGCGTGATGTTCCCGCTCGGCAAGGTGACCGGCGGCTCGTCGGCCGTCGGCAACACGGTCGTTATCCGGGGAACGCCCGAGGACTACGACGAGTGGGCGGCCGCCGGCAACCCGCTGTGGTCCTGGCAGCACGTGCTGCCGGTCTTCCGCGCCCTCGAGGACGACCTGGACTACGGCGACAGCGACGTCCACGGCAGCGGTGGCCCGGTGCCGGTGCGGCGCTGGCGTCCGGAGGAGTTGACCGACGTTCAGCAGTCCTTCCTCGATGTCTGCCTCGACGTCGGACATCCGTGGGCCGATGACCACAATCATCCCGAGTCGACCGGCGTCGGACCGATCCCGTCGAACCGGCGGGATCCCCGGATCCGGGTGTCGACGACCGGGTCCTACCTCTGGCCGGCGAGCACCCGGGACAACCTCACCATCCTGCCGCACGCGCTCGTCGACCGGGTGGTGTTCGAGGGGGACCGGGCAACCGGCGTGGTGCTGTCGGTGGACGGCGGCCCGTACGGCGAGGTCCGCGGCAGGCGGGTGATCCTGTCGGCCGGAGCGGTCGCCACGCCGGCGATCCTGCTCCGCTCGGGCATCGGGCCCGCGGAGGACCTGCGCGCGCTGGGCATTGCGGTGCGGGCGGACCTGGCCGGCGTGGGCGCGGGGCTGACCGACCAGCCGCGCATCGGCGTGTTCATGACGCCCAGGCCGGGGTACGAGAACGAGGGCAAGTCGACCGGGCAGATCGTGACCCGGACCAGCGACAGCCGGTTCAACGACCAGTACTTCGCCATGGTCAACCGCTTCGACCTCACCCTGCACTTCCCCGAGCTGCGCAAGGTCGCCGGGGCGAAGGCGGTGTTCGGCGTGATGGTCGTGCTCCGCCGGCAGCACTCCCGCGGCCGGGTCACGCTCGCGGCGGTCAACCCGTACGCCGCTCCCCGGGTCGACCTCGGCTACCTGTCCGACGAGCGCGACTACCGGCTGCTCGCCGACGGCGTCCGGGGCTGCTGGGAACTGGCCAGCTCGCCGAAGATCTTCGACAAGGGCGATCAGCTGGTTGCCTTGGACGAACGCACCATCAACGACGACGCGGCGTTGCGCGACTACATCGAACGGGCCGTCGACAGTGCCTACAACCCGGTGGGCACCGCGCGGATGGGGCCGGCCGAGGACCCGTGGACGGTGGTCGACCAGCACTGCGCGGTGCACGGCGTCGACAACCTTCATGTCGTGGACGCGTCCGTCATGCCCAGTATGGTGTGTGCCAATACGCACCTGAGCGTCGTGATGATCGGCGAACGGGCGGCCGCGCTGTTGCGCGAGCGCTCCTGAAGGAAATCCAACCAGAACTCTTCGATCAGCACTGGAGGCGGGCAGATGTGCGGAATCACCGGATGGGTCTCATTCGGTCGCGATCTCAGGCATGAGGCCAGAACCCTCGATGCCATGACCGAGACCATGGCGTGCCGGGGGCCGGACGCACGCGGCACCTGGATCGACCAGCACGCCGCTCTGGGCCACCGGCGGCTGGCCGTCATCGACCTGGTCGGCGGTGCACAGCCGATGACCGTGCACACCGACCGCGGCGACGTGACGCTCACCTACAGCGGCGAGGTCTACAACTACGTCGAGCTGCGCGAGGAGCTGGCCGGGCAGGGCGAGCGCTTCACGACCGCCAGCGACACCGAGGTGGTGCTGCGCGGGTACCTGCGCTGGGGGCCGCAGGTCGCCGAACGGCTCAACGGCATGTACGCATTCGCCATCTGGGACGCCCGGGAGCAGAAGCTGGTGATGATCCGCGACCGGATGGGGATCAAGCCGCTGTTCTTCCACCGGACCTCGGACGGCGTGCTCTTCGGTTCGGAACAGAAAGCCATCCTGGCCAACCCGATCGCCCCGCGGGTGGTGGACACCGACGGGCTGCGCGAGATCCTCTCCTACGCCTTCACGCCGGGACACGCGATCTGGGCAGGCATCCAGCAGGTCGAGCCCGGCACGGTGGTCACCGTCGATGCCGCCGGCGTGCGCGAGCGTACCTACTGGCGGCTGGAGACCCGGCCGCACACCGACGACGTGGACACCACGGTCGGGCGGGTTCGCGAGCTGCTCAGCGACATCGTGGGCAGGCAGCTCGTCGCCGACGTGCCGCGCTGCCTGCTGCTGTCCGGCGGCCTGGACTCCGGAGCGCTGACCGCGCTGGCCGCGGCCCACCTCGGCAGCGAGCCGGTACCGACGTTCGCGGTCGACTTCACCGGCCAGACGGAGAACTTCAGGCCCGACGAGCTGCGCGACGCACCGGACGGCCCGTTCATCCATGACGTCGCCGAGCACGTCGGCGCCGATCACACCGACATCGTGCTCGACTCCAAGACGCTGGCCGATCCCGAGGTCCGCCGGGCCTCGCTCATCGCCCGGGACGCCCCGATGGGGGCCGGCGACATGGACTTCTCGCTGTACCTGCTGTGCAAGGCGATCCGCGAGAAGTCGACGGTCGCCCTGTCGGGCGAGTCGGCCGACGAGCTGTTCGGCGGGTACCGGCACATGCACATTCCCGCCATCCAGCAGGCACCCACCTTTCCGTGGATCGCCGTCAGCGTGGGCCCGTTCGACAAGGACGCCACCGGGCTGAACCCACAACTGCTGTCGGAGCTGAAGCTCGAGGAGTACCGGCGGGACGGCTACGACAGCGCTGTCGGGGAGGTCCAGCGGCTCGACTCCGAGGACGACTTCGAGTACCGCATGCGGGTCATGGTCTACCTGCACCTCACCCGCTTCATGCGGTACCTGCTCGACCGCAAGGACCGGGTCAGCATGGCGCTCGGGCTGGAGGTCCGGGTGCCGTTCTGCGACCACCGGCTGATGGAGTACGTCTACAACGTGCCGTGGTCGATGAAGACCTACGACGGCAGGGAGAAGAGCCTGCTGCGCGGGGCGGTGAAGGACATGCTTCCCGAGTCCGTCGCCTGGCGGCCGAAGAGCCCCTACCCCTCGACCCAGGACCCCTACTACCTGCAGGAGCTGCAGAACCAGGGCAAGGAACTGCTGGCCCGGGGCGAGCACCAGTTGTTCGAGCTGATCGACCGGGACTGGCTCACGGCCGCAACCCGGTGCGAGCCGGCCGGGATGGAGAGGCTCACCCGGTTGGGCCTGGAGCGAACCCTGGATCTCGGTGTGTGGCTCGACGTGTACTCTCCGGAGCTTCGGCTGCCCTGAGGCCGGACGGCAGGAGCGGCTATCGCGGCCGCACGAAGGCGCTGGGGGCGGTGGCTACGGCCACCGCCCCCAGCCGCGTCCAGGAGGCCCGTGCGCCCGTCTCCGGTATCCAGTGCCAGAGGCGGCGATCGGGCGGCCCTGTCGCCCTTCCAGCCGGCGCGGCACCACCTTCGGTGTCCATAAGGGAAGCCCGAGGCCGTTGAACTTTCCGACGACCGGGCCTGGCCAGCCTTGGCGGCCGGCTACCGGCCACCGGCCGAGAAGTTCCTCCCCCTTCGCAGCGGTGCTCCGAACCCGGCACCGCACATACAAGTGCCCCGTTCCGCAGGGCGGAACGGGGCACTCGGGGGGATTGCTAGGTCAGATCACTGGCCAGGGCGGGGCGCGGTGGTGGGGCTGTTGCAGTAGGCCCCGATCAGCCACTTGCCGTCCTGCCGGGTGAGCACCCAGGTCGCGTACGCGGTCCGCTCCGGCGGGGCCGCGTCCTCGCCGGGAATCAGCACCCCGGTCTCGGTGATGACCACGGCGGTGTCATCGTTGAGGAATCTGACGTCCAGCACCTTGTCGGACGCCCGGGTGCCCTTGAACGGGCCGTTGAACAAGAACGTCATCGAGCCGTGGATGTCCTGGCGCGACTTCATGTACGAGCCGGGCAGGGTTGCGCTGGCGTTCTCGGCGTACTCGGAGACGAACGCGTCGGCGTCCCCCTTGTCCCACGCCTGGTGGACGCCATGGACGACGGCGACTACGGCCTCTTCCTGATTCTGGCTAGTCAAGATCCTTACCTCATCTCGTTCGTGTGCTTACAGATCACCGCGGTTGTCGGCCCCGAATAGGCCGAGCGCGATTGCACTGACGCTGGACTGGATCGTGCTCACCCGCGATCGCGAGGCGGTGACTCGGGTCGGCAGGTGTCGAACGCGCAGGTAGCCTGGTCTCCTTTCTCCGTGAATCAGTCGCTGGCCACTGGGGCTGCGGCGGCATTCATGGGCTCGTGCACGGCGGGGGCAGGAGCTGGAATGACAGCGCGGTGCCGCGGGTAGGCCAGTGACACGAGGATACCGACCGCTGAGAGCGCCGCGCACAGCCAGAGTGCATGGCTGAAGTTGGTGACGAAGGTCTGGTGGGAGGTGTAGTTGCCCGGGTGGGAGAAGACGCTGGCGGTGAGGGCGACCCCGAAGACCGCGCCCACCTCGCGCAACGTGGAGCTGGTACCCGAGGCGATGCCGATCTCGTGAGGCCGCACCGCGGTCATCACGCCGTTGGCGACGGTCGGGAAGACGATGCCGATGCCGATGCCGGCGACCAGCAGCGGGCCGAGGAGCTTGATGAAGCTCATGTCCGGCTCGGCGATCAGGGCCACCCAGCCGAATCCGAGTGCCTGCAGGGTCATCCCCAGGGCCATGAACGGCCGGTTGCCGTACTTGTCGGCCATCGGGCCGACCACCGGGGCGATGAACATGGACACGCCCGTCCAGGCAAGCAGGTGCAGACCCGCCCGGATCGGGCTGTCCCCGAGCCCGGACTGCAGGAACTGCGACATCAGGAAGAGCGCGCCGAACAACGGCGCGTACATGAAGAAGGTGACCCAGCTCGCCGCGTTGAAAGCCTTGTTGCGGAACAGGTCCAGGCGCACCATCGGCGTGCTCCGGCGGGCTTCGACCGCCAGGAACACCGCCACGATGGCCGTGCCGACGATCAGCGCGGTGATGACCTGCGCGCTCCCCCAGCCCTCGTCGCTGACCCGCACCAGACCCCAGACCAGCACGAACAGGCCGACGCACGCCAGCACCAGCCCGTAGAAGTCCAGCGGCTGCTTCGGGCCGTAGCTCTCGGTCAACCGCGACAGCGAGAGCAGGCCGGCGATGATGCCGATCGGGACGTTCACCCAGAAGATCCAGTGCCAGTTGAGGCCGTCGACGACCGCGCCGCCGAAGACCGGCCCGATCGCGACCGCGACGCCGGAGACCGCGCCCCACATGCCGATGGCCGCGCCGCGCTTCTCGACCGGGAAGGCGTCACTGATGAGCGTGAGCGACACCGGCATGATGACGGCGGCGCCCAACCCTTCGCCGGCCCGGGCCGCGATCAGCACGCCGACGTTCGGCGACAGCGCCGCCACCGCCGAGGCCACCGCGAAGATGATGAGGCCGATCGCGAACAGCCGGCGACGCCCGAAGCGATCAGCCAGTGCGGACGCGGTCAGCAGGAAGCACGCGAAGGTGAGGACGTAGGCGTTGATGGTCCATTCGAGGGCGCCGAGGTCGGCGTTGAGACTGGTGCGCAGGACCGGCAGCGCGGTGGTGACTACCAGGGCGTCCAGGGCGGCCATGAAAACGCCTACCGAGGCAAGCGCCAGCGTCCAACCCTTGTGGGGAGCGACTGTCCCCGAATCGACGGATTGCATGGGTGTGGCCCACTCCTTTTCGAGGCGTTACGGCTTGCGACGACAGCCAGAAACCATTCGCACTACCAGCAGTTGGTTCAATTTTTGCACTATCACCGGAGCCTACGGCGACCTTCAAGGACCGCGCAAGTCTCGCGCACCTCTAGGGCGAGAAATACGACACTCTGTCGGGGGTGCCGTGCCGAACTGCCGAGATCGCGGCGATGCTACTTGATCAGTGACCTGATCAGACGCTCATCGCCACCGAGCTTCGCGCGTCCTTCGTCGACGGCGTCGTCGAGGGTGTCGTCACCGGTGAGCAGCTTCTGCAGGGTGCGGGACTCGATGTCGACGACCGCGTCCGGCTGGGCGGCGCTGGCCCGGGTGACCTCGAGCCCGGTCTCGCCGAAGCGCAGGACGAAGGACTCGCTGTCGTCCACCCGCAGCTGGCAGGTACCGGCCACCGGCGCCCCGGCCAGGAAGACGAACTCGGCCTGGGCTCGCAGTGCCAGCACCAGCGAGTCCACCGTCGATGGGGCCTGGCGGTCCCAGAAGGGCGAAGACGTTCCCCAGGTGCCGAGCGCGAACAGCACCGGCTCCAGGGCACGGCCCCAGTCGGTCAGCTCGTACACCGGGCCGCCGCCCGGGCCGTCCGCGAGCCGCTTGCGCAGCACACCGATCTCGGCGAGGTCGCGAAGCCGGGTGGACAGGATGTTCGAACTGGCGCCGCAGAGGGCGTTGCGCAGGTCGGCGAAGCGCTTCGGTCCGAGCAGCAGCTCGCGCACCACCAGCAGGCCCCAGCGCTCTCCCACCAGGTCCAAAGCGTGAGAAACCGGACAGCCCTCGTTGTAGCTGCGCTTCCTGCTCATCCTTTTACGGTATCCCCGTGACTGCGCTTTTACGATATCTGCACAAAAATTCTTATCAGCACTTCCGGCCGGCGGCAACAGCTCCGGTGGTCGCGGCTGCCGCCGCCGGCATCCGGTAGCGCCTCGTTACGGGTGGGCCGACCCGACCGGCGGCGCGCCGACGACCTGGCCGAGGTAGGCGGCGGCCTTGTCCGGGTCCATGAACCACTCGTCGAAGTCGTTGGGGTCGTCGAAGGCCTCGATGTAGCGGTTGCCGATCGCGGGGAACTGGCTCGCGGCCCCGAGGATCTCCAGGACGTGCGGGGGCGGCGGCACCAGCATCATGTTCGACCACTGGGTGGTGGCGCGGCCGTGCTGGGTCCAGAACTTCTCGAAGACGCGCTCCATGAAGGCCCGGTCGAACGGCCGGTCGGCGTGCTCGAGGATGCTGTCGAGGTAGATGGCCGCGCACTTGGCGGCCATGTTCGACCCCTGGCCGGTGATCGGGTCGTTGGTCACCACGGCGTCCCCCAGGCCCAGTGCGAGGCCGCCGGAGGGCAGCGTCGCAACCGGGCGCCGGACGATCGGGGTGACCGCACCCCGCAGCGTCGCGCCCTGGTCGGTGAGCTCGAGCTTGGTGTAGCGGTCGCGGACCCACGGCACGTGCAGCTGGAGCAGCTCGGTGAACCGCTCCAGGTGCTCGGCCGGCGAGCGGACGTCGTCGAACACGTCCAGCGGCCCGCCCGGGATGGCCTCGAAGAACAGGATGTGGCAGGGGCCGGAGACGGTGAGCGCCGGCATCACGATCATCTCGCCCCGGCCCGGCAACAGGTGGAAGTCCACCGAGTGCTCGCCGGGACCGGCCGGGTCGGGCAGGTAGCCGTTGACGTAGACCAGCGCGAGCGTCCGCTGCGGCGTGGTGAAGGGCGAGCGGAACTCGTCGCGCTCGAACACCCCGGCAAGCTCCCCCTTGCCGGCGGCGACCAGCACCAGGTCGTACCGGTCGGCCCACGCGTCGAGGTCGGCGACGGTGGCCGGGGTGATGATCACCGTGCCGCCGTTCTCCTCGAACAGCCGCAGCCAGCGCGACATCTTGACCCGCTGGTCGACGTCGCTGCCGGGCTTCTTCAGCGGGGCGCCCCACTCGAGGATCGGCGTGGGCCCGTCGCCGCCCAGCGCGAAGGTGGTGTTCGGGGTGTAGGGCGCCTGCTCCTCCCAGAGGGAGATCCCGAGCTCGCGCTCGTACTTGAGCGTGCTGTCGAACTGGAACTGCGAGGACATGACGTTGCCGGACTCGATCTCGTCGGCGGTTCGGGCTGACACCACGGTCACGTCATAGCCGTGCTGTTGCAGCCCGAGCGCCAGGTGCAACCCGGCCTGCCCGGCGCCCACGATCAGTATCTTGCGCATCTAGCCACCCTCTCCTCGTGCGGTGCCGCCAGGTTGGATTGACGGCCCGACAGTGCCTCACGTGTTTTCTGGTCCCAGCGCCGCGGCATTCCCCTGCTTACCGACAAAGGCTGCCAGGCGTCAATGAAATGGATAATTTTAATTTTGAACTAACTCAGCTACGGGGTCGGGAAGAATGTGCGGATGAATTTCTCCCAGGCCCGCTCCCCGAAGATCACCCGCTGCGGGCGCAGCAGCCGCACCGGTATGCCGATGCGGTAGCGGATCCGCGGGTTCGGCTCGGTGATCGCCTTCTCGACGACCTCGGCCACCTGGCCCGAGCGCAGCGACAGCCGGCCGCGGCCCTTCGGATGCTCGACCTCCCGGTAGGCGCCGTGCCAGGTGACGAAGCGCTCCCAGAAATCGCCGTACGGATCGTTGTCGGTAGAGCCCGGAGCCAGCCCGAGATCGCCCACCGTGGTGGGAACGAAGGCACCGAGGATGGGCGAGGGCTCGATGATGACGACCTCGATCCCGAAGCGGCTCACCTCCAGCCGCAGCGAGTCGCCGATCGCCTCCAGCGCGTGCTTGGTGGCCTCGTAGTAGCCACGCCCCGGGGTCGCGAAGAGCCCGAAGATCGAGGACATGATGACGATCCGGCCCGAGCGCTGCTCCCGCATGCCCGGCAGCACCAGCTGGGTCATCCGGGACAGCCCGTAGACGTTGGTCTCGAACTGGCGGCGGACCTCCTCCATCGGCGTCTGCTCGATCGTGCCGTTGAGGCTGTAGGCGGCATTGTTGACCAGCACGCCGACCGCGCCGTGCTCGGCGGTGATCCGCTCCACCGCCGCGACCATCGACTCCTCGTCCGTCACGTCGACGCGCAGGGTGGTGATGCCCTCCTCCGCCAGGTCCTTGAGGCCGTCCAGGCTCCGGCCGCTGGCATAGACCGGCCATCCTGCCCGGTGCAGCCGCCGGGCGAGCGCCCTGCCGGTACCGGAGGAAAGCCCGCTCACCGAGGAGACCCCGGTGATGAGAACCGCGCGGGAGGAATTCATGGTCAGGCTCCGTCTCACACGGCCGGAGCGGCCTCAGCCGGCTCCGCGGCATCGGGCAGCTCCTGCTGGGAGATCCGGCTCCGGGTCACCGTGGTGCCGAGCCCGAGGCCGTCCACCAGGCGGGTGATGAAGTTGAACAGCGCCGCGCAGAAGAACGCCTCGAGCAGGTCGTCGGCGGTCCAGCCGGCATCCAGTGCCAGCTGCCAGTCGCTGTCGGTGATCCGGTAGGCGCTGTGGCTGAGCTTGGTCAGCAGGCGCAGCAGCACCTTGGTGCGCTCGTCCACCGGGAGGTCGTCGGGCGAGTTGGCGGCCGAGATCGCCTCGGCCAGTTCCGCGCTGCCGCCGAAGACCTGCAGGAAGAAGCTGTGCGTCCCGACGCAGTACGGGCACTGGTTCACCTTCGACGTCCAGGCCGAGATCAGCTCCCGGGTCTGGCGGGGCAGCTTGCCGTGGTTGAAGACGCCGTTGAAGCCGGCGAGCATGGTTTCGAGCAGCTCCGGCCGCGACGACACCAGCCGGAACATGTCGGGTACGAACTCCAGGCCGGTCACCTGCTTGGCACGCGCGTAGAGCTCTGCCAGCTGTCCGGTCGCGTCCGCCTCGTCTACCAGCGGAACCCGGACCCCTGAATTTCCATCCATCTGTACACCATTTCCTCTCGTTAGCCGACCGAAGCGCGTGGCATGTTCCTTCGGCGGAGTACGGGTATCGCCTCTGCCTGGAAATCCAGTTCGGGATTGAGTCCTTGCACGATTCCCTCGACCACCAGCAGTGACAGCAGCGGGAACGCGAACTCCGGAACCGGGAAAAGACCGTAGGTTCGCTGGAGCAGGAAGAGCCGCCCGGCGAACTTCGCCAGGTTGAACTCACCGGAACGGGCCCCGGCCGCCTCCTTGACCAGAGCGGTCAGGTCCGCACGGAACCCGTCGAGATCGCAGCCCGGCGCGATGCTCGCCGCGCTCTCGATCATGATGTGGGCACACAGCGGGCCGTTGCCCATGGCCAGGTTGATGAAGAAGTCGGCGAAGGATGCCCGCACCTTGTCCGGAAGCTGGATCACGAAGCCGGCGTCGAGGATGACCAGGGAACCGTCCGGATTGATGTAGAGGTTGCCCGGGTGCAGGTCGCAGTGCACCAGCCCGTCGACGAAGAGCATCTCGTAGACCACCGACATCACCTGGCGGGCCGCGATGTCGCGCGCGTCCTTCGACAGGGCCTGCGGTGCGAGCCGGACCAGCCCGTCCAGGTACTCCATGACCAGCACGTCGTCGCAGGAGAGCTCGGGAAGCGCCGCCGGAATCCGGATCCAGTCGAACTCCGCCAGGTTCGCGCGCAGCTGCTCGAGTGCGGCGCCCTCCGCCTGGAGATCCAGCTGGTGCAGGATCGCCCCACCCACCTGGGCGTGCATCACCCCGACGGGCATGGACCGCAGCTGCGGCAGCCATGCCACGGCGCCGACGGCCAGCGAGGTCAGCCGGAAGTCCTGGCGCATGATGCGCTCGATGCCCGGCCTGCGTACCTTCACCGCCACCTGCCGCCCGTCGCGGGTCCGGGCGCGATGGACGGTCGCGATGCTGCCGGCGGCGACCGGTGTCCAGTCGAATTCGGCGTAGGGCCACTCCCGTCCCCGGTACGCACTCCGGACCGCCTCTTGCAGGGCGGCCCGCGGCGGCGGAGGCGTCGAGTCCCCCAGCCGGCCCAGCGCCGTGCACACCCGCTCCGGCAGCAGATCGCGCCGGGTACTGAGCAACTGGCCAATCTTGATGTACGACGGGCCGAGCGCGACCAGCAACGCCGAGAGCCGCTCGCCGCCGCCCGCCCACCGCCGGCGCAGCAGCCGCGCCCCGAGCGCGACCGGCCCGAAGACCAGGCCGTGGCCGAGCAGAATGCCGCCGACCCGCACGGCGCGCAGTGCCGTGGCAGGCATTTCCGTGCCGAGCCCAGCGGTCGCTCGAGCCAACGCCGTCTCCTCACCGATTCGATAGGTTGCGCAAGCAGCATGGGCGAGCACGGGTTATTCCTATCCTTGACGCAGGAAATCGTCGGCGGGAAAGTCGGCAAGCGACTACTTCGAACGTGCCCTGCCACAGCGTTTATCGAAGGCGAAATCCGCCCGTGCGATCAATCCCGCACGACTGCTCCGGCCGGCCGTATTGCAAGCAACGCCACAGCACGACAAAAGAACTTCCGCTCCTACGCCGAGCCACACTGGACTCGCAAATCGCCCGGGTTTCCATCCGCGGCTGGAGAGGTTGGCGATGACCGAAACGCGGTATCAACCCTACCGAGCAAGGAACATAACACCGGAGAAATGGCAGGCAGCACGCGCCGCGGTGCAAGACACCGTCGACCGTTTCAGCACCCTGGTCGAATCCGCCGACCCGCGGGCCATGGCGACGGCTGACTGGACGGTGACCGACACCGCGGCCCATGTCGCGGCCATCGCCTGGCTCAACACCGCTCTGGTGGGATCGCAGCGCACGCCATTCCCGCTGTCGAACATCTCCCAGCGCATCGCCGCGACCACGGTCGACAACATCCATGCCGGGCTGAACTCGGCGATGCTGCGCTCCTACCCCGAGCGGAACCCCGGCACGATCGTGCACGGGCTGCGGTCCTCCGTCGAGGAGATCCTGCGCCTCACCGACACCGCCGACCCGGCCAGGACCGTGGACTGGCTCGGTGCCTCGACGCTCCCGCTGGCCGGCCTGCTGGCCCACCTGACCAACGAGCTGCTCCTGCACGGCCGTGACATCGCCCGCGCGGTCGGCCGGCCGTGGCAGGTACCGCATGCGTACGCCGCGCAGTTCTTCGAGCTTTTCCTGGTGGAGATCGCCCGCACCGGCGCGGGCCACCTGCTCGACGACGACCGGCCGGTACGGCCCGGCCGGATCGCGGTGCAGTTCCGCTCCGACTACACCGCTGCCGTCACCATGGTTCTCGACACCGGCCGGTCCTGGGTCGAGGAGCCCAGCCGCGACAACGATGTCCGGGTGTACTTCAGGCCCGCTGCCCTGAGCCTGGCACTCTTCCACCGGATCTCCTGGGCCAGGGCGGCGATGACCGGTTCGGTGCGGGTCCGGGGACCGCGGCCCTGGCTGCTCGCCCCGTTCCTCCGCAAGATCCGCTTTCCCTGAGGCCCGTCGCCGAGCTCGGCAGGGCGGCGCCGCTCCCGGATGCCGCGCGGGACGTGCCGTCGTCAGAGGAAACCCGGCCGGCTCGCCGCCGGCTATTCGAGCGTGCTCCGGCCCGTATTCGAGCGTGCTCTGGGCCGTATTCGAGCGTGCTCCGGCCGGCTTCGGGGCCGTGGCGTAGCCAGAATTGCACACCGCCACTTTGAGATTGCGGTCGGCAACGCAAGAGAAGCCCGGACGCTGGTACGGGCACCATGCTGGTCACGGCCGACCGGCGCTGGCACGAATACCCGCCATGACCAATCACAAATCTTTGAGGAAAATATGGATACCCAGCGATATGAAGTGGCGATTCTCGGTTCGGGAATCGGCGGCTCAATGCTCGCGTGCATCCTTGCCCGGCACGGGGTATCGACCCTGCTACTGGAGGGGGCCAGCCACCCGAGATTCACCATCGGTGAATCGCTGATTCCCGAGACCGGCCTGCGCCTGCGCATTGTCGCCGAGAAATACGGCGTGCCCGAGATCGGGTGGATCGGCACCTTCCACAAGCTGCGCAGGCATGTCAGCAGCAATTGCGGCGTGAAGCGCTCCTTCGGCTTCATGTACCACCGTTTCGGTGAGGAGAACCGGCCCGAGGAGATCAACCAGTTCGGCACGCTGGCACCGCCCGTCGGCCCCGACTCGCACCTGTTCCGCCAGGACACCGACGCCTACCTGGCAGAGCTCGCCGTCAAGTACGGCGCGACGTTCCTGTCCCAGACCCGCATCGCCGACATCGCCTTCGGCGACGACGAGGTCGAGCTGCACGCGGTCTCCGGCGAGACCTACCGCGCCAAGCTGCTGATCGACGCCTCGGGCATGCGGTCGATGGTCTCCGACCAGCTCGGCATGCGCGACGAGGTACCGCGCTTCCGTACCGACACCCGAGCCATCTACACCCACATGATGGGCGTCCGCAGCGCCGACCTGCTGCTGGGTCCCAACGACCGGGACGGCCTGCTCTCCCCGCTCGGCCAGTCCACCATGCACCACGTCTTCGACGGCGGCTGGATGTGGGTCATTCCGTTCAGCAACCACCGCGACGCCACCAACCCGCTGACCAGCGTGGGGCTGATGCTCGACCGGCGCAAGTACCCCGAGCCGCACGGCACTCCCGAGCAGGAGTTCCACCGGATCATCTCCGCCTACCCGACCATCGCACGGCACTTCGCCGACGCGCGCCCCGCGCGGCCCTGGATCAGGTCGGGCCGCATCCAGTACTCCTCGCCGCACCTGATCGCGCCGCGGCTGATCCAGCTCCCGCACGCGGCGGCCTTCATCGACCCGCTGTACTCCAGCGGCATGTCGGTCCTCATCATCGCGGTCGACCTCATCGCCGACGAGCTGCTCAAGGCCGTCGCGCAGAACGACTACGCCGTCGAGCGGTTCAAGTTCATGGAGGACGTGGTCAACCGCGGCTTCGACCACTACGACTCGGTGGTGTCGGGATCGATCGACTCGTTCGCCAGCTACGAGACCTGGAACGCGTGGAACCGCAACTGGGTGATGGGCAGCCTGCTCGGCACCTTCGGCCCGCTGTCGCTGCTGATGCGCTACCAGAAGACCAAGGACCGCTCCTACCTGGAGAAGACCACCGAGCCGAGCAGGATGGGCGTGCTCGCCAGCCACCTGCCGGGCGTGGTCGAGCTCGTCCAGGCCTCGCGCGCCGACATGGACGCGGCCCTCGCGGGGCGGCTGAGCTACCAGGAGGTGAGCGACCGCATCTTCGCCCGGTTCCGCACCGCCGACTTCCTGCCGCCCTACATGGGCTTCGGTGATCCCAGGAAGACCGCGACGGCGACCTTCACGCTGCTTCCCGGTGCCCGGCACGTGCTCTGGTACCGCAGGCACGGCGACGCGGTGTACCGGGACAACTGCACCTTCCCGCTGACCACCTACACCCGCAGCGGTGCGGACTTCGTGCTCGACGAGGTCCGCCAGGCCGTGCGGAACAGCGTCTCGGCGGTACGCGACGTCTTCTTCGCCGACAACCGCGACTGGCAGCACACCGCGCCGGCACTCGAGGCGCACCAGGAACTCGTGACACCGGTGCCGGCTGCCGTGCCGTCGGCGAACGAGCCGGGCGCCTTCGAATTCGTAGACGACGTGCCGGCCACCGCCTCGCCGAGCGCGGTCGGCTGAGCTTTCCCCCTATCCCTCTGCTGTGCGGCAAGCGGGTGCCGGCTCCGGCACCCGCTGCGGCAGAGCCTGCCCTTTGACCGTTTCTCGAAAGGAGACCGCAGTGCGCTTGAACACACGTCTGCGCCGGCTGCTCCCCGGAGTACTTGCAATAGTGGTCGGCGCGGCGCTGTACGTCGGCGCTAACTCCGCGGTCGCCGTGTCCGGCGCTTCGCAGACTGCCGCCCACTACAAGTTCCGGGAACTGCCCATCGCGCTGCCGCCCGGCTACAACGACCAGCACATGAACACGATCCGGGAGGTGAACCCGGCGTTCCAGAAGATCCGCTCCTGGATCTCCGCGGTCGGGGCCAGCATCGCGATCAACGACTTCACCGGCCACGGCCGCTCCGACGGGATGTGCATCGTCGACCCGCGCACCAACGGGATCATCGTGACCTACACCCCGACCGCGCCGCTCGCCGACCGGTTCACCCCGTTCACCCTGAACCCGGCACCGCTGCCCTACGACAACACGATGGCGCCGACCGGCTGCGCGGCCGGCGACTTCACCGGCGACGGCCGGATCGGCTTCCTGGTGACGTACTGGGGCCGCACCCCGATCCTGTTCCTGCCGAAGTCCGATGCCACCACCCCATCGGCCAGTGCCTACCTGCCACAGGAGCTGCTGCCCTCGCAGTCGGCCGACGGCAGGTACCACGGACCCCGGTGGAACACCGATGCCGCCTACATCGCCGACCTGGACGGCAGCGGGCACCCGTCGATCATGATCGGCAACTACTTCCCCGAGTCCGACGTGCTCGACCCGAACGGGTTGAAGAACGTCTCGATGACCAACAGCCTGTCCACCGGCAACAACGCCGGCGGCGACCGGGTGCTGCGCTGGCACAGCGCGACCTCGGGAACCCACCCGAGCGTGCAGTACGTCGAAGAGCGGGAAGCACTTCCGTTCCAGGTCTCCTCCGGCTGGACGCTGGCGATCTCCGGAGCCGACCTCACCGGTGACGGACTGCCCGAGGTCTACATCGCCAACGACTTCGGCCACGGCCACCTGCTGTACAACCGCTCGACCAAGGGCACCATCCGGTTCACCGAGGCCAAGGGCGAGCGCGGCCCGACGACTCCCAAGTCCTTCGTGGTCGGCAACGGTTCCTTCAAGGGGATGGGCGTCGACTTCGCCGACCTGAACAGCCGCGGCAAATTCGACTTCCTGATCAGCAACATCAACGTCGCCTGGGGCCTGGAGGAAAGCAACCTGGTCTTCGTCAACGACGCCAAGGACGAAGCCGACATGGCCCGGCAGCTGGCCAAGGGCGTCGCCCCGTTCACCCAGAAAGCCCAGCAGTACGGCCTGGCCTGGACCGGCTGGTGCTGGGACGTCAAGACCGGCGACTTCCTCAACAACGGCCAGCAGGAAGTGATCCAGACCGACGGCTTCATCAAGGGCAAGATCAACCGCTGGAACTGGCTGCAGGAGGCGGCCACCGCCAACGACGACCTGCTGGTCAACCCGGCGATGTGGCCCAACTTCCAGCCCGGTGACGACATGTCGGGCAACGAGTCGCTGGCCTTCTACGCCAGGAACTCCGAAGGCACCTACGTCAACATCAACTCCGAGCTGGGCCTCGCGGTGCCGATCCCCACCCGGGCCATCGCGACCGGCGACACGACCGGCACCGGCACCCTGGACTTCGCGGTCGCACGGCAATGGGGACCGCCGGCCTTCTACACCAACGAGTCGCCGGACCGCGGCAACGCCCTCGAGCTCCAGCTCTACCGCCCGGCCACCGACCCGGCCGGGGCCGGCAAGGGACTCCAGGCGCTCGGCACGCCGGCCTACGGCGCCACCGTCCGGATCACCACCCCGCAGGGCAGCCAGATCTCGCAGGTCGACGGCGGCGGCGGGCACGTGGGATTCCGCAGCTTCGACGTCCACTTCGGGATCGGTTCCTACACCGGCCCGGTATCCGTTCAGATCCAGTGGCATGACACCGAGGGCGGCCTGCACCAGCAGACCCTCTCGCTCAAGCCCGGCGTCCACACCCTCATGCTCACCAGCTCCGCCCAGGAGGTTGCACACCGATGACCGCCGTCGCCCACCGCCCCCAGGCGGACGCCGCTCCCCCGAGCCCAGCAGTGGCCCAGCCTGCCAAGCCCAAGCCCGATCCACGCTATCTCGCACTGCGTAACTTCGCCCTGTCGATGTCGGTCTTCAACGTCTTCGGCTACGTCGTGCTCGGCTTCGAACAGCCCTGGTTGTGGCCGTTCATCGCCCTGCTGACCGGCTACACCGCCGAGATCGTCTTCGAGGTGATCAGTGCGTGGGCCTACCAGCGGCGGCCCCGCTTCCTCGGCGGCGGCGTGCGCGGCGTGTACGAGTTCATGCTGCCCTCGCACATCACCGCCCTGGCCGTGAACATGCTGCTCTACGCCAACAACCAGATCCTCCCGGTCATCTTCGGGGTGTTCGTGGGCGTGGCCGGCAAGCACGTGTTCCAGGCGCCCATCAACGGGCGGATGCGGCACTTCATGAACCCGTCCAACTTCGGCATCGCGATGTCGCTGGTCTGCTTCGGCAGCTGGGTCAGCATCGCGCCGCCCTACCAGTTCACCGAGAACGCCAACACGTTCTTCCGGATCATGATCCCGCTCATCATCATCACGGCCGGCACCGTGCTCAACGCGATGCTCACCCGCAAGGTGCCGCTGATCGTCGGCTGGTTCGGCGGGTTCGCCATCCAGGCCTTCGTCCGGGCCGGCATCTGGGACGTGGCGCTCTTCTCCGCGCTGAGCGCCATGACCGGGGTCGCGTTCGTGCTCTTCACCAACTACATGATCACCGACCCGGGCACCACGCCGTCCAAGCCCCTCCCCCAGTTCATGTTCGGCAGCGGCGTCGCGGTCGTCTACGGAGTCCTGATGGAGTTCAACATCACCTACACCCTGTTCTTCGCACTCGTGATCGTGTGCGCCATCCGGGGCATCGGCTGGTGGCTGGTGCCGACGGCACAGCGCATGCGGTCCCGGCGCGCGGCTGATGCCGCCGAGCCGAGCGGCGAGATCGGCGCCCGGGCGCTGGTGCCGGGCGACCTGGAAACGGCGGTACGGCTATGAGCGACCATCGGATCGCCGTGGTCGGCATCGCCTGCCGCTACCCGGACGCGGACTCAGCAGACCAGCTGTGGCAGAACGTGCTGGCCGGCCGGCGGGCCTTCCGCCGGCTGCCGGACGAGCGGATGAACCTCGACGACTACTACTCCCCCGACCCGACCGCACCTGACCGCTTCTACACCCGCAAGGCCGCGGTGCTGGAGGGCTTCGAGTTCGACCGGGTCGCCTACCGGGTGGCCGGCAGCACCTTCCGGTCCACCGACATGACCCACTGGCTGGCCCTGGACACCGTGGCGCGTGCCCTGCAGGACGCGGGTTTCCCCAGCGGCGAGGGGCTGCCGCGGCAGGCCACCGGGGTGGTGCTCGGCAACACCCTGACCGGTGAGTTCAGCCGCGCCAACGTCATGCGGCTGCGCTGGCCCTACGTGCGCCGCACGGTCACCGCCGCGCTGCGTGAGCTGGGCTGGGACGACACCGCGCTGGCAGGGTTCCTGGCCGGGCTGGAGACGCGCTACAAGAGCGCCTTCCCCGCCATCGACGAGGACACCCTGGCCGGCGGGCTGGCCAACACCATCGCGGGGCGCATCTGCAACTACTTCGACCTGCACGGCGGGGGCTTCACGGTCGACGGTGCCTGCTCGTCCTCGCTGTTGTCGGTGACCACCGCGGCCAATGCGCTGGCAACCGGCCAGCTCGACGTGGCCATCGCCGGCGGCGTGGATCTCAGCATCGACCCGTTCGAGGTCATCGGCTTCGCCAAGACCTCCGCGCTCGCCTCCGGCGACATGCGGGTGTATGACCGCAACTCCAACGGGTTCTGGCCCGGCGAGGGCTGCGGTGTGCTGGTGCTGATGCGCGACCAGGACGCCGTCGCGCGCGGCCTGCGCCGCTACGCGGTGCTGGAGGGCTGGGGCTACTCCTCCGACGGCAAGGGCGGCATCACCCGGCCGGAGGCGGCCGGGCACCAGCTCGCGCTGCAACGTGCCTACGCGGCCGCGGGATTCGGCATCGAGACCGTCAGCTACCTCGAGGGCCACGGCACCGGCACCGCCGTCGGCGACGCGACCGAGCTGCGGGCATTCTCCGCGGCGCGCCGCGCGGCCGACCCGCAGGCGCCGCCGGCTGCCATCAGCACCGTCAAGGGGAACATCGGCCACACCAAGGCCGCCGCCGGGGTTGCCGGCCTGCTCAAGGCGATCCTGGCCGTCTACCACGAGGTCATCCCGCCGGCGACCGGCCATCACAACCCCCATCCCGAGCTGGCCGGCGACCGGCCCGCGCTGCGGGTGCCGCTCGACCCGGAACCGTGGCCGGCCGGTTACCCGGTCCGCGCCGGGGTCTCCTCGATGGGCTTCGGGGGCATCAACGCCCATGTCGTGCTCGAGCACGCCGACCGGGCTCCGGACGCCGGGCTCGGGCCGGCGGTCGAGGCACTGGCCCGGTCCCGCCAGGACGTCGAGCTGCTGCTGGTGGACGCGGAGAGCTTCGCGGCCCTGCGCGGCCGGATCGGGCAGCTGGCCGGGCTCTGCGAGCGGCTCTCCTTCGCCGAGCTCGGCGACCTCGCGGCCACCCTGGAAGGCGAGCTGGACGGCCGGCCGCTGCGTGCGGCCGTGGTGGCCGGCGATCCCGAAGAGGCCGCGCAGCGCTTCGCCATGCTGCTGACGATGCTGGACAACGGCGCCCGATCGGTGCTCGACGTCGCGCGCGGGGTCTTCCTGGGCACCGCCGGACGGCCGCCCCGGGTCGGATTCCTCTTTCCCGGCCAGGGCGCCGGCCGGCGCGCGGACGGCGGAGCGCTGCGGCGCCGGTTCGCCGGCGTCGACGAGCTCTACCGCACCCTGCCGATGCCGGCGGACGCCGACCTGGTCGCCACCGAGAATGCCCAGCCCCGGATCGTCACCTCCTCCGTCGCCGGCCTGCGGGTGCTGGACCTGCTCGGCATCGACGCCGTCAGCGCCGCCGGCCACAGCCTCGGCGAGCTGACCGCGCTGCACTGGGCGGGTGCGATGGACGAAGCCGGCCTGCTCGGCGCGGCGGCGGCACGCGGGCGCATCATGGCCCAGGCCAGCGCCGGCAACGGGGCCATGGCGGGCATCATGGCGGCGCCGGAGGCCGTCGTCCCGCTGCTCGCCGGCGAACCGGTGGTGATCGCCGGGTACAACAGTCCCCTGCAAACGGTGATCAGCGGACCGTCGGACGCCGTCCAGCGGGTCTGCGAGCGGGCCGGCAGCCAGGGCCTGCCGTCGAACGGGATCCCGGTCTCGCACGCCTTCCACTCCCAGGCCGTCGCCCCGGCGGCCACCGCGTTCGGCAATCACCTGCAGAAGGAACGGTTCCGGCCGCTCACCCGGCCGGTGGTCTCCACGGTCACCGGCGGCATCCTGCCGGTCGACACCGACGTGCCCAGCCTGCTGACCCGTCAGGTGCTCGACCCGGTGCGCTTCACCGAGGCGGTCCAGACGATGGCCGACGAGGTGGACCTCTTCCTCGAGGTCGGGCCCGGCAAGATCCTTGCCAAGCTGGTCGAGGACATCGTGCCCGGAGTTCCCGCGGTGTCGCTGGAGGCCGACAGCATGTCGCTGTCCGGCCTGCTGCACGCGGTGGGCGCGGCGTACGCGCTCGGTGCGCCGGTCCGGCACAGCGAGCTCTTCGCCGACCGGTTCACCCGCCCGTTCCCGCTGCACAAGGAGCTGCGCTTCCTGGCCAGCCCGTGCGAGTCGGCACCCGTGCACGACCTGCCGGCCCTGCCGGTACCGGAGCTGGCGGCCATCGAGTCCGCCGCCCCCGCCACACAGGAGGCAGCTCCGGCGGAAGCGACGGACGGCATCTCGACGCTGGACCTGCTGCGGCAACTGGCGGCCGAACGCGCCGAGCTGCCGCTGGAAGCGGTGAGCGCGCAGAGCAACCCGATCGACGAGCTGCACCTCAGCTCGATCACCGTCGGGCAGATCGTCACCCAGGCCTCCCGGCAGCTCGGCCTGCTCGCACCGCTGGTGACGTCGGCCTTCGCGACCTCGACCCTGTCGGAACTGGCCGAGATGCTCGACGAGCTGGGCGAGACCGCGCTCGGCGAGGACGAGGCCGCCCCGGTGGAGATCGCCGGCGCGGGCCCCTGGGTGCGCGCGTTCTCCGTCGAGCTGATACCGGCCGGGCGCGGTCCGGTGGCTGCTCCGCCGGCTGACGGCGACTGGCAGCTGTTCGCCAGTGACGGGCATCCGCTCGCCTCGGCGCTGCGCATGGCGCTGCGCCGGGCCAGGCTCGGCGACGGGGTGCTGCTCTGCCTGCCGCGCGAGTGCGACCAGAGCCACGCCGGGCTGATGCTGGACGCCGCCCGCGCCGCGCTCTCCTCCGGCGCGCCGGGACGCTTCGTCGTCGTCGGTGACCGGCGAGGCGCGGCCGGCCTTGCCAAGACACTCCACCTGGAGGCCCCGGCGGTCAGCACCACGCTGGTGACCCTGCCGCTGCCGGAGTCGATGCCGGCAGACCGGGTGGCCGGGATCGTGCCGGAGATCGTCGCCGACGTCGCCGCGACCGCAGGCTTCAGCGAGACCGTCTACGACGAGGCCGGCACCCGGCACGTCCCGCTGCTGCGCCCGCAGCCGGCCCGGCGCGCAGCCGACGGACCGGCAGCGCTCGGGGCGCAGGACGTGCTGCTGGTGACCGGCGGCGGCAAGGGCATCACCGCCGAGTGCGCGCTCGACCTGGCGCGTACCACCGGCGCGGCGATAGCGCTCCTGGGACGGTCTGACCCGGACTCCGACCAGGAGCTCGCGGCGAACCTGGCGCGGATGGCCGCGGCGAACGTGCACTACCGCTACGTCCGCGCCGACATCACCTCCGCGGCGGAGGTCGGGGCGGCGGTCGAGGAGGTCCGCACCACGCTGGGGCCGGTGACGGCGATCCTGCACGGCGCCGGCCACAACGTGCCCGCCGCGCTGACCAGCCTCAGCGAGTCCTCCTTCCAGCACACCCTGGCGACGAAGATCACCGGCCTGGAGACCGTGCTCGCCGCCACGGACCCGGCAAGGCTGCGGCTGCTGATCACCTTCGGCAGCATCATCGGCCGGGCCGGGCTGCGTGGTGAGGCGGACTACGCCACCGCCAACGACTGGCTCACCGACCTCACCTACCGATTCCAGGAGGAGTACCCGGACTGCCGGTGCCTGGCCCTGGAGTGGTCGGTGTGGGCCGGTACCGGAATGGGCGAGCGGCTCGGCGTGCTGGAGTCGCTGATGCGCGAGGGCATCGCGCCGATCCCGCTGGACGAGGGCGTCGGCATGCTGCGCCGGTTGCTCGCCGATCCGGACGCACCCACCTCGGTCGTGGTGATGGGCCGGGCCGGCGGCCTGCCCACCATCACCCTCGAGCCCGGCGAGCTACCGCTGTTGCGCTTCCTCGACCGGCCCCGCGTGCACTACCCGGGCGTCGAGCTGGTCGTCGACGCCGACCTGTCGGCCGACGACGACCTCTACCTCGCCGACCACGAGCTCGACGGCGACCTGCTCTTCCCAGCGGTGTTCGGCATGGAGGCGATGGCCGAGGTGGCCAGGGCGCTGACCGGGCAGTCCGGCCCGCCGGTGCTCGAGGATGTCGAGTTCCTGCGCCCGATCGTGGTTCCGCTCGCCGGGACCACCACGATCAGGGTCGCGGTGCTCGCCACCGGGGAGGACAGCGTGCGGGCGGTGATCCGCAGCAGCGACACCGCCTTCCAGGCCGATCACTTCCGGGCGACGCTGCGCTTCGACGTGTCGCTTCCGGAGGATCCGACCGGCCCGGCGGTTGCGGAGGTGCGAGTGCCGCTGGCACCGATGGAGGAGCTCTACGGACCGGTGCTCTTCCAGGGCGCCCGGTTCCAGCGGCTGCTCGGCTACCGCGACCTGGCCGCCAAGCGGTGCGTGGCCGACATCTCCAACACCATGCCCAAGCCGTGGTTCGGCGGGTTCCTGCCGTCCGAGCTGGTGCTGGCCGACCCGGGCACCCGGGACGCCGTCATGCACTCGATCCAGTGCTGCGTTCCCGACGCGACCCTGCTGCCCTCGGCGATCGAGCGCCTCTACCTCGCCGATCCGGCCCGCGTGCAGGCACTCGACTGGGTCACGCTGCATGCCGCCGAGCGGTTGCGCGACGGCGACACCTACCTCTACGACGTCGACGTCCGCGATCCCGGAGGTGCGCTCGTCGAACGCTGGGAGGGGCTGCGGCTGCAGGCCGTCCGCAAGCAGGACGGCACCGGGCCGTGGACGCCGGCACTGCTCGGCCCGTACCTGGAGCGGCGGACGGAGACGGTGCTGTCGAGCCCGCTCCGCACGGTGGTCTGGCCGGACGACGGCACGTCCGCCGGCGGGATCGCCGGCCGGCGCGAGCAGACCGCCCGGGCACTCGGGCTCGCACTGGGCCGGCAACCGCGCCTGGCCTACCGGCCGGACGGCAAGCCGGAGGCCGACGGCGGCATCGAGGTGTCCGCCGCGCACGGTGCAGGGGTGACCTTCGCGGTGGCTGACGAGCACACCGTCAGCTGCGACGTGGAACCGGCGGTGACCCGGTCGCCGCAGGAGTGGACCGGCCTGCTCGGGGCGGTGGGGTACGCCCTGGCCTCGCTGATCGCCAGCGAGTCCGGCGAGGACCTGTCGGTCGCCGCGACCCGGGTCTGGTGCGCGCAGGAATGCCTGCGCAAGGCCGGCCACGCCCGCGCCGAACTGGTCGAGGTGTCGGGGCCCCGGGCCGACCAGTGGGTCGTGCTGAGTTCGGGAACCCTGCGGATCGCGACGTTCCGCACCAGCCTGCGCGGGCTCGCCGAGCCCGTGGTTTTCGCGATGCTGACCGATCGAAACAAGAGCGGAGAATAATCATGCGGCCGTACTACGAGTACCGGCATCTCGTCGGGTTCGAGGAGACCAACCTCGTCGGCAACGTCTACTACGCCAACTACCTGCGCTGGCAGGGTCGCTGCCGCGAGATGTTCCTGCGCGAGCACGTCCCTGACCTGCTCGACGACATCCGCAGCGATCTCAAGCTCTTCACCCTCAAGTGCGAGTGCGAGTACCTGGCAGAGATCTCGGCCTTCGACGAGCTGTCCATCCGGATGCGCCTGGAGGACCTGACGCAGACCCAGATCGGGTTCAGCTTCGAGTACGTGCGATTGCGCGAGGGGTTCGAGGACCTGGTCGCACGGGGGCGGCAGCGGATCGCCTGCATGCGCGGGCCCAACACCGACACCCGTCCGGCCCAGGTACCGCCCGCGCTGCGCAAGGCGCTGGAGGCCTACAGCCGGACCGTGCCCGCGACCCGGCTGCGGGTGCTGGCCACCGCCGCGAACGGTGAGTGACCGATGGCGCTTCCCGACAGCATGTACGACACGGGACTCACCCCACCGGCCGGTGAGCCGCCGGTGCGCAACCCGCAGCTGGACCGGACCGGCCTGCGCCGCGTCTTCGGCCGGTTCACCACCGGCGTCACCGTCGTGACGACCGGCGGGTCCGCACCGCACGGCATGACCGCGAACTCGTTCACGTCGGTGTCGCTGAGCCCGCCGCTGGTGTTGATCTGCGTGCTGCGGGAGGCAGCCATGCACGAGGCCGTCCTGGAGCACAAGTACTTCGCGGTATCGGTGCTCTCGGCCGACCAGGAGGACCTGGCCCGCTACTTCGCTGACCGCCACCGGCCGCGCGGCATCCAGCAGTTCGACCTCGTCGACTGGTTCCCCGGCCGGTGCAGCGGATCCCCGCTGGTGGCAGGCGCCCTTGCCTGGCTGGAGTGTTCGCTGACCGCCACCTACGACGGCGGCGATCACTCCATCTTCCTGGGCGAAGTCCTCGACGTGGGACTGCGGGACACCGAGGACGCCCTGCTGTTCTACAACGGGGTCTTCCACGGCTTGCATCCCACCGGGGTGTGAGCGAGCGACGGGCCGAGGGCCTCGGGAGCTAGGGATGCCGCTCAGGGCACCAGGGCGAGTTTGCCGATGGTGGACCGATTCGCCAGCTCCGCCAAGGCCTTCGGCCCGTCGTCGAGCGGGTAGACGGTGGGGTTGCCGGGACCGAGCACGCCGGCGGTGACGAGCGCGGACAGCTCGCCCATCACCTCGCCGAAGACCTGCGGCGCGGACTGGATCAGCACTCCGAGGTTCAGGCCCACGACGCAGACCTGGTTGCGGTAGACCAGATCCCAGTTGGTCAGCTGGGCCTTTCCGGCGGACATGCCGATCACCACCACCCGGCCGGTGACCCGCTTGGCCGCGGCGAGGCTGGCCTCGAGGGTGGCACCGCCGACCGACTCGAGCACCAGGTCCACGCCGGTGCCGCCGGTCAGTGCCAGCACCTCGGAGACGAGGTCGGAACTGCGTGAGTCGAGGACGTGGTCGGCACCCAGGCCGCGCACCGTCTCGTGCTTGCCGGCGGACGCGGTGCCGATCACCACGGCGCCGTAGTGCTTGGCCATCTTCACCGCGACCTGGCCGGTGCCACCGGCCGCGGCATGGATCAGCACGGTCTGCCCGGCGGCGAGGCCGCCCAGCGGCCGGAGCGCGGCGAGGGCGGCCGGCCAGTTCACCACCATCCCCAGCGCCTGCGCGTCGGCCCAGCCGGCCGGTACCGGTGCCGCGGTGTACGCGCCCAGCAGCACGTACTCGGCGAAGGCGCCGAACCCGGCGCCCACCACGTGCGCGCCCGGCTCCCAGTTGGTCACCGACCCACCCACCGCGACGATCTCGCCGGCGGCTTCGAACCCCGCGAGGTACGGCGGCTGCGGGCCGTTGTGAAACACGCCGGAAGCCTGGTCGAGGTCGGCGAAATTGACTCCGGCGGCGGTGACCCGGACCAGGAGCTCGTCCGGTCCGGGCGAGGGCACCGGCGCGTCGGTGATCAGCCGGAGGCCTTGCGGACCGGTGAGCGCCGTTTGCTGCAGGGCTCGCATGGTCCTCGGAACGCTCATCGAATCGGCTTCCCTACCGGTCGTGGCTGCCAACGCTGGCCGCGTCGTCCCCTTTTCTATAGTTCGGCGCATCGTCCCCGCAACTTTGCGGTACCCGGCGGCACTGCCTGCGGCCGGCGGCACCCACCACCCCATCGGAGCGGCCGCGAGCGCAGCTGCGGCGTGCCGGTTTCGCCCGGCGAGCGGTCCGCAGGTGGCAGAACGGCCCTCAGAAAGGCCTACTCGGTGGCCAACGCCACCGCTGCGATCAGGGCAGCCAGCGTTCCCAGGACGGCAAGGGGCAACAGGCCGTTCAGTGCCAGCCCCAGGTCGAAGGCGACCGCCACCGGCGCCCAGACCCCCAGCAGGTCCGGACGTCCCTCGGGCGTCCGGGGTCGCGCCGGGTGGGTGGGCACGGCCATCGGCAGCGCCGCACCCGGAATGCCCACGGTGGTGGCGAGCCAGAACACCGTCGCGGAACTGCATCGCGTGGGCTCATCCCGGTGCCGGAAGGGTTGGGACACGGGAATCTCCCTTTGTCGATCGCACGAAACGGCTGGCGGCACCGGCTGGCGGGCCGCGAACGGAAGGCCTGCCGGGCCCGGTGGCCGGCTAGCGGATGGAGCGGCGGGCTGGTCGGGTATCAGCATGCGGCAGCTGCCGGACCCCGAGTTCTTGGACATTGCTTGCTTGCTGCCGGGCCTGGCGAGCCGCTGACCGCTCCTGCCGGTCCAACACCGCCAGCAGCGGTCCGGTGCTGGCGGTGGTGATCAGGGTGGTGGCGACCAGCAGGGTGTACAGCGCACCGCTGAGCAGCCCGGCGTCCCGGCCGATCGCCAGCACCACCAGCTCGGTGACCCCCTTGGTGCCGAGCAGCACGCCCACCCGGCCGGCGTCGCGCCAGGACAGGCCCAGCAGCCTGGCCGGCAGGCCGGCCCCGGCCAGCTTGCCGAGGCTGGCCACCGCGACCGTGCCGATCAGGAACAGCGGCAGCGCGCCGGCATGGCCGAGCCGGGTGAGGTCCACGCCGAGGCCGGACGTCACGAAGAACACCGGGAGCACGAAACCCGAGGTGGCCGGCTCGATCTGCTGGTGCAGGGCGGCCAGCCGGACCTGGTCGCGCGGCAGCAGCAGGCCGACCAGGAACGCGCCGAGGGCGGCGTGCAGGCCGACCCAGCTGGTGAGCGCGGCGGCCGCGGTGGCCGTCACCACCACCGCGGTCAGGTAGCCGCCGGCCGGCATCCGGTCGAGCACGGCGCTCCGGGCCAGCAGCGGACGCAGCACCCCAAGGGCCAGGACGATGATGCCGGCCGCCCAGGCCGCGGTGACCAGGCCGCGGCTGCCGCCGCGGTAGAGAGACAGGTCGACGGCGACCAGGACCCAGCCCACCACGTCGGTGGTGCCGGCCGCGGCGAGGGCGAGCAGGCCGACCGCGGAAGCGATCATCCGGCGTTCCCGCAGGATCCCGGCCAGCACCGGCAGCGCGGTGATGGTGAGCGCGGTGGCCGTGAACAGCACGAAGGCGGTGGTCGAGACGTCCGCCGGCCGCAGATCGGGCCGGGTCGCCATCCCGATGCCTACCAGCAGGCCCAGGCCGAACGGCACCAGCAGCGATCCGGCGCTCACCCCCACCAGCAGCCGATTGGCCCGGCTGAGCGGTACCACCCTGATCTCGCTGCCGACCAGCAGCATGTACAGCACCAGGCCCAGCTGGGCGATCAGCGCCAGGAACGGTGTGACGGCCGGGGAGAACAGCTGGCCGCTCACCCCCGGCGCCACGCTGCCGAAGACGGTGGGCCCGAGCGCGATGCCGGACAGCACCTCGCCGACCACGGTCGGTTGTCCGAGGAACCGGAACAGGTATCCGCCGAGCTTGGCGGCGGCCACCACCACGGCCAGCGTCACCAGGATGGAGGTCAGTTGCGAGGCAGGCACGCCGGCCTCACCCGGCCGGTCGCCGCGAGGCGGCACGGCCGGGGTCGGCAGGCCCGCCGGCAGCCGGCAGCAACCGGCCCCGGAGGTCGTTCTCCAGCTCTGTACACCCCAACCGGACCGCCTCCAGAATCGCGGACCTCAGATCGCCCGGAAGCCCGGTTTTCGCCAGGGAGTTATGCGTCCGCCTATGCCGAAACGGTAATGAGACGGGCGCGGCCGGAGTTCTTCGGCGTTGCCAGATGGCAGGCAGGAAGTGGCGGCGCGACGGACGCGATGACGCCGGGCACGTCCGGGCCGGACGCGAGCGTGTTCCCGCTCTGCACGCGTGCTGGCCGCCCGGACGATGCCGGCGGCCCGCACGGGTGCAGCTGGGTCAGACGTCAGACGAGGCTGCGGACCAGCTTGATGGCCGGGCCGAGCAGGTCCATGTGCGGACGCTGCACGGTGAAGTAGCTGAAGCCGTACCGTTCCCGGCTCTCGATGACCTGCCGGGCGATCTCCTCCTCGGTGCCCATGAAGAGGAACGGGCACTCCAGCATCTCCTCCATGGTGAGGTAGGCGCCGAAGTCCTCCATGGCCTGCTCGGCGGCCTTGCGCCGGTCGTCGGTGATGTAGACGCCCAGGATGAAGGCGTTGCGCTCGATCTCGTCGAGCCGGTCGCCGGCCAGCGAGCAGAACATCTTCACCCGCTCGTCGGTCTCGGCAGCGGTCTTGAGGCGGAGCGTGGCCGGCGGCTGGCCGGCCACCTGCAGCCGGCCGCCGAGGCTGAAGATGTCGGCACGCTCGGCGGCCAGCCGGATCATCCGCTCGCCACCGGAGCCGATCAGCAGCGGCGGCATGCTCACGCCCGGCTCCACGGCCAGCAACTCAGCGACCTTGTCGATGGTCTCGGCGACCCGCTCGTGGCGCTGCTGGAAGGACTGGAACTCGAAGCCGGCGTCGTCGAACTGGTACTTGAGCAGGCCGGTGCCGAGCCCGAGCTCCAGCCGGCCGTCGGTCAACCGCATCAGGGTCGCCACGTCGCGCGCCAGCACCGAGGGATTCCAGAAGCCGACGTTGAGCACGTAGCTGCCGACCCGCAGGTGCTCGCAGGCGTAGGCGGCCGCCATCGCCGCCAGCAGCGGCGAGGTGCGGTTGGGCCCGAGGTGGTCCACGCCGCCCGCCGCGTCGAAGCCGTAGGCCTCCGCGCGCCGGCAGGTGTCGACCAGATCCTGCCGGGAGTGGTGGGTGCCCAGGGTGAACCCGAACCGGAAGTCCCGCTCGTGTGCCTTCATCGCCGTCATGCCCGCGTCAACTCCATAATCCAGTTGGTTTCCCACGTCTGTTCCTGATCGACCGAGAACGCCTGCTCCCACCGGGCCGAGTTCGGCGTGATCCCCGACCAGATGTAACGCACCCGGACCGGCGTGCCCTCGTGGCTGTCGTCGCCGTAGAACAGCCCTACTCCGTCGGAGAAAGCTCCGATGACCGGCGGGAACAGCACACCCTCGGTGCTGGTCGCCCAGTTGAGCGACCACTGCGCCCGCTCGGGCTCGTACAGCCGCAGGGTGAGTGCGGTGTTCCCGTCGGGAAAGGTGAACTGGTCGATATTGGCGTTGCCGCCCAGCAGGCTCCAGGCAACCGAGGTGGACTCGAACTCCTCCCAGTCGGTGCAGCCGGCCAGCCGCTGCTTGAGCCGGCGATTGGCCACCTTCCAGTTACCGATCAGAAAGTCGAAGTCACCCAATTACAATGCACCCCGTCACGAGTCGAAGTAACGAACCGAGTTCGGATTTCCCGGCCGGCTCGCGGCCGGATCGGGCAACGCCTGCCGGCCCGGTCCACCGCTCGCCTGCCCCGCCGGCAGGCGAGGGGCTTAGGTTACCGCGTCACATCCCGCTGTCTACGGCCATTGAGAATAAACATGCCCATTGGTGACTGCAGGGGTTGCCCGCACCGGAGCAGGGCCGCCGGACGGGCACGCGGAAGGGCCCCGCCGGATAACTCCGGCGGGGCCCTCCGCTGTGCGATCTAGCTGGATGTGCTCACTTGTTACGGGGTGACGCTCTGCACCACCACGTCACCGGTACCGACCAGCACGTTGGCGTCGGTCGCGACCCGGACGTTGCCGAGCAGCACCCGGCCCGCTGCCGGAGCCGAGTTCGCGGTCACCGTCGCCGGCACCGTCCACTGGCTGTTGGCCGGCCGCAGCGCGTTCGCGTCAGTCACCGCGATCGAGCCGAACGCCGAGTTGGTGAACACGTCCACGTACTTGAACGTGGTGGTGCCCGCCGGCACCGCGAAGCCGTCCACCAGGGTGACCCACGGACCCGCTGCCGGGTTCGCGATGGTCACCGACTCCTCGGAGTCACCGTCCGCCGACTGACCGGCCAGCACGCAGGTGCCGGTGGTGCAGTTGTAGACGAACAGGTCCAGGTCGGCACCCGGGTCGCTCGTGCTGCCGATGGTGGCCCGCAGCGAGGTGGAGCCGGCCGCCACGTTCACCACCCGCTGCTGCTGGGCGAGCGCGGCGATCGACGGGGTGTCGATCTTGGCGCTGCCGAAGGTGGAACCGACCGCCCGGCCGGTGAAGTCACCGAACAGGTTGGTCAGGGTGTAGCTCCGTGCGATCGGCGAACCCACCGTCGCCGAGGCGATGGTGTCCGGGTTCGGCGAGACCGACGCACCCAGGATCGAGGTGGTCAGGCTGTACGGCGCGTTCTCCACGTCGGAGGTACGCCGGGCTTCGACGGTGACCTCCCAGACGCCGGCCTGCGGGTTGCTCTGGGTGCGGCTGGTGGGTGAACCGGCCGCGCAGGAGCCCGAGGTCGGGTTGTAGCAGCTCAGCGAGGAGTTGTCCTCCAGGCCGACACCGTACGGGTGGAACCGCAGGAACCGGATTTGGCCGGCACCCGGGGTGTTGCCGCCACCCACCAGGTCCACCTTCAGTGCGGGAGCACCGGCGGGGACGTTGAAGTAGTAGGTGGTGTACTGGTTGCGCCCGATGGTGCCCGAGTGCGTGATCGAGTAGTTGTTGGCCGCGGCGAACTGCTCGGCCGCCACCACCGTGTTCAGCGTCTGCTTGTCGATGCCGGTGGTCGCCGGGTCATCAAGGTTCAGGATCGCCGAGTGGGTGCCCGCGCTGGTCGGGTGCACGGTGACGGTGAGGGTCTTCGGGCTGTTCAGCGGCAGCGCGATGGAGCCGGCCGAGGAGAACGTCCCGTCGTTGCCCACCCAGTTCAGGTTGTAGGTGATGGTGCCGCCGCCACCCGAGGTGCGGGTGAAGGTGTAGGTGCGGGTGTAGCTGGCACCGGCGGTGACACCCTCGCGGTCGTAGATGCCCTCACCCTTGCCCGGCGTGGCCAGGAAGCCCGACAGGATGGTGTGGACGTCCACCGAGGAGGTGATCTCCACCGTCTTGATGTTGGTCTTGAGCTGGTTCCAGGCGGCGTTGACGTCGATCAGGCCGTTGCCCTGCTCGTAGGCGCCGTAGCGCGGGAGGAACCGGGCGGTGGACTTCAGCGCCTGCCGGATCTGGGCCGGCTGGCTCTGCACGCCGGCCTGCTTGGCGGCACTCACCAGCAGCGCACCGACGCCGGCGGCCTGCGGCGAGGCCATCGAGGTGCCCTGCAGCATCGAGTAACCGGCCGGCAGGGTGTAGGTGCCGGCGACCGGGCTGGACGCCTCCCACATCGGGGTGGTGGAGATGGCCGAACCCGGCGCGACGATCTCGGGCTTGAAGCCGCCGTCCTCACGCGGGCCCCGCGAGGAGAACGGGTGCAGGTTGTCGGCGTAGGTGGAGTCCGAACCGTAGTTCTTCTGCCAGCTGTCCTTGCTGATGTAGGAACCGACGGCCAGCACGTGCGAGGCCACCGCCGGGTCACCGATGGTGTTCAGGCCCGGGCCGTTGTTGCCGGCCGAGATGAAGATCTGCACGTTGTACTGGTCGACCAGTCGGGTGTAGAGGACCGACCGGGTGTTGTTGCCGTCGTTGAGCGCCGGCAGGCCGCCGATCGACATGTTGATCACGTCGACGTTGCCCTGCTTGGCCAGGAAGGTCATGCCCTCGATCAGGGCGTGCGAGGTGCAGCCGGTGATGAACATGCAGACCCGGACCGCCTTGAGCTTGGCACCGGGGGCAGCGCCGGACATGGCGCCGCCGAACATGCCGTTGGCCGCGGTGATGCCGGCCACGTGGGTGCCGTGCTCACCGGAGACGATGCCGATGTTGACGACCTTGTTCTTGCCGTCGGTCTGCACGACGAACGGCAGCGTCTCCTGGGCCTGGGTGGCCGGGTTGTCGGTGCCGAAGTGGCCGATGTCGAACTTCTTGGCGTAGTCGGTCATCGCCGCGTCGTCGCTGAAGTCGCGGTTGGAGTTGGTGTCGACGCGCACGGTGTTGGCGGTGGTGTCCCACAGCACGCCCCAGCTGTCGGTGCTGTCGCCGTCGCGGTTGATGTCGCTGCCCAGCTCGCCGCCGAGGCGCGGGTCGTTCTCGGTGAAGACGGCGAACCGGTAGGTGCCGGCCGGAGCGGTGTAGCTGACGTTGGCGTAGCTGAAGCTCGGGCCGCTGACCTGGGTCTTCATGTCGAGCCAGGTCGGGTCGTCGTCGGTGAACGGATCGGTCGCGGTCACCCAGTCGGTGATCTTGCGCTCACCGGTGGTGGTGGTGGCCAGCGCCGGGTGGTCCAGGTCGATGCCGGAGTCCATGATGCCGATGGTGACGCCCCGGCCGTCCCAGGTCGGGTGCGCCGCGGTGAAGGCGGCGGCACCGGTCTCGCCGACCGGCATGTAGGGGTTGTCACGCGGGGTGCTGGCACCCGGCGGGGTCTGCGGGGTGGGGGCCTGGGTGCCAGCCGGCTCCGGCTGGTCGAGCTCGACGACCTCGTCGAGGTCGGCGGCCACGATGCCGGCCAGGTTGGCAGCGGCCTCGACCTTGCCGGTCGGTACCACGGCGCGGATGTAGCTGATGTCGCTGTCGGCCTTGGCGACGGTCGCGCCCAGGGCCTGCAGGGCGCTGATCACCGTGCTGTTCTGGCCGGGAGCGGCCGCGATCAGCAGCGTGACGGTCGGCTTGCCGCTGGCGATGGCGGTGGCCAGCAGTTCCCGGTCGTGCTTGCCGATCTGGGACTGCTTGGCGGTGCCGGCCTTGGCGCTCGTTGCGGCGAAGGCCGACGGTGCGGAGACGGCGGACGCCGCGGACAGAACCATGGCGCCGAGCGCCGTGAGAGCCACCGTGCCACGGCGAGCCCTCGAACTGCGCAATTTATGCATCAATCCACCTGTAGGGGTTGGGTGAAGGAGAACGACGGCGCCATTCATTCATGGGAAATCCCTAAGGTCAAGATGTGGCGGCATAGATCCCACAGGTCCGCTATGCGCGCACGGAAGCCTTTACAGACCTGGTGCCACTCATCGGTGGCAGCAGAATTTCCCAGCGACGCTGAGATGATCATGATCGTTGACCGGAGCCGGCCCGGACGACGCAGTTACACACCTCGGTCATACCGCAGGTACATCGTTGTACAAGCAGGTTGAAAACGATCTTCCTCCCGCCCGGCTCTTCCGGCGTGCCCTCGGGCCGGCCGGCAACCAGCTCACGACGGCCTCGAGGCACCGCTGTGGTTCGTTCGCAACCGAAACGGCAGAACGTGTCCGACATCACAGCTGGAAGGCATCCGGGCGGCTGCGGAACGGGACGGCGTGCGGGGTCAGCAGGTCACGCTCAGCCGCGGCCCCAGCGTCGCCGACCCCTCCCTGGAGTAGTACCGGGCGGCGTCCCCGCTGGTGGTGGAGATGCGGACGGTGAACGGCGCGGTGACGTCGACCCGGCCGGTCAGGTCGACGGTCACGGTCTGGCCGAGCGCCACCGCGCCCTGGCTGAACACTGCCGTCCCGACCGGCTTCGGGGCGATGTTCCAGCTGATCGCGGTCTGGCTCCAGGCGGCGTTGTCGGTGAGGAAGAAGTCGCCGCCCCGGACCGAGTTGTCGTCTGTGTTGGTGCCGACCGTGAGGCTCAGCGTCACCCGGGTCACCGTGGCGCAGCCGGCCGGCAGCGCCGGCTTGAACTGGATCAGCGCATTGTTCACCGGGCTGCCGTCGGTGACGACCCGGGAGGCGGTGGCGGAGGGCTGGGCGTCCGGGACGGCCTGGTCCACGGTGACGTCGTCGCTGGCGAAGATGGTCGTGCCGGTGCCGGCCGGCGTGGTCACCGACGCGGCGTTGCTGGCGGTGGAGTTCCCGGCCGCGTCCCTGGCCCTGACCGTGTAGCTGTAGGTGGTGGCGGGCGCCACGGTGTTGTCGAGGTAGCTGGTCACGGTGCCGGCCACGGTGGCCAGCGGCGTGCCGGCGGAGTTGCGGTAGATCTCGTAGCCGGTGACGCCGACGTTGTCGGTGCTGGCGGTCCAGCTCAGCTGCACCGAGGTGGGGCCGGCAGCGGCGGCGGTCAGGTTGCCCGGCGCGCTCGGCGGCGTGCTGTCGGTGCCGCTGCCGACGCCGGCCGGTGCGCTGTCGCCGGACTGGTTGCCGACCAGGTCGTGCGCCCGGACGGTGTAGCTGGCCCCGGCCAGCGGCGCCGCGTCGAGGTAGGAGCTCACCGCGGGTCCGACGGTGGCCAGCCACCGGCCGTTGCGGTAGACGTCCTGCGCGCTGGAGTCGCTGCTGGGACTGGCGGTCCAGCTGAGCTTGACGGTGCTGCCGACGGCGGTGGCCAGCAGGCCGGTGGGGGCGGCCGGCGGCACGCTGTTCTGCGCGAAGTCGTAGGTGACCGCGTCGAAGGTCGCTCCGGTCGAGTCGGTGGGGGTCACCGTGACCGTGCTGCCGCTGACGGCCACCTTGAGGAAGTGGAAGACCCGGGCGTCCGAGCCGGGCGTCGGCGCCGCCCCGCACGCGCTGCCCGACGCGCTGGAGTAGGACCATCCGACGGCGTAGGCGTCGGTGGTGGCGCACCGGCTCCGGCTCACCGGCTCGACCTTCGCCCCGCCGCCGCCGGTGACGTAGCTGGTGACCGCGCCGGGCGGGGCGAGGTTGCGCTGGTAGAGGTGGGCGTGGCCGTTGAACGCCAGGTCCACCCCGTTGTTGGCCAGCAGTCCCTCCAGGCTGGCGGTGGACGAGGGGTTGTTCGGGTCGCCCTGCAGATAGGTATCGCTGCTCTCGGTGGCGTTGTCCGACCGCAGTGGGTAGTGGAAGAAGGCCAGCTTCAGGCTGTTGGCGTGGCTCTCCAGGTCGGCCTTGAGCCACTGGTACTCGGGACTGGTGGGCTGCCAGTGGTAGTCGCGGTCCACCTGGTAGGCACCGCCGGGCGCGGTGCCGGTGTTGCTGTCGCTCCAGTCGGCGTCGAGGACGTAGAACCGGGCGCCGCCGGCGTCGAAGGCGTACCAGACCGAGGGGTAGCTCGCCGCGGTGGTGCCGTCGAGGCCGGAGTAGCTCTCCATGACGTACTTGCCGCCGGACGCGGCGACGGTCGCGGCCTGCTTCCAGTTCTGCAGGAAGGTGGTGCTGCGACCGTGGTTGCCGGCGCTGGCGAACAGCGGGACCGAGGCGCCGGGCGCCTTCCAGTAGCCCGGGCCGAACACCTCGCTGACCGCGGTGCCGGTGGCGACCAGGTTGCCGTAGTTGGTCTGGCTGCCGCTGGGGTAGGCGATGTCGCCGGTGGAGACGGCGAACTGCGCCCCGCTGGCGGCGATCAGGGCGTCGATGTTCCTCTGGTTCTGGCCGGCGGCGATGCTGTCGTCGCCCCAGTCGCCGAGCACGTCGAAGGTGACCGCGCCGCTGGTGGGCAGCGTGGCAAACCGCGGGGCGACGTCGCTGCCGAGCAGGTCGGTCGGTGCCGTGCCGCCGGTGTAGACGCGGTAGCAGTAGCTGGTGCCGGCGGCCAGCCCGGAGATCCGGATCGAGGTCTGGTACTCGGTGACGCCGGCGACGGTGATCGGCGCGTTGACCGAGTTGGCGGTGCTGCTGGCCGACGTGCCGGTCAGGGTGCAGCCGGTGCTGCCGCTGGGCGTACCCCACCGCACCGCCCCGGACGCGCTGGTCACCTTAGTGGTGGTGTCGAAGGTGACCTGCACCGAGGTGGTGGTGACATCGGTGAGGTACGGATAGCGGACCAGGAGGGAACTGGCAGCGCTCGCGGCCGGTGCGGCGGCCAGCAGGCCGGAGCCGACCAGCGAGGCGACGCCGGCCAGTCCGAGCCAGCGGCGGGCGCGCCGGCCGGCCGGCACGGCAGCACAAAGAAGAGTGGTCATGACCCAAGCCCCCGTACTCGGCACGCACGCCGAGGTCTCCGGCGCTGCGTGCCTGCGCTCCGCACGGGGCACACCCCGCACGAAGTCAGCCGATCGTCCGTCGCGGTCCGGGCACTGTCAAGGGAGGGTTTCGTCCGGCCGGGTGCCCACCACCACGGTGCACAGCGCGTCCTCGGACTCGACCAGCAACGGGACCAGGCCGGCCCCGGCGAGCGCCGCCGCGGTCTGGCCGGCCTGCGACCGGCCGGTCTCGATCAGCAGGCTGCCGCCGGGCGCCAGCCAGTCCGGTGCCCCGGCGGCCACCCGGCGGTGCACGTCCACGCCGTCCGGCCCGCCGTCCAGGGCCAGCCGCGGCTCGTGCTCGCGGGCCTCGGGCGGCATCAGCGAGATGGCCTCGGTGGGCACGTAGGGCGCATTGGCCACGATGACCTCGACCCGGCCCCGCAGCGCCGCCGGCAGCGGGTCGTACAGGTCCCCGGCGTACACCCGGCCGCCGACCGGGGCGAGGTTGCCCTCGGCGCACCGGACCGCCACCGGGTCCAGCTCGACGGCGTGCAGGTCCAGCCCGCCCAGCGCGGCCGCCATCGCCAGCCCCAGCGCCCCGCTGCCGCAGCACAGGTCGAGCACGA
>Ga0326721_10000121_pt1 | contig 38680 bp, 37 predicted proteins | sample SGPome_FD_203951 | JGI IMG/M metagenome (GOLD analysis project Ga0326721, IMG submission 203951) | Soil microbial communities from Southern Great Plains, Lamont, Oklahoma, United States - SGP_1_2016 | ecosystem: Engineered > Artificial ecosystem > Soil microcosm > Unclassified | place: USA...
AACAGCGTTTCCAGCTCCTCCTGCGACTGCGCAATCGCGGGAAAGCGTTCGCTCATCGGCCAACTCCGGTTGAGGTTGGCTCACAAAGATAAGCTAAGTGAACAATCCGTCAAGGGAATTGGTATTAGTGCCAAGTGCCAAGTGCCTAGTCCTGAGTCCTATTCTTGGCGGCCACAACTCACCTCAACTCACCGCGATCCAGATCCCCGCGCGTTGTCGCGGCCCCCGCGGAGCCCTCCCCCCGCGGCTGGGGCCGCGTACCCCCTCCCGACAACGGGAGGGGATAACTTCGATGGCGGCGCTCGGACGCTGGCGCATGCATCGGCGGTGGTTTGATGCGTGGCCTTCTCCAGCATCGTGACGTCACGATGAACTCTCGTGTGCGAGCGGGGGGAGGGCGCCAGCGAGGCGGGCAGGGCAGCGCCACTCAGCACCAGTCTCGCCAAGCTACCTCTCCCGGTACGGGAGAGGTGGACGGCCTCGGCCGGCCGGAGAGGGCGCGATGCCGCGGCAACGAGCCGAATCCAGTCGCCGCTCGCGGGGTTGACGATGATCCCGAACGCACCGAAGCCCCTCCCCGCAACTCGGAGAAGGGCTTCGTATCAGCACTTAGCACTTGGGACTTAGCACTTAGGACTCAAGACTTGGCACTTGGCACTTGGCACTCAGCACTCAGCACTTTCCTACTCCACCGCCTCCCCCGCCACCGCCGCCGCCCTCGCCTCCGCCGTTTCCGACGCGTGCCCGGGCGGCTGCATCAGCCGCACCACGGTCACGCGGCGCTCCTCGGTCTCCTCCACGCGCAGCTGCATGTCGCCGTCGATGCCGGGGGCGGCGGCCACGTCGCCCACCACGGGAACGCGGCCCAGCGTGCCGAACACGTATCCCCCCAGCGTGTCGAACTCCTCCTCGGGCAGGCGCAGGCCGAAGCGCTCGTTCACCTCGCCCACGCTCACGGCGCCGTCGATCAGCACGTCGCCCTCGGGGGTAGGCTCGAACTCGGGCTCGGGCTCGTCGAACTCGTCGGCGATCTCGCCCACGATCTCCTCCAGCAGGTCCTCCATCGTCACCAGGCCGTGCGTGCCGCCGTACTCGTCCAGCACGATGGCCAGGTGCACCTTCTGCTTGCGCAGCTCCTGCAGCAGCTCGGACACCAGCTTGGTGCCGGGAACGAAGAACGCCGGGCGCAGGATGGAGCGGATGTCGAACCCGGTCTGCTCCAGCTCCTCGCGCTTCGCCAGCAGGGGAAGGAGGTCCTTCTCCAGCACCACGCCCACGATGGAGTCCACCGTTCCCTCGTACACGGGGTAGCGCGAGTGGCCCTCCTCGATGGCGATGCGCACCAGGTCGTCGAACCCGGTGTCGACGGGGATCGCCACCATGGCCGTGCGCGGCGTCATCACCTCGCGCGCCACGGTCTCGGCGAACTCGAACACGCCGCGGATCATGTCGCGCTCGTCGCTCTCGATCTCGCCGGGGTCGGTGCCGTGCGTCACCAGCAGGCGCAGCTCCTCGGGGGTCTGCATCAGCGGGTGCAGCCCGGCCGACGGCACGCCGACGATGCGCAGCGCGCCGCGGACGATGAAGGAAAGCGGGCGGGTGATGGGGAAGAGCGCCGCCGCCAGCAGCTCCAGGAAGGGGATGGAGACGTGCGCGGTGATCCACTCGGCGCGGTTCACGGCGATCAGCTTGGGCACCTGCTGCCCCAGCGTGGCGTGCAGGAGGATGACCAGCGCGATGGAGAGGATGCGGGCGGGAACGGGAAGGAGCCCCAGCGGCTCCCAGAAGCGGTGGGCGGCCACGATGGCGAACCACCCCAGCAGCACGGTGAGCGTGCTGCGCCCCAGCTGCGCCGCGAACACCAGCTCTTCCAGCCGCTCGATGGGCGGCAGGACGCGGTGCGAGCGCGGATCGCCCAGGCGGACGTTCTGTTCGATGCGGGAGCGGCGGACCGCGATGAGCGCGAACTCGGCGGCCGCCAGGAACGCGTTGGCGGTGACGAGGGCCAGGGCTATGAAAAGGGGGAGACTACTCGGGCCGGGGTCGTCCATCGGATGTCTGGGGGGTGACCCGGAGCCCCGCGAACCGGGGCTCCGCAGGCACGCGGCGCCGCGCGCTGGCGGGGGCTGAACTCAGCACCCCGCTGCCGCGCCGCCGCGTGGTCGCGCGGGGCTCAGGCCGCTTCGGCCGGCTCGCGCGCGGGAGCGTTCGCGATCACCGGCCGGCAGAACCGCAGGCCGATGCCCTCCAGCTCCTTCAATTCCTTCTCCTTCAGCGCCGGGTACCGCTCGCCGAGGAACTCCACGGTATCCTTCATCCACTCCACCTGCTGCTCTTCCGTGGCCTGCAGCACGCCGCAGCGGTGGATGTGCGAGAACAGCTCGTTGCGCGCCTCGTCCAGGGCGGTCGGGCGGCTTGGCTTCCTGTCTCTGTCGCGCTCTCGGTTACGGCTCAAACCTGCCTCCTCATCCTCGTAAAGAATCAACCCTCGCGCAGAGGGTACGGTGACGGCATTCGTGTGCCGTCAAATCTAACACTTTCGCCCTTTCCGCGAAACCGCGCCCCCGGCGTCCGTTTCCCCGCCGCCGCGGGGGTGCCGCCGCCCGCCGGAGCGGGTACTTTGGGGGGATGCAACCGCGCCGCCCGCCCGCCGCTCCCGCGCGTCCGCGCCGCCTCTCCGGCCCCGCCTGGTGGGTGGCGCCCGGCTACCGCGCCGGATGGCGCGACGTGGGCGCCTACCGCATCCACTGCGTGGAGGCCGGCGCCGGGGCCGAGACCGTGGTGCTGCTGCACGGGCTCAGCGGGTCGGCGCGGTGGTGGCAACGCAACATCCCCGCCCTGGCGGTAGCACGGCGGGTGGCCGTCCCCGACGTCATCGGCTTCGGGCGCAGCCGCCTGCGCGGGCCGCTTCCCGACGTTCCCGCGCTGGCCGCCGTGCTGGCGGAGTGGATCGCCTCCATCTCGGCCGATCCCGTCCACCTGGTCGGCCACTCGATGGGCGGGCACCTGGCCATCCACGTGGCGGCGCGGTATCCCGAGCGGGTCCGCCGGCTGGTGCTGGTGGACGCGGCGGGGGTCCCGCGGGCGCGGACGCCGCGCAACCTGCTGCGGCTGGCCTTCGAGGCCGGGCCGCCGCGCCGCTGGGGCGATCCGCGCTTCCTTCCCGTCATCTGGAGAGACGCGCTGGTGGCCGGTCCTGTTACGGTGCTCCGCGGGCTGCGCCACATCCTGCGCGACGACGTGCGGCCGCTGCTGCCGCGCATCTCCGCGCCCACGCTGATCCTGTGGGGCGAGAAGGATGGCCTGGTGCCGCTCGAGGCCGCCCGCGAGCTGCGCGCCGGGATCGCCGGCTCGCGCCTTCTCGTCATCCCCAACGCCTACCACAACGTGATGGTCGACCGCCCGGACGAATTCAACGCCGCCCTGCTGAGTTTCCTCGACGGCGGCGAGGTGGGCGAATGATCCCGGACCGCGGATCTCACACGGAGGGAACGGAGGAGCTCATCGCGTGCGGCGCCTTTCCTCCGTTCCCTCCGTTTCCTCCGTTTCCTCCGCGTGAGATTTTCTTCCGCGGTTCGTGGGAGATGCAGTGACGCCGGGGGATGCGGCCGTCGCGTGGTCGCGCGAGCGGTGGGTGCGCGTGGGCGAGTACGACGTGCGCTACCGCGAGGCGGGCGAGGGGCCGCCGGTCGTGCTCGTCCACGGCCTGGGATTGTCGGCGGATTTCTGGTGGAAGAACGGGCCGCCGCTGGCCGTCGAGGGCTTCCGCGTGCTCGCGCCGGACCTCCCGGGCTTCGGGAAGACGGAGGGCCCCGCGTATCTCCCCGTCGAGGCGCAGGCGGCGTGGACGGCGCGCTTCGCGGACGCGCTCGCGCTGGGGCCGGCGGCGTACGTGGGCCACTCGGTGAGCGCGCAGGCCATGCTGCAGCTGGCCGCGGACGAGCCGGAGCGCGTGGCCGCCCTGGTGCTGGCCGCGCCGACGGGGGACCCGGCGCCGCTGCGGCGGACGCGGCAGGCGCTGGGGTTCGTCACCGACGCGGTGTTCGAGCCCGTGGGCCTGGTTCCCGCCGTGGGCGAGCCGTACTTCCGCGCCGGCATCCCGCGCTGGCTGCGGACGTGGGCCTCGGCGGGCGGCCACGACACCCTGGGCGCGGCGCGGCGGGCGAAGGCGCCGGGGATCGTCATCCTCGGCAAGCACGATCCCGTCGTGCGGCGCGGCTTCGCGCGGGAACTGGCCGAGGCGCTCCCCGGCGGGCGATGCATCGAGCTGGAGCGCGGCGCGCACGCCGTGGTCTTCGACGCGCCCGAGGACTTCAACCGCGAAGTCGTCGCCTTCCTGCGCGAGGTCCTGGCGTCGCGGTAGCGCGGCCCGTGTCGTGCGGCGCGGGGGCGATGCATCTCCCGTCTCCCCCTCTCCCCCTCCTCACCCCTCGCCGGAGACGCCTTCCGATGACGATCGCCGAATCGCGCGCCGCGGCCGCGTGGCCCGCGCTGGAGCTGGACGCGTGGGAGCCCACGCGCGACACGCTGCACCTGTGGACGCAGGTCGTGGGCAAGGTGCGGATGGCGCTGTCGCCGTGGGTGAACCACTGGTGGCATGTGCCGCTGTACGTCTCCGCGCGCGGGCTGACGACGTCGGCCATTCCATACGGCGCGGGTGCGTTCCAGATCGACTTCGACTTCATCGCTCCCCAGCTCGTCATCTCCTGCAGCGACGGGCAGAGCCGCACGATGCGGCTGGAGCCGATGACGGTGGCGGACTTCCACGCGGGGGTGATGGCGCGCCTGCGCGAGCTGGGGATCGGGGTGCGCATCTGGCCGGTGCCGGTGGAGCTCCCCGATCCCATCCCCTTCCCGGACGACACCGTGCACGCCGCGTACGATCCGGAGTACGCGCACCGGTTCTGGCGGGTGCTGGCGCAGAGCACGCGGGTGATGACGGAGTTCCGCGGCGCCTTCCTGGGCAAGTGCAGCCCCGTGCACTTCTTCTGGGGAAGCTTCGACCTGGCGGTCACGCGCTTCAGCGGCCGCACCGCGCCGCCGCACCCCGGCGCGCCGAACGTGGCCGACGCGGTCACGCGCGAGGCGTACTCGCACGAGGTGAGCAGCGCGGGGTTCTGGCCCGGCGGCGGGCCGATGCGCGAGGCCATCTTCTACGCCTACGCCTACCCCGGCCCCGACGGGTTCGCCGGCTACCCGGTGCGCCCCGCCGCCGCCTCGTGGTCCCCCGACTTCGGCGAGTTCATCCTCCCCTACGATGCCGTCCGCACCGCCGCGGACCCCGACGCCACCCTCCACGCCTTCCTGGAATCGACGTACGAGGCGGCGGCGGAGCTGGCGAAGTGGGATCGGAAAGCGCTGGAGCGCGGATGAGTGCGCACTGAGTGTTGCATCTGGACGTTTTCTACGCCAGAATTCGTTCGATGCCGGAACGTCGCGCGCCGGTGCGGGTTGTAGATGCAACGGGAGGAACCCCAGTGCGCACACGATTTCGCGAGGACAAGACGACCCAGGCGGCGGCGCGGCTGCTCCATCTGCGGGGCGGAGCGATGAGCCATCTGAAGCTCATCAAGCTGCTGTACCTGCTGGACCGCGAGGCGCTGCTGCGCTGGGGGCGGCCGGTGACGTACGACTGGTACTACTCCATGCCGCACGGCCCGGTGCTGAGCTACACGCTGGACCTGATCAACTCCGAGGAAGCCGGCGGCCGCACCTACTGGGGCCGCTTCATCGCGCCGAAGAGCAACCACGAGGTCCGCCTTCGTGACGCTGCCGCCACGCCCGCCGACCAGCTTTCACCGGCGGAAGAGGCGCTGATCGCCGAGATCTTCGGGACGTACGGCGGGATGACGCGCTGGCAGCTCCGTGACTTCACCCACACGCTCCCGGAGTGGACGGACCCGCAGGGATCGTCCATGCGGATCGAGCATCGCGACATCCTGCGCTACGGCGGCCTTTCGGACGACGAGATCGCGCAGGTGGAAGCGGACCTGGAGGAGTCGGCGCTCGCCGACGCGATCTTCTAGTCCGTGCCGGTCTCCGCGGGCAACACCTTCATCCTGACACGCGCGACGGGGTCGACGCCGCATCTCTGGGTCGTCCTGTGCGATCCGGTGGGCGATCCGGCCGAGGTGGTCATCGCCAGCCTGAGCACCTCCCGCGCGCACTCCGACGACACGGTGTCCTCCACGCGGGCGATCACCCGTTCGTCCAGCACCCCACCTGCGTCTACTACTCCGACGCGCGCATCACCACGGTCGCGCGGCTCGAGATCGCCATCCGCCAGCGGCAGGCGATCCAGCGCGCGGAGATGGATGCCGCCCTGGTCGAGCGAATCCGCGCGGGACTGTATCGCTCGCCGTTCACCGTACACGCGCTGCGCGAACGCTGCCGCGCGTTCTTCGGCCCGCCCGAGGAGTAGCCGCTTCAACCGAACGCGCTTCACGAGAAGACGCGCAGGCACGGAGGAGTTCTCCGCGCCTCCGCGTCGCCGCGTGAGGCCTGCTGTCGACGCGCCGACTACTCGCCCAGCCGCTCCGCGATGGCCCAGGCGAGCAGCGGCAGCATCAGCTCGTGGTGGCCGGTGATGTGGAAGCCGCGGCCGCCGCCCGAGCGGGTGGGACGCTCGACCACGTTCACGCGCGGGCGGTAGTGGCGCTGCATGTCGAAGTCCGCGGCCACGAACCCGCGCGGCCGCCCGCCGTTCAGGTTGCGCGCGACGGTCAGCGCCTTCAGGAACACCTCCGGCATCACCACCGCGCTGCCCAGGTTGATCACCACGCCGCCCTCGTCCAGCGCGGGGAGCGCGGCGGCCAGGCGCCGGAAGTCGCGGTGGCCGGTGTCGCCGATGGCCGCGCCGCTGGCCGCGGGGTGCTGGTGGATGATCTCCGCGCCGACCGCCGGGTGCAGCGTGTACGGCACCCCCAGCCGGAACGACTGCATCAGCAGCGACAGCTCGGGATAGGCCAGGTCGTTGCGCTCGTTCAGGTCGCGGGCGAGCGCTTCCCCCATCCCCCAGCCTTCCCGCATCCCCCGCACGAAGGCCTCGTTCATGTCGCGCCCGGTCTCCTCGGCCATGCCGAACGACCCGTCCGCCAGCCCCGCCTCCACGTCCTCGCTGGTTCCGCCCCAGCGCGCCATCTCGTAGTCGTGGATCCCCGCCGAGCCGTTGGACGCCAGGTGCGTGGCCGCGCCGCGCCGCATCAGGTCGATCAGCAGCGGCGCCAGCCCGGTCTTCACCACGTGCCCGCCGAGCATCCATACGACCGCCTTCCGCGCGCGGACGGCCGCCGCGACGGCGTCCACCACCTGCACGAAGGCGTCGGCCTGCAGCACGTGCGGGAGCGAGTCCAGGAACGCGGCGAAGGTGCGGTCGCCGGCCTCCGCGGGCGGCGGCGAGGCGAACTGCTCGGCCACCACCTTGTTGGGGCGCGTGGAGACGGGAAGGGTGCGCACAAGCGAAAGGTCCGCCTCGGGAGCGTTCCCGGAGGCGGACCCCGCAGCGCGATGGTCGTCGCTGGTCACGTTGGATTGGTTCGGGAGATGGGGATCAGGAGCCCGCGCGGTAGGTGCGCATCGACATCGTCAGCGACCCCACCACCGGCACGCGGCTCTTGATGAGCACGGGGATGCGGCGCTCGTCGTCGGTGAAGTAGATCTCCGCGCGGCCGCCCTCGCCGAAGATCCCCGACGTGCGGATGGTGGGCTGCACCACCACCGTGCGGAAGCGGCCGGCGGGCACCGTCACCGTCTCCTTGCGGACCACGCGCAGCACCACCGGGTTGCCGCTTTCCTTGAAGTAGCGGGTGAGCGTGTAGGTGTCGCCCACCTCCAGCGGCAGGGTGCGCGCGTAGTACATGAACGACAGCTCGTCGAGCGGCTTGTCGGTGGGGATGGTGCCGGTCTCGCCGTTGTCCGGGCGGCGGAAGGTGCGGCGCGCCGGATCGAAGTCGTACGTGCGGTTGCGGCGGTAGCGCACCTCGTGCACGTCCTGGATGAAGCGCCGCGAGAACAGCCCCTGCGCGTCGATCCACGACTCGTAGCGGTCGTCCACGCGCGCCAGCGGCACGCCGCCGGACACGCGCATCCGCGCGTGGAAGGTCTGCGCGCCGCCGATCGTCTCCATCCCCGCGATCTCCACGTACCCGCTGCCCACGCTCAGCGCGCCCAGCTTCACCTGGTACTCGGCGCGCTCGCCGCTGGCGAAGGGGAGGCGCGCGGCGCGCGCGCCTTCCTGCATGCGCCCCGCGCCGGCCAGCACCACCACGGCAGCCAAGGCCGCGGCGGCGGAAACCCATCTATGTCCACGCACGAAAGTCATCTCGTTGCTCCACTGAAGTCACCTCATCAAGCCTCGTCCCCACCTCCACCCATCGTCCCGCTCTCGTTCCCGCCGGTGGCCCGAGGAGGCGAATCCCCGCCCGTCGGACCGCCACCGCTACTGCTCGGGCCAGCGTCGAAGCTGCCTTCGCCACGATCGCCGGCACCGCTCTCGACGCGGTGCGCGCCGCCGCCGCTCACTCCCGATTCGCCACCACTGCTTCTGCCCGCGTCGAAATCGGCCGGCGACGCGTCCCCGGGGCCGCTCTCTCCACCGCCGGATTCGGGGGATTCGCCGCCTTCCGCGCCCTGCGGCTTGCGGCGCGGGCGGCGGGGGCGCGGCGGACGCTTGCGCTTCGGCGGGGCGTCGGATGCCTCTCCGGGCAATGCCGCGTCGGGCTGATCCGTCCCCGCTGCGGCTTCGGCGGCAGGGGACGCAGCCGCGGACGCACTCGCATCCGGCGACGCATCCGCATCCATCGACGCGGCGGGCTTCTTTCCGCGGCGGGAGCGGGAACGGCGCTTCCGCGGCCCATCTCCCTGCGGCTGGCCCTCGCTCTCCGGCGATCCATCGCCCTGCGGCTCCGAATCCCCCAACGTTCCGGCGAACGGCTGCTCCGCATCGGGAGACGGGCTGCGCTGCGGGTCGCCGGAAGATGGCTCGCGGCGGCGCGGCTCCGGCGCCTCGGCCGCGGGGGGACGCTGGCGCTGCGGCTCGGCATCGCCCTGCGCGCGAGGCTGCTGTGCATCGCCCTGCGGCTGGCGATCGCCGTCCTTGCGGCCGCGGTTGCGCTTGCGCGGCGGGCGGGTGCGCTCGGTGGACGGCGCGGCGGGCGCGGTGGACTCGGGCGCGCGCTGCGGCCGGGGCTGGCGCGGCGCCTCGGGGGCGGGCTCGCGGCGCGGCGGCTGCACGCGCGTGGCGTCGGCGGCGGCGGGCTCGGGGCGCGGCGGCTTCTGCGGCGGCTGCTTCGCGTCGGACGCCGCGGCGGCGGCGCGGGCCTCGGCCAGGCGGCGCGGCGCCTTCCGCGCGAAGTCCCACAGCTCCAGCGCCGTGCTCCACGGGCGAAAGCGCGTGGGGCGCTCGCGGCGGGTGTAGTGCAGCGAAACCTCGGCGTCCTCGGCCCGCCGCACGTGCGGCGTGACGCAGAGGAGCAGCTCGGCGTTGGCCGCCCAGCCGTGCTTCGTGAGCAGCGGCTTGCCGTCGCGGTCCTGCAGCGCGCGCTTCAGCACCGAGACGCGGTAGGCGCGGAAGCCGGAGAGCGGGTCGCGGATCTCCTTGGGGCGCGGCGAGCGCGACACCAGCCAGGGAAGCCCGCGCCGCGACCAGCGCAGCGACCGCGGCAGCTCGCCCTCCGTCTCCTTCACCGCCGTGCCGACGATGTCCGCGCCGCCTTCCAGCCGCTTCAGCAGCTGCGGGATGTCGTCCGGGCTTTCGGTGAAGTCCGCCTGCATCACGATCAGCCCGTCGCGCTTGGGGTGCGTGGACAGGCGCACCGCCTCGCGGATCAGCTTCTCCAGCGCCGGCGCGTACCCCTGCGTCTTCTCGTTGCGCAGCACGGTCACGGGAAGGACGCGGGCGTACGGCTCCAGCACCTCGCGCGTGTCGTCGGTCGAGCCGTCGTCCAGCACCAGAACGTGGTAGTCGCGCGGGAACTCCTCCATCACCTGGCGGATCTTCCAGAGGAGCACGCCGATGGTGCGCGCCTCGTTCAGCGCGGGAATGCAGATGTAGATCACGCGTCGTCCGGGTCGGTGTCCGCGGGGACGGATGCGGCCTCGGCATTACCCGATTCCGCGGCGAAATGTTCCGGTCCGGGGCTGCTTTTCCAGCGCCGGTGGAACCAGAAGTACTGCTCCGGCGCCTTCCTCACCTCGCCCTCGAGCCGCGCCGCCAGCTCGGCCGTGAGCGCCCGCACGTCGGCCTCCAGGTCGCCCGTGCGGACGACCGGGACGCGCTGCCCCGACACCTCGTAGCGCACCTCGCGCCCGGGTAGGCGGCGGGCCACGCAGGCGAACACCGGCGCGCCCAGCTTCAGCGCGAAGAGCGCGGGCCCGCGGTGGGTGGACGCCGGGCGGCCGAAGAAGGGGACGAAGACGCCGGCGCGGCGCGCGTCCTGGTCGCCCACGATGCCGATCACCCGGTTCCGGCGCAGCAGCCGCGGGACGCGCGACGGCGCTTCGCGCTGGGTGATGGTCTCCACGCCCAGGTTCAGCCGCAGCCCGTTCAGGCGCGCGTCCACCAGCCGGTTCCCCTGGCGGCGGACGATGGCGGCGATCGGCGTGCCGCGCGAGGCGACCGTGGCCGCGGCGATCTCCCAGTTGCCGTAGTGGCCGGTGACGAGGATGACGCCCTTCCCCTCGTCCAGCGCGCCCTGCAGCTCATCCCATCCGACCGGGACGGTGCGGTCGACGATGGCCTGCCGGTCGAGCTTGCCCAGCCGCAGGATGGCGGCGGACTCGCGCCCCAGGTGCTCGTACGCGGCGCGCGCGGTCGCGTGGATCCACGCCTCCGGCTGGCCGGGATAGGCCAGGCGGAGGTTGGCCTCGACCACCTTCCGCCGGATCCCCAGCCGGTACACCATCCGCCCGATCCGCCGGCCGACGGCGTCCGCCACGCGCTCGGGGAGCGTGGCCACCGCGGTCTCCAGCGTCCGCGCCAGCGCGTACTCCACGCGGTGCGCGGGCGTGTGGCGCGGCCCGTCGCCGTCCGCGCCACGCGCCGTCGCGGGGGACGGAGACGCGGGCGGGGCGGGGGAGGGGGATGGAGATGTAGATGGCTTCGTGTCCGGCATCGGTCTATCCAGCTTCAACTTCGATGTTTCGGTCGATGATCAAGCGGCAGCGGGGAGAGCCTTCGTTGGCGCACCTGCTCACCTGCTCACCGGGAATGGAATTCCCGGGCAACAACAGCACAAAGTCCCTGCGGGACTGCGGCCTCGGCATCCCGGCGCTTCGATGGATGTCGATGCTGCCGCGCGGCTCGCGGCTTAGCGCTTCTTCGCGACCTCTGCCAGCAGCGCCTCGTAGCGGTCGATCATGCGATCGAGGCTGAAGGCGTCGCGGGCGCGGGCGCGGCCGGCCGCGGACATCCGCGCGCGGGCGGTAGGGTCGCGGGCCAGGCGCACCAGCGCGGCGGCGAGCGCGTCCGGATCGCCCGGCGGGACGAGCAGTCCCTGCACTTCGTGCTCCACGATCTCCGGCAGGCTGCTCGCGTTCGCGGCTACGACGGGGACGCCCGCCGCCAGCCCCTCCGCCGCCACCAGCCCGAACCCCTCCCAGTGCGAGGGGACGGCCAGCACGTCCATCGCCCGCAGCAGCTCGGGGATGTCGCGGCGGTAGCCCAGCCAGTGCACGCGCTCCGCATCCGCCAGCAGCGCGCGCGTCCGCTCTTCCGCCGGGCCCTTGCCGACCATCACCAGGTGCGCGTGGGGGAGGGCGGCGGCCACCGCGGGCCAGGCGCGCGCCAGGTCCAGCACGCCCTTGCGCTCGTCGAACCGCCCGATGAAGCCGATCGCCAGCGCGCTCTCCGGCAGTCCCAGCGCGGCGGGAGTCGCCCGGTCGAAGCGCGCGGCGTCGATCCCGTTATGGATCACCGCCATCGAGTCCGGCCGCAGCCAGGGCGCCGACCGCAGCAGCGTCTCGCGCGTCGCCGCGGAGTTGGCCACGTGCCGCGCGGGGAGCGCGCCGAAGAACAGGCGGTGGTCCGGGGTGCCGCGCAGCGGGCGGTCGTTGGCGTGCCGGACGACGACGGGGATGCGCCGCATCCACGCCGCGGGGCCGGTGAGGCGCACGTCCTTCTTCATCAGCGTCAGCACCACGTCGGCCCGGTGGCGGCCGAGGGCGCGGGCGGCGCGCCAGACCACGCCGGGGTGCAGGTCCATCCCCTTCAGGATCGGCTCGAAGGGCGCCACCCCGCGCAGCCGCTCCTCCAGCGGCGAGTCCGGCCGGCCGAACACCGCGACGTAATGGCCGCGCTCCTGGAGCCCCCGCGCCAGCACCTCCGTCACCTGGTGCACCCCGCCCCAGCTGTACGAGGCGTTGCTGAGCACGATGCGCATTCAGGCGCGCCGCCGCGGGCGGAGATCGGGTGCGTTCACGCGCGACAAAGTAACCCCGCCGTCCCGCATCGTCCACGCGCACGAGCGCAGGCCGGGGAGACGAAATGGCACGGGCCCCGCCGGCATGGCGCCGCGGGGCCCGGTGCTGCGTGCGTGCTTCGCAGGGCGGATCCATGCGTCCGAACCGGCCGATCCAAGGGGCGGGAGTGTTGTGGCCGTGCTCCGGCTACGCGCCGACGTTCAGCGTGCCGGTCATCCCCAGCGCGGCGTGGGGATCGCACTGGAAGTAGTACGAGCCGGGCTTCAGCCCCACGACGTACTCCTTCGTCTGCCCCGCCGCCTGCATCAGCTCGCTGGGGGCGGGAAGTCCCTGCACGCCGGGGTTCCGCGCGGCCGGAAAGCTCACGTTGTGCACGCCGCCGCCGGACACCAGCGTGAAGCGTAGCACGTCGTGCTCCTTCGCGCTGACGGCGTTCGGCTCGAAGCGGTTTCCCTGCTCGTCGGTGATCATTTTGATCTCGATCACCCGGCCGTTCCCCTCCCCCGGCGTCCCGAGGGCGACGGGCCCGGAGCTCGCCGCTGGCGCGGGAGCCGCCGCCTGAGCGGTGTCCGCGGGGGCATCGCCATCCACGCTGTCCCTCCCGCCGCCGCACGCCGCCGCGAGCAGCAAGACGCCGAGCGCGGCGACGGCCAGCAGGTTCCCGTGCTGCATCGAAGTCCTCGTCATCGAGAAGGGAGTGGGCGGTCTCGTCCGTCGCCGCCGAATGTGGCCATCCCCGCGGAGCCGGTCCATCCGGATTCCCCCGCACCTGCGTGGGGATGATCCCGACGCGAGCTTGCAGAGCGGAGATCGTGTCTTGGCGGTGGTCGGCAGATGAAAAGCGGCGGGCGAGAGATGCCTCTCTCGCCCGCCGATGCGTTCGTCTGCTTACGTCAAGATTCCGATCTACGCGGAGACGAACAGCGGGCGCAGCTCCGACGCGCCGGTGACTGCGAGCTGCGCCGCGGCGCGGCCGCAGAGCGCCCCGATGACGTTGCCGGTGCCGCTGTACCCGCCGAGCGCCCAGACGCCGGGCTCCACCTCGTCCAGCACCGGCAGCCCGTCTTCCGTGTAGCCGACGGGCGCGGCCCAGCGGTGGGTGATGGGCGCGTCGACGCCGAGGGTGCCGCGCAGGAAGTGATCGATCATCTCCTGCACCACGTCGCCCGGCTCGGCGTGGTGCGTCCACTCCGGGTCGCCGCCGCGGTCGCGGAAGCCGCCCAGGGCGATGCGGCCGTCCGGAAGCTGCTGCCACCACTCGTATCCCCAGCGCATGTAGCAGGGACGCGGGAAGCGGATCTCCGGGAGCGGCGCCGTCGCCACCATCTGCAGCCGCGCGGTGCGGACGCGCCCGGCCAGCGCGGGCACCAGCTGCTCCAGCCGCCCGTCGACGGCCACGATCACGCGACCGCAGCGCACGCGTCCGCCCGGCGTGCGCACCTCGCCCGCGCGCAGCTCGGTCGCGGGCGAGTGCTCGAACAGCCGCGCGCCCGCATCCGCCAGCCGGAGCGCCAGGGTGCGGCAGCGGAGCAGGGGATTGAACGCGCCGTCGGAGGGGATGAGCAGCCCGGTGCCCTCCGCGCCCTCGTACCACTCCACGGCCAGCCCGTCCGCTCGCATGGCGGCCAGCTGCGCGCGGCAGTCCGCCACCTCCTCGTCGTCCGCGGCGATGCGGAGCGAGCCCACGCGCCGCACCGCGTCCGGCGTCTCCGCGGTGATGCGGTCGACCTCGGCGAGCGTGGTGCGGTAGATGGTCAGCGCGCGCTCCCGCCCGTACGCCGCGACCGCGTCGTGGTAGAACTCGTACGCGCCGGCCAGCAGGAACCCGCCGTTTCGCCCCGCCGCCCCGCCCGCGACCATCCCCGCGTCCACGCCCACGACGCTCACGCCCATCCGCCGCAGCTCGCCCATGCAGGTGAGCCCCGACCCGCCCAGCCCCACCACGCACACGTCGGCGGTGACGTCGTCCTCCAGCCGCGGCAGCCCCGCCCAGCTCCCGTCGTCCCACACCGGCGTGTTCCGCGCGGCAATCTCGGTATCAGTCACGTGACTCTCGGGGATGAAAAAAGCAGAGTAGACGTCATCCTGAGGCCGGCCACGCCGACCTCGTCCTGCCCGAATGCCGGCAGGCCGAAGGATCTATCGCTAGTTCCGGCACTGCGTTGCGGAGTCGCAAAGATGCGTGGCGGCGACTCTCACCCCATGCCAGAGCGCGTCCGATGCGATGTGGCGACGTCGGATTATAGATCCTTCGGCCTGCCAGCATCAGTGAGGGTTCAGCATCGGTGTGGCCGGCCTCAGGATGACGTCGGATGTTGTGTGCGCGGGATTGGCTCCGGTCGCGCCGATGCTTCGACATCGCACGCACTCACGCACTCCCGCACTCCCGCACCTACTTCCGCAGCAGCTTGAACGCGTGCGTCCACGCGCCGGTGCGGATGCCGTGCACGATCCAGAGCATCGCCAGCGGCTCCAGCAGGCGCGCGCCGTCGATGCCGCCGGTCTCCACGATCTCCCAGCCGAAGTCGGTGCAGATGCCGGCCACGGCGTGCTTCGCGCCGTCGTCGTTGCCGCAGATGAACATCGTCGGCGGGCCGCAGGGGAAGTCGGGGTCCACCATCTCCCCCGCGGTGATGATGTTGAACGCCTTCACCACCTTCGCGCCGGGAAGCCAGCGCTGCACCTGCTCGCCGCCCGAGTCGCCGAACCCCAGCGCCAGCCGCGGCGCGCCGGTGGAGAAGTCGAGCGGGTTGGTGACGTCGATCACCACCTTGCCCGCCAGGTTCTCCGCGCCGGCGAGCTGCAGCGCGCTTTCCGTCCCGCTCCACGCCGTCGCCAGCACCGCGATCTCGCCGAACGCCGCCGCCTGGGCGAAGGTTCCGGCCGACGCGCGCCCGCCCGCCTTCGCCGCCCACTCGCGCACCTTGTCGCTGCCGGGATCGCGCGAGCCCATCATCACCTCGTGCCCGCGCCCCGCGAAGCCGAGCCCGAGCGACTGCCCCACCACGCCGGTGCCCAGGATGCCGATCTTCATCTCGCGTCTGCCGTCCAGGGGAATTCAGGGGGGGAGATGCCGAAAAGGTGCGCCACCACTGATCTCTCGGCAAGATGATGATCCGGAGATGGGGATGCGCCCCGCCGCCTCTCCCTGCGCCGAACCGAGTCCGCGAAGGCGGACTGCGTGCCGTCGTAGCCGCGAGTTCACTCGCATTTTCGGGTTCACGGATCCCGTCGATCTCCCCCAAACGGCACCGGGCCGACTCCCTGGTGGGGAGCCGGCCCGGCGCGCCAGGCCGGGCAGGCCGGCGGGTCACGCATCAACCGATCAGCATTGTCACCTGCGTACGTCGTGGACCTGCGCATCGAATCGGCCCGCGAACCTGCTCCGGCCCTGGTGTGTCGCCGCCAGATGAATGGAACTGCGTGCAATTGTCGTTACGGCCATGATCTGCCGGGCGGCCACGGGGACGGCGGGCTGAGCCTGCGTACCTGTGACGGGCGACGATGTCCGGCGCATCAAGAGGCCGAACCCGTGGACCTGCTCCCGGCGGCGGATCTGTGTGCTGCTGGGCCCTGCGGACCGCTGGCGGCGCTGCTGCTGGAAAAGAAGCCCCGCGGATGAACGGCCGTGCGAATGAAACTGCTGCGGATGAAATTGTTCCCGATAATCTGCGACGCGTGAGTGTTGCAGATTGTATGCCGATTCGTACGCGGAACGTCTCAATCGGCGCGAACCCGATGTGGCGGCGCATGTTACGGATTGTCTCCCTAACCAGTCGTTTCCGGCAGGATGTGGGGCGCGGCCGTCCGGTCGTGACACCCGCGCCGCATGTTCATGTCCCACCCGCGGCCCCATGTGGACGGGAGTGACACGCCGCGGAGGCGCTGGACGCCGGTCCGCGGCCGCCGCGCGAAGGCGGGATCCGGGAGATGCGGGATGGATGCGCAAAACGAAATCGCTCCCCGGCAAAGGGTGCCGGGGAGCGATCCGCGTGCGGAAAAGTCCCGCGCCGCCGGTCAGGTCTCCTGGGCCACCCGCGTCAGCTTCTCGTCCACCGTCTTGATCATTTGATGGAACGACTTCGCGAATTTCTCGACGCCCTCCACCTGCAGCCGCTCCGTCACCGCGTCCAGGTCGATGCCGAGCTCCTGCAGCGTGGCCAGCTCCCCGCGCGCGCGGTCCATCTCCAGGTCCACCGTGCGGCGCGCCTCACCGTGGTCGGCGAAGGCCTGGATGGTGGCCAGCGGCATGGTGTTCACGGTGTCGGGCCCGATCAGCTCCTCCACGTAGATCACGTCGCGGTACGCCGGGTTCTTGGTCGACGTGCTGGCCCAGAGCGGCCGCTGCACGTGCGCGCCCTTCGCCTTCAGCCGCTCCCACCGCTCGCCGCTGAACACCTGGAGGAAGCGCGCGTACGCCATCTTCGCGTTGGCGATGGCCGCGCGCCCCATCACCGACTTCGCCTTCTCGGCGTTGGCGCCTCCCTCCGCGACGATCTTCTCCAGCTCCGCGTCCACCGCGCTGTCCACGCGCGAGACGAAGAACGAGGCGACCGAGGCCACGTGGTCCAGCGGCTGGCCGGCCTCGGCGCGGCGCTCCATCGCGCGCAGGAACGCCTCCATCACCGCCTCGTAGCCGCGCAGCGAGAAGAGCAGGGTGATGTTGATGTTGATCCCCTCCGACAGCGCCTCCTCGATGGCGCCGATCCCCTCGTCGGTGCCGGGGATCTTCACCATCACGTTGGGGCGGTCCACCAGCTTCCACAGCTTGCGCGCCTCGTCCAGCGTGCGCTGCGTGTCGTCGGCCAGCAGCGGCGACACCTCGATCGACACCATCCCGTCGTGCCCGCCCGCCGCGTCGTACACGGGGCGGAAGATGTCGCACGCGTTCTGGATGTCCTCCACCGCGATGCGCTCGAACGCCTCGCCCGCCTCGGTTCCCTCGGCGGCGAAGGTCTCCATCGCGTCGTCGTAGTCGTCGCTCTTCCCGATCGCCTCCTCGAAGATCGACGGGTTGGAGGTCACGCCGCGCAGGTCGTATTTGCGGATCATCTCCTCCAGCTCGCCGTTCTCGATGATTCCGCGGCGGATGTAGTCGAGCCACACGCTCTGTCCCTGCTCGTGCAGGGAGTGGAGGCGGCTGGTGTTTTCGGACATCGGTGACCGTCCTTTGGTTAGGGTACAGCTGAACAGAAGTCCTGAGTCCTGAGTCCCAAGTCCTAAGTGGAAAGCAGTTCACTTAGGACTTAGCACTGGGGACTCAGGACTGTTTTCCTTCGTCCGTTCCTTCCTTCGTCGGCCCCGCCGCGGCCAGGCCGGCTTCCTCGCCCTCGCCGCTGGCGATACCGAGCGCTTCCTTCGCCTTCGCGGCGACGTTGTCCGCGCTGAAGCCGAGCTGCTTGAAGATCTCCTTCGCCGGGGCGCTGGCGCCGAAGTGGCTGATGCCGACCACGCGGCCGGCGCGGCCCACCCACCGCTCCCACCCCATCGGCGAGGCGGCCTCCACGGCCACGCGCGCATCGATCTCCGGCGGCAGCACCTCGTCCTGGTACTCCCGCGGCTGGCGCGAGAAGAGCGTCCAGCTTGGCATGCTCACCACGCGCGTGCCGATCCCCTCCGCCTGCAGCTGCTCGCGCGCCTCCATCGCCACGCTCACCTCGCTCCCGGTGGCGATGAGGATCGCCCGCAGCTCGCCTTCCGCCTCGGCCAGGACGTAGGCGCCCTTGCGCAGCCCGGACGCGGCGCCGAACACCGCGCGGTCGACGATGGGGAGCCCCTGCCGGGTGAGCGCCATGAAGACCGGGCCCTCGGTGTACTCCATCGCGAAGCGCCACGCTTCGGCGGTTTCGTTCGCGTCGCCGGGGCGCAGGTCCACCAGCCCGGGAACGGCGCGCAGCGAGGCCAGCTGCTCGATGGGCTGGTGCGTGGGGCCGTCCTCGCCCAGGCCGACGGAGTCGTGGGTGTAGATGTAGAGGGTGGGCTGCTCCATGAGCGCGGCCAGGCGCACCGGCGGCTTCATGTAGTCGCTGAAGATGAGGAAGGTGCCGCCGTACACGCGCACCCCGCCGTGCAGCGTCATCCCGTTCATCAGCGAGCCCATGGCGTGCTCGCGCACGCCGAAGTGCAGGTTGCGCCCGTCGTACGACTGCGGCTCGAAGTCCCCCACGCCGTCGATGTGCGTGTTGTTGGAGCCGGCCAGGTCTGCCGAGCCGCCCATCAGCCAGGGAACGTGCCGGGCGATCGCGTTGATCGCCTTCCCCGAGGCGGCGCGCGTGGCGAGCGGCTTGTCGTCCTTGCTCCAGGTCGGGATGTCCGCGTCCCACCCCTCCGGCAGGCGGCGGGCGAGCGCGTCCTCCAGCCGCTTGGCCAGCTCCGGCTCGGCGGCGGCGAAGGCGTCGTAGCGCCGCTTCCACTCATCCTGCATCTGCTGGCCCTTCTCCCCCGCCTGCCGCATGTGCCGGAGCGCCTCGTCCGGCACCCAGAAGGTGTCGGTGGTGGGCCAGCCCAGCTGCTGCTTGGAGAGCTTCACCTCTTCCTCGCCCAGCGCCTCGCCGTGCGCCTTTTCGCTCCCCGCGCGGTTGGGCGAGCCGTAGCCGATGACCGTGCGCACCGCGATCATCGACGGGCGCGGGTCCTCCTTGGCGCGGCGGATGGCGGCGTCGAGGGCCTCCAGGTCGTTCACGTCTTCCACGCGGTCGGTGTGCCAGCCGTAGCCGGCGAAGCGCTGCAGCAGGTCCTCGGTGAAGGCCAGGTCGGTGGAGCCCTCGATGGTGATCTTGTTGTCGTCCCAGAAGTAGATGAGCTTGCCGAGCTGGAGATGGCCGGCGATCGATCCCGCCTCGCTGGCCACGCCCTCCATCAGGTCGCCGTCGGAGCAGATGGCGTAGACGTGATGGTCGATGGGCTTGTGCTCGGGCGTGTTGAACTGCGCCGCGATGTGCGCCTCGGCCATCGCCATCCCCACGCCGTTGGCGAACCCCTGCCCCAGCGGCCCGGTGGTGGTCTCCACGCCGACGGTGAGGCCGTACTCGGGGTGGCCGGGGGTCTTGCTCTCCCACTGGCGGAAGTTCTTCAGGTCGTCCAGCTCCAGCCCGTAGCCGGTGAGGTAGAGCATGGAGTACAGCAGCATGGACGCGTGCCCGGCGGAAAGGATGAACCGGTCGCGGTCGATCCACTTCGGGTCGCGGGGATTGTGGCGCAGGTGGCGCGTCCAGATGACGTAGGCCAGCGGGGCCAGCGCCATGGGCGTGCCCGGGTGGCCGGAGTTGGCTTTCTGCACCGCGTCCATCGACAGGGTGCGGATGGTGTTGATGCAGAGCTGGTCCAGGTCGCCGCCGTACGGCCGTCCGTCGGACATCGATCGGTCTGGTTGAAAGGTTGTGGTGCGTCCCTGCTCGAAATCGCGGCCGGGGGTGACTTGCACTCAGCGTGAGCACTGCATGCCGGCGCGTTCCCTCCACATCGCAGCCCTCACCCGGCTCGCTCAGGCTCGCCACCCTCTCCCGATAACGGGAGAGGGTTGGGTGCAGCCAGGCTTCGAGGCGAGCCACGATGCCGGAAAGGGAGTCCGCGAAGGCGGACTTCGGGCAGTTGTTGCCGCGAATTCATTCGCCTTCCCCGGCCTGGCCGCTCCGCTCTTCCGCCGCCTGCGAGAATGGCGCCGCGGCGCGGACACCCGCGCGCGGCGCCGGCTCAGCCGCGGATGCGCTCCAGCGCGACGAGGGCGGCGCCGCGGGCGGTGTCGTTGCCATCGTCGCGCAGGGTGATGGGGCGGCCGAGCGCGCGCTCGAGGATGCGGCGGAACGACGCCGATGCGTGCAGCGCGCCGCCGCTGGCCACGATCTCGTCCGCGCGCCCGTACTCGCCCTCCACCGCGGCGACCGCGTCCGCCACCCGCCCCGCCACCGCCCACAGCCACGCGCGCCAGAGGTCGACGGGCGTGGTGTCCATCGTCATCCCCGCGAAGGTGGCGGCCTCGCCCCGCTCGGAGAGCGGCGGGCGCTCGCCCAGCAGGGTGGGGATGGCCCGGAGATGCGGCGCCGGCTCGTCGGCGGCGGACGCGAGCATGGCCTCCAGGCGGTCGGGGCGCGGGAGGCGGAGCGTGCGGCGCAGCCAGGCGAAGGTGTTGCCGCCGTTGGAGATGGCGCGCCCCGCCACGGTCCGCCGCGCGTCCACCCGGTAGAGCCAGAGGCCGTCCGGGACGCGCGGCTCCGCGTCCTCGCGCAGCACGCGGACGGCGGCGCTCGTCCCCACCGTCAGCGCCAGGCGGCCGGGCTTCGCCGCGCCGCTGCCGACGGTGGCGCAGGCGCCGTCGCCCAGCGCGGGGAACCAGGGGACCCCGGCCAGCTCCGGCCAGCGCCTGGCGAACGGCGGGAGGAGCCCGCGTACCGGCTCGTCGGAAAGCTCGGGGAGATGGGCCCCGGTGATGCCGCACGCGGCCAGCATCTCCGCGTCCCACCGGCACTCGCGCACGTCCAGCAATCCGGTCGCCGAGGCCATCGACAGCGAGGTGCGGCGGACGCCGGACAGCCGCTCGCCCAGGTGCTCGCCGATGGAGAGCCAGGCCGCGGCGCGCGGGAAGGTATCGCCCAACATCTGGCGCAGCCAGACCAGCTTGGCGGCCGGGTAGCTCTCGTGCACGAAGCACCCGGTGCGGCCGTGCGCCGCCTCCGCGTCCACCCGCTCCCGCAGCCGCGCGGCGGCGTCCCGCGCGCGCGTGTCGCCCCAGGCGTAGAGCGGCGTGAGCGTGCGGCCGTCCGCATCGACCCCCATCACCCCGTGCCAGAAGGTGTCGATCGCGACGGCGGCGATCTCCAGCTTCGCGGCGCGCGCGGCCTTCGTCGCGCGGTCCAGCGCGGTGAGCGCGGCGCGCACGAGCGTGTCCGCGTCGGCCTCCATGGCGCCGCGCGGGTGCGTGCGCCAGCGCACCGGCACCTGCGCCCCCGCGCCCGCCGCCCGGCCGCGCGCGTCGTACACCTGCGCGCGCACGGAGGAGGAGCCGATGTCCATCGCCAGCACGTGGCGTTTGCTCATCCCGGCAATCTACGCGGTCCGGCCCCGCGGCGAGAGCCCGGCAAGGCGGGACCAGGCGCGGAGACGCGGAGACGCGGAGGAGCGGGGCAAACGCCTCCGCGCCTTCGCGTCTCCGCGTGAGTCATGGGGATGCCGGGCTACGAGCGGCCGCCGAGGTCGCGCGGGTAACCGGGGTCGTTGCCGATGTCGCCCAGCGCGCCGCCCAGGCCGGTGGCGCGCCGCGCGGCCCAGAACCCCGTCTCGTCGAACGAGTCGTCGGAGTAGAAGTCATCCTGCGCCTCCGCGCGCATCTCCCTTGATGGGGCGCCGTCCGCATCCGCCGCCGCGAAGCGCTGCCGGTCGCCGCGGTCGCGCCGCCAGCTGTCGCGCACCGAGGTCTCGAAGTCGCGGGTGATGGGGCCGTGGTCGTACGCCGGGATCGCGCGCAGGTCGGCGGAGGTGATCTCGTCCACGATCACGCGGTCGTGGTCGCGGTCCAGCCGCGCGTAGCCGATGGGCACCAGCACGTGGCGGTCGTGCTCGCCGGCCACCATCTCGTCGTCCAGATCGACATCGAGGTAGCGCACCTTCATGGCCCCGGTGTCCACCAGCAGCTCGTCGACCTCGCCGATCTTGCGGCCGTCCGCCGCCACCACCTCCCACCCGCGCGGATCGGGGTCGTCGCGCGACACGCGGAAGTCGTCGAGCTCGTCCAGCGGGACCACGCGGTCCAGGTCGTCGTTGCTCATCGGCGCATCCCCGGGTTCGGTGTGGCGCCCGAGCGCGCCGGGGCGGCGCGCGCGGAGGAAGCCGAACAAGCAAAACGGGTTCCATCCCCCGCGTCTCCCCGTTTTTCGATGTCCATCCCCATCCTTTGACAAACATTGGACAGGAGCGTAGGTTTCCGAGCGTCGTGGCGTCATCGCCCTGAGCTTCCAATCACGATCGGGAGAACCCCATGCAGGCAACCGCCGGAGTCCTGGAGAAAGCCGACGTGCTGTCCGAGACCGAGCTCGACACCCTTCCCGTGGGGATGATCCAGCTGGCGCCGGACGGCAAGGTGCTGAAGTTCAACCAGACCGAGTCGGCACTGGCCCGCGTGGCCAAGGACGACGCGCTGGGGAAGAACTTCTTCGACGAGGTGGCGCCGTGCACCAGGGTGCAGGAGTTCCACGGCCGCTTCGTGGAGGGGGTGGAGAAGAAGAGCCTGCACACGGTGTTCGACTATGTCTTCCGGTTCCGCGACGGGCGCCGGAAGAACGTGGTGATCTCGATGTTCTACAGCGCCAGCACGGAGACGGTGTGGGTGTGTGTGGAGAGGCCGTGATGAACGACGAGTGCTAAGTCCTAAGTCCTAAGTCCTAAGTCCTAAGTCCTAAGTCCCAAGTGCTGAGTGCTGAGTGCTGAGTGCTGAGTGGCGAACCGGGCGGCGGTCTTCATAACTCACTTGGGACTTGGGACTTAGGACTTAGGACCTTTTCCATTCATATGGGTGATGCGATGATCGCGGTCGAGCGGCGGCTGGGGTTCGCGGTGAAGGTGGCGGGGAGGGAGGGATTGAAGAGCAACGACGCGCGGCGGTGGCAGACCGGGCCGCACCTGCGCACGTCGATGGAGTACCTGCACCAGATCCTGGACTACCTCGACGAGATCGACGTGCGGATGTACCGCATCTCGTCCGACTTCGTCCCCTACTGCACGCACCCGGACCTGCCCCAGTTTCACGGCCAGATCTCCGAGTGCCGCACGGGGCTGGGCGAGTTGGGCCGCATCGCCCGCGAGCGGGGGATCCGGCTGTCGCTGCACCCCTCGCAGTACGTGCTGCTGAGCGCGCAGGACCCCGCCATCAACGCCAAGGGCATCGCCGACGTGAACGCGCAGGCCGAACTGCTCGACGCGATGGAGCAGGGCCCCGAGGCGGTCGTCATCCTCCACCTGGGCGGCTCGTACGGCGACAAGCCGTCGGCGATGGCGCGATTCGCGGAGAACTTTCCCCGCCTCTCCGAATCCGGCCGGCGGCGGCTGGTGATCGAGAACGACGAAACCATCTACACCGTGCAGGATTGCCTGCGCGTGCACGAGATGACCGGCGTGCGCCTCATCTTCGACCACCAGCACCACCTCCTGAACCCGGGGACGATGACGATGCGCGACGCCGTCCGCGCCGCCCTGGCCACCTGGCCGGCGGAGGTGACGCCGAAGGTGCACTTCTCCTCGCCGAAGATGGATTCACGGGTGGTGATCAAGAACAAGAAGGAGGTGACGGCCCCGCCGCTCCTTTCCCAGCACGCCGACTACGTGAACCCGTGGGAGTTCGCCAACTTCCTCCGCGAGGCCGGCCCCACCCCGTTCGACGTGATGCTGGAGGCGAAGATGAAGGACGCCGCGCTCCTCAAGCTCCGCGCGGACATGGCCAGGCTGCGGCTGTGGCCGGCGGAAGGGGGGTGAAAGGCGGTGAAGGCGGGTGTGGGGGGTGAAGGCTGGTGAAGGCTGGTGAAGGCTGGTGAAGGCTGGCGCTCCACCCCGAATGGAATTCGGGGGCAACAACGGCACAAAGTCGCTCCGCGACTGGCGCACGGTCCTCGTGGCGAATCCGCGGCATCTTCGCATGGGCCGGATTCATGACGCCGGCCGTGGTTTCGTACTTCCGTACTTCCGTACTTTCGTAGTGCTTTTTTCAATTCCCTCCGCGGTCCCACCCCTCCGCATCCCGGCGGCGAACGCCGGTTTCGTCATGCTTGCGAACCGAAGGGGCCCAAACTACCTTCGCCAGTGACCCCCTGTAAAATTCGGAGATCCACCGCCCCAACCCGGGCCCGCCCCGGCGCCAACCTCCGCCCCGTTTTTCCACTCTCGCCACACCGGAGCACCGCCACGCACCCGCTCCATTTCCGCATTGTTCACCCCGCGCGCGCCCCGCACGGCGCGCGCGTGACCCGGCGCCCGCCCCCGCGGCGCGGCGCCGATTGCTCACCCAACCAGGAGGACCCCCAATGAAACCTGCCACGCGTTCGGAACCGCCCGGCGCCGCGTGGACGCTCCGCCGCCTGGCGGCGGCCGTTGCGCTGCTGCTGGCGCTGCCGGCCGCCGCGCGCCCCGCCGCCGCCCAGACGGGCGAGGTCGGCGGCACCGTGGTGGCCGCCGGCAGCAACCGCCCGCTGGCCGGCGCGCAGGTGGCCGTCCAGGGCACCGACCGGCGCGCCGTGACCGACGCCGCCGGCCGCTTCCGCATCGGCGGCCTGAGCGGCACCGAGGTCACGCTGCGCGCCACCACGCTGGGCTACCAGGGCGCCACCCGCACCGCCCGCGTGGGCGACACCGGCGTGCGCCTGGAGCTGAACGAGAGCGCCATCGCCCTGAACGCGGTGGTGGTCACCGGCACCGGCGTGCCCACCGAGCGCCGCGCGCTGGGCAACGCCGTGGGCCGCATCGACGCCGCCCAGGTCACCCGCGAGGCGCCCATCACCAGCGTGCAGAGCCTGCTGAACGGCCGCGCCCCCGGCGTGGTCATCCAGCCCGGCACCGGCGCGGTGGGCACCGGCGCCCGCATCCGCATCCGCGGCGCCAGCTCGTTCAGCCTCAGCAACGAGCCGCTCGTCTACGTCGACGGCGTGCGCATCAACTCCACCGCGGCCACCGGCCCCGCCAACCAGGCGTTCGGGTCCAGCACCATCAGCCGCATCAACGACATCAACCCCGAGGACATCCAGAGCATCGAGGTGCTGCGCGGGCCCGCGGCGGCCACGCTGTACGGCACCGAGGCCTCCAACGGGGTGATCCAGATCATCACCAAGAAGGGCTCGACGGGCGGCGGCACGCAGTGGAGCGTGAACGTGCGCCAGGGCGCCAACTTCCTGTCGAACCCCGAGGGGCGCTTCTGGGTGAACTGGGGCCCCATCCCCGCGGCCGCGCCCACCGCGTCGCGCACCCTCGACACCGTGCCCTTCGACATCGTGGAGCGCGAGAACGCGCGCGGCACCCCCATCTTCCGCACCGGCCACCAGCAGCAGTACGACCTGGCGGTGAGCGGCGGGACCGACAAGTTCCGCTACTACGCCTCGGGCGGGTACGAGAACGGCCAGGGGGCCGAGGCCAGCAACGACACGCGCCGCTACACCACGCGCCTGAACCTGACGGTGGCGCCCAACCCCAGGCTCAGCTTCGACGCGGGGATGGGGTACACCAACGGGCTCACCCATCTGTCGGCCGAGGCGGGCTTCGGCGGGCGCGTGTGGTCCACCGTGCTCGCCTCGCCCTCCAACACCGTGGGGGCGCTCGCGCACCAGCGCGGCTTCCACAGCGGCACCCCCGAGGAGTACGACGCGCTGTACAACTTCTCGCAGGGGATCAACCGCTTCATCGGGTCGCTGCAGGTGAACCACCGCCCGTTCGGCTGGTTCCAGCACCGCCTGAGCGTGGGGGCCGACTTCACCCGCGAGGACAACATCACGTTCCTGCCGCGCATCGACTCGCTCATCTCCAACCCGGTGTTCGGGTCCGAGGCGCTGGGGTCCAAGGAGATCACCAACGGCGACATCCGCTACCGCACCATCGACTACTCGGGGACCGCGTCGTTCGACCTGACTCCGCGGCTCACCAGCAAGACCACCTTCGGCGGGCAGTACTACCGCACGAAGGGCGACACCGTCTACGCCTACGGCGAGGTGTTCCCCGCGCCGGGGCTCACCGCGATCGACGCGACCACCTCGTCGCGGGTGAACAACGAGTACTCGCTGGAGAACGCCGAGCTGGGCTTCTTCGGGCAGGAGCAGCTGGGGTGGAACGACCGCCTGTTCTTCACCTTCGGGCTGCGCACCGACGACAACAGCGCGTTCGGCACCGACTTCGATCGCGTCTATTACCCGAAGGCCAGCGCCAGCTGGGTGGTGAGCGAAGAGCCGTTCTTCCACCTCCCCTTCCTGAACACGCTTCTCCTCCGCGCCGCGTACGGCGAGGCCGGGAAGCAGCCGCCCACCTTCGCGGCGCAGCGCACCTTCGCCCCCGCCATCGGCACCGGCGACCAGCCGGCGGTGACGCCGCAGTTCCTGGGGAACGCGACGCTGGGGCCGGAGCGCGGCAAGGAGCTGGAGCTGGGCTTCGACGCCGGCTTCCTGGACGACCGCGCCGGGATCGAGGTGACCTACTACAACAAGCGGGTCGAGGGGGCCATCCTGGAGCGCGAGATCGCGCCGTCCATCGGCTTCTTCGGCACGCAGTTCTTCAACGCCGGCCAGGTGAAGAACTGGGGATGGGAGCTCTCGGCGCGCGGCCGTCCGGTGGACCGGCGCAACGTGGGGCTGGACCTGAACCTGTCGGTGGCCACCAACTCCAACCGCATCGTCACGCTGGGCCTTCCGGGGCTCACCTCGGTGACGGCTGGGAGCTTCCTGGAGCACCGCGAGGGGTACGCCATCGGCTCGTTCTTCGAGCAGCGCGTGCTCTCGGCCGAGCTGAACGCGGCGGGTCAGGCCACCAACGTGATGTGCGACAACGGCGACGGCGGGTCGATGCTGTGCACCGGCGCCGACGGCCGCTACGGCACCGCCGACGACGCGCCCAACGTGTTCCTGGGGCGCTCGCTGCCCAAGGTGGAGGGGGCGTTCAGCTCCACGCTCACGCTGTTCCGCAACTGGCGGGTGTACGGGCTGCTGGACTTCAAGACGGGGATGAAGAAGGTCGACGGCAACACCCGCGTGCGCTGCACCTTCTTCGGACGCTGCGAGGAGAACTACTATCCCGCGCGCTTCGACCCGGTGCGCATCGCGCAGATCCAGAGCAGCCGCAACCTGGTGGACTTCCTGATCCAGGACGCCAGCTTCGCCAAGCTGCGCGAGGTGTCGCTCACCTACGCGCTTCCCGAGCTGCTGGCCCGGCGCGCCGGCGCGCAGCGCGCCAGCCTGTCGCTGGCGGGGCGCAACCTGGCGACCTGGACCAATTACCCGGGGCTCGAGCCCGAGGCCATGTTCCTGGGCGGCACCCGCGGCGGCAACTTCGGCGCGTTCGAGCAGACCACGCTGCCGCAGCTGACTTCGTGGATCGTGTCGCTGAACCTCACGTTCTAGCGGCGGCCCCCCATGCGAACGACAACGAACCGGAAGGGTGAGACGATGAAACCAACCCGGAGAACGGCGCGCGGCGCCCCGTGGCGGGCGCTTGCCGCCGCGGGGGCCGTGCTGCTGGCGGCGCTCCCCGCCTGCAAGGACGCGCTCGACGTGGAGACCAGCAACCGCATCGTGGCCGAGCCCTTCGAGAACGACCCCGCCAACGCGCAGATCCTGCTGAACGGCGTGGTGGGCGACTTCGAGTGCGCGGCCGGCGCCTACGCGGTGATGAGCGGGCTGATCGGCGACGAGCTGCAGGACGGCACGCAGACCGCCGACCGCTTCCCGTACGACCAGCGAAGCATGACCGCGGCCGACCGCCGCTACCAGGTGCAGAGCTGCGACGCGCTGGGCGTGTACGGCCCGCTGCAGAAGGCGCGCGCCAGCGCCGACCAGCTGCTGCGCCACCTGACCTCGTGGACCGACGCGCAGGTGCCCGGCCGCCAGGCCAAGATCGCGCAGGCGGCCGCCGTGGCCGGCTACGCGCTGGTGATGATGGGCGAGGGCTTCTGCTCGGGCACCATCAGCCAGCTGGACGACGCGGGGAACCCCGTCTACGGCAACGAGCTGACGCCCACCGAGATCCTCACCGCGGCCATCGACCGCTTCAACACCGCGCTGGCCGCGGCCGCGGCCGCGGGGGCCAGCGCCAACAGCCTGGCCAACCTGGCGCGGGTGGGGCGGGCGCGGGCGGAGCTGGACCTGGGCAGCTACGCCGCGGCCCGGGCCGACGCGGCGCTGGTTCCTGCCGGCTTCAAGTACCAGATCACCGCCTCGGCCTCCAACTCGCTGCGGCAGAACAAGCTGTGGGCCGAGAACCGCCAGGTGGGCAGCGGCGTGTCGACCTCGGTCACGGTGGGGCCGCTGTACCGCCGGCTGAACGACCCGCGGGTGCCGGTGGACTCGGTGGCCGGCACGGGCCCCGGCGGGATCGGGCGGACGGTGACCGGCGTGGAGCAGTGGCTGCAGAAGAAGTACACGCAGGCCGACTCGCCGATGGTGCTGGCCAGCTACGAGGAGGCGCAGCTGATCGTGGCCGAGGCGGCGGCGCGCGCCAACGACCTGGCCCCGGCGCTGGCGGTGATCGCCGCCGAGCGCGCGCGGGGCGGGCAGCCGGCCTTCACCGGCACCACGCAGGCCGAGGTGCTGGCCGAGATCATCGACCAGCGGCGGCGCGAGTTCTTCCTCGACGGCCACCACCTGGGCGACCTCATCCGCTACAACCTGCCGCTGAGCCCGGCCCCGGGTTCGGCGTATCACGCCGGCGGCACCTACGGCTCGCAGCGGTGCCTGCCGCTGCCGAACGTGGAGCGGAACAACAACCCGAACATCTGACGGCGGATCCCCGCGCGATCAGATGATGAAGCCGCCGCTCCGGGCAACCGGGGCGGCGGCTTCGTCATGAAGTGCGGAAGTGCGGAAGTGCGGAAGTGCGTGAGTGCGTGAGTGCGCGAGTGGAGGGCTTTCGGTGGTGGCCGGAGGCATCGTGCCCGCCTGGCTGGCCCCTCCCCCCGGCCCTTCCGCGCGCTCCGGGGGGGAGGGGAGAACTCACCGGGGGAGAAGCTTCGGAGTCGCGGGGAATGCTCCGGCGGGCCTCGCATCACGCAGCCGTCCGACGAGTGCGCTACCGCCCGTGCGGAGCCATCGAAGTTACCCCTTCCGTTATCGGGAGGGGGTACGCGGCCCCAGCCGCGGGGGGAGGGCTACGCGGCGGGCACCGAAGTCATCAACGCACGGATGCAACGCGGCTCTCCGATACCACGCACTTCCGCACTCCCGCACTTCCGCACTGCGGTAAAGAGAAGCGGGCCGCCCCTGGAGAGAGACGACCCGCCTTACATCACGAGGCTCAGGTGCCGTTCGCCGTCGCCATGGTGATGGCGATGCTCGGCTTCGTGCTCGTGGCGGCGCAGCGCCTCGAGGATGTCCTCGCCGTAGAACATGGCGATGTACTTGGCCTGCACGTCGGTCACCCGGCGCACCGCCCACACCAGCTCCACGTAGTTCGGCTCGTGCGGGTGCTTGAGGAGGTGCATGCCGCACTCCTCGGGCAGATGGCTGGCCTTGCGGTTGTTGCAGGGCGAGCAGGCCGTGACCACGTTGTCCCAGGTGTTCTCGCCGCCGCGCGAGATGGGCGTCACGTGGTCGCGCGTGAGGAACTCGCGGCCGCGCAGCAGCCCCCGGTGGCGGCCGCAGTACTGGCAGCGGTAGCCGTCGCGCGCGAACAGGAAGGTGTTGGTCACCTGGCGGCGGAACCGGCGCGGCACGTGGATGAAGCGCTTCAGCCGGATCACCAGCGGCGCGGCGATCTGGTCGCGCTCGGACCGGAAGATCCGCGCGTCGTCGGCCTCCAGCACCTCGGCCTTCCGGTCGATCACGAGCCGCAGGGCCCGCTCGATGGGAAGGATGGTCAACGGCTCGAAGGATGCGTTCAACGCCAGACATCCCATACGGATGCACCTCGTGGTCTCGGGTGGGTCCCCTGCTCTTTGCGTTGCCGTCGTTGTGGGTCCACGGTTTTCAAGGATCGTGCGCACGATCCATCCGTTGTCCGCGCCCTGGCAACAGCGGTGCGGCGATGCGGGCCAAGAATCAGCCGCGCGAATGTGGATGCCGGATGGTTGAGAATGCGCCGAAACCTGATTATACCGATGAAACCTAGCTAAATCTGCCACGTCCGGTCAAGCGGCGCACTACATCTTGTGCCCCGCATCTCCTCCCGCATCTCCCAATCGTCTCCGCTGCTCTCCATGCGCGCCCGCGTGGCGCGTTCTCGAGCTTCGCCGAGCTGGCGATGTACCGGCCGTCGGAGCTGTACCGGCTGGAGATCTACCGCGGCGGCGCGGCCGTCGTCATCTACACCTCCATGTTCGCGGAGCAGATGGCGCGCGCCCGGTGGACGCTGGCGCCGGTGGAGGTGATCGTCGAGCAGTACTGCCGCTCGGGATGACGGCGCGCGGTGCTGTATGGGGGCCGATGGGATGGTCCCGGAGTTGCCCTTCATCCTGCAACCAGACGTTCCGCTCCCCCGCACGCCTCCGCAGAATGATTTGCCGCACAACGACTTGCACGGCCGCATCGCCGGCCTCCCCGGCCGCCGCGGCGCTTCCCGCGACCGCCAGGCAGGACACCGGCGGGGGACGCGGCGTCCACCGCGGGGGACAGGCCGGACCGGCGCCGATGCCGCGGCCCTGACATCCGTCATCCAGGGCGGGCCGCGTGACGCCCGCTCGCCAGACGGGTGGGCACGCGTCCGAATCTCCTCCGCGCGTCATCCACCCGCATACCTTCCGTGACTCCGAGGCTTCCATGATCCGCCGCATCCTCCCGCTTTCCATCCTTCTCCTCGCCCTGGCTCTTCCCGCCGCCGCGCAGGACCAGCCGCGGGCCGCGCCGGGAGGGGAGATCCTCACCGGCGTGGTGCTGGACGCCCGCAGCCTGCAGCCGATCCGCGCCGCCCGCGTGCGCGTGCCCGGCGCGGGGGTGGACGTGCTGACCGATGCAGAGGGGCGCTTCATCGCCCAGGGCGTGGCGCCCGGGGAGTACGGCGCCATGGTGTCGCTGCTGGGCTACCGGCAGAGCGCGCAGGTCTTCACCGTGGCGCCGGGCGAGCCGGAGCCGCAGGTGCTGCTGGAGCCCAACCCCGTGCTGCTGCGAGGGCTGACGGTGACCGCGCGCCGGCTGGAGAGCCGGGCGCGCGCGAGCGGGGCCGCGCTGATGGGGTTCGACCACGACTTCCTGCTGGCCTCGAACGAGCGCAACGCCAGCAGGCTGGTCATCGAGATGGCGCACATCCAGGCGGTCCGCTGCGGGGCATTGTCCACGGAAGGCGATCTCAACTGCGTGCTGGTGCGCGGCGTGGCCTCGCCCGCCTGCGTGCTGATCAACGACACGCCGGCCAGCTACGGCGAGCTGGCGATGTACCGGCCGCGCGAGCTGTACCGCGTGGAGGTCTACAAGGGCGGCCAGGCCGTCCTGGCCTACACCACCCAGTTCGCCGAGGAAATCGCCACGCGCGGGTGGCGGCCGCCCCCCATCGAGACGCAGGTGGCGATGTACTGCCGCAAATCGGTACCGCTGTAGGATCGGCCGGCCGGCGTACGGACGCGGGCGGTGCCGCGGCCCCGCCCCTTTCCTCCCAACCCCGAGCGCATCCATGATCCGCCGCATCGTCCCGCTTTCCATCTTCCTTCTCTGCCTTGCCGTTCCCGCCGCCGCGCAGCAGCAGGCGCAGGCCGCGCCGGGAGGGGAGGTCCTCACCGGCGTGGTGCTGGACGCCCGCTCCCTGCAGCCGGTCCGCGCCGCCCGTGTCCGCGTGCCCGGCGCGCGGGTGGACGTGCTCACCGACGCCGAGGGGCGCTTCATCGCCCAGGGCGTGGCGCCGGGGCAGTACGGCGCGATGGTGTCGCTGCTGGGCTACCGGCAGAGCGCGCAGATCTTCACCGTGGCGCCGCGCGAGCCGGAGCCGCAGGTGCTGCTGGAGCCCAACCCCGTGCTGCTGCGGGCGCTGACGGTGACCGCCGGCCGGCTGGAGCGCCGCGCTCGCGCGAGCGGGGCCTCGCTGATGGGCTTCAACCACGACTTCCTGCTGGCCTCGAACGACCACGACGCCGCCATCTTCGTGCGCCAGATGGCGCACCTCACGCCGGCGCCCTGCTCCACCTTCTCCACCGATTCGGGGTCGCTGAACTGCCTCCGCATCCGCGGGGTGCCGGAACGGCCCTGCGTGCTGATCAACGACACGCCGTCGAGCTTCGGCGAGCTGGCGATGTACCGGCCGCGCGAGCTGTACCGCGTGGAGGTCTACAAGGGCGGCAGGGCGATCCTCGCGTACACCAGCACGTTCGCCGAGGAGCTGGCGCTGCGCGGCTGGAGGCCGCCGCCGGTGGAGTCGATGGTGGAGATGTACTGCCGGAAAGGCCCCTCGCTGATGTAGCCCCGCGCGGCGCGGCCGGCCGCGGTGCGGGTGCCGCGGCCCGTCGCGCCGGGTGATGACGATCGACTGCACTTCTCCCATCCACCGCGTGAACCCGATGCGCCGCATCCCCATCCTCTCCGCCGTGCTCCTGGCGTTGGCGGCCCTCCCCGCCGCGGCGCAGCGCGACACCGCCGCCGGGCCCGCCATCACCGTCACGCGTGGCGAGGCGGTGCCGCTGTCCGGCCGCGTGCTGGACGCGCGCACGGGGCAGCCGGTGCGCGCGGCGGCCGTGAAGCTCCCGCCGCCGGCGTGAGCGCCTACACCGACGAGCAGGGGCGATTCGCCGTCCGCGCGCCCGCGGGTACGTACGGCTCGGTGGTCTCGGCGCTGGGATACCGGCCGCGCGCGGGGATCTGGGAGGTGTCTGCGGGAGATTCCGCGCGGGTGATCCGGCTGGAGGCGGACCCGGCGGTGCTGCAGGGACTGCGCGTGGTGGTGCGGCGCATCGAGCGGCGGGTGCGCGGGGCGGGGACGGCGGCGCGCGCGTACGACCGCGACGCGCTGGTGAACACCGGCTATCCGAGCGTGACCCAGTTCGTGTTCGCCCAGGGGCAGCTCTCGTACGCGCCGTGCGGGAGCCTGGGCACGGGCTCGGCGCGCGGCCCCGGCGGGCGCGCCACGCCGGGGCTGCGGGCGGGCGGCGCGCCGGAGTGCGTGCGCGTCCGAGGCGTGGCCGTGCACCCGTGCGTGATCCTGGACGAGACGCCGTCCAGCTTCGACCAGCTCTCCGCGTACCGCCCGCAGGAGCTCTACCGGCTGGAGGTGTACGGCGGCGGCGGGATCATCGTGGCCTACACGGCGGACTTCGCGCGGCGGATCGCCCGCGAGCCCGTGGCCCTGCCGCCGTTCGAAATGCTGACCAGCCTGATGTGCACCACGCGCTGACCGCGCATCTCCGCGCGACGAAGCCCCTCCCGGCCCGCGGGAGGGGCTTTCGTCAGCCCGGCCCCGTGCTTTCTACGACGTTCATGTCGCGAAGCAGGCCCGATGCGCTTTGTTGCGTTCTCCTATTGCCGACGACCCTGCTCCGATCATACTCTTGAACGGAGTGGATGATCCGAGGAATCTCACGTGCGCACCCAGGCATGGGGCGCTGCACGCTGCCCAACTTTCGGGGAGACGCGATCATGGCTGCGGAACCAATCATTCAGGTGGTTCGGGATGGCGATGCATCGAAGGCATCGCCGTTCACGATCTGCATCATCGCGAACCCGGCGCTCGAAGCGCCGTGGAAGAGCGGCCAGTTCATCGGTGATTCGATCACGGACCACCGGGCGGAGTTCGACGCCAGTGTCCGCTACGTCGTCCAGGCGCTTTTCGGCAGGCTTCCCAACCAGGCCGAGCAGTTCCTCGGCGACGCTACGATTGCACCGCGGATCCGCGTGGTATCGGTCTTCGCGGATGGGCTGGACGCCGAGGACGCGACGGCGCTGGTCGGGCAGGATGCAGTCAGCAACTTGCTGGTTCCCCGCAGAACCGCCTTCGCGCCCTTTCTCGCGAGGTTCGGGCTTGCGGCGGATGTGGCGTACGCGATCTCACGGTCGGAAACGCACACCCGCGCCAGCGCATGGTTCACGTCGGACGACGATGGGCGAGCGGGCGTGGCGTTCTCGCTGGACGGTGTCGCCCTGTCGCACCGGTTCTGGAACCTGATCCCGGGTACGATCGCCCAGCACGCCACCAGCCGGTCGCTCACCGCACTGCACGAGTTCGGGCATGCGCTGTCGAGCTATTCGAACGGTTCGGTGCTGGACCTGTACGTCGACAGCCCTCGTGGACTGAACAACAAGCGCGGAAGGCCGATCCCGCCTGGGTTCGCGGTGTACAACGGAATCGCTCTTGCTGCGGATGCAACCCGTGACGGGCTGGGATACGGAAGCTGGCAGTCGTACCACTGCGAGCTGAACGATCCGGAATTTCCTGCTGTGATGGACAACTACTGGCTGGCACACGACCACGTGCCAGAGCACTGCCAGCACGACCGGATCACCCGGATGTTCCTGCTCGACCGGATTCGCGCCAAACTCGGGAGGTAGCGATGGAACCCATGAAGCCGGAAGAAAAAGCCCGCGTCCTGGCCGAAAACCCGCAGGCCGAGCCCGGGGACCTGGAGGAATACGAGCGGCTTCTCTCCCGGCGTTTCGCGATGGATCCGGACATCCCCGCTTCTCCCGAGGCGATCGAGGCGGCTGATTCCATCGAAGATCGCCTGGCCGAGCTGCACGCAAGGCTGTTTCCGCAGAAGGTTCCTGCCTGATTCTCGATGAACGGCCGGGTTTACAGCAGCTGCACCGGGTCGCGGTCGATGATGACGCGGATGTCGGCGGCCTTGGGGCTGCGGGGGTGCCAGCGCTCCCAGAAGAAGCGCGACACCTTGCCCAGCGTGTCCGCGTGGTCGGAGCGGAGGAGGAAGTGCCAGCGCCACCGCCCCCGGATGCGGTCGATCGGGCTGGGCGCCGGCCCGGTGAGCGTCACGTCGCGCACGCGGCGCGACTCCAGCAGCCCGGCCACCCACTCGCCCGCGGCGGTCGCCGCCTCCTGCGTCGCCTCTTCCTCCAGCCCGCTCACCACCACGTTCACCAGCCGCGTGAAGGGCGGGTAGCGCGGCTCGCGGCGCGTCTCCAGCTCCTTCTCGGCGAAGGTGACGAAGTCGTGCTCGGTCGCCGCCGCGACGGCGTAGTGGGTGGGGAGCGCGGTCTGGATGAACACCTCGCCGCCCTTGGGTCCCCGCCCCGCGCGCCCGGCCACCTGCGTCATCAGCTGGAAGGTGCGCTCGGTGGCGCGGAAGTCGGGAAGGTTGATCCCCACGTCGGCGTTGATCACCCCGACCAGCGTCACGTTGGGGAAGTCCAGCCCCTTCGCGATCATCTGCGTTCCCATCAGGATGTCGACCTCGCGGCGCTCGACTCGTCCCAGGATCTCGTGGTGGCTCCACTTGCCGCTGGTGGTGTCCACGTCCATCCGCGCGATCCGCGCGCTGGGAAAGGTCTCCGCCACGGTCCGCTCCACCTGCTCCGTCCCCACCCCCTTGAAGCTCAGGTCCTTCGATCCGCACGCCGCGCAGTGGCCGGGCGACGGCTCCTCGTGCAGGCAGTAGTGGCAGGTGAGCCGCGCGCGCCGGCGGTGGTAGGTGAGCGAGACGTTGCAGTTGGGGCACTGCCACACCATTCCGCACTCGCGGCACTGCACGAAGTTGGCGTAGCCGCGCCGGTTCAGCAGCAAAATGGTCTGCTCGCCGCGGGCGATGCGCTGGCCGATGGCGGTCACCAGCAGGTCGGAGAGGATGACCGGCCCGCGGTCCTGCATGGGCCCGCTCGAGTCGCGCTGGCGCTTGCGCTCGGCCCGCAGGTCCACGATGCGGATGGGCGGCATCGGCTGGCCTCCCACGCGCTCGGGGAGCTCCAGCAGCGTGTACTTTCCCGCCTGCGCGTTGGCCCAGCTCTCCAGCGACGGCGTGGCCGAGCCGAGCAGGCACACGGCGCCCTCGATGGTCGCCCGCACGACGGCCACCTCGCGGGCGTGGTAGCGCGGCGCCTCGCCCTGCTTGTACGAGCTCTCGTGCTCCTCGTCCACCACGATGGCGCCCAGGTCGGGGAGCGGGGCGAAGATGGCCGAGCGCGCGCCCACCACGATCCGCTTCTCTCCCGATCTCAATGACCGCCACTCGTCGTACCGCTCGCCGTCCGACAGCGCGGAGTGGAGAACGGCCACCCGGTCGCCGAACACGGCCTTGAAGCGCCCCACCGTCTGCGGCGTCAGCGCGATCTCGGGGACCAGGACGATGGCCGTCTTCCCCTGCCGCTCCACCACTTCGCGCAACAGCTCGATGTAGACCAGCGTCTTTCCCGAGCCGGTGACGCCGCGCAGCAGGAAGGTCCCCGGCTTCTCCGTCCGGGTCGCCTCGACCAGCCGGCGGATGACGGACGTCTGCGCGGGCGTGGGGCGGTGCTGGGGCGCGGCGCCGGCCTCCACGCCGGCGTACGGGTCGCGCGACACCTCCTCCTCGGCGATGTCGGCCACCTCCTTCTTCACCAGCGCGTTCAGGATGGTGTAGGTGAAGCCGAGCTCGTTGACCAGATGCGGCACGTCGGCCGCGCCGCCCATCGCCTCCACCGTTTCGAACGCCTCGCGCTGGCGGGCGGCGCGCGCGAAGATGCGGTCGCGCTCCAGCAGGCTGGGAAGCTCGCGCACGCGCAGCACGCGGCGGGTGCGCACCGGCGGCTCCACGCGCGGGCCCTCCGTCATCACCCGCACCAGCCCGATCTCCTCCAGCCGCCGGATGGTGGGCCACCACACCCGGTCGCCCATCTCCCGCCGCAGCCGCGCGACCGCCTGCGGCCCGTCCCTCCCGCGCAGCCATTCCACCAGCTTCAGCTCCTGCTGCCCCAGGTCGCGCCCCGGCGCCGGGTCCCCCGTCAGCTGCAGGTAGTCGGTGGACGAGTCGGTGAGCCCCGCCGGGAGCGCGGTGCGGATCACCTGCCCCAGCGGCGACAGGTAGTAGCCCGCGATCCAGCGGCAGAGGCGCAGCACCGCGGGCGTCACGCTGGGTGCCCCGTCCAGCACGCCCAGGATCGGCTTCACCTTCTCCGGGTCGCCGATCGTCGCCGGGTCCGAGACGCGGTCGATCCACCCGATGCGCTCGCGGCTGCCGAACGGCACCAGCACCCGCGCGCCCGGCCGCGCCTGCGCGCGCAGGGCGTCGGGCACGCGGTAGGTGAAGGTCCGCGGTGGCGGCAGCGGGAGCGCGACGTCTACGTACAAGCCTGGGGGACAGGGCATAGGGGACAGGGGATAGGGAACGGCCGAAAAGCTAACATCGCGGGCAAGGCGGGGCAGGGCCGGCGAGGAGGTGGAACGATGATGGATCTCCGCCGATCCGGAACACGCGGGGGTGCGATGCCATCGCTTTGCAAACGAGGTTCGCTTTTTGTGCCTTGAATTGTCGCCAACTCTTCCCGCCATCCGCGCGCGGGGAAATCACCCATCGTTCTGGAGGCCATGATGGACCGCAAGCTGTCGCTCGATCCCAACGCCCTCGAAGTCGCGTCGTTCCCCACGGAGCGCGTGGACGCCTCGCCGCACGGCACGGCGAACCGCCACGCCTTCGGGCTGACGCTCACCACGTGCGATCCGTACGGCGCCTGCAACACCCGGAACACCTGCACCACCAACCTCTGCTGAGCCTGGCGGGCAGGTGAAGTGGGGATGAAGATTCGGCAGCGCTGATTGCGCCGTGGAGAGACAGGCTGTTATCCTCGGAGGTCCCAATGCACCGGTCCGCCCCTCGCGGCGAGGGGCGGACCGCCCACCTCAGTTCGTGGAGGGAAGATGAACCGCAAGCTCACGCTGAACGTGGACGCGCTCTCGGTGACGTCGTTCGGCACCGGCGGCGCCGTGGAAGCGCGCGGGACGGTGCAGGCGCACGACAAGATCCCGTGCCCCAGCGCCGGGTATCCGCAGAGCTGCTACACCATCCACACCTGCGCGTCGTTCGACATCTCCTGCCGCGCGGACGCCTGACCGCTCCGCACGTCCATCGATCCCGCTTCACAGGGAGAATCAAGATGAACCGCAAGCTCACGCTGGACCTAGACGCGCTCGCCGTCACGTCGTTCCGCACCGGCACCTCCGCGGAGGCGCTGGGAACGGTGAACGCGCACGAGGCCAAGCAGCCGTGCCGGTGGTCCGAGCCGTTCTCCTGCCCGGCCACGCTCCACACCTGCGCTTCGTTCGACGTGTCCTGCCGCGAGGAAGGATGACCTCGCCGCCCCGGCCGTGAAGAAGGTGTGCACGCCCGGGGTGGATGCGTTATACTGGGTGCGCGGCGTGCACGGGAAGTCCCTTCGAGAACGCGCCGACACACCTTCACGCAGGAGGCACCATGATCCGCAAGCTCTCGCTGGACCTCGAGAACCTGTCCGTCACCTCGTTCGACACTGGCGACGGACACACCCTCCGGGGCACCGTCGACGCGCACGAGGACCACGCGGTATGCCCGTATTCCAAGACCGACAGCTGCCCGGCGACGAAGTCCTTCTGTCCCTCCTTCGACATCTCCTGCGAGGTCTGACGCCGCGGCGGTGACCGGACGAGACGCGGCCGCGCCCCCGGGGGGGGGCGGCCCCGTCCCGTTAGGCGCACTTGCGGGAAAGTAAGGGGTAAGCCCCCCGGA
>Ga0326721_10000122_pt1 | contig 38287 bp, 34 predicted proteins | sample SGPome_FD_203951 | JGI IMG/M metagenome (GOLD analysis project Ga0326721, IMG submission 203951) | Soil microbial communities from Southern Great Plains, Lamont, Oklahoma, United States - SGP_1_2016 | ecosystem: Engineered > Artificial ecosystem > Soil microcosm > Unclassified | place: USA...
CGACCAACAACGCGGCCGAACGCGCGCTGCGGAAAGCCGTGTTGTGGAGGAAGAACAGCTTCGGCAGCCAGAGCGAAGCCGGGCTTCGCTACGCCGAGCGCATCCTCTCGATCAGCGCGACCTGCCAACAACAAGGGATTCATCCGCTCGACTTCGTCGCTCGCTCCATCGCAGCCCTGCGCGCCGGCACCCCCGCGCCCAATATCCTGCCGACCAACTGAACGGTTACGGTCGCAGCAACAACTACGGGAAGCCTCGCAAACTGCGCGAGGCTGTTCCGCTCACTCCGCGGCATCGGCGCTCACGACCGATCCCCCTTTCATCCTCCCTGGTTGCCAGGTCCGGTACGACCGGCTTCCCGCCGGGAAAGAGCGGAGGCCGCGGACGGCGATTCGTCCGCGGCCTCCCTCGCATCCGGTGCGCGCGGCTCACCAGTAGGTGATCTCGCGCACCTGCTCCCACAGCGGGCGCGGAGTGCCGCCGTCGTCGGGAACCACCCTATACCCGCGGCGCGTCCAGTTGCCGTGCGCGTCGACCTCCTCGGTCCAGCGCATCCGGCCGGCAAGCACCCGGGCACGGCCGAGCACGGGGTCGAAAACCTGCTGCGCCGCCCTCGTCCCGTCCCGGTTGAACTCCTCCCACTCCACCCGTTTCCCGCCGGCGTCGAACCGCTCCACCCTGCGCTCCGAGGCCGCTCCGCCGGCATCGTAGCGGATCATCTCCTCCGTGTGGCCGCCGTCGGGCTGGTACGTGTACACCACCTTTCCCGGTACGGGTCTGGGCGGCAGCGCGAGAAGGCGGGGATGGGCGTCGTGCGTCTCCTTCTCGCGCAGCCGCCCCTGGTCGTCGTAGCGGTACTCGACGCGCCAGCGCGGCTCGGCGTGGTCGTAGATCTCTTCCTCCAGCCTGTGCCCGGCGGCGTCGTAGCGGATGACCTGGCGCGCCTCCAGCCCCCCGTCGAAATCGTGGCTTCCAACAGCACCAGATTGCCGCGCTCGTCGTAGTCGTAGACGGTGCGGCTCTCCCTTCCGCCGTAGAAGAACCGCTGGGCGCGCACCCTGCCGGCGGCGTCGTACTCCTGCGCGGTCCGCGAGCTCTGTTCGCCGCGCGAGTCGAACTGCGTCATCAGGCGCGTCCGGCCGGCGGAGTCGTAGGCGAACTCCATGTGGGAGAGGAGTGTTCCGTTGGGGAGGATCTCGCGCTCCTCCATGCGCCGCCCCGCCTCGTCCAGCACGTACACGCGCCGCTGCGGCACGGTGGGCAGAGGCGTCCCGGGCGGGGACTCGTGGTAGGCGGTGTGGGGCCCTCCGCCGCGCGGGACCTCGTAGAACTCCCAGCCGGTGTTGCGGCCCCGCTCGTCGTAGGTGTAAACCAGCCGCGACCGCAGATCGTCAGCCCGGTACGTCAGCAGCTCCGCCCGGCGGCCGCCGCGGTCGTACGTGGTCACGATGACGACGTCGCTGCCGCCCACCGCCCCGGTGAAGGTCAGCCGGACGGAGCGCACCGGCCCTCGCAGGCTGTCCTGGACAGCCGTGGGCTCCTCGTGCGTCATGCCCGTAATCACGTTCTGGGCAGACGCAGGAGCGGAGAGAAGCACGGCGAGGATGGCGGCAAGACGGCGCATGGCCCTGGCGGAGTTACGCGGATGGTGAACGGGCCCGGACTCTCGTGGTACCGATAAGGCCGCGGTGCCGGCCGCGCCAGATTGCCGGCCGCCGCCGGCGTGGCGAGGTGGATGCCGGAAGCCTACTTGCCGCTGGCGTCCCACTGCTCCTTCGCGCACTGGAAGCCGTACTCCAGGTTCGCTTTCATGTCGTCGGGGCTGAACTTCAGCGTCTCGCCCCGCAGCGGCTTCTGCGGGCGGATGATGCGCAGCGACACCGCGCGCTTCCCCGCGAAGGGGTTCTTCACCCCGGCGTTCTGGAACGCGGGGACGATCACGTCGTCCTTCACTCCCGCCGCGCGCAGCTTTCCGACCACCGCGTTGATCCAGACGTTGGCGCTGGTGTAGAGCTGCGAGAGCTTCACGTCGCTGGCGCCCACCTCCTCGCTCAGCAGGTCGATGCTGCGCTGCAGGACGTCCACCACGTTGGGCTTGGGCTTCTCGAAGGTGGCCCGCTTCTCCAGCTGTGGCGCCAGGATGATGCAGCAGATCTCGTCCGCGCCCGCGTCGATGGCGATCTCGATCGGCACGTACTCGCGCACGCCGCCGTCCACGTAGGGGTCGGCGGGCGCACCCGGGCGCGAGTTGGGCACCGGCGGCATGTACACGGGAATGCTGGCCGACGCGTGGATGGCGTTCACCAGCTGCTCCAGCGTCTGCACCTGCACCACCACGTCGTCGCTGGGGATGGGCGTCGGCCCGGTCTGGTAGTACACCAGCTTCCCGTCGTGCAGGTCCACCGACGTCACCGCCATCCGCTTCTTCGACGCCCGCAGCGCGTCGAACACCTGCTGGGTGACGTGCGCCTCGATCCGCTTGCGCAGCGGCTTGCTGCCGTGGAACGACGGCTTCCCCTCGAGCACGCGGATGGCCAGCTCGCCGTCCAGGATGTCCTTGGTGGTGACGGTGGTGTACTCCGTCTCCAGCGCGGCGAGCGCCGCCTTCCCCTGCGCGGCGATCATCGGGGCGATCAGCGCGCCGGTGCTGGTGCCGGCCAGGATGTCGAAGTCCAGCCCCTTCTCCAGCATCAGGTACTTCAGCGCGCCCACGGCGAACGCCCCTTTCGACCCGCCGCCGCTGATCACGAGAGCTCGCATGACGTCCTCCTGGTGAAAGGGTGCCGCGGGAGGCGCGGCCGGGCAGGGAACCACGGGGGATGTTCAATTGCGGCACCTGCGGAGCAGAGCACAATGATTCCGTCGCGCTCTCCGCGTGGTTTGATGGCCTCGTCCGGAGCGTTTCGTCAGATCGGCGGCGGATCGGGCGGAGCGGGCTCGACGAGGTAGATGCCGGCCGCGGTGAGGGTGACGGTGTAGAGCGCGTCGAAGCCCTCGCTCCAGCGCGGCTCCTCCAGGCGCTTGTACGTGCCCAGCAGCCCGGGGATGGGGATGCTGGGCTTGTCGCTGCGCGCCTTGTTGCGGGCGATGGCCTCGCGCGGGGTGGCGCGGAAGAAGTAGCCGCTCACGCGGAACCCAGCCGCGCGCGCCGGCCCGATGTACCGCGCCCGGTCCGCCGCCAGCACGTTGGTGTTGTCGGCCACGAACGGCTGCCTGCCGAGGAGGCACGCCTCCAGCAGCAGCGTCTCGCGGCGGCGCGTCTTCAGCATGTCCATGTTGATGCGGACGTGCGTCTCGAAGAAGCGCTCGCGGTAGAAGGTGCTCTTTCCCGCCGCCTGCACTCCGCAGAACACCACTGCCTCCGGCCGCCACTCCTTCCGCTCCGCCATCTCCCTCCCCTCACGACTTCCACGCGCATCGCCCTCGCCCATCACCGCCCCTCGCAAGGATCGCAGCGATGGGAATCTCATTGCATCCGCGCCGCACCCAATCGACGTCATCCTGAGGCCGGCCACTCCGCAACTTCCGTCCACGCATAACGTTGCCGGCCGAAGGATCCATACTCGCCAGGCACGTGATTTTGAGTTTCGCGCCCGATTACGCCTTCATCGCTCCACGGGAAGAATGGGAAGGCGGCGATCCCGGTCTGACGTGCTGGACGGGCGATAGATCCTTCGGCCTGCAAGCCCTTGCGCCGGTTCTGGTTCCGGCGTGGCCGGCCTCAGGATGACGTCTACGGAATTACCGACGACATCACGCCGGAGGGATTCGGTCTCATCCCCTTCCGAAGACTTTCCGGGCGAGGAGCCATGCGCCGGCGATCAGGACGACGGCGGTGGAGGCGAAGATCAGCAGCCACTTCCCGCGCGTGAAGACGGCGAGCGGGCCGGCCGCCGCGTTCATCCGCGGATAGAAGCCGAGCAGGAGCGCGATGCAGAGGTTCTCCAGGTAGTCGAACACCACGGCGGCGAGGGGGATGAAGCGCAGCGCCCGGAGCGGCGCCGGCGCGTTCAGCCGCGCGAGCAGATACCCGGAGCTGAACGCCAGCGCCGCCCCGTACACCAGCGGAAAGAGCGTGTCGAGCACCAGCGTGACGATCACCGTCCCGCGCCGCCCGTCCGTCCCCAATCGCTTCGCGATGTCCACCAGCTCGCCCGGGCTCGCCAAGGGCCACGGGGCGCCGATCGACGGCGCCCCCTTCAGGCCCAGCAGCCGCCGCGCGGCGATGAACAGCCCCACGAAAACGAGCACCAGCGCCAGCGCGATCAGCGCGTTCCTCCCCGTCGCCCAGCGGTCGAGCGCGACCGTCCCGCCCGGAACGCCGCCGCCCGCCGGCATCGCCTGCTGTGCCGCCATGATCCCCATCTCCCTGAACGGTGTGACATGATTGGCAGATCCGCGTCAAACTCCCGTGGAGAAGATCGGGAAGAGGGGAGACGGAGCACAACGATTTCGTCGTGCGGGTGACAGACGGGCGGCGAGGTGCTATACGAAGATGCGGAGCGCGCCCCGCTCCGCCGTTACGAGCCACGAGTTCTGGAGACGTATGCGCCGGCTGGTCCTGTTCGACATCGACGGCACCCTGCTTTCCGCCGGCGGCGCGGGGAAGCGGGCCGTCCATCGCGCGCTGATGGAGGTGTTCGGCACCGTCGGGCACATCCCCGGCTACTCGTTCGCGGGGCGCACCGACCCCGAGATCGTGCGCGACCTGCTGCGCTCCGCCGACATCCCCGACCGGGAGATCGACGCCGCGCTCCCGGCGCTCTGGTTCCGCTACGTGGAGAACCTGCACCGCGAGATCCACGACGCCCGCGTGGACCCGCTCCCGGGCGTGGCGGCGCTGCTGGAGCGCATCGAGCACCATCACCCGGAGATGGTGCTGGGCGTGCTGACCGGCAACATCCGCGAGGGCGCGCGCATCAAGGTGGACGCGGCGCGGCTGGGGTTCCGGCGCTTCCGCGTGGGCGCGTTCGGGAGCGACCACGCGCTCCGCCGCGAGCTCCCCGCCATCGCGGTGGAGCGGGCGCGGGTGCTGAACGGCGTGGGCTATTCGGGGAAGGAGATCGTGATCATCGGCGACACGCCCAGGGACGTGGAGTGCGGCGAGCACCTGGGCGTGCGCACCATCGCCGTAGCCACCGGCCACCACCCGCTCGACGAGCTGGCCGGGACCGGCGCCGACCACGTGTTCGCGGACCTGGGCGACGTGGAGAAGGTGTGGGAGGCGATCACGGGGTGAGGGTGCGGCGCGGATCACACGCCAATGGTGAGATCGCACCGGAAATCCCGCACGCGCGAAGGGCGGCTGAAGCCGCAGCTACAACAACGGAAAGCCTCGCAAACTGCGCGAGGCTTCAACCGCACACCGCGCCCTGTTTTCCTGATCGATGAACGACGCTGACACGATCACCATCCGCCGCGCCTCGGTCGATGACGCGGTGGTGCTGGCGCGGCACCGGGCGGAGATGTTCCGCGACATGGGCGATCTTCCGGACGAGCTGTACCCCCAGTTGGTGGAGGCGACGCGGGCGTGGATGGAGCGCGGCATTCCGGCGGGCGAGTACGTGGCGTGGCTGGCGTCGCCCGCGGGCTCGGACGAGGTAGTGGCGGGCGCGGGGGTGCATCTGCGCACCATCATCCCCCGGCCGCGGGACAGGCGCGAGATCGAGACGGGGCCGCAGGGGCTGATCGTGAACGTCTTCACCGAGCGCGCGTGGCGCCGCCGCGGCGTCGCCGAGCGGCTGATGCGCGAGCTGCTGGCGTGGACGCGCGAGAACGGCATCCCCCGCCCGATCCTCCACGCCTCGCGCGAGGGCCGGCCGCTGTACGAGCGACTCGGGTTCGAAGCGTCGAACGAGATGAAGTTCAGAGGATAGTACGAAAGTACGAGGAGTACGGAAGTACGAAAAAGACGAAGCCCCGCGCCGGGAGTGGCGTGGGGCTTCGCGGTTGATGCCATTGCAGTTGCGTACTCTCGTACTTCCGTACTTTCGTACTTCTTTTCCTCACTCCATCGCGGAAAGAAGCTCCGAGACGCGGACCAGCGTCAGCACCCGGTATCCCGCCTGCTCGATCGCCTCGCGGCCGCCTTCCTCGCGGTCGACCAGCGCGAGCACGGCGAGGACGGTGCCGCCCTCGGACTCGACGGCCTGGATGGCCTTCAGCGCGCTGCCGCCGGTGGTGACGGTGTCCTCGATCACCACCACCTCGTCGCCCGCGGCGAAGCAGCCTTCCACGCGCTTGCCGGTGCCGTGCGTCTTCGGCTCCTTGCGCACGGTGAAGGCGTTCACGGGGTCGCCCGCGATCCACGACGCGTGGGCGATGGCGTAGGCGACCGGGTCCGCGCCCAGCGTCAGCCCGCCCACCGTGGCGGGGCGCAGCCCGGCGTCGCGGATGGCGGCGAGGCCCAGGCGCCCGACCACGGCCTGGCCTTCGGCGTGGGTGGTGGTGGTGCGCGCGTCCACGTAGTAGCGGCTGCGCGCGCCGGACGAGAGCACGAAGTCGCCCACGCGGAAGGAGCGCTCCAGCAGCAGGGCGATCAGCCGCTCGCGGTCGGTGGCGCTCACGGGGCCTCCCGGTTGGGCGCGGCGATCTCCACCCACTCCTCCAGCGTGTTGGGCGCGGGGTAGGGCAGGTTGAACTCCGCGTGCAGGTTGCGGATGGCGTCCAGGACGCCCGGGTCGTCGCGGATGTCGCTCTCCGGGCCGAACTCCAGGAACTCAAGGAACACGCCGGGCGTATCGCCGCTCACGAAGTGCCAGGCGTGCGCGCCCCGCAGCGTGGCGGCGGCGTGCAGCTCGGCCCACGCCTGCGCGTACTCCCCGCGCCGGTGCTGGGGAACGAAGCGCCGGATGCTCACGAGGCGGCGTTCGCCGGTTTTTATATCCATCGAAAGATATTCCTAAGTCCTAAGTCCTGAGTCCCAAGTCCTAAGTGAACAAGTGCTGAGTGCTGAGTGCTGAGTGCTGAGTGCTGAGTGCTGAGTGCTGAGTGCTGAGTGCTGAGTGCCGACGTAATCCACTTAGCACTTAGGACTCAGGACTTAGGACTTCTTTTCTACGGAATCTTCGGCCCCTTCGACCGGCGGCGGAGCAGCTGGCCGACCACCGCGGCCCCGACTCGCCCGAGCCCCGACGGGCGCAAGCGCCTTGCGATTCGCTGCGGCGCGCGGATCAGCGGCTCGGCCTCGGCGGCGGAGAGCCTGCGGTGCTCCACCGCCAGCACCAGCCGGTCCAGGTCGTCGCGCAGCATGGTGCGCGCGTCGGTGCGGCGCGCGGCGATCATGCGCTCGCCGGCGTCGCGGGCGGCGCGGGCCAGCTCGCGGGCGCGGATGCAGGCGCGCGGGTCCGCCTCGCCGCCGCCGGTGCGCACCGCGCGGGGATACTCGTACGCCAGCTCGTCCAGCATCCCGTCGAGCACCACGGCCCAGGTGCTGGCATCGTCCAGGTCGCGCGGCTCCATCGCCCGGTCGATGAGCTTGTCCACCGCGCGCTTGAAGCGGACGGCGGCCTCCACCACGCCCTCGTCGTCTTCCGGCAGCTCGGCCAGGAAGTCCACCAGCGCGTCGTAGATGCGCGCCGCCGCCACCTCGTCCAGCCGGTCGATCTCGTCCAGCAGGTCGCTGACGCGCGCCACCAGCGCCTCGCGGTAGCGGTCCATCGAGGCCGGATGGTGCTGCAGCCAGTAGCCCACCTCCGCGTCGATCAGCGTCTCGAGGGTGACCAGCTTGGCGAAGGTGTCGGCCCTCATGCGTTTTGACGCGGGTGCGGCGCTCGTGTCCGGCGGACGGGGGAGGAAAGGTCTCGGCGCGGCGAACGGCCGTCAAGGCGGGTGCGAAAGTGCGAGGGTGCGAAAGTACGAAAGTGCGTGAGTGCGGAAGTGCGGAAGTGCGTGAGTGCGCCTCCCGCTGGCGCCCGGCCCGCGCGAAGTCCGATTCACTCGCCGTTCCATCCGGCGATTGCGGCCGATCTCCCTACTTTTCGCTCGCCGCCTGGCGGTCCTGCTCGGCGGGGCGGGGGATGTCGACGCCTTCGCTGGCCGGCGGCGGGGGCGCGGGGCCGTCGCGCACCACGCGCGGCTCGCCCATCAGCGCGAGCTGGAAGATCTGGTCCATCCGCTCCACGTAGTCGAAGGTCATCCCCTCGCGCACGTCCTCGGGCACGTCGCGCAGGTCGCGCTTGTTCCCCGAGGGCAGGATCACGTGGGTGATGTTGGCGCGGTAGGCGGCCAGCACCTTCTCCTTCACCCCGCCGATCTCCAGGATCTTCCCGCGCAGCGTGACCTCGCCCGTCATGGCGATGTCGTGCCGCACCGGCCGCTCCGACAGCGAGCTGGCGATGGCCAGCGTGACCGCCGCGCCGGCCGACGGGCCGTCCTTGGGCGTGGCGCCCACGGGGAAGTGCACGTGGATGTCGTAGTCGGCGAAGGCGTCGCGGGGGATGCCGAGCTCGGCCGCGCGCGAGCGCACGTAGCTGAACGCGGCGTTCACCGACTCGCGCATCACGTCGCCCAGCAGCCCGGTGATGATCAGGCGGCCGGTCCCCGGCATCTTCAGCGCCTCGATGAACATCAGCTCACCGCCCGACGCGGTCCACGCCAGCCCCGTCACCACGCCCACCTCGGGCGCCACCTCGGCCGGCGTGGGGTTGTAGCGCGGGTAGCCGAGAACTTCCTCGATCGTCTCCCGCGTCACCGCCCACTGCTCGCCCTTGCCGGCCGCCTTGTCCGCGGCCAGGTAGCGCATCACCGCGGCGAGCGAGCGGCGCAGGTTCCCCACGCCGGCGTCGCGCGCGTAGCCGCGGGAGAGGAAGAGCAGCGTCTCGTCGTCGATCGTCACCTTCGCCGGGTCCAGCCCGTGCTCGGCCACGATGCGCGGGAACAGCCACTCGCGCGCGATCTCGATCTTCTCCTCGGGCGTGTACCCGGCGATGCGGATCTCGATGAAGTAGTTGCGCAGGTCGCGCGGGATCCGCCCGAAGTCCGCCGCCGAGGCCACGAAGAAGACGTCGGAGAGGTCGAAGGGCACGTCCAGCCAGCGGTCGGTGAAGGTGTCGCGGTTCTCGGGGTCGAGCGTTTCCTCCATCGCCTCGACCGGGTCGCCGTCCACGTTCCCCAGCCCGATCTCGTCCAGCTCCTCCAGCAGGAACACGGGGTCGCGCACGCCCGCGTCGCGGATCAGCTGCATCAGCTTGCCCATCTGCGCGCCGCTGCGGCCGCGCTTGCTGCCCACCAGCTGCGCCTCGCTGCGCCCGCCCAGCTCCAGCCGGACGACGGGGCGGTTGAGTCCCTTGGCGATGGCCTGCGCCAGCGTGCGCTTGCCCACCCCCGGCGGCCCCACCAGGCAGGGGATGGGCCCGCGCAGGTCGCCGCGCAGCTCCGCCACGGCGATCACCTCCAGGAGGCGCCGCTTGGGCTCTTCCAGCCCGAGGTGCTCGTTCTCGATGGCGGTGCGCACCGCCTCCAGGTCGAACTTCCCGCCGTCGGCCCGGCGCTGCCAGGGGAGCGCCACCAGCGCGTCGATGTAGGCGCGGATCTCCTGCGCCTCGGTGGCCGTGGTGGAGTTGGAGCGCAGCCGCTCGGCCTCGCGGCGGGCCACGGCGGCCACGCGCGGCGGGAGCTGCGAGCGCTCCACCAGGCGCAGCGCCTCGTTGGCCTCGCGCTCCACGGGGTCGACTTCTCCCAGCTCGGCCTGCAGCGCCTGGATGCGGCGGCGGATCTCGTCGCGCCGCTCGCGCCCGCCGGCGGGGAGCGGGCCGGTGCCCGCCTCCTCGGCGCCGGTGGCGTGCTCCACCTCGCGCAGGTGCTCCCACTCGCCCTCCAGCGAGTGGAGCACGAACTTCAGCCGGGCCAGCACGTCCAGCTCCTGCAGCACCGCGTCGCGGTCGGGAAGCTTCAGGTTGCAGAGCGTGGCGGCCAGGTCGGCGAAGCGCCCGGCGTCGCCCAGGTTCATGCGCAGGATGCGCGGCACCTCGTCGGGGACGCGCTCCACCGCGTTGGCCACGGCGCTGACGGTCGCGACGATCTTCTCGATCAGCGGGTCGGCCTCTTCCGCGGGGGCGGGCACCTCATCCACCTCGTGCGGGGTGGCGGAGTAGTAGCCGTCCTCCAGCCGCACCTGGGTGAGGCGGATGCGGCGCAGCCCCTGGAGCGTGGTCTGGATCGTCCCGCCGGGAAGGTTCAGCCGGTCCAGCACGCGCACGGCGGTGGCGATCTTCTCCAGCTCGCGCGGGTCCAGCGGAAAACCGTCGTCCATGGTGGAGACCATGGCGACGATCAGGTCGTTCTCGGGGTGCTTGCTGAGCGCCTCGACATTGGGGGCAAAGCCGATCTGCAGCGCCGTGGCCCCGCCGGGGAACACGATGGTGCTGCGGATGGGGAGGACCGGGATGCGGTCCGGAAGACTCTGCCGGGACGCTTTCGACGACGCCATCTACTTGCCGCTGCTTGTTTTACGTGATTCGCCGCGCCCCGCGGGGCGGCGCAGGTGGCGGTCGAGCGCGTGCAAGAAGCGGGCAATCCGCCGCGCGTTCACGCCGAAGTCGGCGCTCCCGACCCGCGACTGTGACACGACGTCCACGCGCGTCATCCCGTCACCGTCCAGCGACAGGCGGATGATGATATCGTCGGTGAAGCGCCAGAGCGCGGTGCGCGCCTCGGCCACGATCTCGCCCCGCCTGGGGTTGGCCTCGGTGACGGTCCACCGCGAGCGCTTCCGCGCCGTCTCGACCGCCGCCTCCCACACCGCGCTGAACGGCACGGCGTACTCGCGCCCCCGCAGCCGCCGGTCGGGCGACTCGGGATCGGTCCAGGCCCGGTTGCTGGAAAGCGCGCGGATCAGCCCCATGCTCGGCGGGTGCGGGTGCGGTGCGGCGTGGAAGGGCGCCAATCTATCCGCCGCCCCGCCCCCGCGCGAGCACCGCCTCCCCCGCGTCCCCGCCGCGAGGCGTGGAGGTGAGACGGATGGGTTTCTCACACAGAGACACGGAGACGCGGAGGCCCGGAGATCCCGGCGCAACAAGCGCAGGTGTTCGCATCTCCATTCCGATCACGATCCCGACGCACTCCCGCACTCCGCACTTTCGCACTTTCGCACTTTCCCACCCGTCCACATCTTCCCGCCGCCGCTCCCCGGCCGGTACGGAACCTGCCCGGTCCCCGGCGTCCGCATCATCCATCGTCCCATCGCATCCGGAGCCCCACGTGATCGTCGTGATGCCGGTGGCGGGGAAGGGCACGCGCCTTCGCCCGCACACGCACGTTACGCCCAAGCCGCTGCTGAAGGTGGGCGACAAGCCCGTCCTTTCCTACATCCTGGACGACCTCCGCCAGCTGGGGGTGCACGAGGCGGTGCTCATCACCGGGCACCTGAAGGAGAAGGTCGAAGAGTATATGGGCGCCGAGTACCCCGACTTCCACGCCGAGTACGTGGAGCAGGTGGAGCAGAAGGGCACCGCCGACGCCATTCGCCTGGCCGAGCCGTTCGTGCACGAGGACCTGCTCATCATCTTCGTCGACACTTTGTTCGACGCGGACCTGACGGTGGTGAACCGGCTGCCCGACGACGTGGCGGGGGTGATCTGGGCCAAGGAGGTGGAGGACTACCAGCGCTTCGGCGTGATCCAGACCGACGAGCGCGGCTGCATGCAGCGGATCTTCGAGAAGCCGAAGGAGCCCGTCTCGAAGCTGGCCAACATCGGCCTGTACTACATCCGCGACTGGAAGCTGCTGTTCGAGGGGATCCGCCACACCATGCAGCAGCCCACCGGCCCCGGCGGCGAGTACTTCCTGACCGACGCCTTCCAGTACATGGTGGACCACGGCGGCAGGCTGCAGGTGGAAGAGGTGAAGGGGTGGTACGACGCGGGGAAGCCGGAAACGCTGCTGGAAACCAACCTGCACGTGCTTTCCACCACGCGCGGCAAGAGCCCCCCGGCGAAGGAGGGCGTGACGGTGCACGAGCCCGTGCACGTGGCCGACGGTGTGACGCTGGAGGATTGCGAGATCGGCCCGAACGTCACCATCAGCTCGGGGAGCACGGTGCGGCGCTCGAAGCTGCGCGACTGCATCGTCGGCGCGAACGCCGAGATCGACGGCTGCGACCTGCACGACTCGCTGATCGGCAACGACGTGAAGGTGCGCGGCGTATCCGGACAGGTAGACCTGGGCGACCACTCCGTCGTCGCGCCGGAGTAGCCGGTGTAGGCGGGAAGGCAATCGGGCCCCTCCGCCTGGGTGGCGGAGGGGCCCGGTTCGCGTGGCCGGACGGCGGAGCTCAGCGGCAGGCGAACTTGCAGGAGTTCACCTCGCCGGCCGTGGGGTAGCACGGGTTCACCGTCAGCGAGCAGGTGTTGATGCACGAGTAGTTCCAGCACGAGCCGTCGGTGACGCAGTAGTACGTGCCGCACACGCCGTCGCAGCTGTCCCAGCAGGTCTGCTGCCCGTTGCAGGTGCCGCCCTCGCAGGTGTTCCACTCCGTCGCCACGTGGCCGCGCACGGTCCCGCGCTCCTTCTCCTCCACGTGGGTCTCGAACGACGTCACCCGCAGGTCGTCCACGTCGAGCTTCATCTTGCGCATCGTGGTTCTCCCGGTCCGCACGTTCAGCCGCGCCGGTGTGGCGCGGCCGGGCGCGTTCCCGCGCCAAAGTGGAACGCGGAGGGACGATGGATGCTGGCGGAGATGGGACCGGCGGTGCCGTGCGCGTGTGGAACGCGGCGGGGGAGGGACGGGACGGAACCGGGGATGTCGATCCTGAGTCGTCCCCGCGCTGCGCGCGTCCAGGGAGGAGGAAAGGAAGAGCGCCGATGCCGCGGAGCGAGCGGATCAGCCTCGCGCGGTTTGCGAGGCTTCCCGTAGTTGTTGCTGCGACTTCAGTCGCCGGTGATCGGGCTGCGCGGAACCTTCTTTTCAGCGCCGGTAGACGACCACCGCCGCCCATCACAGCAGAAAGTCGAGGATGGGAGCAGGACTTTCTTAGGAGCGCCTGTAGACGACCACCGCCGCCCATCACAGCAGAAAGTCGAGGACGGGAGCAGGACTTTCTCAGGAGATCGCGGAGCCGCGGATTGCGCCTCTACGCCTCCACGCCCGCGGCGGCCAGGATGATGAGCAGCGCGCGCTCCACGCCCAGCGCGCCGTTCTCGTTGCTGTACCACTCGTCGGTGGTGTGGATGCCGCCCGAGTCGCCGCCCACGCCGATGGCGATGGAGGGGATGCCCAGCGCCATGGGTACGTTGGCGTCGGTCGACGAGCCCACCAGCTCCGGCTTCTGTCCCAGGCCGTAGGTGATGGCCGACGCGGCCTGCACCAGCGGCTCGCGCGGCTGTGTCTGCCCGCTGGGGCGGTCGCCGATGACGGCGACGGCGGAGGTGAGCGGCTCGGTGTTCTTGTGCCGCCCCGCGTTCTCGCGCTCCACCACGCGGGCCAGCACCGCGCGCACGCTCTCCTCCAGCCGCGGGAGCACGCCGGGCGCCTCGCTGCGCATGTCCAGCTCCATCCATGCGCCGCCGGGGATGGCGTTGATGCTGGTGCCGCCGCCGATCCGCGCCACGGTGAGCGCCGTGCGCGTGGGCTCCGGCAGCGCCAGCGCCGCGATCTCCGCCGCCGCCGCACCCAGGGCGACGATGGGGTTCGCCGCGCCGCGGTCCGCCCACGAGTGCCCGCCCGGGCCGGCCACCTCCACGCGCAGCCGCCGCGAGCCGATGGCGCGGTGCACGATGCGGCGCAGCCCCGACCCGTCCAGCGCGATGAAGCCGGCCGCCTGGCGCAGCTCGCCGCCCTCGCCGAACAGGTGCTTCACCCCGCGCAGGTCGCCGGCGCCCTCCTCGCCCACGGTGCCGACGAACACCACCGGGCGCTTCGGCCGCACCCCGGCGCGCGCCAGCACCCGGGCCACGGCCAGCATTCCCGCCAGCCCGCGCGCGTTGTCGGTGATGCCGGGAACGTAGATGCGCCCGTTCTCGCGCCGCGGCGTGAGGTCCGTGCCCGCCGCGAACACGGTGTCCAGATGCGCCGCGACGACGATGGGGCGCGGATCGCCGTTGGCGCCGGGGATGGAGCCGATGACGTTTCCCTCGCCGTCGCGCCGCACCCCGGCCAGGCCGATCTCGCGGAAGCGCTCCGCCAGCCGGGCGCCGCGCGTCTCCTCGCCGAACGGCGGCGAGGGGATGACGACCAGCTCCAGCTGGTCGTTCAGCGTGTCGGCGTCGGTCTGGTGGGCGAGCGCGCGGACGGGCCTGAGGCGAGCGTCGGAAAGCAGGGGCGGGACCGCCGGCGTCGAAGGCATCGGGATCAATGGAGGAGAATGGACGGCCGGAAGATGCCGAGCGGCGGAGATGGTGTCAACGCGGTCTCGACCCATTCGCCGGGCCGGGAGGATACCTCGATCAATCCGGAACAGGAGGATCTCTCCGGCCAGTTCGGAAAGAGTTCGAGCAGAACATCCTCAAGATCATCGACGACATCGAGGAGCGCCGTTGCCATTACTTACATTACGAAGAGAAATCCCCTTCAATTCACAGGATTCTGCATCAAACTCCTGCCGCATGGCCGCACGACGGCTGCGGCGAGGTAAGTTATATGTTCACAAGTACTTGAAGATCATCGCTGCCGGTTGCGTCCTTGAGAGTCGATGGTAACACCGACAGTCTCCTCTCGTTATGATTCTCGTAAGCCGCACGGTGCGGCGCCGTCCCCGGGTATCGGGTGCGGGGTATCAATACGAGCGCGCGGATTCGCCGCGCTGCCCCGCCTCGACACGCGTCACCTCGAACCGCCATTCCGATGCCGGATTCCGCCCGCGAGAATCCCCAACCGTGCCCGGAACTCGAGATCGGCCCCCGGAGCCTGCGCCTGCGTGGCAGGGCGACCCGGCTTCACGTTGCGATCGCGAGCGCCATCGTGTCCGTCACCATGCTCCCCGTGATCCTGGACAGGTTCGCCGGGCACGCGGCGGTCCAGCTGCTCGTGCTGATGACCGTCGTCGGCTTCAATGGCTTCGTCGTGCACCGCTGCATCCCCAGCCCCCCAAGGCCCAATCCGCGCGGCACGTTTCGTTCAGTCGAACGTTCTGCTAAGATTCCGCCAGTGAACAGTGAGCCGCGCTCGACCGCGCGCCGCGCTTCTGTCGCCCACCGCGCCACGCCCGCAGAGGACCGATGCAGGAAAGCGAGCTGATCCACGACTGGAACTGCGTTGAAGGCTGCTTCGACTACTCCACCCGCCGCGGCGTGCAGCTGAACGACGAAACGCTGCGCGACGGGCTGCAGTCCCCGTCGGTGACCGATCCCACGATCGACGAGAAGATCCGGCTGCTACACCTGATGAGCGAGCTCGGCATCGCCTCGGCCGACATCGGCCTTCCGGGCGCCGGCCCGCGCGCCGTGCGCGACGTGGAGGCGCTCGCGCGCGAGATCGCCGACCACCGCCTTCCCATCGCGCCCAACTGCGCCGCGCGGACGGTGCGCGCCGACATACAGCCCATCATCGACATCTCCCAGCGGGTGGGGATGGCCATCGAGGCGGCGACCTTCATCGGCAGCTCGCCCATCCGCCAGTACGCCGAGGACTGGACGCTGGAGCGGATGCTGCGCGCCACCGACGACGCCGTCTGCTTCGCGGTGCAGAACGGGCTGCCGGTGATGTACGTGACCGAGGACACCACGCGCGCCCGCCCCGAGGTGCTGAAGAAGCTGTACCAGACCGCCATCGAGTGCGGCGCGCGGCGCATCTGCCTGGCCGACACGGTGGGGCACGCCACGCCGCACGGCGTGCGGCAGCTGGTGCGCTTCGTCCGCCAGGAGGTGGTGGAGCCCAGCGGCGAGGACGTGAAGATCGACTGGCACGGCCACCGCGACCGCGGCCTGGCCATCCCCAACTGCCTGGCCGCCATCGAGGAGGGCGCGCACCGCATCCACGGCACCGCGCTGGGGATCGGCGAGCGCTGCGGCAACGCGGAGATGGATCTTCTCCTCGTCAATCTGAAGCTCCTCGGGCTGCACGACTGGGACCTGTCGAAGCTGAGCGAGTACGTGCAGCTGGCGGCCGACGCCTGCCGCGTTCCGGTGGCGTACAACTGGCCCGTCTTCGGCGAGGATGCGTTCCGAACGGGGACGGGCGTGCACGCGGCGGCGATCGTGAAGGCCGAGGCGAAGGGCGATGCGTGGCTGGCGGACCGCATCTACTCCGGCGTGCCGGCCGGCTGGTTCGGGCTCAGCCAGAAGATCGAGATCTCGCCGATGAGCGGCATCTCCAACGTGCGCTACTGGCTGAACGCGCACGGGATGGACGGCGCGGACGAGGGCCTTGCGAACCACGTGTTCGACGCGGCCAAGAAGTGCGACCACACCTTCACCGACGCCGAGGTGCTGGCGCTCTGCTCGCAGTACCACGCGGTGAGCCAGCCCGCCGCCGCGGTGGCGTAGCGGCCGTCCATCTGGATCGGGAGCGTGGAGTCGCGACTCTGCGTCTCCTCCATATCGCTGGATCTCACGCGGAGACGCGGAGACGCGGAGGTGCATGTCGAGCCACCTCCGCGTCTCCGCGTGAGATCAGTCCGTCCCCCCGTCGTCAGGAACGTGGCGGAGGACGAGCATGGAGCGGCCGGGGAGCTCGACGGCGGCGCCGGGGTCGTGCAATCCCTCGGGCTGCGCGGCGGCGGGGCGGCTGGTGTCGAGCACCGGCTCCCAGCGCGCGGGGGTCGGCGTGCCGGGGAGCACGAACGTCACCGTCTCGGGCGCGGCGTTGAAGAGGAGGAGGAACGAGTCGTCGAACACGCGCTCGCCCTCGTCGTCCCACTCCATCATCGCGTCGCCGCCGAGGAGCATCCCGAAGCTGCGGACGAAGTGCGTCCCCCAGTCCGCGTCGCCCATCTCCTCGCCGTCCGGCCGCAGCCAGCGCACGTCCTTCAGCTCCGAGCCGCGGATCTTCTGCCCCTGGAAGAACTTGCGCCGCCGGAAGATGGGGTGCTCGCGCCGCAGCCGGGCGACCCGGCGGGTGAACTCCAGCAGGTCGCGGCGCGCGTCGTCCAGCTCCCAGTCCAGCCACGAGATCTCGTTGTCCTGGCAGTAGGCGTTGTTGTTGCCGCCCTGCGTCCGGCCGATCTCGTCGCCGCCCAGGATCATCGGCACGCCCTGCGACAGGAGAAGCGTCGCAAGGAAGTTCCGCTTCTGCTTCTCGCGCTGGGCGGCGATCCCGGGATCGTCCGTCGGTCCTTCGATCCCGAAGTTGAGCGAGCGGTTGTGCTGCTCGCCGTCGCCGTTGTTCTCGCCGTTCGCCTCGTTGTGCTTCTCCTCGTAGCTCACCAGGTCGTTCAGCGTGAAGCCGTCGTGCGCGGTCACGAAGTTGATGCTCGCGTACGCCTTGCGCCCGTCGTCGCCGTACAGGTCGCTGGAGCCGGTGAGCCGGTAGGCCAGCTCGTCCACGCTGCCCGCGTCGCCGCGCCAGTAGGTGCGCACGTCGTCGCGGTACCTGCCGTTCCACTCGGTCCACAGCACGGGGAAGTTCCCCACCTGGTACTCGCCGATGTCCCACGGCTCGGCGATCAGCTTCACCTCGCTGAGCACCGGGTCCTGGTGGATGACGTCGAAGAACGACGACAGCCGGTCCATCCCGTGCTCCTCGCGCGCCAGCGTGGCCGCCAGGTCGAAGCGGAACCCGTCGACGTGCATCTCCTGCACCCAGTAGCGAAGCGAGTCGTTCACCAGCTTCAGCACCTGGGGATGGCGGGTGTCGAGCGAGTTGCCCGTGCCCGTGTAGTCCATGTAGTACCGCGGCTCGTCGTCCTTCAGCCGGTAGTACGTGGGGTTGTCGATCCCCTTGAAGGAGAGGGTGGGGCCGAGGTGGTTCCCCTCCGCGGTGTGGTTGTAGACGACGTCGAGGATCACCTCCAGCCCCGCGCGGTGCAGCGCCTTCACCATGTCGCGGAACTCGCGCACCTGCCCGCCGCGGTCACCGCTCCCCGAGTAGCGCGCGTCGGGGGAGAAGAAGTTCAGCGTGTTGTATCCCCAGTAGTTGCGCAGTCCCCGCTCCAGCAGCTGGCTGTCGTCCACGAAGTCGTGCACGGGAAGGAGCTCCACCGCGGTCACGCCGATGGACTTCAGGTGCTCGACCACGGCCGGGTGCGCCACGCCCGCGTAGGTGCCGCGCAGCTCCGGCGGCACGTCCGGATGCCGCATCGTCAGCCCCCTCACGTGAGCCTCGTAGATGACGGTGCGGTACCACGGCGTGCGCAGCGGGCGGTCGCCCTCCCAGTCGTATGCCGGGTCGACGACGACGCCCTTGGGCATCCCGGCGGCGCTGTCGCCCTCGTCGCGGCCGGCCAGGTCGCCGTCGGGGTTGCCGAGCGGGTAGCCGAAGACGGGATGCTTCCAGTCCACGTTGCCGGCCACGGCGCGGGCGTACGGGTCCAGCAGCAGCTTGAAGGGGTTGAAGCGCAGGCCGTGCTGCGGCTCGTAAGGCCCGTCGAGCCGGAAGCCGTACAGCTGCCCCGGGCCCAGCCCGCGCACGTAGCCGTGCCAGACGTGCGCGGTCACCTCGCGCAGACGCAGGCGGGCGGTCTCCCGCGCGGGGTTTTCGGCGTCGAAGAGGCAGACCTCCACGGCGGTGGCGTGCTCCGAGAACACGGCGAAGTTCACGCCCTCGCCATCCCACGTCGCGCCGAGGGGAGAGCGCCTCCCCGGCAGCACCTTCATCTCCACGATGTTCTCTTCTGGTTGGGGCGGGTGAGTCCTGTCCGGGCCGCGCCCCAAGCAATCACCGGGCCGGTGAACCAGCACAAGCGAACCGGCATCGCCGCCGTCCACGCGTCTCTGGCGAAGATGGCTCCGGTGGATTCCGCCACTCGTGCGGCCACCCTCCCCGACGCTAAAATGAACGCGCCGCACCGGACGGTGCGGCGCGAACCGCAACTGGGACTTCTCCGATGACCACCGGCGTGAATGTCGATGTCTACTGGCTGCCGTACTGCACCACCTGCCAGAAGGCGGCCGCGTACCTGGAGCAGAAGGGCGTCTCCATCCGCGGCTACCGCAACCTGAAGGAAGAGCCGCTATCGGAAGACGAGGTGCGCGCGCTGGCCGCGAAGGTCGGCGGCGTGGAGAAGCTGTTCTCGAAGCGCGCGATGAAGTACCGCCAGATGGGACTGCACGAGCGCGAGGTCGCGGAGGACGAGATGGTGCGGCTGATGGCGCAGGAGTACACCTTCGTCACCCGCCCCGTCATCGCCCGCGGCGGTCGCGCGACGGCGGGGTTCTCGGCGAAGCGGCTGGACGAGTTGGTGGGGTGAAGCACCGGGTGTATTCGGGAACCCGTGAATCGTTGGCGTTGACGACGACAGGAGATACGATCCAAGTCGGGTTCATCCCAATTTCGCCGAGCTCCATTCCGGTTGAGCGGTTCAGAACAGTTTCGAGTCATCGAGTCACACAGAGGAATAGAGGATCGGATCGAAGGCGCGATGACGTTCTCCATGTCTCCGGTTCTCTGTGTGCCGATCAAAGCCGTTGTGGATCGAGTTCTGACCGGAATCCATTCACCGTACTTGACAATGTTTGTGCGCAACGACTTCCTTGCCAGGAAGCGCTGGTGAGGTTGCTCGGTGAGCACCCGCAGTGGAGCACATCAAATTGAACGTGCCTAAATTCCGCTTCTCAAGCGCCGGAACTTCCCACCGATCCCCCATCCGACAGAAATGAGCAGCAATCATTCCGTCGTGTTCCGCTCCGAAATCCGCCGATCAGGATCACTCCTGGCCAGATATGGATTATTGCTGACGTTGAGCGCTTGCGGCTGGAGCAGCGCCGATCCACTCATTCTCACCCTGCAGCGATCACCTGATGGGGGTAGAATCTGGAGTGTCGCGGAGACCGAAGCGGGCTGGGTGGCCATCGGTCCGAGTGGGACGTTCAACAGTTTGGATCACGGGCTCACGTGGAAGCGAGTCGGTCCGTCTCCCCCTAAGGGAATTCAACTCTTCACTACACCTACGCGATTGTATGCCGCGGGTGCAGGCTGGTCCCGTTCTCTGGACGGAGGTCGAACATGGTCAGCCAGTTCACCCGTGGACATTACCGACATGGTGGTCAAAGGTGAAACTCTCGTCGCGACTTCGGACGCCGGTATCATTCGCAGCATCGATGGGGGCGATACCTGGTCCAACACGGGTGGCGACATCTGGTCCGACAGTAGCGGCAGTGTCCGGTCCGACAGCGGGAACCTCCTGTCCGGCATCTTCCGCTCTCTGGGATTGATGCGCAATCGATGGCACATCGAATCAACGACGCGGGGGATCTACGCGACGGATGCACAAAGGGCAGGCTATTCAGAGGATGGCGTTCAATGGGAGTTCCTGCCGGGACCGGTGCGTGCGGTTGGTGCACGACGCGGCGCCTTGCTTCGATTGCTGTCTTCCGGCGACACCCTTTACGCACAGGTGGACAGCACAATCTTGGAATCGCGCGATCATGGCCGCACTTGGCAGACGGCAGTAGAAAACCTCCCCGGCGAGATGCGCCTCGTTGGGGTTCGTAGCAGTACGTTTTACAGTGAAGATCCCAGTGACTGCTCACCGCCTTTGCGGTTGCCACGAGAACTTGCGATCCGGTGCGCTCCTGCCATGGCAAACGACGTTCGCTCGATTTCAGGCTGGGTCGTGGCAAGTACAGAAAAAGGAGTATACCGGAGCGCCCACGACAGTTCGAACTGGGAGCCGGCTAGCCAAGGCATTCCGGCCCAAGTCGAAAAAATGGTGAGTTCCGGGAACCAGACGGTAGCGTTTTCGTCGAATGGTGCTTTCATCCGATTAACCGGGACCTCGAAATGGTCGCGTTTGCCGAGCGATTATGATACGCTCAGGGATGCCGTAGGTCATGAGGGAGAACTGTCCGCGACAACGCTTTTCCGTGTGGTTCATTGCGACTCGTTCTCCACTGGGTGTGTGTACACGGCATTAACTCGTGTACATGGCACGTCAACCCAGGACTATTCCACGCAGTGGATCATGCTTCGTTCCTTTGCACGCGAGGATAGCAATCTGGTATTGATGACTAATGATTCGACTCAGGCTGTCTCTCTTCTCGTGTCGCACGATTTAGGGCAAGGCTGGGATGTTGCGAGTCCAATGCCGGAAATTGATTCAGGCATCCGCCTCGCCGGGATAAACTATCCGGCCGTGTATCTCCGCGATTCGATACTCTACCTCAGAGGCACGTCTTACCTACCCACTGAGACGTCATTCTGGGCAAGCACGGACTGGGGGAAACGATGGATCCCGATTCGAGGGTTCGGAGAGAATAATGATGTCGAGGTCCTCGCATTTGCAGGTAATACCGCGTATATTGGAACGATTAGTGGTAAATTGGCAAGACTAGAGTGGCGGCGCGGTATTCCCGAAATACGTAACTTGGCGGCAGACGGTGTGACGGGGGCAATCAAACACCTCTGGGTAGACCCAGAATACCCCAAGGTGGTAATCGCCGGCGGAGATTCCAAGCTTTTCTGGAGCGATAATGGGGGGACCAATTTTCAGGAGGTTTCTCTCGGTGAACGAGCAGATACAGTGGAGTTGAAAGGTCTGTTTGACATCGGCGGTCAGCGGTTCCTGACAACCACTCGTGGTATCTACTTGCTGCAAGACAACATTCCGCGTGCAGGGCCGCTCGGCCGCGGTGTATCCGCCATTGTGGAATGGCACAAACGCCATCATGACGCGCTCTGGTACAAACCGCTCTTAGCTGTGGGAGTTAGTGTCGGCACGTATGCGGCGGGGCTGCTCGCGCTTCTCCTTATGGCGTGGAGGCGTGGGAGCGCCGCCTTGAGACGGACGCGGCTACGGCGTGTTATGCGCCGGGTGCTGCTGGAAGCTCCGGGACTATCCCGCTGGGCTCTCTTCCTGGGATACAGGAGGCGCCTCGGCGAGGACCGGATCATCAGCCAAGCTGGAACCGGCTTCTTCGGCCTACCGGCTGAGGACGTCACAGGGGTTCCCATCCACGTAGAGGAGCAGGGGAGGACCCTGGTCACTCGCATTGCCGAAGCGGTGGAGGCGCAGCGGACCTTGCTGTTGCTCGGAAGTGGCGGGGCAGGGAAGACCACTGTTCTGGGACGGCTCGCATGGCTGGCACTGCAGAACAATCTCCCGCAGTCACTGCGTGGCTATCGTCCCATCCTAGTTCCTGCCTCGTACTACCGGGGAGACTTAACCGAGGCGATTGCCGACGTGCTGCGCGAGCAGTACGGGGTGGACGTCTCCGCAGAGACGCTGGTCCCACAGCTTGAGACCGGTGCCTTCCTCATACTGTTTGACGGGGCCAGCGAGATCGAGAGCGCCGAAAAGGAATCGGCGCTCGACGCCTTAATCCGCCAAGCGAAGAACGTCGACTTCATCCGTTGCCGCTTTGTGATTGCCAGCAGGCCGGTGGTGGGTTATGTGCCCGAGGTACCGACCATTCGCCTTCTTCCCCTGTCGCCGGATGTCGTGTCACTGCTCCTTCCGCGATACCATCTCGGTCCCGTCGGGGAAGCGCGCGTACGCCGGCAACTCGAGAAGTTCGGGAACCTCCCCATTGCACCCCTGTTGTTCACGCTCGCCGTAGTCGACAGGGATGCCGCCTCTGACGACTGGACACGGGCGGGGTTGTATCAACGCTACTTCCGACGTCTGTTGGGCGTCGACGGGGACGGTGGGCGGCTACAATGGGCGGGGTGGCGGATGGTGCTAGGTCGAGTCGCGGGCTGGTCGTTGCTGGACACGGGACTACGGGGGGTAGGAGTGCTGCACGAGGATCTCGTCGCCCGGTTGCAGCACCCCGATCCGGCCATCGATAACCTTAGCCTCTCGCAGCGCCTCACGGAGTTCTTCGGCGTGAAACTACCGGAGCGGAGCGGAGCGCTGCACCTGGTCAAGAGCTTGGCTGCGGCTGGTATTCTCAATGGTGGTCCGCCGAAGCGCTGGCGGTTCGCCCACGATACGTTTGAGGAGTTCTTCGCAGCCGCTCACTTAGTGGACACGCTGGAGACGACCGGCGCGTGGCCCAACGTGGAGAAGTGGCGAGCGAGTCCTGAGCGTATCGCCGAGTTTCGCGAGGTACTTTCGTTTGCCTTAGAGATGCAGGGACAACATCTCTTTGGGGGTGATGTGGCCGATTATCCACAGGAATGGCGAGGGATGGAGACCCTCAAGCCGCTGGACGGGAACGTTGTCTCAGGGGCGCCTATGACGACTCAAGCCCAGGCTGGGTTTTCTGCCAATGCGACATAAATCATTCCGTGGTTACGCGGAAATGCAGAGTGCACCACCTGCCAGAAGGCGGCCGCGTACCTGGAGCAGAAGGGCGTCTCCATCCGCAGCTACCGCAACCTGAAGGAAGAGCCGCTTTCGGAAGACGAGGTGCGCGCGCTGGCCGCGAAGGTCGGCGGCGTGGAGAAGCTGTTCTCGAAGCGCGCGATGAAGTACCGCCAGCTGGGCCTGCACGAGCAGCAGCTCTCGGACGACGACCTGGTGCGGCTGATGGCCGAGGAGTACACCTTCGTCACCCGCCCCGTCGTCGTCCGCGGCGGTCGCGCGACTGCGGGCTTCTCGGCCAAGCGCGTGGACGAACTGATCGCTTGAGATAGCTCCGGACACGACGCACCGGGCGGGCGAAGTGGAAACGCGAAGAGGGCCGGAGATCGCTCGCCGGCCCTCTTCGTTGGTCATCCCGTCACCCTGCGCCCACGTCCCAGGGTTTCCGGGCTGCCCCGCTCAGTCCTGGCAGAGCTTGAAGGTGAAGCACTGCTCGTCCTGGTACGGGTGGCACACCGTGAAGCAGATGCCCCCGAACGAGAGCCGGTATGCTTTGCCCACGGCGCCGCGCGTGTACAGCACCACCTCGCGGGAGACGCAGGTGGGCCGGTCGCGCTCCACGCAGGGCCCGACATCACCGAAGCAGACGGGGCCGGAGGGAACGACCTGCACCGAGGGCGTGCCGTCCGGCAGGGTGGGCACGGGGTTGCCCGCGAGGTCCGTCACCTGGATCCGGCCGATGACGAGGTCGTGGAAGGCCACGTTCGAGTAACAGTTGCACACGGTGATGCACAGCACCTCCACGTCGTCGGTCTCCATGCAGTCGCACGGCGAGTCGCCCCACGCCACGGTAATGCACGGCTTGATGGCGGGGAACTCCACCGGCCTGCACTGGCAGCGGCAGTCGCAGCCGCCCTCGCCGTGCGTCACCTCCGCCGAGTTCTGCACCAGCAAACCAACCGGATCTTCCGCCGACTCTACGTGCACCACGATCGTGTTTCCGCACGGCTGCCAGTGGTTGTCCAGGCGGATCCGCACCTGCCCGCCGTCCTTGTACTGCGATGGGGAGACGCCCGGAAGCTTGCCGGCCCCGTTGGGCTGCGTGCTCTGCGGTGTGTTGTTGACCCAGATCTCCATCACGCGGTTGTCGGCGGAGAAGTCCATCGCCAGCACGAACGCCGCCGGGTCGACGGTCGAGCCCAGGTTGAAGCGGATGCGGAAGTACAGGTCGTTGCCCGTGACGCCCTTGGTGGAGATCCAGCCAGCGTTGCTGAACGGGCTCTTGACCCACGCTGGGTTGGGCGAGCTCACGACCTGCGCGGGACCCCACGCGGACACGGTGCCCGGCCCGCCGGTGGGCTTGCCCGATCCCACTTCCCAGTAGCTGTCCGCGCCGCTGGTCAGCGCGCCGCCCTTTCCGTCGTACGCCGTGTTGAGGAGCGCCGCGTCCGCCTGCGAGAGGAGGACGGGCAGGCGGTCGTCGGGGCAGAGGCTGCACCGGCACGACAGCAGGTTGCGCCTGCCCGAGCACCTGCGCCGAAGCTGCTCGTTGGTGGCCCGCAGCACGTCGGCGCAGGTCTGCTTGTGGGGGATCTCGATTGGATCCGTTTCGTGTGGCGGATGAAGATCGCTCATGATGGAATCGGCCTCATCCCTCCGGGAATCCGGCGGTCAGGCGCGGGGGAGGGATGGCCCGCCGCGTGACACCCCATTGATGTGTGGCATGGAACCGCCGCGCAGGAGCGCGGGAGAAGCATGAAAGGAGGGAAGCGAGACGACAGCAGGGAGGGCGATGGAGCCCGTGCCTTCGGAGAGATGGTGCGCTGGAGCCGGAGAGGCGCCGGGGGATGACCGGGGGCGGTGCGTGGCCTGTCAGTCGCTGCATGAAGAGAAGGATCACCTGCTGCCCCCGGTATTGGCATATGCCGCGCCAGGAACGCATGGTTTTCGCGGATGGGCACAAACCCGCAGCCCGCCTCCGGTTGGGGGAAGGCGGCACCCGCTGGAGGCCGGCGCGAGGCGTTCGCCTCGGGACATCGGCGGGATAGGGCGGAGCCAACGGTGTCGCACTGCCGGAGAGCCCGCTTTCGGCGCTCCGCGAAGCGGGTGGTCGAGCTGGTGGGTGAGCTGAGACGCATCGGCCGAAGACAGAGGAGCGGGCGGGATCTCCATCGATCCCGCCCGCTTCCGTCATCTACCTGTAATCGCGATCTCGTCCTACGCTGCAGCCTCCGCCGGCTCGATCTCGTCCTCCCCCGCGTCGCTCACGACCAGGCCGTCGAGGGCGATGAGGCGCTCGGCCTCGGCGGGGGGGAGCTCCTGCACCTCGCGGAGCTTGCGCTCGATGGCGCGGGTGCGGACGCCGGCCTGGTCCATCTCGCGCGTCGCCGCGTGCAGCTTCTTCTGCACCTTCTCCAGCACCCCGCCGAAGCGCGCGAACTCGGTCTTCACCGCGCCCAGCACCCCCCACACCTCGCTGGAGCGCTGCTGGATGGCCAGCGTGCGGAAGCCCATCTGCAGGCTGTTGAGGATGGCCCACAGGGTGATGGGGCCCGCCACGATCACCCGGCTGTCGCGCTGCAGCGCGTCCAGCAGCCCCACGCGGCGCACGACCTCGCCGTACAGCCCCTCGGTGGGGAGGAAGAGGATGGCGAAGTCGGTGGTCTGCGGCGGGTTCAGGTACTTCATGGAGATGTCACGCGCGCAGAGGCGCACCCGCTGCTCCAGTGCCTTCGACGCGGCGTCCATCCCCTCCAGGTCGCCGGCGTCGTGCGCGTCCAGCAGGCGCTGGTAGTCCTCGAGCGGGAACTTGGCGTCGATGGGGAGCCAGACCGGGCCCAGGTCGTGCCCGGGAAGGCGGATGGCGAACTCCACGCGCGCGCCGTTGAACTCGTTGGTGGCCACGTTGGCGGCGTACTGCTCGGGCGTGAGAACCTGCTCGAGGAGCTTGCCCAGCTGCACCTCGCCCCAGGTGCCGCGCACCTTCACGTTCTGCAGCACGCGCTTCAGGTCGCCCACGCCGCTGGCCAGCGTCTGCATCTCGCCCAGCCCGCGGTGCACCTGCTCCAGCCGCTCGCTGACCGCGCGGAAGCTCTCGCCCAGCCGCTGCTCCAGCACGCCCTGCAGCTTCTCGTCCACCGTCTGGCGCACCTGCTCCAGCTTGGCGGTGTTGTCGTCGCGGATCTGGTCCAGCCGCCCCTCCACCGTCAGGCGCAGGCGGTCCATCTGCTCGCCGCTGCTGGCGGTGAGGGTGCCGATCTGCGTGGCGAAGCCGTCCAGCTGCATCTTCTGCGCGGCCGACATCTCGCCCATCGTGCGCACCACCGAGTCGCTGACGCCCTTCAGCGTGGCGCCCACCTCCTCGCGCAGGCGGCGGGCGCCGTCCTGGCCGGTTTCCGTCATCTCTCGCAGCGCGCCCAGCACCTGCGCCAGCTGCTCGTCGTTGCGCGCGGAGAGCACGCCCAGGTTCTGGAACACCTGGTCGCCGATGCGCGACAGGCCGGCGGTGACCTCGCCGCGGAGGAGGTGGCCGTCGCGGCCGGCTTCCTCGCGCGAGCGGGCGATCTCCTCGCGCACGGCACGCTCCGTCCGCTCCTGCCCCGCGCCCACGGCGGAGAGCCGGGCGTCCAGCAGCGGCGCCGCATCCGTGCGCGCGCCACGCCGCAGCAGCAGGGCCAGCATCACCGCGCAGAGGAGCAGCAGGGCGATGGTGATGTAGAGGAGGATCTGGATCGGCATGTTTCGCGGGACCTGGAAGGGGGATGGCTCGCCGGGAAGCTTACGACGCCCCCGCGAAATCACCAAGTGTTTCGTCGGGGATGCGTCCGAAGCCGTTGGACCGGCACCATCTCCAGAATTCCCGCATCTCCCGTGGCGGCGGCGGTGCCGGGCGCACCGGAAGCCGCGCGTGCCGTTCGCCCGCCCGTCGTGGCCGCCCGAATACTCCGCCGGGCCGCTCGTCCATGGCTCGTAGCGCCGAATGTTTCGCGCTGTTATCTATGTGCGCACGCTTCCATCGCGATCCTACCCACGGCAAGCTGTTGTGGAGCAACGGCTTCGCGCGGCGTGCGGAGTCATTCCGCCCGGCCCTTGCCCACTCCGGCGGACCCATCTCATCACCCACTCCAGAGCGCATCATGTACTACCAGACCGCGGATCCCTATAACGATGACGGCGGCGGCTACGGCGGCGGTGGCGGCTACGGCGGCGGCGGTGGCGGCAGCGGCACGGGCGAGGATACCGGGATCACCGGCGGCACCGATCCCGGCACCACGCCGACGCTGAATCCGGGGCCCAACGGCTGGTGGGAGTTCTTCAACGGGGCGTGGCACTGGATGACGGACCCCATCCCCAAGACCATGCTCGCACCCTGAGCGGCGGCGCGATCGTGCACGACACTGGAGACGCGGAGATGCGGGGAGGCATCCTCCGCGTCTCCGCGTCTCCGCGTCTCCGCGTGAGATCCCTGCGACGACCGTCTTGCACGGAATCCGGTGGACGATCCCGGTGCGCATCACCGAGTGACGTGCGTGACGGGCGATAGATCTTTCGGCCTGCAAATGTCTGCGCGGACGTGGTTGCGGCGTGGCCGGCCTCAGGATGACGTCTCGGTTGATATCGCGTCTATCTTCCCGGCTCACCCGGTGAAGTAGACGCGCTCCTGGAGGCGGGGGCGGTAGCGGCGGCTGCAGACCAGGCGGGTGCCGTCCTTCAGCGCCACCGACAGCTCGCGGTGGAAGAGCGGCTCCACGCTGGCGATGCGCGACAGGTTCACGATGGTGGAGCGGTGGATGCGCACGAACTTCGATGGATCGAGGAGATGCTCCTCCATCTCCTGCAGCGACTTGTGCACCAGCCGCTCCTGCTTGCCGATGTGCAGGCGGATGTAGTTGCCGTCGGCCTCGATCCAGTCGATGTCGGCCACCTCCACGAACTTGTACTGGTCGCCGCCCTTGATGGCCATCAGCTGCGGATACTCGGGCCGCGCGGGCGCCTGGAGGAAGCGCACCAGCGCGTCCAGCCGCGGGTCCTGCACGCTGCGGCGCGAGCGCGCGGCCTCGCGGGCGCGGGCCAGCGTGCGCCCGAAGCGCTCCTCGTCGAACGGCTTCAGCAGGTAGTCCAGCGCGTACGCCTCGAAGGCGCGCAGCGCGAACTCCACGTACGCCGAGGCGAACACCGTCACCGGCATGCGCTCGGCGCCGATGGCCTCGACCACGCCGAAGCCGTCCACGCCGGGCATCTGCACGTCCAGGAAGACCAGGTCCGGGCGCTCGGCGCGGATGCGGGGGATGGCCTCGGCGCCGTCCACGCACTCGCCCACGACCTCGATGTCGTCCTCGCGTTCCAGGAAGGCGCGGATGCGCTGGCGCGAAAGGGCGTCGTCATCCACCACCAGCGTGCGGATCAGCTCCGTCATCGCGGCACCGCCTCCGTCCGCGCCGCCGTCGTCGCAGGCCACGGCTCCTCGTGCCAGGGAAGGCGGATGACGATGCCGTCGCCCCGCACGACCTCCACCTCGTCCCCGCCGTAGAACTGGGAGAGACGGTCGCGGATCTCCCCCGCCGCGTCGCCGCCGGATGGATCCGTGGACGGATCGCCGCCGCGCACCCCGATCTCCAGCATCTCCCCGCATCTCCGCGCGGACAGGGTGACGCGCGCCTCGCCCTCTCCCGCGGCGGCGACCGCATCCGCAACCAGCGGCTGCAGGAGGGTGGGGGGGATGAGGGCGTCGAGCGCATCGTCCTCCATCTCCCACTCCACCCGCAGCCGGCCGCGGAGGCGGATGCGCTCGACCTCGAGGAAGGGCTCCAGCGCGCGCATCTCCTCCTCCAGCGGCACCTCGCGCTCGCCGCGGGCGGCCATGGCGCGGCGCAGCAGGTCGGCCAGGCGCACCACCATGCGCTCGGCGTCGGCCGGGGCGTGGTGCACGCGCGAGGCCACGGCATCCAGCGCGGTGAAGAGGAAGGCGGGGTTCACCCGCATCTGCAGCCCGCGCAGCTCGGCCGAGGTGCGCTGCAGCTCGGCGCGCGCGAGCGAGGCCTGCAGGCGCAGCCCGGCCGCCTCGCCCGCGCGGGAGCGGCGCGCGTACTCCAGCGCGTGCGAGACCAGCGAGACCGCCGCGTACGCGCCCGCCCACGCGGCGGCCTCGGTCGCCATCGCGCGCAGCACGGCGGGGGAGGCGAGCACGGCGGCGGGCGATCCCCACGCCACCAGGCAGAGGTTGCGCTCCAGCGCCACGGCCGCGCTCAGCCCGAGCGCCGCGCGTACGTGCCGCCACACCCCGCGCCGCCCCGCCGCCGGGGCGCGCCGGGCCGACACGGCGGCGGAGAAGAGGAGAAGCGCGAGCAGCGCCGCGTTCAGCATCCCGCACACCGCCGCCTCCGCCGCGCCCACGATGCGGTGGGGGCGGACGGCGAGGCCGAGCATCCCCGCGTACGCGCTGCGCCAGAGGACCAGGAAGAGCACCGCCGCCGCGATCCGCTTCACCCGGAACCGGCGGTCGTCGCGCGCGTCCAGGGTCTCCGCGGGCGCAGCCTCGAGCGCCGGGGCGGGCATCGGCGCCTCGTGCCACGGCAGGCGCAGCGACACGCGCGTTCCGCCGCCCGCCGCGGGGGCGATCTCCAGCGCCTGCGCGTCGCCATACAACTGGGCGAGGCGGGCGCGGGTGTTGGCGGTGCCGATCCCCGCGCCCGGCGCGCGGTGATCCGCGGCGGCTTCCAATCCCACGCCGTCGTCGCTGACGGCCAGCTCCAGCCAGCCGCCGGCGCGGCGCGCGGAGACGCGGACGCAGCCGCCGTCCGGGCGCCCGGCCAGGCCGTGCTTCACCGCGTTCTCGGCCAGCGGCTGCAGCACCATGTGCGGGACCCAGGCGCGGCGCGCGTCGCCCTCGATCTCCCACTCCACCCGCAGCCGGCCGCCCAGGCGGATCTCCTCCACCTCCAGGAACGCCGCCAGCGTGCGGACCTCCTCGTCCAGCGGCACCTCCCAGGTGCCCGCGCGGCCGGCGGCGTGGCGCAGCAGGTCGGCCAGGCGCGCCACCATCCGCCCGGCGTCGTCCGGCGCGTGGAGCACCAGCGCGGAGGCGGCGTGCAGGGAGTTGAACAGGAAGTGCGGGGTGAGCTGCAGCTTCAGCACGCGCAGCTCGGCGGAGGCACGCTCCAGCTCGGCGCGCGCGAGCGATGCCTGCAGGCGCAGCGCGGCCAGGCGCCGCTCGCGGTAGCGCCGCGCGTACTCCACCGCGTGCGCGGCCACGGCCAGCGCCGCGTACAGCATCACCACCGCGGCCAGCTCGCCCGCGTCGCGCGCGGCGGCGAAGCCGGGGCCGGGGTCGGCCAGCAGCAGCCGCTCGGCCTTGCGCACGCCCACGTCGAGCGCCGCGAAGCCCAGCGCCGCGCTGGCGTGCAGGGCCAGCGAACGGGCCAGCCCGCGCCGGGCAACGGGGTGCAGCCGCGTCAGCCGGAACGCCGCCCATCCCGCCGCCGCCAGCACCAGCGACGACGGCACCGCCAGCAGCAGGGCGAGCGCCGGCGTGGCGTGCCGCCCGCCGCGCAGCACCGCGCCCCCGAAGTCGGGCGCCAGCATCGCCAGGTTCACGGCGAACCACGCGCCCAGCGCGGCCGCCGCCGTCCACGCGGAATTGCGGGCGGGGGATGGTGCTTCCGGTGGCGAAATCGGCTCGGTGCTGGCGGCGGATGCTGCGGCGCGCGGGTTCATGCTACGGCCGGGGGACGGCGCGGCTGTATGTGCGGCGAGGGCGAGCGGGCGGGGCGCAGAGGGCATTCTGCCGGGGTCCGGAAGTGGCGGGTGAAGCCGCAAAGATGCGCGTCGTCCGGGGCGGATTCAAGGTGCGTTCTCCTCCACGCCTCGCCGGTCCGACGGCGGTGGGAGCGGCGGAAGATGGGCCGCCGCGCGCCACATCCGCGGCGCCGCCCGATCCGTACGCAGCGAGAGAACGTTTAGATGCAGACGGATCGGGACGGCAAGAAAAGACGGGTTCCACGCAGGGAAGCAGAGTAGCAGAGAGATCCCTCCTCTGCTTCTCTGCCCCTCTGCGTGGAACCCGTCGTTCAGCGATCGATTCGAGCGGGAGCGCGTGCCGGAATCGTTCAGCCCCCGTGCGTGACCCAGCGGACGGTGCCGTCCGTGCCGCGCCAGAGGGCGATCACCCGGCCGTGGCGCGCGTCGGGGACGAGCTGCGCGTCGCCGCCACCGAGCTGGCCGGGTGCCGCGAGCGTCGCCAGCGGGGACGGCGCATCGCCCTCCATCGTGAACGCGTAGAGGCCGTCGCCCTTACCGGGGTCGCGGGTGTGGCGGAGGACGACGTGGATGCGGCCGCCCGCGCCCCGGACGACGGCCGCGCGGTAGAACACGCCGCCGCGCAGCGCCGCCGGCGTGACGTCTTCCGCATCCCCCCAATTGCGCCCGTCGCGCGAGACGGCGTGGAAGAGCGCCTCGGGGAAGACGTCGCCGTCGGTGTCCTCCAGCCAGAACAGGTGCCATCCCCCGTCTCCGTCTTCCACCATCTGCGGAAAATGCGAGTAGCGGCGCGCCACGGAGTGCACCTCCACGTCGGGCCAGGCCAGCCGCGAGCGGAGCGGGCGCACGAACACGTCGTTCTCCGCGCTCGGCCGCAGCGGCGACACGGCCTCGCCGATGTAGGCGAGCTGGAGCGGGCGCCCGGCCGGGGCCGACGCGAACGCCGTCATCCGCCCGTCGTGGTCCAGGAACTCCGGCGCGGAGGCGGATCGGCCGCGCAGCGTAAGGTGGCCGATGCCGCGCCCCTGCGCCTGGAACAGTACCTCGACCGCGCCGTCCGGCCCGGTGGCGGCGGAGAGCGACAGGTCGGGGATCCCCGCGGGAAGGGGCTCGCGGTACAGCACCCGGGGCTCCGACCAGCGCCCGCCGTCCAGCGCGCGGTGCATCAGCTCGGTGGGGATGCCGGGCGGCGACGCGGTGCCCGTGTGCGCGTACCAGAGCAGGTGCAGCGTCCCGTCTCCCCCGATCGCCAGCTGCGGCGCCTCGGCCAGCGGGCCGCCGCCGGCCAGCGGCACCGGGGCGGACCAGCCGGCGGAGTCCAGGCGGGCGTACTGGAGCAGGTCGGCCCAGCCGTCGTGGTCCGTGTCGGCGGCGAACACGGCGTGCAGCGTTCCCGCGCCGTCCACCACCGCCGCCGCGGGCGACGCGCCGCGGTTCAGCGCGTGGGAGAGCGCCGGCGCCGCCCGCGCCGCCGACCAGGCAGCGGCGGGAGCCGCCTGCGCCTCGCGCGGGGCGGGGTCGCAGGCGGCCAGCAGGCAGAGCGGGGCGATGGGGAGGGCCAGACGGCGGAGCATCATGCGCGCGGCGATGAAGGTGAGGGTGCGCGGAAAGCGCGGGAGGACGCGGTCCCTGGTGCGGACCGCGCCCTCCCGGATCGGATCACCAGCAGGTCGTGTTCGACGAGCCGAAGGTGTGGCTCCGGTTGGTGCCGTCGACCGTGTAGCCGTAGTTGGCCGTGAAGGTGTGCTGCACGGAGATGCGCCAGACGAAGGCGGCGCTGGACGGGTAGGAGGCCGTGCGCGAGGCGTCCAGCTCCTGCGGGCTGCCGAACGCCACCATGTAGTCGCTGTCGAACTGCGAGGGGGTGGCGCCGCATCCCTTCCAGTCCTGCGCGCCCACGGTCTGGTAGCTCACCCGCAGCACCATCGACTCCATGTTCGTGTGCGCCTGCGAGTACGTCCACATCTGCGACGTCTTGGTCACGCCGTTGTTGGTGTGGGTGTTCGAGGTGAAGTAGTCGAGCGAGGCGCGCGGCGGCGTGTACGTGCCGCCGGGGTCGCTGCCGCCGCACGAGGTCGGGTCGTCCGGGTAGCACGGCCCGTCGATCACCATCCGCGGGCCGTCGCTGTTGTGCACGGTGGGGTCGGCGATGCCGTGCGCGGCGTACTCGGCGGGCTTGTAGACCTTGACGATCGACAGGTCCGGCTGCGTGCCCTTCGCGGACTGAAGGGTGGTGGGCGAGTCCTGGCAGGCGGCCAGCACGGCGACGGCGGCGAACGCGGCGATGTGGGTCAGGCGCATGGAGCTTCTCCTGGAGCGACTGCGTGGGTGGTGTGGGGCTGCCGTCCGGCACCCCCGTGTGTTCCGGGCACGACCCGGGTCGGATCGCACCCTTGCTGCTGCCTGGCGGCTTCCGGAAACCTCTCCGCGAATGGGGATGGGAGTGAGACGGGACGCCCCGCCTGCGCGGCCCTCACCGCGCCGCCGATGGGCGCGCGGGACCGGTGCGAGGCGCAGGATACGCGCATCGGCGAGCGGCGGATAAGGAGTGTGGGCGAGCGGGCGGGGCAGTGATGCGGGCGGGCCGGAAGGGCGGGTGAGCGGCCGGGGGATCGTGGCGTGTGGGGTGCGGCGTGGCGGGAGAGTCCAACGCTGCTACAGCGGGAAGAACGCGACGGCCCCCTTGTGTGGCCGAGGTCGAAACGTTACCCCTTCGTTCCCTTTCTTCATCGGCGTCATTCACGGTGATGATGGAACTGGAGGCGATTCGATGATGCGCGTGATTTCCGCTCACGGACGGCGGTGCCGACGGTTCTGACCGTCGGCCCTTACAAATTCCGCTTCTTCAGCACGGACCGTCTGGAACCCCGCCACATTCACGCCACCCGCGGCACGCTCGTAGCGAAGTTCTGGTTGGATCCCGTCAGCCTCGCGAAGAACAGAGGCTTTCCCGATCAGGAGTTGAACTCGCTGGCACGACTGGTGATAGAACACCAGGAGAAGCTCAGGAGCGCTTGGGATGACTACATTTGGTACTGGAGACTGAACCGGCCGCCGCGAGCGTGGAAGTCTCCGAAGACCGCCTGACGGTGCATCTGACCGACGACCGGACGATCAGCGTGCCGCTGTCGTGGTTTCCGCGGCTGGTGCACGGCACCCCCGCGGAGCGCGAGAACTGGCAGCTGCTCGGCGGCGGCTACGCGATCGAATGGCCCGACCTCGACGAGCACGTCGGCATCGAGGGGCTGCTGGCGGGGCGGGGAAGCGGCGAGAGCGATGCGAGCTTCGGCCGCTGGCTTCGCTCTCGACGGGCGGACGCACGGAACGACGCGCCAGTCTAGCGGCGATCTTTGGGGCCGCGTCTGTCACGCGAACGGGTAGGCGCGGCCGGCAGCCCCTGCGAATTTCCTCACGATCGATCGCAGGCGGGTGCGCAAATGCGAGCGGCCGGGGCAGAGATGCTCCGGCCGCTTGATCGTGGGAGACGCCTCGTGTGGCGAAAGGCGGCTTCAGCCGCCTTTCGCGTCGCGAGACCGGGCTCCGTCGCGGGTGGTCCGCATCACCCCCGCAGCAGGCCGCGGACGACGTTCAGCAGCGCGAGCGGCAGGTGCTCGGGGTGGTGCAGGATCATGTGGCCGGCGCGGCCGAAGATGCGGGGGAGGTAGTCGGCCGCCTTTACGTCCACCGTCAGGCAGAACGGGAAGATGCCGGCCGCGCGCGCCTCGGCCACGGCCTGGCGCGTGTCTTCCACGGCAAAGCGGCCGCGGTAGTGGTCGTCGTCGTTCGGCTTGCCGTCGGAGAGGATGAGGAGCAGCCGGTGCTTCGCGCCCTGCCGCGCCAGCACCGCCGACGCGTGGCGGATGGCCGCGCCCATCCGTGTGAACCCCTCGGGCTGCAGCGCCGCCACCCGCCCGCGCACCTCCGCGCCGTTGCGCTCGCCGAAGTCCTTCACCACGCGCATCCGCACGTTGCTGGCGTTCTTCCCGGAGAAGGTCATCACCGCGTACCGGTCGCCCAGCGCGTCGAATGCCTCGCTGGCCAGGAGCAGCGCCTCGCGCTCCACGTCGATGATGCGCCCGCCGGTGGCCATCGGCTCGCTGGTCGATCCGCTGATGTCCACCAGCAGCAGGATGGCCAGCTCGCGCCGTGCCGGGCGCACCGCGGCGTACAGGCGGTCGCTCACGGTGTGGCCGGTGCGCAGGTCCACCAGCGCGCGCACGCAGGCGGCCAGGTCCAGCTCCTCGCCGTCGCGCTGCCGGTTCAGGCGCTGGCGGCGGGCGCGCAGCCGCTCGAACTGCTCGCGCAGGCGGCGCACCGTCGGCGCGTGCGCCTGCAGCACCAGCCGCCCCCACTCGCCGCCGTCGCCGGGAACGGTGGGGGCGATGCGGACCCACGCGCCGCGCCGGCGGTAGCCGTTGGCCTCGTGGTCCCACTCGGGGTAGACGATCCCCGGGCCCGCGTGCTCGCCCTGCGACGACGTTCCGCCCTCGGCGGCGGGGGACGACGGGTTGGTTGCGGCGGAATGGACCGGCCGGTCCACCCCGCCGCCGGCCGAACCGCTGGTGGCCGGCGCGTCCAGCGGCTCGTCGGAGGGCTCGTCCAGCATCGCCACGGGCCCGGTGGGCTTCGGCGTGTCGGCCCCGCCGCCCAGGCCGCCGCGCTTGCTGTCGTTCCCCCAGAAGCCGCGCTCCGCCAGCATCGCGTCGGGGCGCGGCGGCTGCGCCGCGGCGAGGGCGGCGGCGGTCGCGCGGAGCACCGTTCCCCACCCGGTTACGGGGGAGATGCCACGGTAGCGCGATCCGGACGCCTTCAGCCGCGCCGCCGTCGCCCGCGCCCACGCCAGCGACTCGGCGGGAGCGGGGGATGCGGGGAGATCCGCCGTCCCCGCGCCCGGCGCGGCGGAGAGGACGCCGCGCACCAGCCGCTCCACCTCGCGCTCGGTGCCGGTGAGCGCGTCGGCATCCGGGCGCCGCGCGAGGGCGGCCGCGCGCTCCGCCGCCTGCGCTCCGGCCAGCCCGGGCGCGGTGCGGGCGATCGCATCGTCCACCGCGGCGCTCTCGGCCAGGAGATACAGGTCGCGGACGAGCGGCGGCTCGTCTCCCGAAAGCGCGGTGACGGTGCCGCGCGCCAGCCGCTCGGCCTGCTGCACCGCCATCAGCCGGTAGCGCGCGATCGCGTCGCCGTCCGCCGCGAGCTGCGGGGGGAGGAGGACGCGCTCGCCGTCGCTGGCGGGGAGCGCGTCGGTGGACTGGAGATGCGCGGGGGTGCGGCCGAAGAGGCGGCGCATCACCCCCGGCGGGCGCGGCGCCTCCGCCGCGGCGACGGGGATCGGGCGGCCATAGACGGCGGCCAGGAGCAGCTCCAGCCGCCGCCGCACGTCCTCGAGCGCGACGGGCGGCGGCGCATCGTCCCGAGACTCACGTCCCGAGCCGCGCAGCCGGGCGAAGAAACCCATCCCCATCTCCCTACAACGTCGCGGTGATGAGGTCGGAGATGGCGCCCAGGAGGTCGGGGTCGTCGGTGAGCGGGGCCACCAGGCCGGCGCGGCACGCCTCCGCCGCGGGGATGCCGCCCGCGATCAATCGCGCGGTGGAGACCAGGAGGCGCGTGCTGGGCGCCTCGGCCAGCCCCTGGTCGCGCAGGTTGCGGACGCGCGCGGCCAGGCGCACCAGCCGCGCCGCCGTCGCCTCGTCCACGCCGCTCTCGTGCGCGACGATGGCCGACTCGGCCTCGGGCGGAGGAAAGTCGAACTCCAGCGAGACGAAGCGCTGGCGGGTGCTGGGCTTCAGGTCCTTCAGCGCGTGCTGGTAGCCGGGGTTGTAGGAGATGACGAGCTGGAACCCCGGCGCGGCCTCGATCAGCTCGCCGGTCTTGTCGATGGGAAGGAGCCGGCGATCGTCGGTGAGCGGGTGGATGACGACCACCGTGTCCTGCCGCGCCTCGACCACCTCGTCCAGGTAGCAGATGGCGCCCAGCCGCACGGCGGTGGTCAGCGGGCCGTCGGTCCACACCGTCTCGCCGCCGCGGATCAGGTAGCGCCCGGTGAGGTCGCTGGCCGACAGGTCGTCGTGGCAGGCGATGGTCACCAGCGGCCGCTTCAGCCGCCACGCCATGTGCTCCACGAAGCGCGTCTTTCCGCACCCCGTGGGGCCCTTCAGCATCACCGGCAGGCCGCGCTCGGCGCAGGCGGCGAACACCTCCACCTCGCGCCCGGCGCTCACGTAGTACGGCTCCGCGCCGCCGGGCTGCCGCACCCCGTCGGCGTGCGAGCCGGCGCTCGCGCGCCCGCGGGTGATGTCGATCGGCTGGGTCATGGTCGCGCTTTCGTGGAGATGGCTCGTCTCCCGCGTCCGAGTCGCCCGGGAGAGCTCGCCCGGAAGGTGGGGCAGGGAAGATGCCGCGGAAACGGGCGCTGCCCGTTTCTTACGAAAGATTTACATCTCCCGACAGCAAAACGGCCGGGACACGTGCCCCGGCCGCTCGTCGTCGTGTGATGACGGAAGTCACTGCTGTTCCAGCCCCTGCAGGAAGCGGCCGACGAAGTTGCCTTCCATGCCGCCGTCCTCGCGCATGACCAGCCAGTCGACCAGGTCGGCCTCGGCGAAGTCGTGCTGCTGGCCGTAGGTGAAGCCGTCCACCAGCTCGATCTGGCTGTAGATGCGGCCGTGCACGCGCCCGTCCGCGATGCGCTCGACGCCGATGAACACCTGCTCCTCGTGCCCGGCCATGTCGTGCAGGCGCGTGACCGCGAAGAGCTGCTGCTTCGGTCCCATCCCCGCCTGGAAGCGCTGGCGCACGGCGGGCCAGGTCGCGCGCGCGGAATCCACGTACGGCTGCATCATCCGGCGCAGCTCCTCGCGGTCCTGGTGGGAGTCGACGCGGACGCCGCGGTCCTCGTGCGTGTGGGTCTGCGCGCGTGCGGCGGCGGGCGCGGCGCACAGGGCCGCGCCAAGCGCGAAGAGCCATGCGACCTGCTTCATGGGAGCTCGCTTAAAAGTAGACGGAGATTGGGGATAGGGATTGCCGGAGCGCTCGAAAAGTCGCCGCGAATGCCGGATTCGGTCAACCCCTGGACTGGGGATGATGCGTATCGGGCCCGATCGAGAAAAGCAAAGTGACCGTCCGATCGAAACGCGAGAAACGAGACGTCATCCTGAGTCGAACACCGCGCTGCGCGCGACCACGGAGGATGAAAGGACAGTGGTCGTGAGCGCTGATGCCACAGAATGAGCGGATCAGCCTCGCGCAGTTTGCGA
>Ga0326721_10000123_pt1 | contig 37818 bp, 57 predicted proteins | sample SGPome_FD_203951 | JGI IMG/M metagenome (GOLD analysis project Ga0326721, IMG submission 203951) | Soil microbial communities from Southern Great Plains, Lamont, Oklahoma, United States - SGP_1_2016 | ecosystem: Engineered > Artificial ecosystem > Soil microcosm > Unclassified | place: USA...
CCTTCCTCTTTACGTTCCTAAAAGGGACACCAATTTGCTGGAAGGAAGCCTTTTCAGGTTCCTCTCCCAGTGTTTTACCGGCTTGCTACGTCAGCCCACTTCAAACCTGAATCAGGAACCTTACCCCAGAGAGTGCTGGCAATATCCGCTACTCGGCGGTATTCACCATCACGGATGTCAGCGAACTGCTCCAGTGCCATCTTGATGACGAAAGCCTCCTCTGCGGTAACCGTCAAGGTAACCGGGTCATTGAATTTGTTGCTCATTGTACTTATCCTTTCGTGTGGTTATTGGGTGGGTGAAAGCGAGGACAGAAATTCTGCCAATGGTGGATACAGATTGGATGTCACAATTGCCGGAACATCTACTGCCGGTATCCATGAAATTTGGTCTGCTTTCGCCGGTTCAAGGTTCCGAGCAGTCCCGGCTTCAGGTAAGCAGACAGCATAATGGATGGTTACACCTGTATCCGGATGGACGCGGGAGCCAAGAATCCGCTGGACGGAACAGGAAAGACCGGTTTCTTCACGGATTTCCCGCTGTAGGGCAACCGCTATGGTTTCGCCTGCTTCAATCTTGCCACCGGGAAAATTCCACTGCAAGGCTCCTTCTGCCTTTGCCCGTTTCAGCATCAGGACAGAAGAATCCCGTACAATGATGCCCACCACTACCTCAGGCATTGACAGCCTTCAGGAATGCAGCGCACAGTGTTTCAGTGTCAGGAGCGTTCTCCATCTCAGCAAGAACCCTGTCACGGACTCGGGTAAGCAACTGGACAGTTGTTTCACCTTCGGCAACTTCAAGGAAGAGGACTTTCTCATCCTCGTACATCTCGATGGTTGCACGCATCTTGTCCTCAGCGTCGTAATCGAGGAACAGGGTAATATCTGCCGAATCAAAACGCCCATCAACCGGACGAACAACCGTCATGTAGCCTACGAAGTTCGCAGCCATGATCTCGGAGACCAGACGAACGCGGAGGTCTTCCTTAGTGCGAAGGTCGGAGACGATGAGGTTCTTCATGATGAACGCCTTTCGGTGGTGCGAGCAGTTGTTTGCTCTGGGATCAAGCATAACTGATTAAGAACAAGGATGCAAGCCGATGGCAGAAATTCCCTAAATATCCAAAAAGGGACGCATTTCCGATAGGAACAATGAAACGTTGCCTCGCAAAAGGAAAGCACCCCATGGCAAATCACTATCAGATTCTTGACGTTGACACTGACGCAGAACCAAACGACATCAAAGCGGCTTACAGGAAACTCTCCAAGCGGTATCATCCTGACATCACCGGTGATCCCAAAGGACATCTTTTCCAACTCGTCAATGAAGCCTATGAGGTTCTCAGCAATGCGGAAAAACGTGCTGCTTATGACCGTTCGCTTGCTTCAGAGGACTCCCATGGGCATTATTCCTCGTATTCCCCGCAAGAGGAAGACAACTCCCCCACCTCATCATCCACCGCTGGTAACTCCTCGGATATCCCACCTGCCCGGGTCAACTGGAACAAGATGGAGTGGTATCAGCGTGAATACAAGGACATCAAAGAACACGTCATTCTACCCAAACCCGGTCTAATTAAAGGAATCGCCGGCGGGGCAGGATATGTACTGGGAACGGCTTTCCTCGGCCTATTCTCATTTGTCGTCATCGAACTGTTCCCGATTCTCGCTGTCATCCTAGCTGTGGCTGCCATAGTTGGCTGGTTCAAGTATGCCCGTTTTGAACTTGATAAGACACGCTTTGGCATGGCTTCGGCTGCGTTCCCCGCGTATTCCATCTATGCGTTGCTTGTTGGTCTTGGCGGAAGTTCCGGCCCACATCCGGCTCTGGCTATCTTTGAATGCATTCTCTTGGTCGGACTCTTTCTGCTCGGATTCTGGTCTGCTCATCGTTGGCAATACTGGCAGGATGTCAAGCAGACACGCGGACCTATGGTTATTTCTTCCAAGGACATCCTTGAATACGCTTCCTGGGGTAAAGCTGGTCAACTGGATGATGCAGCCGGCAAGTTTACTGACCGGAACATTGCCCTTGGTGCAACCGGGGAGAAGATGACTGCTGAGCTGATGAACAATTTGCTCCTAATCCCGGGAACCCGCATACTTCATGGATTGAAGTTCCCCGGTTCTGAAACTGCGGACGTGGACCACGCTATCATCAACGGAAACAAGATTGTTCTGGTGGATTCCAAGATGTGGAGCGGCGGTAACTATCGCTGGGGCTATGATGGCCTGATTGTCCGTTCAAACGGAGCAACTTCTGCTGACCTTCACACTAACTTCCCCTATGCTGTCAGAGAGTATCAGAGGGACATAACTGAAGCCATTATCCGGGGTCGCATCCTCATCCACTCAAACAATGGGAATGCTGTCTCGGTCGATAACTCAGGTGCTGAAGCCTCAGGAGTTGGTTCGACCCGACTCTGCACGGCACAGGAGTTCTTCGAAGAGACGGGGAACTGGTTTGCGGAAAACAACACCGGCATTATTCACCGGGGTCTGATGAATACCCTCCTTTACCGGATGAAGTAATCCTTCAGACCTATGCGGGTTTCCGTGCGATAATGTAAATGCCCATAGATACTGCCCCAAAGGACATTACATGCATAAACCAGTTTCACTCCCCTTCGCTCAGATGTCAGTTATCTACGACTCCAACGGTAAACCGGAAGCAGGAATGGTTCATCCCATGTATGAAATCGTTTCCGTGACGACGATACAGGAGAGTTCGCTGGGACATACTGAGGAGATGGTTATCCGGCGGAAAGAAGATGGAGCGCTTTTCTCTCGGAAGATTCCCCATACCAAAGCCGCCAGCTATTTTGACAATGGAACCAATGACATGTCCCGGTATTTTGTCATCTTCCATTCCTGCGATTAAAGTGATGACAAAGCGAATCTTGATGTGAATTGCATCCCATTGACAGAGCATGTACCATAGGATAGGTACATGCTCTGTTGCATTTGCTGATATTTAAAGACACGCTATCCATTAACCGCTAAGGAATGTATGAAAAACAAGCGAAGAATATTCGGAGTCCTGCTGATGATAGCCGGACTGGTTATGATGGGTTGGGCATTCCTTCCCAGCTATTTTGATGGTCTGAATAAACAGAACGAACAGAAGAACGCGGTTGAGCAGATTCAGAACTCATGGGATGCCAACGTGGTGAAGGATACCGACGTTGACCGGCAGAAAGTAGACACTCCCGATTCGGAGAGTCTGGTCAACATGCCGGAAGGTGAAGTCTTTGGTGTAGTAACAGTTCCTTCTTTTGGTTCTGACTGGAAGGTGCCAGTAGCACAGGGTACAAACCAGCAGGTTCTGGATACTGTGGGTGCAGGACATTACAAGTCAACTGAAGGTCCCGGCGAAATCGGCAACTTCGTTTTGGCCGGTCACAATGGACTGACAGGGTTTGCAGTTTTCCAGAAGATTCCCGAACTTAAGGTGGGTGATGAGGTCGTTGTTGAGACGAAGACCAAACGGTACGTTTACAAATTCCGTTCCAGCGAAATCGTCAAGCCCAGCCAGAGCGAAGTACTCTACCCTGTTCCCCATAAGCTGGATGCCAAGCCAACTGAGGCTTTGCTGACTCTGACAACATGCTGGCCTGCATGGAGTGATGAGGAACGTTGGATTTCATATTCCGTTTTGGACCGGGTAGAGGACCGGTAATTTATTGATTTTGTGCTATTCTGGATGGAGCCGGCTAAATTTAGCCGGCTCCATCTGCATTCGAGGAGGCTGTTATGAATAAATACAAGGGAGTCAAAGGTGGCGACCCTGCCATGAGACCACCGAAGGTATTGCTCACCTATGCCTGCCCTTCATGCGGTAATCCTACGCAGGCACTCGTGGATGCAGGACGGCGGGGCAAACATGAATGTGATGATTGCCGGAAACTTCGTAATGAACGGCAACAGGGATTGCACTCTGAGGATTACAAGTGCAAGGGGTGTGGCACTACCAAAAACATCACGTACTCCCCCGAATATTTTGACGTGGAAGTATACGGGTATTCAGATCATGTATACCTATGCGGTAGATGCCGGAACGCCTACGCGGATGACATTTAGCAGTTACAAATCCCTCGGAGAAAAGGACATGACAAAATGACATCAGGATTGACCGTTGCGGTGGCGAAGGAACTGAATGAGACTTCCAGAGTGAAGTATCAGGAATCGCATGGACGACTTTTTGCCCGGATTCTTTTGGCTTCCCCTGCTGGACTTGATATGGATGAGGTTGGTTCTGTCATTGCTCAAGTACTTGCTGATATTGCGGAAGCGAACGAAATTGTTGGCTATTTTGAAGCAACCGCTCTTTGGAGTAAGGAACTGCAAAATATTCCGGGTTTGCTGGAAAAAGTAGCCGGGCTGGGAGTCCGGGCAGAAAACGGGATTGAAAAGACAGAAGCACTGCTGATACGTCTCATTGAAGGAATGCACATGTCCGAAGAGTCACGCACCTCAATCCTGACCGGTCTTACTGATTTCAAAGAATCCTCCAAGCGTCTCGGCTACTCAGAGGTTGCACAGATCTTCGCTAATAACCAGCAGAAATAATCTTCGGCAGGCTTGCATTAGTGTAATTTCAATGCTAATCTGTTATCAAATGGGAGCAAAACGGTTTCCCACCGAACATCTAGGAGCTAGACATGACCGAACAGAATGATGCACTGGGCCATCTGTTGAGCGTTGACCCACTTGCAGAAGCAGAAAAGATTACTGGCAAGTCCTACAAAGTGGACGACTTGACTATGTCTCTTGGAATGCTTTCTCACATCAACAATACCCAGGAGAAGAAGAAGGCCTTGAAAGCATCCGGTGACACTTTTTACTCTTCCCCTTGGAAGTACACCGAAGAGATCATTGAAGACCTCGGCTTTGAGCAGATTCTCGTTCGTCCGTTCCTCGTAGAAGATACCTATGCTGAAGACAAGAAGAATCGTCTGGAGTACCAAGTCTTCTACTGGCGTAAAGACGGCATCCTGATGGTGGCTGAAACCTACGGCGGCGAAAATGGCAGTACGAACTCCATCAATCTCTACTACAACGTCGAGTTCCTCTCTGCAAAGGATGCTTTCAGCATTGCCTCCAGCGGACACCTGCACCGTGAGTCCTACGATGAGGGGCGTTTCATTTGGATTGGACACCACCAGATTCAGGAAGGTCTGCGCTACAAGCTGGCGGCGCTGGAACAGTCCGGCATGTTCCTGCCGGTCTGGCTGGAAGACCCGTTCCTTTACCTCCAGCACTACGGGAAGAAGGGTAACGTCAGTGTCGTTGAGACGCTTTCCCAGTTCCCTCAGGAGGTTCAGGACGCTCTGGCTGCGGTTGACCGTACGAAGCCTCATTACAACAAGGTCTACAACGACTAAGAATCGTTAACCGCCTTGCAAAAGACCCGTCAGAAGGTACTTCATCAGCCTTCTGACGGGTCTTCCTGCGTTTATTGACGTGTGAACGGGTTCTTGCCGGGTAAAGACAAGATAACGCCTTAGAGAGGCCCTCAGGCTCTTTGCTGAATACTTTCCACTGTGCGATATAATGGGAAAGAACCCATCATTTGAAAGGAATCAGATGCCTCGTAAGATTGACACACCTATCATCGTTGCCCGCTATGGCGATAAGGTTGCAGGTTGGGCTGGCGATGATAAGGGTGGGCGACTGTCGGGGGACACAGAATGGGTGCAGGCGGCAAAGGATGCCTCCGCTGTCGGTTTGGAATTCACCCTCTACAACGGTATTCCTCTCAAGGCTGATATCACAGATCCTAATAACCCGGCGGGAGCATTTGCTGCTCTTGCGTGGTATGCGAAGGAGCGCATTCTCGTGAAGACAGCCCCTGAAGGCATGATGGAATCATTGGGGTTACTCGATGCACCGGAGGAAGTTGACCTCTTTGAAGGCTATGAAGGAGAAATTACCGAAGAAGACAGGGAATTCGCCGCTACTCATGTGAACATGATTATTGATGGACAGGATACATGGGTTCCACTCGCCCAGCTGAAGGCTCTTGCTCCACCTTCCGAATTCCTGGCGAATTTCCTCAAAGATTTCTCGCAGGAAGAAGAGAGTGCTTCTGAGGAGGAAAATCCGGAAGAGATTACCAGTGAACCGGATGAAGAAGTCTCTGACCCTGAAGTGACTACTGAAGAGAAGATCCACGAGCCGGCTGAATAAAGTCTTACCTCCGTTTTAGTGCGATAGATATAAGGGACGAGAAGATGACCCATGCACTGAAAGGAAACCCATGTGCCGTGCCGCAAAGGACTCTGCTGATGGAAAGCCACTGCGTTGTGAAGGATGCAACGAACCTCAAACCCGGCGTGACCGGCAGAACCTAGCCAATGCCATCAAGCGGGAACAGAATGCTGTATCTCCCGAAGAAACCGAGACCGAAGAAGTTGTCAGCGAACCTGAGACCGCCACTGTTTTCGTAGCAGAAGAAGTTCAGCAACTCGAACTGCCTGAAGAGGATGAAGCTGTTGTCACTGAAACTGTAACAACGTTGCTTGCTGACCCAGACGTGGCCCGGGAACTTGCAGAATCCTTGCGTGCCGCCCGGGAAAATGCGGAGAACGAGAAGGCATGGATTCTTGGTGGCAGGGAAGACAGCCCTGAGAACATTGCTCTGGGACTTGCCGAACGGCAGAAGGAAATCCTCCTTGTCGGCAGTGTCATCGCTGACAGGGCGCAGGAAATCCACGGCGTGGACATTGAGAAGGAGCGGGAAGCATGGCAGGAACGCATCGCCGCTTTGCGGGCCGAATACGATACGGCAGCCACTGAGGCAAAGACAGCAGAAAATGCCTTCATTGATTACCGCCTAGGCCTGACCTCAAAATACAATGCTGATTATCATGACTTTGAGGAGAAGATTTCCCCTGAAGAGGCTGCTGAGTTGGAACGGCTCCGTTTGGACAAGAATGCAAAGCAGGATCTACAGGATGAAACCCGAGAGAACTTCCGAAATTCCCAGCGGGGCTACGATAAGGAAACTGCTGCTGTACTGGACAGGATTGCCGAAGGTAACCGGCAGGCAATTGCAGAGGTGCGGTCCGTAGGTAATGTCCCCGTGGAGTTTGAAGAGAAAATTCGCGGCGGTGGAGCCGGTGAGGTGTTCACGTCAGCCGTTTCAGAGGTATTCCCGGATGACTGGGTAAAGAAGTCAAATGAACGTGGCGCTCTTTCTCTGGTACGGACAAGCGACCGCGAAGGACGTGTACACTACTCCCCTGTTAAGGACAACGTCAGCCCATACATTTATGTTTCACCGGTGAAGCCAGATGAGCGCGATGACCGGACAGAAGGCTGGCGGGAGCGTTTGGATGAGAATGGTAAACCAACCGGTCAGTGGGAAGGCTTGAAGCGGGATTTCCTCCCCCGTGAGCCTGATATCAGGACGTTCAAGAAGTTCAATAAAGATGGCACGCCTAAAGGCTCCGGCTGGAAAAAGGGAAATGCCGTTCAAGCCGGGCAAGTAATTCCTATCTGGGTAAGGGACAACGAGACAGATAAGAAGCGGGCTGCTTCCATGATGGACACGAGCGCTAAGATTTCTGTCAACATGAATGGAAAGCTCAGGGATGTGAAAGATGATTTCAGGCACGAATTCTCGCACCGGATTGAGGATTCGAATCCTCATATCGTGACTTTGGAAGAAAGTTTTATCGCTTCCAGGACTACAGATGCCAACGGCAGGCGTGACCCACTGACCCGCTACGAAGAAAACCCTAGGGAGCAATTACGGGCTGACAACTTCGTAAAGCCTTACATTGGCAAGGAATACGAAAATGTCCAGATGCGTGAGGTACTGTCCATGGGAACAGAATCCGTCTTTGGTGGAAACCACGGTGGTCTGGTTGGGATTGGTGAGAACCGCTCTGACCTTGAGATGCGAAACTGGATTCTTGGAGTTTACGCAACTGCATAAAAGAGACAAAGAGAATGGCGGCTAACAAATCATACTGTTAGCCGCCATTCTCTTTATTCTAGAAGTCAACCGTGGGAGAAAAGACCGGAATTTCCCGACCGTCAACGGTACGTAGCAGGACTAGCTTGAACCATGACCGGTTAACTTCTGCTCCCCAAAGACTGAACCCAGTCAACGGGCTAAGGTTGGTATCACCGGGCTTAATTACAGCATCACAACGGATTACCCGGGCGTAACGGCCACTGAAACCAAGAATCTCCATCGCAACAAGGTCCGCTCCACCCCGGATAACGCCTACCGTGTCGCCTACCTTCAATGGACGGTTGAATGCATCGTGCTGGATGCCGGCGGTTACTACAGAAGTCATGTTTTTCTCCCTCAAGTGGTGTGTATTTGTTACTCCTATTCTACCGTTTAAAGCCCTATTTTGCAAGTTTCAACGGCTTGTTTTAGACCCAAAGAAGCCCCGCCATAACTTATGGCGGGGCTTCCCAAAAGATTTGAATTACTGCTTTTTGAGACCAGATTCGTAGTTGATACCCAGCTTATCCAACTGTGGCTTGAGGTTCATGAACTCAAGGATTACCTCAATTGCTTCGAGGTAGCGACCTTCTTCATTCATCATCTTCGGAGTACCCGGGGAAATGTAGTAGTCATGCATGACCTGACGTTGTTTGTTGACGATTTTCTTAAACCGCTCAGGAGTCAGATGCAAATCGAACTCATACAGTTCGCCATTCCTGAAGTGCATACTTGCGGTTTCAAGGGCCTTGGAGAGAAGCATCGGATTTCCTTCTGGTTAGTGAGCAACTTGTTTGCTGTGATACCAGTGTAAGTATTTGAAACCGGAATGTCAACTATGACTTGTTGGTTTTCGCCATCGTTCCAAGTGCATCTGAAGAATCGCTGGAGTCAACAGGCAAAAAAGATGGAAGCCTCCGGTTATGATCAACAACGATATCAATCCAGACTGCGAAACCCACCACCATGCCAAGGAAAAGAATGCCTGCATGACCTGTTGTGGCAAGCAGGATAAAACCGGCAGTGTTGATTACCACGCTGGCTATGATGCCGGTGACGGTAATTTTAGGATGAGTTGCAGGTTTCATGGCTTTCCTGAGTTGTTTCTAATAGATGCCTATCTTTCTATCAGCATTCCAAGCCAAAGTCAACAAGGGGACACAGAAGTATTTCTATGGAAATAAAACCAACTGGATATTGGGTTAGTCAAACGTTCCGAGCAGCTGGAGGAGATGCCCGCGCAGCCGGCGTTCCGCTTCCGTCTCATTCGGGAAAGCAACCCGGTCCAGACATTTTTCAATGTCCTGCGAACCGAAGGAAGCATCCCCGTCAAAATAGCGGAGCGCATGCTCGAACATGGTAATAGCCTGTGGTGAAAACCGCAGAATAGCCCGGCTGTCAATATGATAGAGCGGGTATTCTTCTACCGGGAACATACTGTAGATAATACCGAAAACGGACAGCGCCATTTCTTCCGACTCAAAGAAGATATAGCCCTCAGCAGATTCTTCATCTTCGGGGCTAAGATTGTAGAAGTTGTCACTGTCACCACCTTGGCAGGAGAACCGGGTAGCGTAGCCCAAAGACCACAATGCACGCAAAAGTGTGGCGATGCCTTCATCAACAACGATGATGGTACCGTCCGGAGCGGCAACTTCAGTCTGCAAATGAACAGCAAGTGCCTGTTGCTCCTCAAATGGGGTATTTGAGTATCCGTCAATCATTCATTAATCCTAACACTACTTATGATCTATAGGAAGAGAATTTCAAATAAATTTGAGATAATGTGCTATATTTATTGAAGAAAGATTACTCTCAACAGAACGAAAAGGAAAACACACTTCATGAGTCTCCACAATGCCATCCGCGAGCTGGCGGACAATCTCCAAAAACATGGTCTCGGGCTGGATTATCCAGGTTACAAGGACGGTCTTTTTGATGCCGCCGATTCGATGTTGGAGCTTTTGGACCGGTTCCCTCTCGCTACTGGTCACGAATGGGAGCCGACGCAGGTTTTCCTGATTGAAAACGGCCCACCGGAGATCCGTGATGTCTGCAAACTGTGCGGAATGGACCGACTCTGGGGCGATGAAGCAAGTATTTGCGATAACCTCCGTCCTGAAAATGGAAAACCTGAAGAAGTGGATGACAAATAACATGAAAATGAGTGAATTCAGAAACCAGCATGCCCTGACTGATGATTGGGATGTAGCCGAAGGTTCCAAGTTCCGGTGCTCGTGCGGCTGGGAGGAGTCCTATACTGGTTTCTACAAGGACAACATTTACCGATTTGATGACCACATTGATGCAGAAGCAGAACGGGTCGGCATTGGACATGTTCCTACTGTGGTTGTGGAATGGGTTGACCGGATGGTTGAAAGCCGGCAGGGATGGGCCCGGGATATGCGAACCCGTGAAGCGGAAGACCATCAGATGAACCGGATTTTCAAGGAGCTATACGCCAACGCTGAAATCATGGCCAACCCTGATGAGGGTAGTGGTGACATCCACTATAAATGGATGATAAAGAAAGGCCCGCTTCTCTAGCAGACTGGTCGTAGCGGAAGTTTTCCTCAAGGTTTTGTCAAATCGTGGGTTGGTATATTGACAGCCCACGATTTGACTGGAATGATGTTCTTAGAGGAAAGAAATTCCTCACAGACGAAAGGTATGGTAATGGTCTCCAAGGCAATGCTGACGTGCGGAGTAAGCGCAGCAGTAGTTTCACTGGCAACTTTCCTTGGTGCATTCACTTCAGGCATCTTTGAAGACACCGCAGCAATCTTTGAGCAGATCAACCGGGGCGAGAAGGTCACGGTTGAATCGGTCATCAGCGATGCAGACATGGCACGTTTCAGGGGTATTCCTGCTGAAGTAGAATCAATCCAGAACGAATCCAAGTAATCTGCTTGACATTCCACTTTCCATCAGTTTAGACTTATTATGTTCCTACAATGGGAACCACAACGCTAAGGAAACCATCATGGTAATGACACCCGAAGACATTGGACTGAAATTCCGCACCGCTATCTTCACGATGAGTGACATGGCATCAGACCTGAGCCCGCTGAGTTACGAACGCACCCGGCTTATGGCTAAGGCAGCTGCCCTCTCGGAGGGGCTGGAAATCGTTGAAGCCCTCCTGATGCAGGTGGAAGCCGATGATTACGTCAAGAAGTATGAACTTTCCAGCAAACTCGTCTGGGCTGACTGGGTAGACGCAACCAATGCGGTAAAGCAGTTGGGTGAATGGCAGGAAAGCACCTCATTCGCCAAGGCAGTCGGCACCCGTGATGGTTTCGCCATTGCCCTTGGATACGTCAAGGATGCCATCAACGAGGACTAAGTAGTGCAGCAAGGAATAGCCCGGCGGATGATTTCCGCCGGGCTATTTTCCCTGTCGCATGAAAGGGACACAAAATAAACCCTTCCCCGAAGGGAAGGAACTCGTTCCTTGAAGGTTACCCGATTTTATCCTTGAGGATACGATACTTCTCATCAGTCAGATGAACCGTTGATTCCTTCATCAGTCCACCATAGTAACCATTGGAATCATTGCGGAACGATAGCACGGAAGAAACCTTACCAAAGACAGGATGCTCTGTCGTGATGCGGTAACCGTATACCTTTGTCACAAGATTGGAAGGAGCAGCCTTTGCCGCTTTGCCTTTCGGATTGCCCTTAGGCTTGGTCTGGTAGGTCTTCTTGTTGTAACCAGGATCGCCCGGGGACAGATCAACCTTTTCAAAGTCCACTACGGCAGAACCCAGAAGATTTGCCACTCCGTAGAAGTCAAAGAAGTAACTGGTGGAGCAACACTCCCCCACGACAGCAAAAGACACAGACCCTGCATCAGTAACGAAAGTCAGAGTGGTCTTATTCAGGTAAATACGTTCAATGGTTTTACCATTCAGCACTGAATAATCAAGCGTGGTCACCAGCTGCCTTCTTCCTGCTCATGCAGAAAAGCATTACGGTTCTCTACTGCTGCCAGAAGCACATCGCGTACTTCCTGGGTGGTAACGCCCGCTTCCCTGCCGGCAAACTTCTCCTCAACGAGACGGCGGGCAAGGTGCAGGGCTTCCTGACTGAATGAATTGCCGTAATAATCCGGCAGGCGCTCTGCGAACTTCTGTACGTCAAGGTTTGCAGGAATGTGCAGGATCTCCAGTTCAGAATGAAGACCGATGAGTTCAGCGGCGACATGTTCTGATGCGGTATTAATGTCCTCGGTAACGCCGTTCTGCGTCATAATTCATTCCTTCTGGTAGATACTTATTGGTTATCAAAGCATACCTCATTGAACGGTTGCGGGTCAAGCCAACACGATTAAATGCCAGCTTAACCCGCAGAAAATACTTCTTCTACCTGCTTAAATTTCCTTTACGAATGGGACAACGGAGGAAAGGTTGGTAAACGTTCCACCCAGCCGGATATCGAAAGGTTCATTGACAGAGCCGGTGAGAGCCAGTTTGATTCCTTCCCACGGCAGGTTGATGCCTGCCATTGCTGAAGCATACATGCCACCGGAAATCCTCGTGTTGGTTTCAAGCAGAACCGGCTCGCCTCGGAACCAGCGAACTTGGGTGTTGGTGAGGTAACGCAAACCATATGTCTCGGAAACCTTCACCGCAAGGTCAATCGTTGTCTGGGCATTGGGGGCAAGCACACGGAATGACTTGTTCTTGGACCGGGGAACAGCGGCAATAACACGTCCGTCAACATCGGAAAGACAATCCACTGAGGTTTCCGGTTCATCAAGGTACGGAAGAACCATAAATGCCGGCACTTCTTTACCCTCGGCTTCCGTGCTGGCAAAGACTTCCAGAAGTTCTTTGATACCAATTTGGTTCTTTGGCTTATCAAGAATGTCAATCATGGACATTTTCTCATTTTTGATAACCCGGAAGCCGGCAGCACCTACACCTTGTACCGGCTTGATGACGATTTCCTCGTGAACTTCAAGTTCGTCACGGAGCTTATAGTAGGCGTTCTCCATTTCCTCTGTGCTGGAAGCAATGTACCATGGTGGAACCGCAATGCCGTTTTCCTTCGCTGACGCATAGGCAAGGTTCTTATCATCAAGAAGTGCCACCGAATCAGCCGGTGAAACCAGTACCTTCGTACCTACAGCCTCAAAATCTGCTACCCGGACGGAAATAGGAAGCATCCCACGCATTGGAATGAAGACATCAATCCGGTTTGCCTTGCAGTACTCAATCGCCCAATCTGCATAAGCGTCTCCAACCAGTTCATCCCTGTCAGGTTCCAATGAAGAATGATCTCCTGCCTGAAGAACTGGGGAACTCGCCCTGTCGCTGGTCGTATAGATGGACACCGGGACATTCTCAGGATTCCTGCGAATCATATCCACAATCCAATAGTTCGTTGCATAGGTCTGGTTCAACCATACCCGCAGTGGATTTAAATCGGTGAATTCAGCGAGATTACGTCCATTCACAGGGGACACGATTAAGTTATGAGACATTCAGATGGATTCTTTCCTTGTAGAATTAGATATTTCTTTCCATCATATCATCGGCCGATTCCTGTTCTCACATACAAGTCACCACGAAAGAGAGATTAAGCTAACGGGTAATGCCTTATCCCATAAGTTTTCCTATGGCAATAGGAAGCCCAAATTGGCTATTTAGAAGGCATTCTACATCAAAGAAGACTGGATGCCTGTTGACACTGAATCAAAGCCCTACAAAGGCTCTCAGGAGGTCGCCCTAGCCAGCAGAAATACTATCCGGGTGTTCCTGGCTTCAAGACTTGATTCATCACACTACTCGGGGTATACTTGAACTAAGTTTTCATACACGATGCATGTCCACACAGAAAGCAGATAACCATGGGTCACTCAACCGCAACCGAAATCATCAAGGTTGAAGAAATTCCGGCGGCGCAAACGACGCGTTCCCTGTACGGGCCTTTCAACCAATCCCTTGAAGAACGGATTCTGAGTGCCGGTGTCGCCAGATGGTATGACGAAGAAGCAAACCGTTGGGACAGTGCGAACCCGGGCGATGCCGTCATGCTGAAGCCTGTTGCCGGCGAGCTGGTCAACGATGCAATCGAACACCACTTCCAAACTTCAAAGCGTGGCTACTACTCTTCACCAGTGGTTCCCATCATTGATGAAAAGGACTACGAAATCAAGACCAAGACCGTCACCATCAAGCTGGTGGGTGACGAATGGAACCAGTATCTCAAGGACAGGTTCTATGGAGGTATCATCACTAAAAAGGTGGCTGAACTTCTTCCCGATATTGCCAATGTTATCACTGGCATGTCCGTTGTTACAGAGAAGGAACCCAACCAGTTCAGGTATAACCCCTCTGAGGGTTGGACTGTTCGCTCCAGCGTCAAGGCTGACACTTCCGGTGGTAAGGCTGTCACTGTTTACCGCCTGCTGATTGATGGGAACGACTGGGCAAAGGAAACCTACGAGTCACAGGCTCTTGCAAGGGCTGCCGGCACTAAAATCATGGAGAATAACCTCAACATTCAGAGCATTGAAGTTATTCCGAAGATTGTCCGTGAAGACGGCACCGCTTTGGTGAAGCTGACCCGCGAGACAAAGCAGGCAACTGCCAAGCTGAAGGTCCATTACGTCAAAATGAAGACGGATAAGCCTACCGTGACTAGCTATGCCGTTGCGTTTGACTACCACCACTAAATCTCAATAAGTTAGCCCGGTAGAGGATACCTACCGGGCTAACTTATTGGACCTTCTGAGGGACACAATCATGAACATCATGACCAAGAGTAATGGCTGACATCTATTCCGATGCCAGCCATTACTGTGCCTTCCGACTACTTCTTCTTGGAGTCCTGCCATGCCTTGGCACAGGCTTCAGCAGATTCCCGCTTTGAGTAAGTGAACCCGTCGAGGTTCTCATTCAGCCCGAGGGTTCCCCATGACCATTCGCCACGGTTTCCCTGCATTACGAACCCCACCCTTTCCTCTCCGAAAAAGACATAGCTCTTTCGGATGGTGGTCTTCTGGGCAAGAGCACCATTAGCAGGTGACCTTCCATTGACTCGTGACATGGATTAGACCGCTTCCTTTGCCGAGTTCAGCTTGTCATATTCAGCCTTGACCATGAGGGCGATTTCTGCGGTGGTTGCATCCAAGGCAGGTGAGACTGCTTCAGGGTCGTAATCCTTGAGTTCGTCGTTGAGGTCATAGGAATCTTCACCAATGAAGAGTTCCTCTGTAGTGAAGACGGAGTTACCGGGGGTTCCCCAAGCATAAGAACCCGGACCAATCAGGATAACCTCTTCGGTGGGTGCGTTCTGGACACGGATGGTGGCAGTTCCACCGCCGGTCTGTTCCACGTAGGCAACCAGTCCTACTACAACGAGTTCGGCAACCAGATCTTTTGCATAGAACTCAGTCTCTTCAAGCGTGTTCATTGTTACTCCTTGTTGGTGTGGGGTGCTTGTATCTCAAGCATAAACTACAGAGACATTCACTGTCAACTCTTCGAAGAATGATGCCCCGCACAAAACTGTACGGGGCATCATTCTTTCGGGATTATTACCTGCTACGGCTACGAGTGGTTGTACCGCCACTCTTTACACCTGATTTAGGTGCCTTGTAGTTGTTCTTTGGAGCCGCAGGCTTAGTGTCCACCTTCGGAGCAGGGGCAGCGGGTTGAGCAGGTTTGGCGGGCTGGGCAGGAGCGACCGGCTGAGCAGGTGTCTTAGGAACAACAGGAGCCTTGGGAATGTCCGTACGCATCGGAGCGGGAGTCGTCCGCAGACCGGCAGGAGGAGCAGGCTGTGCCGTCTTAGGCTGGGCAGGCTTAATGTTGACATTTGATGGCAGGCTGTAACCCTTGGTCAGGTACTGCTTGGACGTGGACTTGAACCCATTGGACGAGCCACCCTTCTTGTCAAAACCCATGCGGTATGGACCGGCGTGAGAGGAATGACCGCCGTAGACGGGAAGACCAATACCCGGAATCATGTAACCGTAGGGGTAAAAGTACGGCATGAAGTAGGGGTTGTAATCATCATTATCCTCTTCGCAGTACTCGTCATCAACACGGTTCTGAGTCTCAGGATCAATACATACGCCGACGTACTCTTCAACATCAGATACCTGCTGTACCTGCGGCTGAGGCTGTTGAGCTGCACAACCGCTTGCTGCGATAACCACACAGGCGGCCAGGGCAAGCTGCATAAGATTCTTCTTCATTGGTTCCAATTTCTGTGATAGAGGGTATTTGGTTTTTAGATATATTCAAAATGGTAACATACGGAGTTCCCTCCTGCAAGTTAATTCATACGAAATCCTACCTAATTTAGAAGTCCATCTGGTTGAACACCTGACGGATGGCATCGGTCAAGCTTGACGGGGCATCCAATGCATACATTCCACCTGAGAGACCTGCAATCGTCTCCTTATCCAAATCAGGATTCAACCGGTTACCTTTTATGGTCAGACGAACTTTACGGTTATTCTCTACGAGGATGCTGAGAGCAAGCTCTTTGGCGGCATTGGTCATATGCCGGAACTCATTGATACCGACAGTCCGCTCCTCGTACTTTTTGCATACATCATGAACATTCTTTGCTGAAGGGCCATTGGTCCAGTGGACTCGCAATTGTCCACGCTCTTTACCTCTCAATGCATCCACAGCGACTCTCTTATGCGGGAAGGTTTTCTTCAACTCCTCATTGAGTTCATGCTGAACTTTCTTTACCGGCTCATTCATAGTACACCTCTTCCTCATTTTGGAATCCAATAATTCCGCCACCCTTTAAGGGTATCACTTTCAGCGATACCTGCGTCTTATATAGAAATAACGGAATTTTCATCCGAGCTATTGTTTCCACTGAATATCTGATCATGTATGCTAAATCCGATAGGACAATGCTGGAAGTACCCACGAACCGGAAAGAAAAATGCCACTCATACATACCATCTCAGAGACAGATATTTTCACTCTCACCAATTTGAACCTTCTGCACTCCCCTTTCCGCTTCGCAAAGCGTATGCAGGACATTGGTACTGAAACCGCACGGATCAAGCCGGATATCTTTTGCGTCCAAGAAGCATTCTTCGAGAATGAGCCTGAGTCATCGGCTCTGAGCGCTATTTCTGAGGCAACTGGTCTTAACGTAGTCGCAATCCAACCCCACTTTGATAAGTACGGCGCGAAAAGCGGCGTGGCTATTCTTTCCTCATGGCCTGTCATAGAATCCGGCGATGGACGGGCCCCGCTCGATGGTGAAGCGGGATACAACTCCTGCTATGCCGTTCTGGATTCTCCTTCAGGAAGGCCTGTAATAGTGTTCTCGATTCATGGAGCATGGGGCGGTCACCGGGAAAATGTACGTGAGCAGAAGTTCCTTGCCATTAATGAACATGCATCCGAACTGGAAGCAAAGTACGCAGACCTTGACCCTATTACCGTAATCGCCGGTGACTTCAATACCCGCCCTGATTCCTCCAGTATGCGCTTCATGCGTGGTCTGCAATCCCTTCATGGACAGGGAACTTATTGGACAGACGCTTGGGAAGCCTTGGGCGAAGGTCCCGGCTATACTTCAGAACCAACAACGAAACTGGCGATTCAAACTGCACTGGAAGGTGGAATTTTCCTGCCGCAGATTCTTCCCGGTCGCAGGATTGATTACATCATGGTCAAGGGGTGGAAGTACGGTAAAGTTGGCTCCCCTATTGAAATCTCCATGGATTACACGGGGAAAGACGAAGAAGGCTATACCGTGTCAGACCATTACGGCTTGACGACAAAAATCTGGAATCCCAAGAATCCACCCCAGTAGTCCACAGAAAATAGGAGAGCCGCCACTGAACTCAGTGGCGGCTCTCCTTGCGTTTAGACAGTAATGAGAGTATCGCTCTTTGCCCGGATGACCCGTTCAATACTTCCGGGACGGAAGATATCAAACCATTCATCTTTGATGTTGATGTCAGTAACAAAGAGGGTGCGTTCCAAACCGTCCAGATGGAAGGTTACAGCATTGCCAATGATATCCTCACCGGCTTCCGCCAATGTCATCTGTTCCGTTGGATAGTCAATTTTGAAACTTGCAGTCCTGCCATTGAAGGCTTCAAGACCACTGACAACGGTAAAACTGTCAGTCCCAATTTTGAGCATCAGCAGGCTGTCATTGAGGACATAATGATTCTCACCTTCAATGAGTCGGGTGGCATACGATTCCACCCGTGCCATCCTGACGGTTGTAGACCCGGTGTTTGGATTCTGCCGGCGAACTACGACTGTTTGCCCCAGAATGGAAGGGTTAATTGCTGAAGCGGGGACAGAATCAATACCGGAATTTGTTCGTGAAAGCATTTAGGGTTCCCTTCAAAAGTACATTGTCTCATGCTAGCTATCAGCAATTCGACAGCAAAAGGGCGGTTCCATAGTTGCGGAACCGCCCTTTTGGATTTGGTTTACTTGAACAGGTTCAGTGAACCACGATCCATAACGATCTTGCCACCGACAACAGTAGGACGGTTTTCGTTCATCCGCTTGGAGTACTCCTCGATGGCTTCAATCTGGACACCATCGGCGGTATTGCGGATAGCGCCAATAGCCACCGTGTAGATGACAGAGGACTTGTTTGCATTCGCTGAGTCAATGGTGACCTCAGCACCTGCACCATTGCTGATACCACAGGACACGCCGTACTTGTAGAATGAACCGGTGCCATTGGACTGGGCAGAGTAAGCAATGGGGAAGACCGCTTCAATCTCATCAGTCATCCGAATCTCAATTGATTCCTCAGCAAGACCTGCTGAACCACGCCCAACGTCACCAAGATGCTTCACTGCGCCATTCAGGACAGAAGGGGTAGGGTTGGGCTGTGCCTGTGAACCGAAAGTTGAGACCGTAAGAATCTCGCCTGACTTCAGGAGAACCAAAGCATACAGGTCATAGTCAGTATTGGAGGACCAAGTACAGCGGGCGGTGATAACCGGAGTCTTCTCAATGGTTACCCGGGCACCCTTTTCCAGTGACAGCTTGCCGGTGGTTTTACCAAGATCCAGACCGGCTGAAGGAGCGGAATTTCCAGCATTCGGCTGTGCCTGATTCGTGGAATTGGACGTATCATCCTGCTTTTTAAAGCGGTCAAGAAGACCCATAGTATTTCCTTTTCTATATGAGTGGATACAATATTATCTGTTAGCTTACCACGGAAATATCGCCCGGCTTACTTATCCCGCAACAACCAGGGAGATTCAGGCAGATTCATGTTGATGAAGGACTCGATGGAAGGAATATCTGCTTCAGAATGCACTTCAAACCGGGATTCAACAAGAAGTTCACCATCCGCCTTGAGCTTCCTAAAAAGGACAGCATAGGTTGCATCCTTCTCGTCCAATGGGAGGGTATACACTGCAAGATTTGCTGAAGTCCATGCGATGCATCCGTCACCGAAGTCAGCGGGGGTAAAGCCCTTAAGCGTAAGGAACGACTCCAGTGGGGCAATTAGTTTTAGCAATATGTTCCTTTATTTGGGGGCGAAAAACAATTAACCATAAATCTTACCGGATGAAAGTGGACATGATAAAATTTGACTATGAAATTGAAAATAGTTGAAAGAAAAATATGACAGCAGAAACAGCACCTCTGCTTATGATTCTGGTCCTCGCCTGCATCTTCGGGCTCTTCGCCGTTATTGTTTCCAACATCAAGCAAACGGCTTCAAAAGACAAAAACTGGAACACAGCAATAAACAATATCATCATCGACCTGTATGAAGCAGGTTATATCCTTCCTGCCGGTGAAAAAGGCAACCGGGAAGTAACCCGCGCAACCGGCACTGCGTCAATAAGCGATGTACACACCAAAATTCTGGATGCAGGGTTCAAAAAGGACGTAAAATTATCCACCCGTGAGTTTCACAGCAATATTTACCAAACCCGGACGGCACTCATCAACCTTGTGGAGAACAACCCCAACGTTGATACACTCACCAAGCCAAGCAACAGGATCTACTCCGACAAGGCCGACTCAGACAGTATGGTTGTTCTTCCCCTGCTTATTCTTGGCACGCCTGAGGGTTCCCACTTCGCCGGCAATCCTGCCTATGCAGGAACAGACGGTTATGTAGGCACTTCTGATTTCGGTGGCGGGGATTCCAGTGGTGGAGATGGTGGTGGCGATGGTGGAGACTAATATCCGCTATACCGGAAAAACTTGTAAAATCAAACTTCAAAGAAAAGGAAAATAAATGGAAGGTAATGCAGGCATGGGGTTTCTCGTAGTAGGTCTCATTGTGCTGGTTCTTATCATAGCCGCTAAGTCAACAGCCAAAGAATTTAAAAACCGGTACCGCAAGACGTTCATCAACAGTTCTATTGCAGACCTGATTGAGGATGGTTCTATTCTCCCCCTCGCAGGAACAGATGAGAATGGACAAGAAGAATATTCTGTAGTACGTGGCACTCAGGCTCCCCGGGATCAGGTGGCAGAAAGAATACTCTTTTACGGTATGGGTACCTCACAGCAGGTGACAGCGAAAGAGTTCCACGCAGGAATCTACGACAACAAAGACAAAATCCACGAATTCATTACGAAAGCCGGCATCGTTATTCCGGCGAAGCTTCCGACACCGAAGGAAAGGATGGAAAGTGGCAATGAGAGTCTCGCCGCTCTGCTCCCCCTGCTGATCCTTGGCGATGTTGAAGGTTACAGTACAAGCGATTCAAGCCCTGTTTACATTGGTGACAGTGACTATTCAGGACACAGTGACAACGGTGGTGATGGAGGCGACAGCGGCGGCGATTCAGGTGGCGGAGACGGTGGCGGTGGTGGAGGAGATTAATCCTCTAACCTCAGTCCATGCTTTACCCTTGCGAATTATTGTTTTCGTTGATATACTTTCCTCATCATAACCGTCATATAGAAAGAAGAAAGAAATGGGAAATGTAGTTTGGCTGATCTTCCTTGGACTGCTTGCCGCATTCGTTGTCTGGTTCCTTATTCGTCTGATCGTCCGCTCCAGTAGGGGTGGTCGCAGTGGAGGAGGCGGTTTTGATTTTGACTTCAGTGATTTCGGTGGAGGCGACTCCGGCGGGGGCGGCGGCGGAAACGACTGACTCCTAATCGTCTAATGATTCCACTAAACGGTCAAGCCAGATTTTTTCTGATTCCGGCTTCTGTTTAGTGGAATCATTAGCTTTTTCTTCAAGGTCTTTCCCCGTTACCCAATATGCGGTTTCGCCGGGCATTACCATATTGATCCGGTCCCGTGCTTGCTGCTTGACATAGTTTTCATCTTTCCAGCGAAGAATCTGAGAACTCAGATACTCATGTTCCTCTTCCTGCTTAGCTACGGCTTCTTCCATCACTGCTATTTCTGATACCTTACTAAAAGACAGCTTAATAGTTGGGAACAGCATAAAAGCGATGGCTACCAGCACAAGGGACACAACGAGGTGCCTGCGTGAAAGTACTCGGGCGGGAACCAGCGAATCATGATGTGCCCCGGATTTTACGGCAGGACTTTTAGCGTTTGAAGCAGTATTCTTTTCCATCTACTGCCGGCTAGTCCTTCAAGAGAATAGACAGGAAGGAACTCAGGTCGCCTTCATAACGGAGAACGCGGTTGGTGTACTTTCCGCAAGCACAGGAAGCGGGGAAAGCGTTGAGGACATATTCCGTGCTGTTCTCTGAGAATGTATCTTCAAACAAAGAGATAGTCGCTTCATCAATTTCTGCATCCGGGGAAAGCACCCAGGAGCAGGAAGCAACCAAGGTTGTCTTTCCCTCATCATTGACCACATAATCCTGAATGTGCTTCTGGGCGTAATAGTCAACCCAGCCATAGATATCCTCATCGGGGCGAACGCATTTGCCCTTCTGCTCCAAGACAGAAAGCATGTCATCATGCTCACGCTTCTTAGAGGCTTCACTGCGAGCCATTAAACTGCCTTTCCGGTGGGATTCGAATATCTTTTCCAATCATACACCAAAGGAGAGGCTCCGACAATACTATAAGCGACTTGCATTTAACAGGAAAATTACTTATCATTGAACTAACCGCCCACGAGTTAAGGAAATGAAATGGCTACTACCGAAGAACGACTGGCAAAGATGTCCGACGCTGTGCGCGAAACGTGCATTGAATTGCTTGACCCGAGTGCTTCCCAGACCCGGACCGAACGCAGCATTCTGCCGGAACTCTACCTCACCATGAGCGAGGATGACCGTAAAGAAATTCATCGTCGTTGCATTGCCAACTGCTTCAATGATGAAGAAAAGGAATCCACCACAGGACGTATCAACGGACTTGAAGAGGATTATTTCGGCAAGGCCGCCTTAACCTTCTAATTCCATATCAATTCATTTGGTTTGCCCTCATTCTTATGTTAGGATGAGGGCAAACCCATTTAAACAGGAAGAGCAAGGAATAAACCGTAATGACTAACCGCACATCTCCTTTCGTAAACAACCGCACTAAAATCAAGCGGGTTGCAGGACCACTAAGCCTTGCGTTTGCAATGCTGGCACTTTCCGCTTGCGAAGGTTCCGTTACCATCAGTCCTTCCGGTTCTGTTACCCCTTCTGCTTCAGAGACTGTGGCATCTTCCCCTGCTCCGAGTGCAACTCCTGCGGGTGATGTTGCAGGTTCAGTCATCAACGGCATTCCTACTAAGAAGGAACTGGCGAAAGACGCTAAAGGCTCCTTCATTCAGACCACAATTTCTGCTGACGACCCTGCAATGAAATATAATGCATCGGTTGTTGACCCCAATGTAGCTGAAGCGTACAGCGAAGAAGAAGTTCTTGCCGCTCAGCAGTTCATTGTCACATTCATTGCTGAAGAGGGGCTGGATTCCACCCTAAATGGCACTAAGGAAAATCTGGAAATAGTGGATGCATGGTGGGCTGCCAATAAAGACAAAATCGATCCCGAACAGGAGGGATTCTACGAAAAGCTGGTAGCGAATGACAACGTTTATATGCCGGTTTACAGGTACACGGGTAAGAAGTCCGAACTTGTTTCCGGTGACGATGTAACCCATGTGAACTCACGAAAGATTACAATTTCCGCCATCAAAGCCGGTTTTCTGGAAGGAAAGCAGCGTCTCGGTTTTAACGTAAAGACTGAGACGGTATATAACATCCTGATGGATGGGAAAAAGACGGTCAACAGTTCCAACGGTGACTTCATTTTCACGCTCACGAAGGATGAATCAGGTAAGTGGCTAATTTCCGGCTACCAGAACACTTTCTCCGACAGCCCTGCTTAACAACTAAGGACAACACATGCGAGTAATCGAAGCCCCGAATAAGTACCCCCGTAACCCAACGCCTGATATTTTTCTTGGCGGTGGCATCACGAACTGCCCTGACTGGCAAAGTGAAGCGGTCGCGCTCCTGAAGCATACTGATGCTGTAATTTTGAACCCCCGACGCTCAGGTGAATTCACCGAAGACATCGCCGGTGAGCAGATCGAGTGGGAATATCACGCTCTCCGGGCGGTTGATACCGTTTTCTTCTGGTTCCCAAAAGAAACGCTCTGCCCAATTACTCTTCTGGAACTAGGTGTTTTCACCCAACGCCCGCAGACCCGTATCATTGTCGGGACGCATCCTGAGTACACCCGACGTTTTGATGTCATCAAGCAGTTGGAATTGGCACGCCCTGAGGTAATTGTTCAGGACAGTGTTGAAGGACTGGTGAGCGAATACCTCAAGGCTCTGTCATTAGCCACCCAGGAAGAAGCACAGGCTCACTGGGATGATGAGCAGGCTGAATATGAACGGGCGAGGAAAATCGCCCTGGATGAACTGTCGTTCCTGAAGGACAAAGGAACCATCAATGAATTCTACGAAAATGTAGGAAAGAACTACAAGGACGTGAAAGCACGACATCTCAAGGCTGCTGTTCACGATCTACGAGGGCATTTCTTCTACCTCGCATCCGATGGACGAATCCTTAGTCCGTCCAAATAAATGAATCCCAGCGGTGCCCTACTCATAAACAAGAGTAGGGCACCGCTCATTTCAAAACATTTGACGTATGGACTTTTTGAATCTATACTTGAATTATGACTATTTCAGAGACCATTGCCGCCGAACTCGCTGCACTTGTTAAGAAGCAGGATGATTTCCTTGCTTCCGTTGCTCCCTACCGGGATTCTTTTCATAAGCTGATTAGCGGAATCCCGGCATACCAGTGGCTCGAAGACACTGGATACATCAACATTGATGTTGAAGCATTCACCTTGGTACCGGATGCATCCAAGGACGGAGTAGTTTTTGCCTACGATACCATTGAGGACTACGATCACATCGGGGCGATTAAATTCACTGTTCCCTTCGCCTACATTGACAACCCGCAGAAGTGGGCAGATGAGTTTCTCGTCCGGATGGAACGGGATAAGAAGGCAATACAGGATGCCTACGATGCGGTCGCTCCCGGTGTTCGGGAAAAGCATAATCTTGAACTTAACATTTCCCATGTCATTGCTCCTGGGAAAATCTTCAAGATTACTGTCCAGAAGAGGGATAGCCTTGGATACACACACCGGTTTGAGGAAGCGGAAGCCGTTATGAACCATTTCACTTTCTTCGTGGAAGAGAATGAAATCCTTGATGCTGAATTGTTCTGGCGACGACCAAACGAATCAACCGCCATGTAAGTAATTTCACCACCTGTATAGTTGTTGCCCTGTTTCTTCCGAGCGGGGCAACAACTATTTCTGTAATGGTTGACATTTGATGAGATAGTGCCTACACTGATTTCATGACTACCAACCAGACCGTAAAGAACTTCCAGTCCCTTGCACAGCAGTACGCTTCTGTACTTGCAGAGGTCGCACCTTACCGTGACCGGTTCCATGCGTTCATTTCACACCATAACCTGAATCACGGGATTGACTACCGTGTTGAGGGTGAGTACCGCACTCCGGAAGCGGGCGAGTTCGAAATGGACTGCACGGTAGCGGGAGGAATCTACTTCTACCATTTCGCTCAGGACTCTGACGGCGGGGATATCCTGAACTTCACCATCCCATTTGAGTACATTGAAGACCCACAGGCATGGGAGGAAAAGGCTCTTGCCACTCTTTTCGCCAACCAATCACTCGTTGAGAAGACTTATGACGGAATTGCTCCGGGCATTCGGGAAGAACTGAATCTTGACGTGTACATCAACTACGTCAATGAAGACAGCATCTCGGCTGTTGTTGTCGAAAAGGGCAACACGGGAATTACCTTAGGTCATCCCGAGTCTGAAAAGATGGTCACAAACTCCTTCTCTGTGAATTCCAAAACGGGTGAAATCATTCACCAGACGCTGGTTGGGGCAAAGTTGTTCCGCTAGACATGAATCAAAGAATAGCCCGCTACATTTTCGTAGCGGGCTATTCTACTTTAAAACTACTGTGTGTCGCTTTGTTCCGGGCAGATTTTTAAGGTACGATAAAGACATGACTACCGCAGCAAAGCACCAGAAGAAGTTCAATTCCCTCCTTGCGGATTACTCCAATCTCCTCGGTGAGATTTACCCGTTCCGTGATTCCTTCCATGCCTTCCTCCTGAAGCATGATGTTCACGCTTGGCAGACCTACAGCGTGACCGGCGACAAGAGTACTCCTCCGGTGTACCAATACAGCTTGAGCATGAACCCGATGACCGAATTGGGTTACCGTTTCGTTCTTGCCAGTCACTATGTGGAGGAAGCCGGCGGGGCGGACTTCAGTTTCACTGTTCCCTTTGCGTACATAGAAAATCCCGAGGGCTGGGTTGACGCTCTCTGGGACCGGGTTACCGAAGAACAGGCTATCGCAAACGAAGCCTACGACCGTATCTGGCCCGGACTTCGGGAAGATTTGGGTCTGCACATCAAGATTCTTAACAGTTCCAGCGGTAACCTGTACTGCATGGTTGAACGAAATGATGGTACGAGGATTTACCGCAATGATCCCATCCGACCCCTCATTACCGCACGAAAGTTCATCGTAGATGTTGAGACGGGTGATATTTCCGGAATCATGTAACTCGCTCGGAGCCTGTGTGCGCCCTTCTAAGCCCCTCAGAGAATTTAGACCAGCAACCATCCACTGAGGCACAGAGAAGCCCCCTACGCGACGTAGGGGGCTTCTCCTTGTACTTTTAGCCTGTGCCTGAAGATGTTGAGTTACAGGCTGACGGAAATTGAATTCTCATCTTTGAAAATACCAATGATCTCATGATCAGAAAGACCATCACCTTCGCTGCCGATGAACGCCAGTTTTTCTGCTACGGTGCGATACCCACAATCAATCAATGCCGCCAAATCCCGGGTTTCCTGCCGGCTCTGCCAGTATTCCTTCTTTGAGTTATGCGACATTCTTTCTCCATTATTTCGGTTGCGGGTGCTACAGATAATTGTACTCTAACCGGTTTTTTCCAATAAAGCAAGTAGTGCAGGTGAAGGGACACAAGAAAAATGTGGCTTAGACCACTTCAATCCTATAAAAACCTTGATTTCTAGGCAATTTTTACCGATTAGCTGTATGTAACTTGCAGTGATATCTGCATTAATTCCGAAAGGTCAAAATGAATCATCCTAAAACCCGTTTCCTGAGTGCTTGCGTTGCGAGCACTCTTCTTTTGTCACTTGGAATGGGTTCAGCAATGGCTGCTGAATCCGCTCCATCCCCCTCAACAAGCACAAGCACGAGTACTTCAACTCAGACTACTTCTACTGCTGACCAGCTTCGCGCTGACCTTGCTGCGAAAATCAAGGCAGAATACACAGCACTTCTTGCAGAAAAGGAAGCCTCCGCTGCTCCCCTTTTGACTGAAAGCCGCGCCGCCGGTGAGAACTACAAGCGTATTGCCAATGAGTGGGAATCCTCTGTTAAGACTGCCCGTGTTGCCGCTTCCAAAGCTGCTGCTGAACTGAAGGCCAGCACGACTGCACTTGAAAAGGATAAGACTACTCTTGCTCTCAAGAAGTCTGCTCTGGAACGTGAAGCAAAGCTTGCAAAGGCTAAGGCTGATGCTGCTATCAAGGCTGCTAAAGCAACTGCGGAACGTGAAATCCGGGCTGCAAAGACCAAAGCCCAGAAGCAGGCAGCAGAAGCAAAGTATCGTGCTGCGAAGGCCGCCGCCGAGAAGACTTACGCAACAGCCACCAAGAGTCTTCAGGCTAAGCAGTCTGCTGTTGCCAAGGACTACGCAAAGACTGTTGCCAAACTCAGCACTGCAAAGACAATCCATGGAAAAGTTTCACTCGAATACGCTGCACGCATCAAGGCACTTAACGAAAAGTACGAGCCTCTTCTTCGTGCCGCCAAGACCCGTGTTGAAAATTCAAATACCGCACTGGAGACACACAAGCGAACCTGGAAAGTGAAACTTTCTGAGGCAGAAGCACGTTGGGCCGCAGAGCGTGCCGCTTTGGAACAGCAGATCAAGGAATCAGAAGAGGCTGAGCCTGTAGAGGAAGAGCCAACCGAACCCGCTGAGCCAGCGGAACCCGCTGAACCTTCTGAGCCAACCGAGCCTTCTGAGCCAGTCGAGGAAGTTCCTGTAGAGGAAGAGCCAGCAGAACCCGCTCCGGCTCCGGGTGAAGGTGGACAGGTTGAAGGTACCCCCGATTCCAACGCTCCTGCCCCTGTTGAGGACCCTTCTGTAACTCCTGCTCCTTAAGGTCTAACCAAGGAATGAACATAAAAACTAAATAGCTGAAAAGAACCCGGGTAAAAAATTACTCGGGTTCTTTTCAGCTTAGACCCATCCATCTTGCCGGCAGAGCCGAATGACTATCAACAAGTAAATACAGGACACACCAACAACTTACCCTGAGATACAGGGAAGCAAACTTAAGGAGAATGTCATGTCAACATCATTTATTACCCGCAAGTCATCTTTGGCTCTTACCGGTTTCGTCACTATGTTCGCTCTCTCAGCATGTGGAGCACCGGCACAGTCACCAACTCCAGCACCTGCTCCTGCAACCAGTTCTTCTACCCCGTCAGCCTCCCCAATGGTTTCTGAAGACATGGACCCGGCAGCTAACCTCGTCGGTTCAGGTTGTGCAGCATATGCAGAAATGGTTCCTGAAGGTGAAGGTTCTGTTAGCGGAATGGCACTTGACCCTGTTGCTACTGCCGCTTCCAACAACCCTCTGCTCAAGACCCTCACCGCCGCTGTTTCCGGTGGATTGAACCCTGACGTAAATTTGGTTGACACCCTGAACGGAAGTGAATTTACCGTCTTCGCACCTGTTGATGAGGCTTTCGCCAAGATTGATCCGGCAACCATTGAAGGCTTGAAGACAGATTCAAAGACACTCTCCTCAATCCTTACTTACCACGTCGTTCCGGGACAGATTGCCCCGGACAAGATTGCCGGCACCCACACCACAGTACAGGGTGCAACTGTTGAAGTTACCGGTGAAGGCAACACGATTATGGTCAACGGTAAGTCCTCAGTAATCTGCGGTGGCGTAAAGACAGCCAACGCCACAGTATACCTCGTAGATACTGTACTCATGCCACCGGCTGAAGCTGCTGCCAAGTAAGCCGGGCTAGCCACTCCCCAAGGTGGCAAGGTAAAGGACCGGATACGGATGATGTTTCCGGTCCTTTACCTTGCTCTCCATAAGAAAGGAAACCATGAAGCTCACGGCGTTCATAGAGTCTGACAGCTTCCAGATGGGAGTACTTTCAGGCAATGCTATCCCGCAATGGACAGAAGAGACCCTTGATTCTGGCATCACTGCCATAGAAACCGGGTTGCTGATAGCAACCTACCCTGACCTTGAAAACCGGAAACTATCCATTCTCGTGACATTGATGGATAAAGGTGAAAGACTTTCAACCCTGGAGAAGAAGGAATTCGTTCTTCTTGGCGAGTTCGCCATAAAGACGAAACGAGGTGCCATTGACATCGGATGCATACCGACCATCTGTAATGGAACCTCCGGGCGGTTTGTCTTGAACAAGGAAAAGGTACGGGTAAAAATTTACGGTGATACTCCCCGGGAGCCTAAGCGGATTATCTTGCAATTCTTAGGTGCCTCCATCATTGATGTTGACGCTTACCGGCTCAAAGTTTAATTTCACAATTCAAGAAACCATGGTATAATGTAAGAGATGCAGAAATGTTGTCGTTCTGCAATGCCCTAGAGAATGTGTAATCCAAGACCATAGAAATTACTTGGCAAAGGCACTTCCGCTCACGAAGAAGGCATCATCCTAACCGCACAATTAAACCGGTGTACAGCATGTAGCGCTGTCCGGTATGTAGATAAGACCGGGAATCCCAACGTCGGGTTCCTACTCTCCATCTTATTGCGGAATGATGATGCCTTCACGTTTGAGAATAGCGGCTGATTCTTCCGGGGAAACAAATTTTCCTACAAGTTTGCCTTTGCCTGCGGGAACTACTGAATGCATAATGTTCTCTTTGTACACATGGATCATATTGAAGCCCTGTGCAGTGTCCCGACCAAAGGTACCACCTTGCTTGACGTTCAAATCCTGTGTGTAACAGGTTGAGGAAGCCACGGACACTGGAATACCTGCGAAAGTGGTGAAAGACGAATAGTGGAGGTGACCGCCAATGATTGACCTGATATCACTATTGCGAATTACCTCCGCAAGGGATTTCTGATCCCGCAGTTCCACGGTTGCCGCCATATCCAACACAGATGGTACTGGCGGGTGGTGAAGGGCAAGGATACTTCCGTCCTTTGCGGGGGTAGAGAGAACTTCCTCCAGCCATGCCAGCTGACTCTGTTCTATTTCACCGTGATGGTGACCCGGTACTGAGGTGTCAAGTGAAATCAGACGAAGACCGTTGAGGTCATAGACGCTATCAATAGGTTCATAGGAAGAATCCTGCCCCAACAGTCCGGTACGGAAATTCCCCCGGTCATCATGGTTTCCCATTACCCAGATGAGTTGAGCGCCGGTTGCATCAGCAAGAGCCTGAGCCATAAATTTTGCTTTGAAGTATGCTTCTGGTTCACCGGTATCAGCAATATCACCGGTAAAAACAATAGCTTCAGGACGAGCACCGGAATCAATAACTTCAGTGAAGATCTGCTTGAGGTAGAAGTCTGCGTCTACATCCCCGTAAAGGCTGGTATCTCCTGCAATCAAGTGAGTGTCAGAGAAGTGCAGAATGAAATGACCGGGGCGGGGGTGTTCCGCTATCCTTTGGTTCACAGGGGTTTCCTTTGCTCTAATGATACGTCGCCGTTGACGTTTTATGTCGGTCTCTCTATCGGAGTTAATGGCTTTTAAAAGTGATTTAAGCTAAATTCAGCAACTTTTATCGCTCCAATTTAAGCCGTTAGAAAAGCAGTGTGACCGAAGCCACGTTCACATAAACGGTAAGAAAAGGACCAACCATGAGTACTCCAGTTGAAATTGTAGCAGACAATTCTGGTGAGATAAACGATTTTGAACTTCAGCGCAGGAAAGAGAAAGAAGCCGCAATGTTGCATACTGCTTCTCTTAACCTTGCAGCGATGCGTTCTTTTGACCGTCCAAATCCAAACAACCGTTTCTAAAGATTTGATTGAAGAAATCTGTTCCTGGTAAGTTCAGATTTTATATTGGGGGAAATGCAGAGAAGCCCGGGAGTGATATTCCGGGCTTCTCTGCATTTTTGCTGTTGGTTTAGAGTTTCGCGAGAATCTCTGCCAAAGCATCCTGCATGGCAATATCAATGTCCAGACCGGTTTCATTCCATGCTTGGGTCTCCTTGAACTCGGTGATTACCTCTGCCGTCTGTTCATCGGAAAGTTCTTCGGTATCAACGTGCGCATCGATTCCCGCCTCTTCCATGAGGTTCCTGATATCCGCCGTTCCCCAGACGTGTGCCTTCAAACCGAACTTGCCGGCAAGTGCCTGAATAACTTCCATTGCTTCCTGTTCGGTTGTAACGGAATCTATTGCTGATATGGGTGATGCTGCCATGATGGGGTCTCCTTTATGTATGGGTGGTTTACTGTTTACAGTATATGTCAAGAAGATAAGGATTACAAATAAATAAAGATAACAATCGCTTAGTAAAAGGGACACAAATATACCATAAAACTACGACGAATTTTTATATACTCGGGGGTACATTCGTCGCTCTAATGATTGAGGCAAGTTACAGGGAACCGGCAAGACCTTAAAGATTCCCGCCGGAAACGTTAACAACGTGAACAGAGGAAACAGTAACAATGTTGGAAGTCTTTTCAACATCTGAAGCCGGACTGAATACGGGCAGTGCTCCGAGTACCAGTGCGATGGTTACTGCTGAAAATGTGGTGGTTGCTGCCTTGCGCATTGTTCTTTTCCTTTGTGTTTGGCGGTTATCTTTATACCCTTATTCTACCGCGGATTCTAGGGGTTTTCAAGTTATTTTAGGGGTTTTAGGGAACTATTTTCAAAGTATTTTTCCGGGTTCGCCAGCAATAATAAACCGGCATATTCGGGGGACACAAAAGTGTTATCCAAATTTCCAAGAAAACCGCTTTGGAAACACCGTGGTAAGATCGGGAAGAGAATTTCCCACTATCCGAAAGTATTTAAGAATGAAACCCTTTGTCTACACCGGCATTGACCCGGCAATCTTCTTCTGGTCACTCATAGCCTGTACTGTCATCATGTTTGGCTTCTTTATCTATGAGGAAACGTGGAGTAAAAAATATTGGGGCAAAGCCGGGGTCATCCGGGTAAGCGTCATTATTCTTTTGTGGCTCACCGCTCTTGTTGGGCAGATTTACACCGACACCCAGAAGAAAGACGGACTCAAGGAAGCGAACCAGAAGGTCGTTGAATTCATTGAATCAAAGGGCTTACGTGTTGTTAGTGGAGCGGTCAATATTTCCGCAGACACCCACTCCTCCGTAGGAGTTGAACTTCCATTGAAGAAGGACGCTCCTGCTGGCACTGAAAAGGATACCGACACCTGCGAAATCTTCGCTCCCAAGGATGTGAATCAGGAGATTGGTATCATCTGCGGAAACAGCACAAACGGTATGTCTTTGGACAACCTCCTGAAGTGGAACGAAGATGGTCAGCCTAAAGATACAAAGAAGTACGAGAATGCTTCAGAAGACACCAAGAAGATTGTAGAAAGCATCAGTAAGCCCGAGCAGGCTGCTGTACAACCATAAAGCACCAGAAGAAGCCCACCTCGGAAATTTTGAGGTGGGCTTCTTGCATTTCTTACCGGTATTTGCTATTGTTGAACCAGACGCACCAAAGGGGTGCAACTTTGAAAGGATTATCCAATGGCTAACACGAAGAACCCGGACAGCACCCCATTCCACGATGGTTACCGCCTTGGCACTACAACCGAACCGGATGCTACTTCTCAGGAGCAGGCTGCCGTACTTTCCGAAGAGATGGACAAGATCGAAGACTTTGATGATCAGGAGGCTTTCGCTGAAGGCTTCTGGTATGGCGTGGAGACCGTAACCGCCGGCTAATCATCGTCAGTCCCACCTAATTAAATTCCCCTTGCGAAGACCCTGACTTATATGAGTTGGGGTCTTCGCGGTTCTTGACTCAGGGCAACATTTCAGATACGCTTGAGGTATTAGGCAAGATTCAACCAGCACAAAGGAAAAGACATGGAAACGCTCGAAAAGGTAGCACTGGCCCCGATTCCTCGGGATCTCGACAACCCGCTTCGCCAGTCATACGAAATGATTCCTCCCACGGCGGGTCAACGCAGCGAACACATTGAAAGCATGACCTATAGTGAACTGTTTCAGTTCGCTCAGGTTGCAGCCATCGGACACCCATACTTTGATGCCCGCTATGGATATTTCCAAGGCTCAGTAGTTCCTCACTTCAACAAGCTGTACAAGATGCAGTCCCGAGCCCGCCGGAGCCTTGATTTTGAGCGTGCTGAGAGTCTCGGACTCCTGAAGCCCTCCGCTCTTCGCCGCTTCGGCCGCTGGCTGAAGAAGATTGACCGGGCGATTTACAACGCCCAGTTCTAAGCAAAAGACAGGAAGCCCGCCACATGCAGTAATGTGGCGGGCTTCCTGTCTTTTCTGTATCAATGAATTTTGGGGAAACAAAAAACGACCGGACATTTCAGGAACCAACCCGCCTATTGTCACACCACTGAAGGTGCTATCGTTGGCCGGCGATACCTGATCCGGTCGTTTCAGTTTGAAGTAATACCGTTATGAACCCGCTCCCTCCGTATCTTCTTCCGGTTAGGGCGTATTGTCCGGTGGAACGTCGGCCCTGCATCTCTTCAATAAATCAATCATAGCATTACTTTGAAACCAATGTCAACTCCAAGTCGGAATTTCTTTGGTCGACATAAACCTACAGTTCCTGTATACTCGGACAAGTACATTCAACCCCAAACGCGAAAGGAGAAAAAGACAGTGCGGATATATGACAGCAATGCAAAGACGTTGCAGGAATTCATCCCCTTGGAAAACAACCGAGTAGGAATTTACTACTGCGGTGCTACCGTACAGGGCGCTCCCCACATTGGTCATCTCCGTTCGGCTTTGGCATTTGATGTCATTCGCCGCTGGCTAACCCAGTCAGGCTATGAGGTTACCGTGATCAGGAACGTCACCGACATCGATGACAAAATCCTTGAGAAGTCATCACAGTCATTTGCGGATGAGTTCATCGCCACAAAGATTTATCCTGCCAAGGAAAAATGGTACTCACTGGCTTACCGCTTCGAGGATGCATTCCGCGATGACTACAAGACCCTGAATATCCTGCCTCCAACCTATGAACCCCGGGTAACAGCAAACATTCCTGCGATTGTAGCGTTCATTGCTGACCTCGTAGACAAAGGCTTTGCTTATGCTCCGGGCAATGGCGATGTCTATTTTGATACGCCGGCATTCACGGGTTTGAAGGGCGAGTATCTTGACGGGCAGGAACCTGAAAACCCAGTAAAGAAGGACGCATCAGACTTTGCTCTCTGGAAGGCAGAGAAAGCCGGTGAACCCGATGACGCAACATGGGTTTCACCATGGGGTAAAGGTCGTCCGGGTTGGCATATTGAATGCTCCGCTCTCGCCTTGAAGTATCTCGGCAGTGCGTTTGATATCCATGGCGGTGGAATTGACCTTGTTCATCCCCATCATGCCAATGAGATCCTTCAGTCAAAGGCAGCAGGGCATGACTTCGCAAAGTACTGGATGCATAACGGGTCAGTCACTGTCAAGGGCGAGAAGATGTCCAAGTCATTGGGTAATACCATTTCGTTGGCGGACGTACTTGAGAACCTCTCTCCCAATGAAGCCCGTTATTACATGTTGGCTACCCATTACCGGTCGTCCATGGATTACAGTCCTGAGGCTGCTCTGTCAGCGGCGAAGGGGTACCGCAAACTGGTGGCATTTATTCAGGAGACAGGAAGCCCTGCACCAGCCGATGGCTTGTCAAAAGAATTCATTGCGGCTATGGATGAGGACTTCAATACTGCCTCTGCTTTTTCGGCACTGCATGCCCTGTACCGTGAGGGCAAGACCGCCCTGAAACAGGATGATGCAGAGCAGGCAAACGTATTGTCAGGACAAATCGTTGCAGGGCTTACTGTTCTGGGTATCGGGCTTGACGAAAAGGCTGAGAAGGAATCTTCCCTGCTTGATGAATCTGTGTTGGCAAAGGAACTCTCCGAGCTTCGTGTTTCCTTGCGTAAGGCGGGCAATTATGAAGCCGCTGATGCTTTACGGGATATCCTGACGAAAGCAGGAGCCTTAGTTCAGGACTCATCACTGAAATAAGAAAAGACAATTGTGCCGGGATATGCAGTAATATCCCGGCACAATTGTCTTTCGCTGTGTATTTTCCTGTAATTAGAAGATTTCTACGTTCAAGTTTTTGAATACCGGCAGAACTGAATTTTGGAACCATTCATTAGCCCGGTCTCCCCCACTGAAGAAGGACTCCAACCCTTCAGTCCCGTGATGGATTGTACCGGTGAACTCATTCTGCCAGCACATACTCACATTTCGCTTCTGCAACCAATGGTAAAGAGCAACGATGTACCGCCCGTGAAGTTCGGTGGCTCCTCCGTAGCTGTCCTGATAGCCGTAGGCAGTATCAAAACTTATCTCCATGTAGCATGCTGGAGCGATGAGTTGTCTCTCGCCGGTTTCGTCATCATGTTCATACTGTGCCATGGGATAAAGCGGACCCTTTTTACGGTAATTGGACATCAACCAAGCCGGAAACCCCTGCCCCGGTGCGTTATCCAAGGAGATAACAGGATTTGTTTCCCATTCATCGTATGTTTCCGTAGAAATTGCCTTATCAGCCCCCATGAGACCGTTGCAAAACTCAAACACCTTATGTGGATCAATCTCATCAAGAATGTATATCGCAGTGTTTAGTGTCATTATTTCCTCGTTTCTGTGAACTAGCCATTTTGAGAGACCTAAGATTTAACTATACCAAAGAAAAGTTAACAGAACGCCTTTCCGGACATAAGGAAAACGAATATTTTTAAAATCGTTCAATAATTCTGCCTGCAACCCGCTAAACCTTGAATGATAGAATTAAACCTGCTGATAGGTAGAGAGCCGGATGGTTCGTATGCAACCGGCTTGGAAACTAATCACTGATGGAAGGACAAACTTTGGACAATATCGCACTGGATCTTTTTTCCGGTCACGGCTGGGGAGTTGCGATGGAGAAACTGAAAGTAAAGGAACATTCAGTGGACATCATGCCCGAAGTTCGCCAGACCCGAGCCCTTAACAACATGGCAGACATTGTTTACGAAAACGTTTGGGATGTTCATCTTGCAAAGGATATTGACTTCAACACCCTCATCGCTTCTCCTCCTTGCCAGAGTTTCTCACTTGCCGGTAATGGAAGCGGACGACAGGCTCTGAACAATGTCATGGGTCTAATCCATGACAAATCCTACGAAGACATCCACGTACTTCGTAAAGCAGGTGAGGTTCTTGGTGATGACAGAACCGCACTCGTCCTTGCTCCCATGCATTACATCTGGAAGTACCGTCCCGAATACATCACGCTGGAACAGGTGCCTACGGTTCAGCCACTCTGGGATGTTTACGCCGATGTTCTCATCTCATGGGGTTACCATGTTTGGACCGGGGTTCTGCAATCCGAGCAATTTGGAGTAGCCCAGACCCGGAAACGGGCTATCCTGATGGCAAGGAAGTCCTCCCCGATTTCAGCGCCTGTGCCTACCAACAGTTCCTACAACACGCAGAATCCCTACTCGCTGGATGCCGGGCTTGATTCGTGGGTAAGCATCAAAGACGTTCTTGGGGATGTCATCATTGACTCCACCGGTGAGACAGCAGAGTTCTTCAAACTTGGGAAGCAGAAGAACCAGGCCATCCGTAAGGTTGACACGCCTTCCATGACGCTTGCCTTCGGTAATGATTACATGTCACCCCGATGGGCTGCAACCTATCAGGATGCATTGGACTGGTCATTCCGTCCCGCTCAGGAGCTGGCAGACCGGCTGGAGCGACTCACCGTTGAGCAGGCTGCCCGGCTGCAAAGTTACCCTGAGGGCTTCTCTTTCGGTGGAAGTAAACTGCTCCAGTATAAGCAAATCGCAAATTCAGTCCCACCTGCAATGGCACGGGAAATCCTCAAACATCTATGGAATGGATAACAATGAGTACAAAGACAGAATACGGAAAGTTGGTCCGGGACAAGATTCCGGAAATCATTCAAGCTAATGGTGACACCTGCACGGTTTCAGTTCTTTCTGATGATGCTTACCGTGTCGCCTTGCAGGAGAAACTCCAAGAGGAAACAAACGAACTCCTCACTGCTGCTCCTCAGGACAGGCTTGGGGAGATGGCTGATATCTTTGCAGTTCTGCTGGCAATTGTTGAAGCCGATGGTTACGCGAAGAACGATTTATTCGCTTCAGCGGCCCGGAAAAGGCAAGAGCGAGGCGGGTTTAGTCAGAAGCTCTGGCTGGAGAGTACCGAGAGTCCGTCGTAGGCTGAAAAGCATCTTCATTGGCCCGCTCTTGGTGCTGTGAGGTTGTTTGAGCATTCATTGGGACAACTCCTGCTCTGAGCATTTATAAACTCTTAGAAGACCTGTGACGGCTTGGGGTATAATAAGTATAAATACTTCACAAAATCATTACCTATCCGTGGATTTGATATGACTGATAAAAACATTGCTGATTTACTGCTGAGATTACCCCGAACAAGCCGGGTGTACGTTGAACCTTTTAGTACCCGGGAAATGGTCGCTGGGTTCATGAAGGCTGTGATTCTTGGCGGACTGTCCTTTGCTGCGTTCACTCTTATCTCCTCTTTCATTACCCCTATCCCCTTGCTCCTGGAAATAGCTGTTGCGGTCTTGGTATTCATGGTTACCATTGCAATTTTCACCATTGATGGCTACCGCAATGAAACAGTGCGTACATTACAGCTTTGCTCAGGTTACACAGGGGATGTCCTCCCACGGGAAGCCCAAATCATCAAGGCGGCGCTGCGGATTCCTTTCCGGTCACAGCGGATTCCGTTGCGTTCTTTTGAAGCAGATATCAATCAGGAACGTTCCCGAGGCAGAGGCTCTTTCCTCGTCCATCACCACCACGCCAAACAGGTTGGCACCCATATCGTAGAAAACGCCCTTATGCTGAAGCCGGGCAAAGTCTGGTTTGAGCAAACTGCTACGGTCACGTCCTTCGGCATCATGCTCAAGGATTTCGAAAAAGACCTCAAAGACTTCAAAACCAATCCCTAATACTGCTCGTTCGATGAATCTTTAGCCGTGATACCATAAGAAATGGAAGCCGGCAAGTGAAGGAGACTGCGATGAACGGACATAACTACCCAAAGAACTACACAATTACAGGTGTGGCAGGTGACGTTTGGCACGGGAACGAAGGCACCATCTATGACCCGACGTGGTTC
>Ga0326721_10000124_pt1 | contig 37626 bp, 35 predicted proteins | sample SGPome_FD_203951 | JGI IMG/M metagenome (GOLD analysis project Ga0326721, IMG submission 203951) | Soil microbial communities from Southern Great Plains, Lamont, Oklahoma, United States - SGP_1_2016 | ecosystem: Engineered > Artificial ecosystem > Soil microcosm > Unclassified | place: USA...
AAGCCTCGCAAACTGCGCGAGGCTGATCCGCTCATTCTGTGGCATCAGCGCTCACGACCACTGTCCTTTCATCCTCCGTGGTCGCGCGCAGCGCGGTGTCCGACTCAGGATGGCGTCTCTTTGTGCGTTGTGCGTTTTCAATGCACAGGTGATTGCCAGACCCGTCAATGCGAGTGCGCGCGCTCCTCCGCTTCCGCGGCGCGCTCGGCCTGGATGGCGGCGTAGGCGGTGCGGACGAAGCGCTCCGGCGTCACCGGCCCGCGGCCCCAGCGCGCGTCCAGGTCGGCGGTGGGATGCGCGGCCACCGCCTGATCCACCGTCTTCCCCTCGTCCAGCAGCTTCTCGACGCGGTCGTGCACGGCGATCAGCATGTCGCGGAACTCGCCCAGCTCGCGGATGCTGGCCAGCGGCCCGCGCGCGGGGACGATCGGCTCGATGGCCTCGGGGAACGACGCGAAGTTGGTCGCGAACGCCGCCGCCGTCTCCGCCATTCCCGCCAGCGTGCCACCGTGCGCCACGTCGATGTCGGGATATCCGTCCATCGTGAGGCTGTTCAGGTACAGCAGCCCGGCGCCCTCGAAGTGGATGGCCGCGTCGGCGCGGCTGTAGCCCGGGTGCTGCTTCACGCAGTGCGCCTCCTCGCCGCCGAGCTGCACCTGCACCACCTCCGAGTACCCCATCGACGGCAGGCGCGTCCCCGCCGGCGCCCGCGTGACGGTGTCGCGCACGGCGGCGCGGATCTGCCCGCGCAGCCCCTCGTGCGCCAGCGCCAGCGCGCCGCGGCCCTCCCATCCCCCGTCCAGGAATCCGGGCGCGCCGGGGCCGTCCATCAGCAGCGCGTAGCGGACCGGGCCGGCGTGCAGCGCCGCCAGCGCCTGCCGCGCCTTCGCCACCAGCGCGGGCGCCTGCACCCCCGCCACCATTGCCCCCGCCGAGTCGGCGATCAGCACCAGGTTCCGCCCCTGGTCCGACACGACGTACGCATGCGGCGCCACCTGCACGGCCAGCCCGCCCGCCACGGCCTGCTGCGCGAGCGCCGCGGCCGACGGCAGGAGCAGGGAGATGGCGAGCGCGGAGATCGAAACGGATCGGCGGTTCATCGGGTCGCGGGAGATGGAGATGGACAGGCACGGGGGGACTGCGATTCGCGGCGACAAAGCTACACGGGCCGCCGCGCTTCCGTCAAAACGGGAGATGGAGATGCGAATCGATGCCGGACCGCACCGATGAAGTCCGCGAAGGCGGACTGCGTGCCGTTGTAGCCGCGAGTTCACTCGCATTTTCCCCGGCGGACGAACTCGGATACGCATGCCGAAGCGCACGTGCGACCTCGCCTATAGATCCTTCGGCCTGCAACCATTCGTGCGGGGGCAACGACGGTGTGGCCGGCCTCAGGATGACGTCTCTTTGTGCGATTGGTCGATTGGTGATGCACAGATGATTGCCAGATCATCCCGCGCGGATGGAACAACCTGCGCAGCGACGACGGGCCGGGCGGCGATCCTCCGCCACCCGGCCCGCATCTCCATCCCCCCGCTCGTTACGGGTTGCTGCCGCCGGACGATCCGCCCGACGAGCCGCCGGAGCTCCCGCCCGAGGACGCGCCGGGAACGTTCACGTCCACGTCCACCTTGTGGGTGTCGGTCCCGCCACCGCCGCCGCGGATGAAGAACACCCACACCAGCGCGGCCAGCACCAGCACCGCCAGCAGCCCCACCAGCAGCGACCCCGTGCCGCTGCCGTCCCCGCCGCCCGCCGGGGGCGGGTTCACGTTGTTGACTTCCACGTCGGCCATCGGTCGTACCTCCGGGTGAGCACCCCGGGGCGCCCGCACCGCGGAGACGCCGCGCGTAGCACCGGGGCCGTCCAGGCCATGCCCTGCAACGGCCCATCATGCGCACTCCGTGCCAGAACGCCGCGCGATCGCGCAAACTCTCCGGGCGTGGCCGCGGAAAGTTCACGGACGGCATCTTCCGCCGCGCGCGGCGAGGCCAGATATTTCCTGCATTCCCCGGCGCATGACCCACCGGCACACCCCTCGTCCCGACCCGACCGCGCCCGTGCCCGACCCGACTCCGCACTCCCCCCCGGCTCCCGCGCTGGCGCAGGGCACCACCGACCGGGGCGACCTGGCGCTGGTGCTCACCGGCGGCGGCGCGCGCGGCGCGTACCAGGTGGGCATCCTGCGCTACATCTCGCGGCGCTGGCCGGAGATGAGCTTTCCCATCATCACCGGCGTCTCCGCCGGAGCGATCAACGCGGCGCACCTGGCGCAGGCGCACGGCACCCTGCCGCAGGCGGTGGACGAGCTGGCCGCGCTCTGGAGCGAGCTCACGCCGGACCGCATCTTCCGCGTGGACGTGTCCGGGCTGCTGGCCAACATGGGGCGCTGGGGACTGCAGCTGGCGGGCGGCGGAATGCGCGAGAGCCGCGTGCGCGGGCTGGTGGACACCGCGCCGCTGGGCGAGCTGCTGGCCGAGGCGCTGGCGCCGGTGAACGGCGAGCTGACCAAGATCGACTACAACCTGGCGCGCGGCACCCTGCGCGCGGTGGCGCTGGGGACGACCAGCTACAGCACCGGCCAGTCGGTGATCTGGGTGCAGGGGCGCGACCTGCAGACGTGGGAGCGCCCCTCGCGGCGTGCGATCGCCACCAAGCTGCGGGTGGAGCACGTGATGGCGTCCAGCGCGCTTCCGCTCTTCTTTCCCGCGGTCCAGATCGGCGACCAGTGGCATGGCGATGGGGGGATCCGGCTGACCGCGCCGCTCTCGCCCGCGCTGCACCTGGGCGCGCACAAGATCCTGGCCATCTCCACGCATTACGAGCGCGACGAGGCCGAGGCCAGCCGCCCCACGGTGCGCGGCTACCCGCCCCCGGCGCAGGTGATCGGGCTGCTGATGGACGCCATCTTCCTGGACGTGGTGGACCAGGACGTGATGCGGATGGAGCGGATGAACCACCTGCTGCGCGCGGTTCCGCCCGAGCGGCGCGAGGGGATGCGCGTGGTGGAGCTGATGACCTTCCGCCCCTCGCGCGACCTGGGCGCCATCTCGCGCGAGCACGAGCCGCGGCTCCCGCGCGCGTTCCGCCTCCTCACCCGCGGCCTGGGCACGCGCGAAACCTCCAGCCCCGACGCGCTCTCGCTGATGATGTTCCAGGACGACTACATCCGCCGCCTCATCGAGATCGGCGAGGAGGACGCCGAGCGCCGCGGCGACGAGCTGGCCGAGTTCATCGAGGGGAACGGCGGGGAGTGAAGTGTGGAAGTGCGGAAGTGCGGAAGTGCGGAAGTGCGGAAGTGCGGAAGTGCGCTGGGGGATCGAGATACAGCGCATGGGAGCGCAACCGGCACACCGGAGTCATCCGCCCCGACGAACCATGCAGGCCACCCAGATGCCAACCCTCGCCCGGTACGGGAGAGGGCGAGCGCTCCAAGGCGCGGGGAGAGGGCCCCGCGGCGAGCGCCGGCGCCTGTTCAGCACGGATCTCGCGCGGCTCGATGACGTTGTTGCCCGGCCTCAGGCGACGTCTCTTCACCGCGTCGAGCGGGAAAGATGTAGCTTCCGCGCTGCGTCTGGACAGCGCCCGCGGCGGATGCTAGAATACCGGCCTTCCGCGGCCGGCCTGTACGGGCGCGGCAGGGCGATCACGCGAACGCTGGCGAGCTGAGCCATGGCCGAGCTGAACCTGAAGCACGAGCGCAACGAGGTGGGTGTGGTCGGCGAAGACTACACCTGGGGCGAGGTGATCTACTGGCTGATCGGGATCGTGATGATCCCGCTCGTGCCGATCCTGATGATCACCTTCTTCACCCCGTTCTCCGGCGTCGGCCCGCACGGCCACTGATCGCCCCGAACGGCCCGACGCAGCGAGGCCCCGCCCGGATGGTTCCGGGCGGGGCCTCGTCTCGTCGTGGGCGGAAGTACGAAAGTACGGGGAGTACGAGAGTACGGAAGGGAGGGTTACTCCGCGCGGCGGATCTCGCCGCTGACGGCGCAGGCGCGGACCACGGAGCGCGCGTGCGCCGCCACCTCGCCCGGCGACACGCGGCGCGGCTCGCGGCGGCGGAGCCCCGGCGTGCGCGCGGGCGGGAAGCCGGGGCGCGTGACCGGCGGGTAGCTGGCGGGCTGGGGGATGGGGCCGCGCGTGGTCTCGGCCACCCGCTCCGCGCGGACGTACAGGCGCGGCTCCGTGGTGTCGCCCGCGACGCTGACGCTCAGGTAGCCGCGCACCGTCTCGGTATCCGAATCGCGCAGGCGCCGCTCGGCCTGCAGCGACTCGCCGGTGTTCGAGACGACGTGGTAGCCCATCTGCCACACCAGGTGCTCGGAGCAGCGGAACGACCCTCCGTCGGCCACGCCCTCGCTCACGAACACGTCGTCGCGCCCCGGCTGCTGCGGCAGCATGCACCCGCCGAGCGCGGCGCAGGCCAGGACCAGGCTCCGCCTCTTCATCTCCATCCCCCTTCGCGGTTTACCGCGCCTCCGCCTGCGTGGGGGCCGCGGCGTAGCGCGCGTACAGCTGCCGCACGTCGCCCATCTCCCCGCCCCACACGCGGCGGTTCAGCACCAGCGTGCCCCGCGGCTGCAGCGTCACGCGCCCCAGGTCGATGGTCTGCGCCACGCCGCCGCCCTCGTCCAGCACCTCCAGCCGCACCGCGTGCTCGCCCGCCGGCAGGGTAAAGCGCGCCACGGAGATGCGGTCGGGGAGGAGCGTCCAGCTGCGGGTGTCGGCCCGCTCCAGCGCGTTCCCGGCCAGGTTCGCCAGCCGCCCGGCGATCCATCCCGCCGTCTCGCCGTGCTTGTGGGTGGTGCTGGTCTCCAGCGAGTGCGCGGCCATGTACTTCACGATGCTGCGCCCCACCATCCGCGTGAACACGCCGGGGCGCTGCGCCTGCCAGCGGCGGAACATCACCGCCGACAGGTCCTCCACCACGGGGGCGTCCACCGCCTGGCTGTCCACCACCACCCGCACCCGCGCCGCGTCCGAGGCCTCCAGCCGCGACTCGGGCCAGGCCAGCTTCATGATGTAGGCGCCGTCCGCGGCCGCGGCCAGCTGAAAGTCCGGCCGGTCGTCCAGCGCCTCGCCCCAGTACGCCTGCTCCTGCAGGTTGCCGACGAGGTTGGCCACCACGCGCGTCGCGCCGGAGAGCACCGACTCGCCGTCGTCGCTGTCGATCCCCTCGACGTCGCGCGGGAAGATGGGAACGTGCACGTCGGCGCTGGCGCGGTGCGCGACCCAGCCGTTCTCCACGAACACCACCAGCTCGCCCGTTCCCGCCTCCGGCCGCATGGCATAGCTCGCCAGCCGGTACCGCGCCGCCGCCGAATCCGCGACGGGACGCACGCCGGCGTCCACCGCGGCGCGGTACAGCTCCGCGCCCAGCCACTCGGGCGGCCCCGCCGCGTCCTTGGCGGCGCAGGCGCCGAACGAGCGCTCGGCGTTGCGGTAGGAGACCAGGGCGTCGTTGCGCTCCCCCGCGCCGCGGAAGGCCAGCCCGGCCAGGTAGTGCACGAAGCCGTCGCCCACGCAGGGGTCCTTGCGGTCGCCGAGGCGCGACAGCCAGTCGCTCGCCTTCCGCGCCTCCACCAGCGCGCCGTCGCTGCTCCCCAGCGCCAGGTAGTTCAGCATGCGGTAGTAGGGGATGAGCGCCATCTCCCCCGACGCGGGGACGTAGTCGACCACCGCGTCGTTCACCAGCAGCTGCCCCGCCTGCTGGGTCAGGCTGCGCGTCCACCGCTGCCCGGCCTCGCGCTCGGCCCAGTCGAACGCGGCGTTGCTGGCCTCCCACTTCCCCGCGTAGTGGTAGACGACGCCCAGCTGGAGCTGCCGCACCAGCTCGTCGTGCGGCCGCACCTTCGACTGCGAGTCGAGCAGAAGGACGGCGCTGTCCGCCTTCCCCTGCATCACATAGTGCCGCAGCCACGCGTCGGTGCGCCCCAGCGTCCGCGACAGCAGCGGCGAGTTGGCGGGAAGCGACCCGGGCGCCGGCATCCGCGGGTACGCGCCGGCCCCCGCGCACGCCCCCAGCGCGACCACGACCATCGGCATCGCCAGACGCGAGATCCGGCGGACGGCGCGGCGTACTTCCGTACTCTCGTACTTCCGTACTCCCGCGCAGCGGGCCCACCAGCCGGGGTTCATCGCCCGCCGCGCTCCAGCACGATGATGCGGCTGCGCGCCTCGGCCACCGCGGCGCCGTACTGCGCGTACGCGTCGCCGTAGGCGTGGATGCGCTCGATCTCCAGCTGGTGCAGGAAGAGCTGGTAGCGGATCAGCGCCTCGTACGGCCGCAGCTGCTTGTCCAGCGCGCGGGCGATCCGCAGCGTGGTCGCGGGGTCGTCGGGCTGGATGATGTCGGCGCGGTCGTAGTAGTTCAGCGCGCGGTCGAAGTCGCCCGCCAGCGCGAACTCGTCGCCCTCGCGCAGGAGCTGACCGGCGCGCGCGCGGGCCTGTCCCCCCGCCGTCGCGTCGGCGGCGCTGGACACCACGCGGACGCCCTGCGGCTCGCGGTAGGCGTAGCTCGCCACGCGCCCGTTCTCCAGCGTCACGAAGGCGATCTGGCTCACCACGTCCTTCGGGCCGCTGGCGTCGTCGCGGGGCGACAGCGTGGCGATCCCGCCGCCGCCGCGTTCGTCCCACGCCGCGGCCGACGAGTGCGTGGCGGCCAGCACCTGCTCGCGCGTCATCCCCACCGCCAGCTCGCCGCGCGCGATGGCGTTGCAGAGCATGGGCGTGCAGGCGGCCAGCGCGCTTCCCATCACCTGGTCCTGCTCGGTGGCCAGCCGGGCGCGCTCGCTGGAGCCCTCGGCGCGGGCGCGGGCCACGTCGTCGTCCTGCGTGGAGCGCACGATGGCGCCGTTCGGCTGGATCGCCCGCACCGGCCGCATCCGCGGCGCGCACCCACCGGCCGCGAGCGCGGCCAGCGCCAGCGCCGAGATGGTCGAAGTCTTCATCATCCCCGGTCCCTTCTCGAGCGTGCGCTCGGGTTACAGGCGGAAGCGCGGCTGCTCGACGACCTTCTTGATCTTGTGCTGCCCGGTCCAGGTCTTGGCGTTGGTCTCCAGGTCCACGAGGGTCATGTCCACCTGGTAGTAGACCACGCGGCGGCCGCCCTCGCGGTCGTTGATCTGCGAGATGTCGCCCTGCAGCATGTACTGCGCGCCGTGCTCGCGGCCCATGCGGGCGCGGGTGTCGGCGGCGGCGTTCTCCTGCTGGTCGGCGCGCTCGTCGCGCACCTCGGCGCGCTCCTCGCTGCTGGCCACCACCTGCACCTGGCCGCTGCCCAGGTAGGCGCGCTCCAGGTCGCGGACGAAGGTCTCGACCGGGATGTGCTCCATGCTGCGGTTGCGGATGGTGCCCACGATCACGGTGGGGCGGCGGCCGCCGTGCGTCTGCATGTACTGCATGGCCCAGCTCTGGCCCAGGTCGCCCTGGAAGCTCTGGCGCACCATGGCGTCGGCCACCTGGCGGCTGTCGACGTCGTTCCAGCGGCCCGACAGGTCGATCTGCTGGTCGGGCGAGACGCGGGTGACCTGCGTGGCGCAGCCGCCGGAGACGAGGATCGCCGCCGTGGCGAGGGCCGCGCGCAGGCCGCGGGTCAGGGTGTTCATCGGTTCTCCGTAGACGGATCGGGAGGGTTCCGCGCCGGTGGCGCGGAGGACTGTGACGGGGGATGGAGTGCGCATCGGGCGTACCCGGCGCGGATCTGCTACGATCTGATTGGTGAGAAAGAAGTTAGCTTTGCGGGCGTGGATTCGTCCAGCATTCCGTGTCACCCCGCGCGGACAGTGCGAGGACAGCGGCGGGGGACAGATGGGAATCGAATCGTCTCATCACCGTGCATCCCTTATCCATCGACTCGTCACCGACTCACCTCATCACCCATCACCTGATTACCACTCGAACAGAGCATGGGACGGGCGGCGGCTCGCTTCCGCCGGCATCGCGCCCTCTCCGGCCGGCCTAGGCCGTCCACCTCTCCCGTACCGGGAGAGGTAGCTGGGCAGCATCCGCGCTGAATCCCGAGCATGGGTGCTACCAGAGGCTGCTGGTCGCGCCCTCCGGCGCCGGGTGAGGGCGCGACGGCCGCGGAAACGCGAAGCGCGCCGGCCCCGAACCGGAGCCAGCGCACTTTCGCACTCACGCACTTTCGCACTTCGGTTCAGGGTGCAGGCAGCGTCGACGTCGCCGGCCGGTCCACGCCCAGGTTGCTCTCGTGGTAGTCGGCCTTCAGGTCGGGAAGGTCGATCAGGTGCACCGAGAAGGCGAACGACGTGTTGCCGTTGGGGGCCAGGTTGTAGTCGAAGTTGGCCTGCCAGCGGTACAGGTCGCGCTTCAGGTTGATGGTGTGCGCCGCGAACTGCCCCGTGGTCGTGGAATACTGCGTCTGCCAGCTCACCGCCCAGTTCTTCGTGGGCTGAAAGGTCAGCCGCCCGCCCAGCTGCGAGTTGCCGCGGTTGAAGGTGCCCGGCACCGAGTCGGCCGGGCTGCGGCGCTGCCGCGTGAGCGAGTAGGTGAGCCCCAGCGACCAGGGGCCGCCGCCGGCCTGCTGGTTGTTGGCGGTGGCGTTGGCGTTCCCCAGCGGCGTCTGCGTCTGCTCGCCCCGCGCGTCGGGGGTCTGCCCGCGCTCGGACACGCGCTGCTCCTCGCTCCCGCGCGCGAAGCCCAGCCAGCGGAAGAGCGCCGAGTTCTGCCCCAGCGTGAACTGGGTGGAGAACGAGGTCAGGAACGGCTGGAAGCGCCCGCGCTTCAGCTCCGAGCGCCCGCTGTCGCTCACCACGATGCGCTGGTCGAACAGCGAGTGCGACATCTGGAACTGGAAGCCGCCCAGCAGGTCGGTGCGCACCGTGGTGCTCAGCTCCGGCGTCAGGAAGCGCTCGTTGAAGCGGTTGCTTCCCACGAAGCTGTAGCCGATGGCGCTGGTGTTCAGCGCCAGCAGCGTGATCTTCTGCGACTGCGAGGGCGCCGCGCGGTTTCCCGCCGCGGCCGCCGTGTCGCGCGCCGAGTCGCCGCGCACCGGCTTGGGGGTGCGGAGCTTGGCCTCGAAGGTCTGGTTCAGCCCGATCTGGATCTGGTTCACCGCGCGCGCCGAGAACGGCCCGAACACCTGCCGCTGCACCCGGATGTCGCCCGTGTCGCGCAGCGTGACCGTGGGCGAGTAGGTGTACGACACCACCGGCTGGATGTGGTGGCGGATCGTCTCGTAGTTGCCGAAACCCGGGAAGAAGCCGTACAGGTCCGTTCCCAGCGCCACCCCCAGGTTCAGCCGCGGCGGCCCGGCCACGTACTCGCCGTACGCGCCGCGCAGGCTGTCGGGCACCGCGCCCGTGGTGTCGCGCCGCAGCAGCTCGCGCGAGAAGCCGATGGTGGGCGTGAGCCGCGTGCTGGCGAAGAGCGTGAGCTGGTAGCCGGTGTTCACGCTGAAGCGCAGGTGGTCGGCGCCGTTGCCGGCGATGGCCGCCAGCCGCGTGGTGTCGCCCGAGAAGAGCGTGCTGTCTACCTGGCTGCGCTGGATGGCCGCCAGCGACCCCCGTCCGCTGTGCGAGTACGCCGCCGACCCGTCCACGCCGAAGTTGCCGATGGCGATGCGCCCCGAGCCGCTGAAGTCGCCGGTGCTGCTGGACGGCTGGCGGCGCAGCAGCGCGTTGCCGAAGCTCTGCTGCGTGGAGCTTCCCGAGAACGAGGTGGTGAACACCACGTTGGGGACGAGGGTGATGGGGTTCAGGTTCAGCCCGAAGCGCGGGCTGAAGGTGCGGTCGTCGTTCCCCACCGACTGCCGCCGCTCGGCGCTCAGCGAGAGCGAGCCGAAGTCGAACTCGCGCGTCAACGAGAAGTTGCTCGACAGGTCGGCCGTCTGCCGGAACGGGTCCACCACGCGGTTGCGCTCGAACGCGGTCGACGAGGCGAAGCCCAGCGCCAGCGCCAGCTTGGTGCGCTCGTTCAGGCTCCAGTTGGCCCCGCCGTTCAGGTTCAGCCGCCCCGGCCCGTCGGTTTCCCAGAAGCGCTCGCCCTCGATCTGCCCGCTCAGGAAGCGGCGGCGGAAGTTGAACTCCAGGTTCCCGCGCGCCGCCATGTAGCTCTGGCTGCGCCACCGCCCGGCCACCTGCAGCCCCAGGAACGGGCTGATGGCCCAGTAGTAGCCGATGTTGCTGATCTCGCGCCCCGTTCCCCGGCTGTTCCCCGTGCCCCCGCGCGTGCGGATGATGTCGTTGATCTCGAACTGCGGGATCAGGAAGCCGCTGCGCCGCCCGTGCTCCAGGTCCTGCACGATGAAGGGCAGCGCCATCACCGGCACGTTCCGGAAGTACAGGTATGCCGGCCGGCCGACCAGGATGCGGTTGCGGATGATCATGATCCGGTCGGCCTTGAAGTAGTACGCCGGATTGGGGCGGTCGTCGCTGGTGAAGGTGCTGTTGTTGGCGTAGATGCGCTCGTTGCGCTCGCTGGTCACGTCGCCCGCCACGTACCAGGTGGCGTTCTCGGTGATCTTGGTGCGCGCCCCGAACACGTTGGCCCGGCGCGCGTTCAGGTCGTAGAAGAACACGTCGCCGGCGATGGGCTCGCCCTCCGTCGGCGTCCCCTGCGGGTTGCCGTACGCGGCCACCAGGTCCTGCAGGTCGCGGTAGACGATGGAGTCGCGCGCGGTGATCACGTCGCCCTCGCGCTCCACCCGCGAATTGCCGCGCAGCCGCAGCGCCCGGTCCAGCGAGCGGTAGTCGGCGCTGTCGGCGTTGTAGAAGATGGGAACGTACCCCTGCAGCTTCAGCAGCGCGTCGATCACCGAGTCGCTCTGCGCCGGGCGCCCGGTGGCCGCGGGGCGCGAGGTGTCGCCCGGCGCGCGCGTGTTGGGCCGCTGCGCCGGCTGCGGAGCGCGCTGCTGGCCGCGGTTCATCCCGGGAATGACCTGCGCGGCCGCGGGCGCCAGCGCGCACGCGGCCCACAGGGCGGCCAGGAGCGGGATTACGGCTCTGTGCTTCACGCGATTATCGTCCCCGTCGGGCAGGGGTGGGCGGACATTCAGGGGTCAATCTAGCGCCGCGCCGCCACATTCGGGGAGCGCGGCGCCCGGCGCCTAACGTTTTCCTCACCGCCCGCTCACGCCTGCGCGGCCGCGGCGGCCCGGCGGCGGCGGGTGACCAGCCGCGCCAGGAAGATGCTGAACTCGTACAGCAGGATCAGCGGCACCATCATCATCAGCGTCAGCGTGATCACGTCGCCCGGGGTAAGGACCGAGGCCAGCACGGTGATGATGACGATGGCGTGGCGGCGCTTGGTGGCCAGGAACTCGGGCGTCACCAGCCCCAGCGCGCTCAGGATGAGGATGACCACGGGAAGCTCGAACACGCCGCCGAAGGCCAGCAGCAGCCGCGTGACGAAGCTCAGGTACTCGCCGATGACGATGTTCTGCTCCAGGCTTTCCGTCTGGAACCCCATGGTGAAGCTGAGCGTCATCGGCAGCACCACCTCGTAGCTCATCGCCACGCCCAGCGCGAAGAGCACGAGCCCCAGGTACAGCGCGGGCACGATGTAGCGCTTCTCCGACGGCAGCAGCGCGGGGGAGAGGAAGGCCCAGATCTGGTAGATGACGATGGGCGACGCCAGCACCAGCCCGACGGAGATCGCCAGCTTCAGGGTGATGAAGAAGGGCTCGGTGGGGCTCAGGTACTTCAGCTTGCTCCCGTGCAGGAACGGCTTGATGGGGGCCACCAGCAGCCCCAGCACGTCCAGGCGCGTGACCAGGAAGAACCCGGCCACGGCGCAGACGACCACGGCCAGCAGGCTCCAGATCAGCCGCCAGCGCAATTCCTCGAGGTGGTCGAGGAAGGGCATCTCGCCGGCTCTTGCGTTCACGGTGTTCGGCATCCGGGCTCCAGGCGGGAAGCACCCGCCCGCTCGATGTCACGACGGGACGCATCCGCCATCGCGCGCTCGCGCGGCGCCGGTGCGTTCCGAAAATCTGTTCGCTGGATCGGCCGGGTGTCCCGGCACGCGGAAGGGGACCGGGCCCGCTGCTTCTCCCTGTCCCCTGAAACCTGTCCCTGTCCCCTGCGGTCCGGCGCGTCTACCCCCCAGCGCCCGGAAAGTGCGCCGGGAGGCCGCCTAAGCTGGCGGCCTCCCGTAACTTCGGGGTTTCCCCCGTCCGGCGGTAGGGGGGAAGGGCTACGACGGCGAGGGATCGGGCCCGGGCATCTCCCCGTCCCCGTCCCCGTCTCCATCCCCGTCCAGCGCGGCCAAGGGGAGCTCGCGCTGGTAGCGGCGCACCTCGCGCAGCGCCGCCAGCTCGCGTAGCTCGCCCAGCTCCTCGGCGAACTCCTGCACGTCGGCGAAGTTGCGGTAGACGCTGGCGTAGCGCACGTAGGCGATCTGGTCGCGCTCCTTCAGCCGCGCCATCACCATCTGGCCGATGTCGCCGCTGCTGACCTCGCCGGTCTCGCGCCGGTCCAGCTCGCGCTCGATGTCCTCGACGATGGTCTCGATCTCGGCGGGGGTGATGGGGCGCTTGGCGCTGGCCACCTCGATGCTGCGCAGCAGCTTGCGGTGCTCGAACGGCTCGGTCTCGCCGTCGCGCTTCACCACCTGCAGCGTGCGCTCCTCGATGTACTCGTAGGTGGTGAAGCGGCGGCCGCAGCGCAGGCACTCGCGCCGCCGCCGCACCGCGCGTCCTTCGCGCCCGGTGCGGGAGTCGACCACGCGGTCGTCCTGGTGGTGGCAGAACGGGCAGCGCAAGCGGGGATAGCTCCGTTTGGGGTGGTAAAGCCTCGTGTTTTAGTCCTGAGTCCTAAGTCCTGAGTGAAACAACGCCGTTCACTTGGCACTTGGGACTTTGGACTCAGGACTTCTTTTCTACCTCGTCCCCAGCCGGTCCAGCTGCGTCCGCGCCTCTTCGGCCTCGTCGCTGCGGGGGTACGACCGCAAGATCTGGTTCAGGTGCGTGCGCGCCTGCGTGCGGTCGCCGCGCGCGATCTCCAGCCGCGCGATGCGCAGCAGCGCCGCGGGGGCGCGAGCGGACGTGGGGTAGCGCTCGACCACGCGCTGGTACGCGGCGATGGCGGCGTCCGGGTCGCGCGTGTACGTCTCGCCGATGTAGAACTGCGCCTCGCCCGCGCGCCGGTCGCTCGGCGCGATGCGCAGGAACTCCTGGAAGGCGCCGCGCGCGGTGGTCATCGAGCCGCGCTGGTACGCGCCCATCGCCGCCTGGTACGCCTCGTCCGCGGTCGGCGGCGCGTCGTCGCGGCTGCGCGTCGTAGTCGTGGACCGCGGCGGCGGCGTGGTCGTCGTCGTGCTCGAGGGACGGTCCGTCGCCGGGCGCGTGGAAGTGCCGCTCGCGGGGCGATCGGTGGACGGCGTCGCGGGCCGGTCCGTTGAGGGACGATCCGTGGAGGCGACGCGGTCGGTGGAGGGCGCGGGGGTGGCCGCGGCCTCGGCGCTGTCGGCGTCGGCCTGGGCCTGGCGGGCCTCGGCGGCGCGCTGCTCCAGCTGGCGCTGCAGATCGCGGATCTGCTGCTGGCTCTGGCCGCTGAGCGACTGGATCTGCACCAGCTGCCGGTCGATCTGCAGCAGGCGGTTGGCCACGTCGGCGCGCATCCGCGAGTTCTGCGTGCTGAGCGAGTCCAGCATGGCCTGCGTGCGCGTGATCAGCGTCTGGATCTGCCGGTTCTGCTCGGCCCGGTCGTTGTCCATCCGCATCTGCAGGTCCTGCAGGTCGCGCTTGGTGGCCAGGCACCCCGCCAGCACGGGGAGGAGCGCCGCCGCGAGTGCGTGGCGCGGCTTCATCGGCGCAGCTCCGCGGGCACGGTGGTGATCTCGCCGCCGGCCACGGTGAACTCCGCGCGGCGGTTGCGGGCCAGCGCGTCCTCGTCCTCGCCCTCTTCCAGCGGCCGCTCCTTGCCGTAGCTGATGGTGGCCAGCCGCGACCCGTCGATCCCCAGGTTCACCAGGTAGGCGCGCACCGCCTCGGCGCGGCGCTGGCCCAGCGCCAGGTTGTACTCGGTGCTCCCGCGCTGGTCGCAGTGCCCCTCGATGCGCAGGCGCACGGCGGGGTTGCTCTGCAGCACCGACGCCTTGGTCTGCAGCTTCCGCTCGGCCTCGGCGGTGATCTCGTCGCTGTCGTACTGGAAGAACACGATGTCGGTCAGCGCCTCGCGGGCGGTGGAGACGGCGGCCTCGCGGGCGCGGCGGTCGCGGTCCAGCCGCTCGCGCTCGGCGCGCGCGGCCGCCTCGTTCGCGGCGGCGATGGAGTCGGCGCGGGCGCGGTCGGTGTCGCTGCCGTTGGTGACGGAGGTGCTGGTATACGGCTCGGGATTGGTGCGCGGCTTCTTCCTGCACCCCGCGAGCGCGGCCAGCGGGACCAGCAGCAGTGGGGCTGCGTGGCGAAGCTTCATCGTGTCTCCTGGGACTGGAGTGTTGCGACAAGATGGGGCCGCGCGGCGCGCGAGGCTACGGGCGGCGGAGGGCCGGCGCCACAATCCGTAGTATGCAGCACAACCCGCGGCTACAACAGGCCGACGTCGATGTACTCGGAGAGATGGGAGAGAGATCCATCGGGGGCGAGAAAGATTCGCGCATCTGCCAACCTTCATTGCCCGGCCGGCGCCGCGGCCCTCTCCCCCCGGCCCCCTCCCCCAAAACTGCCTGGGGGAGGGGGAGACCTCATCGAGAGGAGAGTCGGCGGCTCGATTCAGGAGGCATCCTGCCCGCCTGGCTGGCCCCCTCCCCCGGCCCCTCCGCCCGCTCCGCGGGGGAGGGGAGAACTCATCGCCACACCGGCTTCAGTGCATCACCCGAATGGCGGGACCGCAGTCCCGCAGGGACTTTGTGCTGTTGTTGCCCCCGAATTCCATTCGGGGTGCCGGGGTGCCGGGGAAGCTCGGAAAGAACCCTACTGCCCGCTCCCGCCTCCGCTCCCACCCCGCGCCAGCAGCGGCGACCACGCAGGCAGCCCGAATCCGCGCCCGCCCACCAGCGTGCGCACCTTCCCGGTGACGGTATCCAGCACGAACAGGCCGCCGCCGTCGCGGTCGGGGCTGGCGAACACCAGGTGGCGGCCGTCCGGCGCCCAGCTGGGATCCTCGTTGCGGCCGCGGTCCGTCAGCAGCCGCCCGCCGCGCCCGTTCGCGCCCACCATCACGATCTGCGAAACGCCGTTCACGCGGGTCGAGAAGGCGATCCAGTCCCCCGACGGCGACCAGTCGGGCGACGTCGAATAGCCGCTGCGGCCGTAGGTGTAGTCCGAGACCAGGCGCGGCTCGCCGCCGCCCGCCGTCATCACGTACACCGCGGGCTCGCCCAGCCGGTCGCTCACGAACGCGATCCGCCCGCCGTCCGGCGAGAAGGTGGGCGACAGGTTCTCGTAGCGCCGCGACTGCGTCAGCGTGCGCGTCCCCCCCGCCCCGGCGAGCGCGATCTCGGTGTTCCCGCCCTGCGTCATCCCGAACGCGATCGTCCGCCCGTCCGGCGCGTAGGCGGGGGTGATGTTGATGCCCTCGCGGCTGCTGACTACGCGCTCGCTCCCCGTCCCCAGGTCGCGCTCGAAGAGGAAGGGGGCACCGCGCTTGAAGCTGGTGTACGCCAGACGCCGCCCGTCCGGCGCCCACGCGGGGGAGAGGGCGATGGAGCCGTCGTTCGTCACCCGGCTCACCCCCTCGCCGTCCGAATCCACCGTGTAGATCTCCTTCGATCCGCGTCCCGCGGTAACGAACGCGATGCGCGTCGCGGCGAAGCCGGGCTGCCCCGTCGCCCAGCGCACGACGGCGTCCGAGGCGGCGTGCACGGCCATGCGGAAGCCGCGCGACCCGGTGGAGGGAAGGCCGAAGCTCCCCGTCCCCTTCACCTGGCCGTAGACGGCGTCGTACAGCGTGAGGCGCAGCGTGCCGCCCTCGCCGTTCGGCGTCAGCGTCCCCGCCAGCACCCAGTCGGCGCCGCGGTCGCGCCACGCCGCCATGTCGGGGCGGTCGGCGGCGGGGGTGCCGGCGGGCGGGTCCTTCATCTCGAAGCGGTCGCTGTACTCCAGGTCGCGGCGCACGATCTGCCGCGCCGCGGCCGCGCCCTCGCCGCCGAAAGGGAGGACCACGAAGCCGGGCGACGTCTGCGCCTCGTAGGTCATCCGCAGGCGCACGCCGGGGGTGGTGTCGTTCTGGGCGATGGCACGGCGCGGCGCCAGGGCGGCGGCCAGCGCAAGGCACGGCAGGATGGCGCGGAAGATGGATCGCACTCGGCCAGTGGTCAGGTCTGGGGTGAGATGTCGACGCACACGGGAAGCTCCGGCGCCCCGAACGCCCGCGGCAGCGCGCCGAAGGCCTTGTGCAGCCCGGCCTGCTCCACGGCCTCCTGCACCGCCACGCGGAACTCGAAGCCGCCGCGCACCCGCCGCACGTCGATGTCGTCGGTGCCGCCGTCGCGCAGGATGGTGAAGCACGCCTCGGCGCTGCCGCTGGAGCCCTCCGGGCGGCGGAAGTAGCGCCGCACCTGGCGGATGATGTTCTCGCAGTACCCCGCGCTGGGGCACTCCACGCCGCGCTGCGAGACGTTCAATCCCTCGCCGCCCGCGGAGTTCGCGTCGGGATTGCGCCCCGTCGGCTCGCCGCGCGTTCCCGTTCCCGCGCTGCGCGGCCCGCTCCCCGGACCGTTGGATGCGGCGGGCGGGCGCGGGGTTGCGTTGGTCGCCGCCGGCTTCGGCGGCGCGTTCGTCCGCGTCGTCGCCGCCGCGGGCGGGGACGGGCGCGTCACCGGCGGCGTGGCCGCGGGGCGGTTCGGCGGGGTGCGCGGAGGCGCCGGCGGCGCGGGCGACGGCTTCGGCGTCGGAGCCGGCCTCGGAGGCGCGGGCGCGGGCTTCGGCGGCGTGGGATCCGGCGCCGGTGCTGGAGGTGGTGGAGGCGCGGGCGCGGGATTCGGCGCGGGCGGCTGGTTGCCGCCGACGTTCGGCGCGGGTGCTTCCGCCGGCGAGGCGCCGCGCACGGTGGGCGGGGGGGAGACGATGTTGACGGCGTAGGAGCGCATCCGCGGGGCGCGCGGCGGGCGGTGGCCGAACCCGGCTTCGGCGACCAGCAGCGCGGCGATGATGATCGCGTGCAGGACGACGGATCCCGTCGCGGCAGCCCAGAATCGCCCGCCGCGCTCGTTGTATCGCCCGCCGCGCCCGCCCAGGTCCATCTATCGCCCTCCGCCCGGGTTCTCCTCTTCCGCGATCAACCCCACCGTCGCCACGTCCGCGGCCTTCATCGCCCCCAGCACCTGCACCACGCGGCCGTAGGGCACGCCCTGGTCGGCGCGGAGGTACACGCTCTTCGCGCCCTTCGCCCGCACGACCTCGGGAAAGCGGCGCTCGAACTCCTCCCACCGCACCGCCTCGTCGCCGATGAACACCGCGCCCTGCCGGTCCACGGTGACGATGACGCCCTCGGACGAGGGGACCGACTCGGTGCGGGCGCGGGGGACGCTCACCTCCACCCCGCCCTGCAGCATCGGCGCGGTGATCATGAAGATGACCAGCAGCGTGAGCACCACGTCCACCAGCGAGGTAACGTTGATCTCCGCGCTGATCTCCAGCCCGCCGTGCCCGCGCCGGCGCGGCATCAGATCCGCCCCTCGCGCGCCAGCGCCCCGATGAACTCGCTGGAAAAGCCCTCCAGCTCGCCCATGAACCGGTTCAATCGCCCGGTGAGGTAGTTGTACCCGATGGCCGCGGGGATGGCGACGACCAGCCCGCCCGCGGTCGCCACCAGCGCCTCCGCGATCCCCGGCGCGACCGCGGTGATGCTGGACGAGCCGGCGGCGGAGACGCCGATGAACGAGTTCATCACCCCGATCACCGTGCCCAGCAGCCCCAGCAGCGGGCTCACGGTGGCGAAGATCGCCAGCCAGATGAGGCCGCCCGTCAACCCGTCGCGCTCGTCGCCCTCCTCCTTCTCCAGCACCAGGCGGAGGACCTCGAGCTGCGCGGGAAGGAGCCCCTTCACCTCGCCGGTGTTGCGCGCGGCGGGGCGCAGGTCGCCGTAGAAGGTCATCCCCCGCTTGAACACGCGGGTGAAGGGGCTCTCGGGGAGCGCCATGATGCTGTGGAAGGCGTCTTCCAGCCGGTCGGCCTTCTCCAGCCGGTCCACGAAGCGGTCGCTCTCCTGGCGAAGGCGCCGGAACTGGCGCACCTTCACCACGATCACGGCCCAGGAGACGATGGAGAAGACGGCCAGCAGGGCCATGATCAGCTTGGTGGAGATGGTCCCGGCGGCGATCATCCGCCAGACGTTGCCCAATTCTCCGGTTTGTGCGGCCGACTGGATGATCATGCGGCGGGGGTGGGGCGAAGCGTCATTCGTCGTCCTTGCCGGCGGGGTGTGGGTCCAGCTCGAAGAGGTAGCGCACCGTGTCCAGCACGCCGGTGCCGCGGCCGTTCCCGGCCGCCTCGCGCAGCCGCGCGGTGGGCGCGTGCAGCAGCTTGTTCAGCAGCGCGCGGGTCAGCGCGTCCACCGCCGCGCGGTCGTCGTCCGACAGGTGGCGGAGGCGGGCCAGCGCGCGCTCCGTCTCCTCCTGCCGCACCCGCTCGCCGTGGTCGCGCAGCGCGCGAATGGTGGGGACCACCGCGAGCGACGAGTACCACGCCCAGAAGTCCTCCACCCCGGCGGCCACGATCCCCTCGGCCGCGGGGAGCTGCGCGCGGCGGCGGTCCAGCGACTCGTCGACGATCTGCTGCAGGTCGTCGATGTTGTAGAGGAAGACGTTCTTCTCCTCGGCCAGCGCCGGCTCCACGTCGCGGGGGATGGCGATGTCGATGATGCACAGCGGCCGGCGCGTTCCCTTCGGCAGCGCGGCGCGGAACCGGTCGACGGTGAGCACCGGCCGCGGCGCCGCGGTCGAGGCGATGACGATGTCGACGTCGGGAAGGGCGTGCGCGAACTCTTCCCAGTGGATGGCCGTGCCGCCCCACTTCTCGGCCAGCTCGTTCGCGCGCTCGTACGTGCGGTTGGCGACCACCGCGGTGCGCACGCCCTCGTCGCGCAGGCACTCCAGCGTGATCTCGCTCATCTCCCCCGCGCCCAGCACCAGCGCGCGGCGCCCCTTCAGCGAGCCGAAGATCTTCTTCGCCAGCTCCACCGCGGCGCTCGAGACGGAAGCCGCGCCGATCCCCAGCCCCGTCTCGCTGCGCACCCGCCCGCCCACGCTGAACGCCGTCTGGAACATGCGGTTCAGCGCCGGACCGACGACGGGGCCGCGGGCGCCGGCCACCTCGCGCGCCGTGGCGTACGCCTCCTTCACCTGCCCCTGGATCTGCGGCTCGCCCAGGATCATCGAGTCCAGCCCGGCCGAAACGCGGAACAGGTGCTGCGCGGCCTCGCGGTCGCGGCGCACGTACATCCACCGCGCCGCGTCCGCCGGGTCCTCGCCGATGCGCCGCGCCAGCATCTCCCGCGCGAGCGCGACCGCGTCCTCGTCGGATGACGCGAGATAGAACTCGGTGCGGTTGCAGGTGGTGAGCAGCACCGCCTCGGCCCCCGCCGCGCCGGCGAGCGCGCCCAGCGCCGGCGGGACCTCGGCGCGCCCGAAGGCAAGCCGTTCCCGCAGCTCGATGGGAGCCGTGCGGTGGCTGGCGCCTACGACTGCGACAGGCATCGGGCGATGCGGAGCTCCACCTCGTAGTCGCGGCCGGCGATGGCCGCGTCCAGGAAGTCGGGGGTGATCAGTTCGTGCCACGCGGCCTTGCGCCGCGCCTCGTCCTGGGGCCAGCGGGCGCGCACCTCTTCGCGCGCACCGGCCAGCCGCCGCGCCGCGCGGCCCAGCCCGGGCGTGACGACGCTCTCCAGCCGCTCGCGCAGCCGCCGCGCGAGGAGCGGGCTGGCCCCGCCGGTGGAGACGGCGATCACGACGTCTTCCTGCCGGATCGTAGCGGGAACGTGGAAGCGCGACTGCTCCGGGTCGTCGGCCAGGGTGAAGAGCGACCCCTTGCTGGCGGCCTCGCGCCCCACCTGATCGTTCACCTCCGCGGAATCCGTGGCGGCGAAAACCAGGTCGTGGCCGCGCGTGTCGCCCGGCCGGAACGGCCGCTGTCGCCACTCCAGCCCGTGCTCGCCGATCAGCGCGCGCAGCTCGGGGTGGACCTCGGGGGCGATGATGTCCGGGCGCGCGCCGGCGTCGATCAGCCCGCGCACCTTGCGCAGCGCCACCTCGCCGCCGCCCACGACCAGCACCTCCCAGCGCGACACGTCCAGCATCACGGGATAGCGCGCGCTCACAGGAACGCTCCCCCGCCGCTCTCGGCCATGCGCAGGACCACGTAGCCGAAGATGACGACCGCGAAGCCGACCACGCTGGCCAGCGCCGCGCGCCGCGCCGGACGCCCCCCGCCGGCGCGCGACGCCAGCGCCGCCGCGAAGACCAGCCAGCTGAGGATACCCCACACCACCTTGGGGTTTCCGGGCGACATCGGGTGCCCGAAGCGCTCCGTCCACGCCCAGCCCACCAGCAGCGCCAGGGTGAGGAAGCTCATCCCCGCGATCAATCCCCCACGGCCGATGCGGTCCAGCGTGTCCAGCGGGGGAAAGAAGCGGAAGATGGCGCCGAAGCGCTTGCTCTTCAGCTCGCGGAACTGGATCAGGTACATGAGCCCCGCCGCGAAGGCCACGGTCAGCCCCGCGTAGCCCACGAAGGCCAGCACCACGTGGAAGACGAACCACGGCCCCTGGAAGTCCATCACCTGCCGCGACGGCCGCACCCCCACGATCTCCGCGATGGCCGCTACCGCCGCGGCGACGGGGACGAGCACCAGGCCCACCGGCCCCGTCCGCCCCACCGTCGCCAGCCCCAGCGACCCCGCGGCGATGAGCAGCGCGAAGACGGAGAGCGAGGGACCCAGCCCCACCAGCGGCAGCTCGTGGAACTCGCGCGCGTAGACGACCAGCTCCGCGAGGTGCGCCACGATCGCCGCCGCCAGCACCGTCGCGGCGATGCCGGGGAGACGCCGGTCGCTGCGCGCCATCGACACGCCCAAGAGGGCGGCCGAAAGCGCGTACAGCGAGAGCGAGACAAGGTGCAGGGTTGCGGTGGTCATCGCGTGGAAAATGCGACGCAGAGCGGCGTTACGGAAGGGCGGCGGCCCGCGTTCGAGCCGAACGGACGTTCGCACCGGCGTACCCCGGTATGCGCCCTGCGGTCCGGCGCGCGGTTCCCATCGCGGAAGAACACTTCGGCCGGGAGGCGCGCATGCGCAGGCTCTCCCCCGCCATGCTGGCGGGTCTGGTGTCCGGGCTCCTCTTCTACCTGAACGCGCTGGTCCCCTACAGCCACGCCTGGCCACTGGTCTGGCCGGTGCTGGGCGGCGCGGCGGCGGTCGTCCTCGCGCGGCGCGCGGGGCACGGACGTGGCGCGCTGGGCACCGGCGCGGCCGCGGGCGCCATCGCCGGCGGCGTCTTTCTCGCCCTCACCATCCCCACGCTCTTCCTGCTGTCGCTGCCGTCGATGGAAGGCGTGGACCGGCTGCTGGGCGGCGACGGGCGGCTGGTGGTCACGGGCTCGATGATGATCGCGATCGCCGCGGCGGCCGCGTTCGGCATCCCCAGCGGCGCGATCGGCGGCATCGCGGGGCGCCTCGTCGCCCGGCCGCGCGCTGTCTGATTCCAGAGCCCGGACAAGTGGAGAGGGGCGGCGAAGCATCGTGTGCTCCGCCGCCCCTCTCCATCTACCGTACTCTCGTACTTCCGTACTTTCTCAGGGCATCGCCGCCACGCGCCGGACCGGCTGGCCGACCACGATGGCCGGCTGCTGCATGTTGGTGATGCGAGCGCTGGCGGTCTGGTCCGTCACCTTCACCACCTGCAGCCGGGCGACGGGGATCTCGGGGCGCGTACCCCAGTCGCGGCGCTCGCGGGGGAGGAACACCTCGAACTCGTCGCCCTCCTTCACCCCCGCCTGCCGGCCCACGTCCAGGAAGGCGATCTCCTCCACGGCCTGCGCCGGGTGCGCCTTCTCGAAGGCGAAGATGCGCCCCTGCAGCCCCGCCGACGCCGCCGGCATCACCCCCGCGCGCACCGGGAAGGGCGCCATCGGCACCACCAGGTCGCCGGGGCGGACCGGGTCGTACATGCGGACCACGACCACCGTGGCCACGTTCCCGTCCACGTTCGCCACCGTGCCCACGCCGGTGGGCGACCAAACGCGGCCGTACGGGCGCAGCTCGCGGGCGGGGCGCACGAACTGGATGCGGTCGCCGATGCGGAAGGCGGCGCCGGCCTCGCCCGCCACGTACACCTTGTCGTACACCTGGATGGTGGGCGGGCTCTCCAGCGGCACCACGGTGGGCGACACGATCTCGGCCACGCGCCCCAGCGGCCGGATCTCGTTGTCGCGCGCCAGGAAGGCGGCGCGGTAGTAGTCGCCCGTGCGCACCACCGGGTATTCGGCCGAGCCGGCGGGAAGGATGGTCAGCCGGTCGCGCGGCGAGTCCTGCGGGCCGCGGTAGAACACGGTGTGCTCGCCCTCCTGCGCCCGCCCGGACACGCCCGTGGGCAGCACCAGCCGCTCGTTGGGGTAGATCCAGCGCGGGTCGCGCACCACGTCGGTGTTCAGCCGGAAGATCTCGGGCCACAGGAAGGGGTCCGACATGTACTCCCGGGCCAGGTCCCACAGCGTGTCGCCGCGGCGGACCACGTGCACGCGCCCTTCCGGCACGGTGTCGCGCTGCGCCGCCAGCGGGCCCGCGGCGGCCAGGGTGGCGGCTGCGACGAGTGCGGCTTTCTTCACGAGACCTCGCAGTGTGCGGAAGACGGGTCGGGGTGTGGTGGCGCGGCGGGCGCGGTGCCCGCGCGGGCGTCCCGGGCGGCTCCGTAAAGGGAGCGGCCGGGGTTCAGTACAAGGTGATGCGTCGGGGAGACGGCAGAATGGTAAGGCGCCCCCGTCCCGCCCGTCAAGGAAAACGGCCCGCGCGCCGCGGAATCGCCCGTTCGGCGGTCCGTGTGCGCGCTACATGGACGGCTCATTGCGCCCGCATCTGTCCCGGTCCGCCCCGCCCACCGCCATCCCCGTGCCGCAAGGGCATGGGAGATGGAAGAAGATGCCGCGCAATCACTTGCATCGCCACCCGACCGTGGGAGATGCGGGTGAACAGATGACCGAAGTTCGCGCAGCGGAAAAGATTGCGCCGGCTTTGCGGCCGCCGTTCGCAGGCGGGGAGGTGAACTCAGGTCGGGGAGCGCGGCGGCGGCAACCCGAGATCGGCTAATGCGTTGAGCTCTACCCAGCGGCGAAAGAAGGGGTCATCGAACGTGTATGAACCCGCTTCCGAGCGAGCGATGACTTCGCGTTCCACCAACCGCGACAGAGCGCTCGAAACGGTGGATTTCGCCCCCAGTCTGAACCGGCTCATGGTTTCCGCGCGGGTGATCGGAAGTCCTGGCTCCGCCGCGAGGGCACGTAAGATCCGTTGATCAACCGTCTGAAGCGTTCTCCAGAGCGAGTCATACAGCGCGCCTTGTTCGCGGACCAGGCGGTCCAGCGCCGCTTCCGCCGCCCCCTCCTCTGCGGTACCCGTTTGCACCGAAGCATCCCACACGACCCGCGCCAGCTGCACTACGTCGCGAGTACGCGGATAGGCAAGCGAAACAACCCGATCCGCCACGGTCAACGGAATCTTGAGGCCGGTCCGCGCCGCACGGCTCGTGATCCACTCCGCGAGGACGTCTCCCGAGATCGGCCCAAAGTGCAGGTGGTCGACCTGCTTCCACAACGCGCGGCCCTTGCTCGTGAGCATTGCTTCAATGAGATGCCGCTTGGATCCGGCAAGGACGTAGGTGAGACTTCGGTGCGTTTCCATAGCAGCCTTCAGGGCCCATTCAGCATCCTCGCCACCCCACTCATGAATCCGCTGGAACTCGTCGATCGCGATCCCCAGGGTGATGTTCTGGCCCTCCAACTGCGCGTTCACGGCATCCAGCACCTCCCAAAGCAAGCGCGGCCGTTCGTCGCCGCCCTCGCGCATCCCGAACCCAAATCGCACGGTGGGTGGCGACCCAGGGGCCGAGCCGGGCCGCAGCTCCATGGTGGCCTGAAGACGCTCGGCGATGCGCTCGACAGTCTCGCGCCACTGTTTGCCGATCTCCTGCCGAACCGCGTTCAGCAGCTGCTGCGCGGCATCCGCGGGGCCAGTCGCGGTAGCAAAGCTTGCGACCGCGACCCTGTAACCTGCCTTGCGCGCTAGCGCCGCTGCGCGATCCAGAGCGCTCGACTTACCGAGCCTGCGATCTCCGAACACTACGAGGCGCGACCCGGGTTCCCGCAGGGCGCGCACAATTCGATCGACCTCCTTTTCCCGATCAGCGAAATGAGCATCACGAGCAAGTAGACCAATCTCGAATGGATTCCGCGGAGGAGCGGGAATCTTACGGGGCATTTGTGTCGGGCTCCGACCGGCGTACGAGTACGAAAGTTTCGGTCCGAAAAATCTCGGACCGAAACTTTCGTACCGCAACCCTTGTTACCGCGCCAGCACTCACCCGCCCGCGAACAGCTCCGGCTGGACCGGCTCCGCGGGCATCTCCACCTCCGGCTCGATTAGCTGCGGCCCGTCGAAGCTCGGGCGGTTCACCGCAGTGGAGACGGCGTGCATGCGCAGGGTGCCGTCCGGCGCGGAGCGCAGCAGCGCGAGCACGTCCGCCGCGGGCGTCTCGGGATCGAGCCACTCGTCGCGGTCCCCGGGAGATACGATCACCGGCATGCGATCGTGGATGCCGCTCACGTCGCCGCTGGGCGTGGTGGTGAGGATGGTGAAGGTGAGCACCGGCTCCGCGTCCTTCACCGGGCGCCAGCTCTCCCACAGCCCGGCGAAGGTGAGCGGCCCGCCGTCCGCCGCGTAGATCCAGTGCGGGATCTTGCCGCCCGTGGCCTTCTTCCACTCGTAGAAGCCGCTGGCGGGAACCAGGCAGCGGCGGCGCTGGAAGGCAGCGCGGTAGGCGGGCTTCTCGGCCACGCCCTCGGCGCGCGCGTTGATCATCTTGTTGCCGATGGCCGCGTCCCTGGCCCACGACGGAATCAGCCCCCAGCGGAAGACGTCGAGCACGCGGCGGCCGGCGTCGCTCAGCAGCACCGGCGCGTGCTGCGTGGGCGCGATGTTGAAGCGCGGCAGCTCCGGCTCCTCGCACCGCCACGCCGCCTCGAACGCCGCCGCCAGCTCCGCGCTGCTCGCCTTCTGCCCGAATCGCCCGCACATCGCGCTCGCTCCTGTCGCCTGGAAACCCTGATCGCCCGCATGGCGCCACCGGCGGTGCAATGTAATGACCGCTGGCGCAAAAATCCGCCACCGCGCGCAAGAAGCACGGAGAGTGCGGAAGCCTCCCTCCGTTTCCTCCGTTCCCTCCGTGTGAGTCCATTCTCCTTTTGAATCACACGAAGGGAACGGAGGAAAGACGATCAGGCGATCTCTCTCATGTCCGGCGGCCGGAACGAAAAACGGCCGCCCCATCAGGGACGGCCGCACAGCGCGCCTGCCGGTTTTTTCGCCGGACAGCCCGAATTCTGCTCACCTCTTGCTCAATCTTTTCCCCCGCCCGTTGGCTCCGGCCGCGTCTCGCGCAGGAAGATCGCCCCCATCCCCAGCAGGTTTCCGCCGGCGATCAGCGTCCCGGCCGTGTCGTGGCCCGTGCGGACGAGGAACACACCCGCGAGCAGCCCCACCAGCAGAATCAGCAGGGCGAAAACTTGGCCCCGGCTGGCGCGCCCGTTCTCGCCGCGAACGATCTCCGCTTCCAGCCGCCGCCGGTGCAGCCCCTCCGCACGGAACTGCGCGAGGATGACCTGCGGCGCGCGCGGATCCACCTCCTTGTAACGGGCGAGCTCCGCCGCGCTGGGTAGCGGCCCCTGCACGCACTCCGCCGTAACGAGAAGACCCGTTGGGAACGCCAGCAGATCGGCGCTCCCCCTCTGCGCGGGGAGAGGAGAGGGCAGAGCGGAAGGAAGTTGCGGCGCGGCTCCGTCAGGAGCCATGGCCGGCGGCGTACCGCTGCACGGCCACGCGCAGGTCGCGGGAGACCGCGGCCCAGTCGGCGAGGAGCGCCGCGCGGTCGCTCCGGACGACCATCCGCCGCAGCCGCCGCGAGCCGATCGAGCCGGTGAGATCCACCGCCTGCGCCATCCCGCGAACGAACGCCCTGCCGAGAAGACTCGAACGCGCGATCATCGTGATCCCCCTCTCCGAAGGTGCTCATCCCGTGCACTCGCGATGAAAGCTGCACACGGAGCGAACGCTCGTCAAGGGTGTCCTGAAAGGTTGGAATTACTGGACGCGAGAACGCTCCTCAGGTGTCACCGGCGCGCCGATTTCGTCCAGGCCAGAGGCCCTTCGCGGACCTGCTCATCGGCCGCCCTGAGATTGCGGCGGAAGGTGCTGAACCTCACGTACAGCTTTGGCACAAACGAAGGGACGCCCCCGCCGGCATCCCGGCAGGGGCGTCTTCAATCGTCCGTCGTCCAGATGCTTCGGCTCAGAGCCCCAGCATGCGGTCCACGCGGGCCTCGAGCGAGGGCTTGGTGGCGCCGGAGATGGCGCTCTCCAGCAGGTCCACCAGCTCCTCGCCGAAGTCGGCGGGCTTGCGGCGGATCACCCGGACCAGCGGCGCGAAGGCCAGCAGCACCGTGCGCTCGGGATCGCCGCCGTCGTCCGCGCCGCCGTCGTCGCGCCAGCCGTCGTAGTTGGCGCTGGACTTCCACGGCTCGCTGTCGTCGTCCTCCTCCTCCATCTCCTCGGGCACCATCCCGTCGGGGAGCGAGTGCACGGGAATGGAGATCCCCACCATCGCCTTCACCTCGCCGTCCGGATCCTCGGGCTCCTCGGCCAGGAGGCCCAGATGCACCGGCTCGCGCAGCGTCTGGCGGAGCAGGTTCAGCGTGTCCGAGGGGAGCATGGCGCGGAACGACGGGCGCGGGTTTCCGCCGACGAAGAACGCCATCGGAACCAGCTCGGATTCCGAGGGAACCAGCCCCTCGGCGTCCACCTCACGCATCTCGAGCGCGACCGGCTCTTCGCGGATGTAGACGTGCATGCGCGTGGATCTCCAGAAAGAGTAACGACTTGGCGGAAACGGCCGGGTGGGTTTCCGGCCCGCTTTCCCCTCTTACACCCGCGGGCGCACAGGTTCCCCGCGGTGGCGGGTCCGGAGCGCGGGGGCGGGGCGCGGGAATTGCCGCCCGCCCGGGGTCTCGTATGTTGACGGGCCCGGCCGCCGCCGCGTCACCTCGCCGGCGCCGGCGGTCATCCGAATCTAGCCGCCGCGCGCGCGGAACGCACGAACTTTCGCGCGCCGCCGCGCCGTACCCGCACCCCGCGCCCATGCTCCCCGTCGTCCAGCCGGATCCCCGCGCCGCGCGCCTGGAGCGCGCGCTGCGCGAGCGCGTGAAGGGCGAGGTGCGCTTCGACGCGCATTCCCGCCTGCTCTACAGCACCGACGCCTCGCTCTACCAGTTCCTCCCCGTGGGCGTGGTGGTCCCCAAAGACGCGGGCGACGTGGAGGCGGCGGTGCGGCTCGCGGCCGAGCACGCCGTCCCCGTCCTTCCCCGCGGCGGGGGGACGGCGCTGGCCGGACAGACGGTGGGCGCCGCGCTGGTGCTGGACTTCACCAAGTACATGAACCGGGTCCTTGCTATTGACCCGGACGCCCGCCGCGCGAAGGTGCAGCCGGGGCTGCGGCTGGACCGCTTCAACCGCGCGCTGGCGCCTTACGGACTGCACTTCGGCCCCGACCCGGCCACGATCCGCCAGTGCGCGCTGGGCGGGATGATCGGCAACAACTCGTGCGGCGCCCGCTCGCTCGTCTACGGGAAGACGGGCGACCACGTCCATTCGCTGGACTGCGTGCTGGCCGACGCCCGCTGCGCGCACTTCAGCGGGATGCGGCGCGACGCCCTGGCGGGCGCTCCCGGCGCGGAGGGGCAGCTGGCGCGCGCGGTGATGGCGCTGCTGGAGCCGCACCGCGCGGAGATCGAGCGGCGCTTCCCGAAGATCCCCCGCCGCGTTTCGGGCTACAACTTCGACGCGATGCTGGAGGACGAGGAGTTGAACCTCGCGCGGCTCATCGTGGGCTCGGAAGGGACGCTGGCGACGGTGGTGGAGGCGGAGCTGGGGCTGGTCCCCATCCCCCCCGCCCGCGGGCTGGTGCTCCTTTCCTTCCGCGAGCGCTTCACCTCGTTCGACGCCGTTCCCGGCATCCTTCCCGAGCGCGGGCTGTCGGCGCTGGAGATCGTGGACAGCCGCGTGCTGCAGGGCGCGCGCGAGATCTTCGAGTTCCGCCCCACCGCGGCGATGGCGTCGCCGGACGCGCTGGGCGTGCTGTTCTGCGAGTTCAGCGGCGAATCGGCGGACGAGGTGCGGGGGATGGCCGAGGACTTCGCCGCGCGGGCGCCGCGGCTCCCCGGCAATCCCGCGGCGGGCGTCTACCTCAGCGAGCGCGAGCAGAACGCGGCGTGGGCGCTGCGGCAGGCGGCCACGGGGCTCCTCTATCTGACCACTCCGTCCAAGGACATCAAGCCGCAGGAGTTCGTGGAGGACACCGGCTGCCCGCCGGAGAAGCTGGGCGCGTACATGCGCCGCTTCGAGGAGATCGTGCAGCGGAACGGGACCACGACGGGCTTCTTCGGCCACGCCGGGCAGGGGTGCCTGCACGTGCGGGTGGACCTGAACGTGAAGCGCGGCGAGGACCGCGAGCGGATGCAGCGAATCGCCCACGAGATCGCCGAGCTGGTGGTGGACTTCGGCGGCTCGCTGAGCGGCGAGCACGGCGACGGGCTTTCGCGCAGCGAGTTCCTGCCGATGATGTTCGGACCGGAGATCATCGAGCTGCACCGGCAGGTGAAGGCCGTGTTCGACCCCGAGGGGCGGATGAACCCCGGCGGGAAGATCGCCCCGCCCTACCAGCGGATGAGCGACAACCTGCGCTTCGGGCCGGACTACTCCGTCACCCCGCCCGAGACCTTCTTCCGCTACGCCGAGGGCGGCTGGGACGTGGCGGTGGAGAAGTGCAACGGGATGGCCGTCTGCCGCAAGCTGGACGCGGGGACGATGTGCCCGTCGTACATGGTGACGCAGGAGGAGATGCACAGCACCCGCGGCCGCGCCAACTCGCTGCGCGAGGCCATGCGCGGCTCGCTGCCGGGAATGCGGAGCCACGAGGTGCTGGAGGCGCTGGACCTCTGTCTCGCGTGCAAGGCGTGCAAGACGGAGTGCCCCGTGGGCGTGGACATGGCGCGCTACAAGGCCGAGTTCCTGGCCCAGCACCACCGCGAGCACGGCACGGGCCGCGAGGCGCTCTTCTTCGGCCGCGTGCACGACTTCGCGCGGCTGGGGGGGAAGATGCCGGGGATCGCGAACCTGGGGCAGCGCGTGATGTCGGGCGTCATCAAGCGCGCGGCGGGGATGGACCCGCGGCGGGAGATGCCCGCGCTGGCGAGGAAGCCGTTCCGCGCGGAGTTCTCGCGCCGCCCGCGCTCGGCCATCGGCGGCCGGGCGACGGTGATCCTGTTCGACGACACCTTCCACAACTTCTTCCAGCCCGGCCCGCTGCACGCCGCGGCCCAGGTGATCGAGCGCGCGGGCTACGAGGTGCGCCTGCCGAAGACGCAGGTGTGCTGCGGCCGCGCGGCGGTGTCGAAAGGGCTGCTGGAGCACGCGCGCGAGCGGCAGACGGAGCTGCTGGAGACGCTGATGCCCGAGGTGGAGCGCGGCGCGTGGATCGTGGGCGTGGAGCCCAGCTGCATCCTCACCCTGCGCGACGAGCTGCCGGACCTGGTGCGCGACGACCGCGCGCTGAAGCTGGCCGCCGCGGCGGTGACCTTCGAGGAGTTCCTGGCCTCGCTCGCCGACTGGCGCCCCGGCCGGCTGGAGCGCCGCGCCATCGTCCACGGCCACTGCCACCAGAAGGCGCTGGTGGGGATGGGGCCCACGACGGAGGTCCTGTCGCGGGTCGAGGGGCTGGAGTTCAAGGTGCTGGATTCGGGGTGCTGCGGGATGGCCGGCTCGTTCGGCTACGAGAAGGGGCACTACGACGTGTCGAAGGCATGCGGCGAGCGCGTCCTCTTCCCCGCCGTGCGCGATGCCGCGGCGGACGACCTGGTCGTTGCCCCCGGCTTCAGCTGCCGCCACCAGATCGCCGACTTCTGCGGCGGCCGCAAGTCGCTCCACACCGCCGAGCTGCTGGCGATGGCGGAGTGAAGCCAGCCATAACCTCGACACCCGAAGAAAAACCGCTTATCATCCTTCCCCACGGAGGCGTGAGAATGTCGAACCATAAGCTCGGCTTGGTCGTCACAGGCGAAAATGTCGTCGGAGTGGTGCTGGACTTTGATATTACTCCCCCCGCGGTGCAGGGACAGTTTACATGGTCGTTGCAGGCAGGCGACCGCGTTGACGCTCTTGCGGTGATGTATGACCGCGTTGTGAATTTTGTACGTGAAGAGCACATTGCGGAGGTTGTACTTAAGGCGAGCGCGGCAGGAAGAACCGTTACTGTCAAACACCTCGGTTCAGCGGAACTCCGAGGTGTAGTAGCTGTCGCAAGCAAGACGGGTGGCGCGACTGTTCAGCTGATTCAAAAGGCTGTTGTTAGTAGAACATTTGGCGAGCGAAATGCGGACGAGTACGTAGGGGATAACTCCTTCTGGGACACCGCTGTTTCCGGAGACGTCTTGAAGACGCGCCGGGAAGCCGCATTTTTGCTTTTGGCCGCGAAAGGTTAGGACGAGAATGCCGACGGTTACAGTCTCTTCCCTTCACCTCGAGCACCAACTTGGTAAGGGATTTTTCGGTGCGGTATTTCGCGCACAGCATCCGCTTCACGGTACCGTCGCGGTCAAGGTGATGTCACGGGCTCCAACTGAGGATGACACGCAGTGGGCGGCACGTCGGGACGGTCTACTTGCTGAAGGACAGCACCTGAAGTCGGCTGAAGATAACCGCGTTGTACGCGTGTTAGACGTCGTTCACGACGCGTTAGCTGATCGTGTTTACCTGATTCTCGAACTATGCCCTGGCGGGTCCCTTCAGAGCCTGTATGAAGTTGGACCTCAACCGTTAGGAGTGGTGCGTGACCTTATAACTGACGCTGCTTTAGGGCTGCAATGTATTCACGCCCGAGACATGCTGCATCGGGATATTAAGCCCGCAAATATCCTCATCGGTCCCGACGGCCGTGGTAAACTCGGAGACTTCGGGTTGGTTACGGACGAACTCGTTCTCGGCTACGCATCGGCTGCGGGTTACAATGATCATCTGGCATATGAGGTGTGGCACACCGGCCTCACTAGTGTGCGCAGCGACATTTGGGCTTTGGGAATGACAGCCTTCCGGATGCTCCACGGAGAACTGTTCTATCTGTCGAAGGTTGAGCCTCCTCGGTATGACATCGCGAAAGGACGGTTTGCCGCGTCGCTCGCATGGCTGGAACACATCCCGGCAGAGTGGCAGCGGTTCATCCGAAAGTGTTTGCACGATAATGAAGAATCACGCTACCAAAGTGCACATCAGGTTCTACAGGCATTAGCCGCCCTACCGGTTGAGCCGAGTTGGACATGCATGTACACACCTGGTACGACGACATGGATTCGCGAGAAGAACTCTCGCAGGATTGAAGTTGTCCGATCGGTATTGTCAAACCGGCAGCACCAATGGACGGCGACAAGTTACCCACTAGGGGGCAGTGGACGGGCGCGTACTCTCGATAGCTCAGCCGGTGCTGTTGCCGCAAAGGAGGCGTCTTCCGGTTTGCGGAAATTCCTTACCTCATAGTGAAGGAGTGCGCCATGCGAGTACAGCGTCCTAAATGCCGAAACTGTGGGCGGAAGTGGTTCCCTGAGGATGATGTGCTTGCCTCACGTGGATATTGTCGCGTGTGTAGGGCTGAAAGAAAAAGCACCGCAGCCCGTTTTGTCGGGAGCGATATGTCACAGGCTGACAAAGCGAAGGAATATACATACAATTTGCCGCGGATACATCAGCGCAAGTGGATGTAAGCGCGATATTTATTGGAAGCGCCTGAATGTGCGGGAGCCCTTGTGGCGGCCCGGCGCCGGGCCCGTACCACTGCATGCCATGCGGCGCGGCGGACGGCGGGCACGACCACACCTGAGCCTATCCCCGATGACTCCCACCGCGCCGACGACGCAGCATCCGAGTCGCATCGCGGCGAGGGCGGCATCGCCCGCGTCCCGCATCGTCCTCGCGGCGCTGTTCGCGTTCGCGGGGACGATGCACTTCGTCATCCCCGATTCCTACGTGCGGATCATGCCGGCGTGGCTGCCGTGGCACCGCGGGCTCGTCTTCGTCAGCGGCGCGTGCGAGATCGCAGGCGGGCTCGGCCTCCTCGTCCCGCAGGTGCGGAGATGGGCGGGGATTGGACTCGTCCTCCTGCTCCTCGCGGTGTGGCCGGCGAACGCGCAGATGTGGATGAACGCGCGGGCGGCGCATCAATCGGGGTGGGCGCAGGCGCTGTTGCTGCTGCGCCTGCCGATGCAGATTGTGCTGATGATGTGGGTCTGGCGCGCGTCGCACCCGCGCGCGCTGCACGTGGACACGAGAAATTCTGTCGATGCCTGAGATCGGCGCAGCTCTGATCAACCCCGACGCGGGGAGCCACCCGGTGACCACCGACCCGCGCGAGGTGGCGGCTTCGGTGGCGGCGGGCGACCGCTCGTGGCGCGAGTTCCCGTACTACCAGGCGCGCTTCGGCGACCGCGGGCGGCGCTTCGGGCACAGCGACAGCGCGTGGCTGTCGCTGATCGCGCTGAAGGAGCAGCCGCAGGTGAACGCCGAGGTGCGCTGGCTGGGCGAGCTGCTGGCGTCGCGCGGGATGCCGCAGTGGCTGCTGGAGCGCCACCTGGAGTTCCTGCACGAGGAGCTGGCCGCTGCCGTCCCCGAGAACCGCGAGCAGTACGGGCGCCTGCTGAACGCCGCCGGGATGCTCCGCAACCAGCGCCGCGCGCAGATCCGCGAGCAGGACTTCCTGGCGCTGGCGGCGGACTTCCGCGCGCGCGCCGGAGCCGAGTGGACCGCGCGCCTCCCCAACATGGGCCCCCTCCTCGTCTCCGCCGTGGCCGACGAGGCCGCGGGGATCTCGCAGGCGGTGCCGCAGCTCGAGTCGTGGGCCACGGACCCGTCGCGCTTCCCCGCGGAATGGATCGCCGCCGTACACGACACGATTCAGGCGGCCCGCGCGCGGGTGTCGGCCGTGTAGCCTGCTGTTCGCATCCCCTCCATCTATCCCAATCTCCACCTCCTCGCGCCGCCATAAACGGCCTGCGTCCGGGCAGAAGCGCCCAACGTGGCCGTATGTGGACGTTCCTGTGAGGAGGGTGATGCGCGAAGGCGCATGACGTGCTATCGTGGGCGCCTACTCCGTCTATCTAGCCCACCGGCAGCACATCGGGCGAACCCTTCATCGCGGGGGATGCACATGGAACGCAGCCGCTTCATCGAGCACGGGGGCAAGCGCATCCTGGTGCTGGACTACACCGGGCTGGGAAAGGACATGGACCAGCTCCGGGGCGAGATCGAGAAGAGCAAGGCCCGCATCTCGGCCGAGCAGCCCGGCACGGTGCTGACCATGACGGACGTGCGCGGGGCGCACATCACGCCCGGCGGGGTGAAGGCCATGCAGGAGCTGGTGAAGCACAACGCGCCGTTCGTGAAGTGGAGCGCGATCGTGGTGGGGCTTACGGGCGTGTACCTGACCGCCTTCCGCGCCACCCAGGCCCTCTCGCGCCGCAAGAACATGAAGGCGTTCACCAGCCACGCGGAGGCGCAGGAGTGGCTGGTTTCGCAGCCGTGACAGAGGGTGCGAAAGTGCGAGAGTGCGAAAGTGCGAGAGTGCGAGAGTGCGACCACGAGCCGTGGAGGGCTCGGCATACGATGAGTATCGCGGATTTTTTCCAGAGACACACATCGTCGGGGCGCGCCGGTGGATGCTCATCTCCATCTCTGATCGATCGGTTGAGAACGGTGGGGACCGCGCGGCTGCTGCGGATCTGCGCGGATGGCTGGACGCGGTGCCTGCGATAGGATCGAGAGTGCGAAAGTGAGATGACATGCCGACCGGCAGCTCGATCGCCAGCGTCGTCGTCCTCCTCGCCTGCAAGCTCCTCGCGATGGGCTGAATCCCGTACAAAATCACACAGAGACACAGAGGACCGGAGACACGGCGAGGGCTGGCGCGAATGCCCTCCGTATCTTCGGTCCTCTATGTCTCTTTGTGAGATTCTTTTGCGATCAGCTGCCCAAGCGGAGCGTGCGGATGGCGGCCCTGCGGCGCTGGTCCATGCTGGCGGTGTCGAGGGCGTGCACGGCGGCCTCGGTCAGCCCGTCGGAGGGGTCGTACCCCAGGCTGGCCAGCAGCTCGCGCACGTATTCCTCCTCGAGCGCGCGGCCCTTCAGCTGCTCGGCGATCTCGTCGTCGGTCATGTGACCCTCGGCTGGGTCGTGGGTCCCGGGCATGTCGTCGTTTTCACGCATATCCATCTGCGGTATGCGGGTTGTGTGCCGTGAACGCAGCAGGGGCGCGCCACCGTGGCGCGCCCCCGCAGTACCCCTCGGCGCGGCGAAAAGGTCAGTGCGCCGCGCGCTCCCCGGTGTGCGGCACGTCGGCCATCATCCGCCGGATCGGCACGATCAGCAGCGCCAGGATCACCGCGGCGCCGAACAGCCCGGCGGTGGTCCCGGTGAAGAGCCCCGGCATGGCCTCGAGCTTCTCGGGGTCCACGTTCCCGCCCACCAGCCCGCCGATCAGGTTGCCCACCGCGCTGGCCAGGAACCAGATCCCCATCATCTGCCCCGCGTACTTGCGCGGCGCCAGCTTGGTCATCGACGACAGGCCCACCGGGCTCAGGCAGAGCTCGCCCACCGTCTGGAAGAAGTAGCTCCCCACCAGCCACATGGCCGAAACCTTCAGCGACCCGTTGCTCGACACCACGGCCTTCGCCGCGGGGATCATCAGCGCGAAGCCCAGCCCCGCGAAGAACAGCCCCAGCGCGAACTTGGCGGGGCTGGACAGGTCGGCGCCGCGGCGCCCCATGCTCACCCACAGCCACGCGAACACCGGCGCCAGCAGGATGATGAACAGCGAGTTGATGGACTGGAACCAGGTGGCGGGCACCTCGAACGAGCCCAGCTGGCGCTGCGTGAAGTCCTTGGCGAACAGGTTCAGCGAGGTGGGCGCCTGCTCGAACGCGCTCCAGAAGATGGCGGCGAAGAGGAAGAGCACCACGATCACCCCCACGCGCCGCTTCTCCGCGCCGTCCAGCCCGCCCATGGCGAACACGTAGGCGAAGAACGCCAGCGCCAGCCCCACCAGCACGTACGCCATGTACTTGCCGATCGTCTGCGGGTCGGGGATGAACACGCCGGTGATCCCCAGCGCGAACACCAGCGCGATCAGCCCCACGCCCACGCCCACCACCAGCTTCACCGTGTTCTCCTGCCGCGCCTGCACCGCGGGGTCGGGGTGCCGCGAGGGCGCCGTGCCGATGTCGCCGAGGGTGGCGCGCTGCCGCAGCGCGAACCACATCAGCCCGAAGAACATCCCCACGCCCGCCGCCCCGAAGCCCAGGTGCCACCCCACCTGCTCGCCCAGGAAGCCGGTGATGAGCTGCCCGAAGAAGGCGCCGGCGTTGATCCCCATGTAGAAGATGGAGAAGCCCGCGTCGCGCCGGGCGCCGCCCTCGGGGTACAGGTCGCCCACGATGGCCGAGATGTTGGGCTTCAGCAGGCCGGTGCCGAACACGATCAGGATCAGCCCCAGGAAGAAGAACGCCTTCCCCGCCTTGCCCTGCCCCGCGAAGCCGGAAAGCCCGATGGACAGGTGCCCCGAGGTGATGAGCACCGCGCCGGTGAAGATGGCGCGCCGGAGGCCCAGCAGCCGGTCGGCGATCCACCCGCCGGGGAGCGACGCCAGGTACACGCAGGCGCCGTAGATGCCCACGATGGCCGACGCCTGCCCGCGGTCGAACCCGAAGCCGCCCTCGGCCAGCGCGGCGGCCATGAACAGCACCAGCAGCGGGCGCAGCCCGTAGTACGAGAAGCGCTCCCACATCTCCGTGAAGAAGAGCGTGGAGAGGCCGCGCGGGTGGCCGAAGAACGAGCGGTCTTCCGAAGGCGGCGCGGGAACTCGCGGGCGTTGCAGGGTGGCGGACATGGGCGCTCGGGGCTAGTGGGGTGTGGGCCGGTGCCGAACGGCGTCCTGGCCGGGTGAAAGCGTGTGGCGCGTTCCCGGCCGGAAGGCGGGAAGCGCGCGGAGCGAGCGGGGTGCCGACGCGGAAAGCGTGGAATCTAGGGATGCTCCCGGATTCCCGCCATATTGCGCCGCCCGCCGCGGGGGCGCATCGTCAGCGCCCATCGCAGGCGCGGCCACGCGGGCGCGCGCCGCCGGACCGGCCACGGCGTACCGCGAATGCCGCATCAAAGTTCCTCTCCCACAGCAAGTTCCGTGACCGGCGCCGTGCCGTTCGCCGCTGAGCTCGCCCTCGCGCAAGGCGCCGCCGCCGCGGCCGGCGCGCTCATCTCGGCGCGCACCGGAGCGGACCACGTTCGCGAGAAGGGGCGCGCCGATCTGGTCACCGAGGTGGACGAAGCGGCCGAGCGCCTGATCGTGCAGCACATCCGCGCCCGCTTCCCCGGCGACGCGGTGGTGGGCGAGGAAACCGCCTCCGCGGCCGTCACCCAGGGGAGACGGTGGATCGTCGATCCGGTGGACGGCACCACCAACTTCGTGCACGGGCACCCCTTCGTGGCCGTCAGCATCGCGCTGGTGGACGACGAGGGCCCCGCCGTGGGCGTGGTCGCCGCGCCGCTGCTGGGCGAGACCTTCCACGCCGTCCGCGGCGGCGGCGCGTTCGTGAACGGCGAGCGGATGACGGTGAGCGAGGTCGGCGAGTTCGGCCGCTCGCTGCTGGCGACGGGCTTTCCCTTCAAGCAGGGGAAGGGGGATCTGGATGCCTACATGCTCCTGGTCGCCGACGCGGTGCGGAGCACGCACGACGTCCGGCGCGCAGGGAGCGCGGCGCTCGATCTCGCGTTCACGGCGGCGGGGAGAGTCGACGGCTTCTTCGAGGTCGGCCTGGCGCCGTGGGACGTGGCCGCGGGGATCCTGCTGGTCACCGAAGCCGGCGGCCGCATCACCGGCTGGCCGGGCGATGCCGAGCCGCCTCTCGCCACCGGCCGCATCCTCGCCAGCAACGGCCGCATCCACCCAGACCTGGAGGCGCTGGCGGCGCGGTGGGTGGAGCGGATCGCGGAGTGATGGTTCGCAGTGCGGAAATGCGGGATGCGGGACGGGCGACGATGCGCGCCCGACGCGCCGCGCCCTCTCCGGCCGGCCGAGGCCGTCCACCTCTCCCGTACCGGGAGAGGTAGCTTGACGGGATCTGCGCTGAAAGGCTGCATCTTGCCCGCCTGGCTAGAGTTCGTGAGGTCCGGCACCCGTCACATCGAACCATTCGCGTGCACCGAGTTCCGCAGGCCGCGCCGATGCTTGGGACGCCCCCTCGCCCGGAACGGGAGAGGGCGAGCGCTCTAACAGGCTGCTAAAAATCGCAATGTACACTTTCGGTCGAAGCGGCACGGCTGTAAATTGCCGTAACCTTCGGCCGGGAGCATGGATGCGCGGACGCGAACCA
>Ga0326721_10000125_pt1 | contig 37325 bp, 38 predicted proteins | sample SGPome_FD_203951 | JGI IMG/M metagenome (GOLD analysis project Ga0326721, IMG submission 203951) | Soil microbial communities from Southern Great Plains, Lamont, Oklahoma, United States - SGP_1_2016 | ecosystem: Engineered > Artificial ecosystem > Soil microcosm > Unclassified | place: USA...
CCGCAGTGCGGCGGTGCCATTGAATCGCAGTGGGGCAGAAAGACGCACAACTGCCCCTGAGGCGGGTTTTGCCCTCCTCCAGGCCCTTGACACCGGCGCGTGCTCATAGAAGGGATGCGCGCCCGAAGGGCCGGGACGCCGCCGCGCCCGCGCCGATGCTGCGGGTCAACGGCGATCCCGTGCGCAGCGGGGGCCCGGCGCGGTTGGCAACAGTCGTATCGTTGCCTACCGCGCGCGCAGCCCGGTTTGGCGCCTGAGCGCCAAACACGCCCAAAACCCCACCGTTCGTCGTCATCCGAATCCCACAAACGCGAATCGCGGGGCGCGCCTCGATGAAGAGGCACGCCCCGCGACCGGAAAGGACGATCCGGATCCGGCGCGACTGTTACCGCTTGCCGCGCTCGCGGATGCGGGCGGCCTTGCCGCGCAGCGCGCGCAGGTAGTACAGCTTGGCCCGGCGCACCCGGCCCTCGCGCACCAGCTCGATGCTGGCCAGCATGGGCGAGTGCAGCGGGAACGTGCGCTCCACGCCCACGCCGCCGCTGATCTTGCGGACCTTGAAGGTCTCGCTGACGCCGCCGTGCTTGCGGCCGATGCAGACGCCCTCGAACGCCTGGATGCGCTCCTTGTCGCCCTCGCGCACGCGCACGTTCACGCGCAGGGTGTCGCCGGGGCGGAAGCTGGGGACGTTGTCCCGGAGATATTCCTTCTGGGTCTCGATGAACGGATGCATGAGGCGTCCTTTCGGGTTCAGTGTGTGAGAGGTTGGGCGGGCCACGCGCCTCGGGGCGGCGGCTCCGGTTCGGGCCCCAACGTCTAACCGTGCTCCGGGTGCTCCTCGAGGAGCAGCTCCGGCCGCCGCTCGCGCGTCAGGCCCAGGGCCCGCTCGCGCCTCCACGCGGCGATCTTCGCGTGGTCGCCGGACAGCAGCACGTCCGGCACCCGCATTCCCCTGTATTCGGCGGGGCGCGTGTACGACGGCGGCGAAAGCTCGCCGTCGTAGAAGCTGTCGGTCGACGCGCTCTCGTGGTCCGAGATCGCGCCGGGGAGCAGCCGCACCACCGCGTCCAGCACCGCCAGCGCCGCCACCTCGCCGCCCGAGAGGATGAAGTCGCCCAGCGACAGCTCCTCGTCGGCCAGGTGCTCGGCCACGCGGTGGTCCACATCCTTGTAGTGCCCGCAGAGGAGCGTGAGCTCCGGCTGCACGGCCAGCCGCACCGCGTCCTCGTGGGTGAAGCGCTTCCCCCGCGCGGACATCAGCACGATCCGCCCGCCGGGGCGCGCGGCCCCTTCCGGAGCCAGCGACTCGACGGCTTCCCAGAACGGCTCGGGCTTCATCACCATCCCGCTCCCGCCGCCGTACGGCAGGTCGTCGACCGTCTGGTGGCGGTCGTGGGTGAAGTCCCGGAGCTGCACCAGGTCGTACGACACCAGCCCGGCCGCCGCCGCCCGCGCGGGGATGGACAGCGAGAGCGGCCCGCGGAAGAAGTCGGGGAAGAGCGTGACGACGTGGATGCGCATCACAGCTCCAGCAGCCCCGCCGGCGGGTCGACCTCGACCACGCCTTCCGCCGGGTCCACCCGCGTCACCATCTCGCGGACGAAGGGGAGAAGGAGCTCCTTCTTCCCCTCCCGCTCCACGCCCAGGTACCACCCGCCCGGCGCGTCGTACACCTCGCGCACCACGCCGACCGGCTCGCCGGCGGCCAGCACGCGCAGCCCGATGAGCTGGTGGACGAAGGTCTCGTCCTCGGCCAGCGGCGCGGCGTCGCCCGCGGGGATCAGGAGCGAGCGCCCGCGGAGCGCGTCGAGCCGCTCGTCGCGCCCCGACAGCTCCGCGGTCTTCACCAGCAGCCCGCCCTTGAAGGGGCGCGCCCGCTCGATGGTGAGCGACCCCTCCACCGGGTTCCCGTTCGCGTCGCCCAGCCGGAGGACGCGTCCGGGGGCGAAGACGGCCGCGGGGTGGTCGGTTTCCACCCGCACGAACAGCTCGCCCTTGATGCCGTGCGGCTTCTGCACCCCGCCGACGATCAGCCAGCCGGCCGCGTCCGCCATCTCCGCTCCGCCGTTGGGGCTCAGCTCTGCGCGGGCTCCTCGCCCTCGGCGGCGGCCGGCGCCTCGGCGGGCGCGGCGTCGTCGGTGATCTGCGCGTTCACCGCGGTGTCCTCGGCAGCCGGAGCGGCCTCGGCCTCGGCCGCGGGGGCCTCGACGGCCGCGTCGGCCGCGGTGGTGTCGTCCTCGGGCGCCGTCTCGTCGGCCGCCGAAGCCGCCACGGGCGCCTCGTCGCCGCCGGTCACGCGCTCGGCCACCGCCTCGGCCGCGTCCTTCACCGTCTCGACCACCGAGGTGGCGGCGCCGGCCACGGCCGAGGCCGCGTCACCCGCCACGTCGGCCACCGCCGAGGCGGCGCTGCTGGCCGCGCCCGCCACGGCGGAAGCGACGGCCGAAGCCGCGCCGGCCGCCTTCGAGGCCGCGCCCTTCGCCGCCTTGCCCGCGGTCGAAGCCGCGCCGGCCACGGCGGTGGTCACGGTCTCCACCACGCCGGCCTCGTGGCCCACGCCCGCCTTGCGGAGGAGCGAGCGCACGGTGTCGGTGGGCACGGCGCCCTTGGCCAGCCACGCCTCGGCCTTCGCGTTGTCGACCTTGAGGGTCTCGGGCTTGGTGGTGGGGTTGTAGTGGCCGATGGTGGTCACGAACCGGCCGTCGCGCGGCATCGTGCTCTCGGCGATGACGATGCGGTAGTGCGGGGCCTTCTTCCGCCCCATGCGGCGGAGACGAATCTTCAGTGCCATCGAATCTCCTCGGGTCGACTGGCGGTGGCGTCCAGCCCGGCCGCGCGGAACCGCTCCGCGGGCGCGAACGGACGATCGAAAGGAAGTGCGTGAGTGCGGAAGTGCGGGAGTGCGCGGGCTCGCAGAGAACCAAAGCGCACTTCCGCACTCACGCACTTTCGCACTCCCTACATCCGGGGCATTCCCCCGAATGGAAGCCTGGGCATGCCGCCCTTCGGCAGCATCCCCTGCATGCCCTTCATCTGCTTCATGAACTTCTGCATGTCCTTGAACTGCTGCAGAAGCTGGTTGATCTCCGAAACCGGCCGCCCCGAGCCGCGGCCGATGCGGGCGCGGCGCTGGCCGTTCAGCATCTCGGGGCGCTTCCGCTCCTGCGGGGTCATCGAAAGGATGATGGCCTCGACGTGCTTGAACCGCTGCGGATCGACCTTCACGTTCTTCAGCATCTTGCTGTTCACGCCGGGGATCAGCTTCAGCAGGTTCTCCAGCGGCCCCAGGTTCTGGAACTGGCGCAGCGCGACCAGGAAGTCCTCCAGGTCGAAGCGGCCGGCGCCCATCACCTTGCGCTCGAGCTTGGCGGCCTCGTCGGCGTCGAAGGAGCGCTGCGCCTTCTCCACCAGGGCCACCACGTCGCCCTGCTGCAGGATGCGGCCGGCCATGCGGTCGGGGTGGAAGTCCTCCAGCCCGTCCAGCTTTTCGCCCACGCCCAGGAACTTGATGGGCTTGTGGGTCACGCCGTAGATGGAGAGCGCGGCGCCGCCGCGGGCGTCGCCGTCCATCTTGGTCAGCACCACGCCGGTGACGTCGAGCGCCTCGTCGAAGCCCTTGGCGACGTTGACCGATTCCTGCCCGATCATCCCGTCGGCCACGAACAGGATCTCGTGCGGCTGCAGCGCCTCCTTCAGGCGCCGCAGCTCGTCCATGAGCTCCTCGTCGATCTGCAGCCGGCCGGCGGTGTCGAAGATGACCACGCGGTCGCGCTCGGTCTTCGCCAGCTCCAGCGCACGCTTCGCGATGCCCACCACGTCCTTCGAGCCGGGCTCGGCGTACACGGGAACACCTACCTGCTCGCCCAGCGTCTGCAGCTGCTCCACGGCGGCGGGGCGGTACACGTCGCAGGCCACCAGGCGCGTCTGGCGCATCTCGCGCTTCATCTTGCGCGCGAGCTTGCCGGCGGTGGTCGTCTTCCCCGACCCCTGCAGCCCCACCATCATGATCACGGTGGGGGGGATGGGGGCCAGCGCGAGGGGCGCGCGCTTCTCGCCGAGCATGGCGGTCAGCTCCTCGTGAACGATCTTCACGAGCTGCTGGCCGGGCGACACGGCCTTCAGCACCCGCTCGCCGAGCGCCTTCTCTTCCACGCGCTTCATGAACTCGCGCGTGACCTGGTAGTTGACGTCGGCTTCCAGCAGCACGCGGCGGATCTCGCGCAGCCCCTCGCGGATCATGGGCTCGGTGAGCACGCCGCGCTGGCGCAGCCCGCCGAGCACGCCTTCGAGCTTTTCGCTGAGCTGGTCGAACAAGGCCCGGTTACCCCGAAATGACGAAAAACGCCGCCCGGCAGCGGAGTGCGCTCAGGCGGGAGCAGCAAAGCCTTTGATTATAGCGGGGATGCGGAAAACGGGCAACCCGGGCAACCCGGGCAGGGAGTGCGGGAGTGCGGGAGTGCGGGAGTGCGGGAGTGCGGGAGTGCGGGAGCGGTGGTGGAACGCCACGTCTCGGCACCAGTGTGCCAGCGGTGGCGCAAATCGCACGAAGTGGTGCGGAGGATCGGGGGTGGAGCTATTTTCGGCGCGTAAGCCTTGGAGTAAGCCATTGACGCAGGTACGTCATTGGCTTATCCTATGTCCATGCGCCGGAGGCACGATGCTCATCGTCGAAACGCCGGTGTTCACGCGGCAGGTGCTGGCCGCCCTTTCCGACGACGACTACCGCGGGCTGCAGCTGGCGCTGGTCATGAACCCCGAGCGCGGCGTGGTCATCCGCGGGTCGGGCGGGCTGCGCAAGGTGCGGTGGGGCGCCGAAGGGCGCGGCAAGCGCGGTGGGGTGCGCACCATCTACTCCTACGCGCCGCGGCAGCAGGTCATCGTCATGCTGTTCCTGTTCGCCAAGAACGAGCAGGAAGATCTCACGCCCGAGCAGCTGCGCCGGCTGCGCGCGGTGGTGGAGCACGAGTTCGAAACGCGGGTGCCGGTCTGAAACGCTACGGGACCATGGGAGGGATGATGAAGGAGGAGATGTTCGACGAGCTGCTCGACAGCGTCCGCCAGGGCGGCGCCATCCTGCGCGGCGATGCGCAGCCGTCCCGCGCCTTCGAGTTCCCCGAGAAGGACGGTATCCCCGACGTGGCCGCCATCCGGGAGCGGTTCGGGGTGTCGCAGGCGCGCTTCGCGGAGATGATGGGGATCAGCCTCGGCACGCTTCGCAACTGGGAGCAGGGGCGGCGCGTTCCGGAGGGGCCCGCCAACGTCCTGCTGGAGGTGGCCTACAAGGCTCCCGACGTGGTCCGCCGCGTGGTCCGCGAGCGCCGCGCCCGCTTCGGCCAGCCGCTGGATCCGGCGGAGGCAGCCGATACCGGCGGCGATCCGGAGGAGTGACCCCCTCCCTTCCCCACCGCCGTTCTCGAGATTCCCGCGCTTCCGCCCTCTGCATCTAATCCCAAATCCGCTGAGACCTGTTTCACACAAATAAGCAGAGGAACAGAGATCTCTCTCCGCTCCTCTGCCCTCTCCGTGATCCCCATCTTTTCTTCTGGCGATCCACCTACCGCGGGTCCGACAGGTATCCCAGCGCCTTGATGCCGGGCATGAACAGGTAGGCGCCGCCGCGGACGGTGACGAAGCGCGGAAGCCTGTCCACGCGGTGGCGGACGGGGCACCGCTGCACGGTGAAGTGCGACACCTCTTCCGCGTGCGTGGCCGGGTCGGCAGGGTCGCGGTGCGGCGCGATCACCGGGTCGGGGTCGGAGTACAGCCCGTCGAACTTCATGCTGTTGACCCAGGTGCTCTGCACGAACTCGAACTGCCGCCCGATGTCGGTGTTGAAGCAGATGAAGTGCAGCCCGCGCTCACCCGCGCCGTCGCTTGCCAGGATGTCGGCAGGGTCGTACGACGCGGCCAGCGGCGGACCGTACGCGCGGCCGCGGCGCAGCAGGCGGTGGCGGTCGGCCACCAGCAGCGACTCGGCGGGGGTGGGGCCCATTCCGTCGCGCGGGTTGGTGCGGCGGATGTGCGAGCCCAGCGGGCAGCGCTCGCCGTGCAGGTCCTTCGCGTACAGGAACGCGTTCGCCTTCGCGGCGTCGAACTCCGCCGGCTCCTGGTCGGGCGCATCCTCCAGCGGCGTGCCGTTGGGCCACCGCCCCACCATCCGCGCGGCCAGCCACTTCCGGCGCACGGCGTCGTGCCCGGCCTTCTGGTCCATGAAGCTCCAGAACGCCTTCACGTCCTGCTCCATCTGCCGGAACACCACGTAGCTCCCGTTCTTCCCCAGGTCCAGCCGCTGGCCGAGCGTGGTGTCGTACGGGTCGGGCGGGGCCGCGGGGAAGAGCTTGCGCGCGGCGTCGGTCACGGGAACGCTCGGGGTCGCCGGCATGTTCCCGTACGCGTTGGGATAGCCGAGCACGACCTCGCCCGCGGGGACCTTCGGCTCGTTGCCGGGGGCGTCAGCGTCCGCCCGCAGGCCGTCGATGCGCGGCTGCGCGATGCCGTCGTGAAAGCCGAAATGCTCCCTGTCGCCCGCCAGCATCGCGCTCCCCAGCGGCGCGCCGAAGGTGGCGCCCGCGGCGGCCGCGTGCTTCGACTCCTCGTCCAGCAGCGCGCGCAGCCCGTCCGCCGTGGCGGCGAAGAGGAAGAGCATGGCATGCACGGTGGGGTTGTGCGGCCCGCCCCACGTCCACGTTCCCGGCGCCACCGGGCCCGTGTCGCCCAGCACGCGCTGCCGGTGCTCGCCCGTCATTCCCTCGATGAACTCGCGGCCGAAGGTGCCGAGCGTCGTCTCGTCCAGCCCCATCGCCTGCACGCCGGCGAAGGTGAGCCCCACGTTCACCGCCCGCCCCTCGCGCTCCACCTCGGCGCTCGACTTCGACGCGGGGGTGACGCGGCCGGCGAGCGCGCCGACCCACGCCCGCGCGGCACCGGGGTTCCGCGGGTCGGCGAAGTAGACGGGAACGTAGCAGGCCTCGCCCAGCTTCTTGTAGCTGCGGGCGACCAGCCCCTGCACGTCGGCCACTTCGATGGCCGGGGAGACGACCGGCTTCTCCGCCGGCGCCGTCGGGCTCGTGGCGCTCTGCGAGCCGTCGGCGAAGCGGCGCAGCCACTCCAGCGCGGCGGGCGCGTCCATCTCCTCGTACAGCCCCAGCCGGATGCGGCTGTTGTTGTTGATGTTGCTCACCGACAGCCAGCGGTAGGCGCTGTACCACACCTGCGTGGGGATCTGGCTGTCGCGCGAGTACGCCTTGAACTGCTGCTCGTTGGTCGCGCCGCCGCCGAACAGGCCGGTGGTGCGCGGGAAGCCGACGCAGTTGCTCCACACCGCCGTCAGCCCGTTGTGCGACTTGTCGATGAAGTCGCCCAGGTAGTTGTCCCAGCTCCCGTCGAAGTTGCTGAAGAACACCAGCCGCCGCCCGCCGTCCACGATCACCCACCGCGCGAAGTGGATGGAGGGGATGCCGGCCAGGTTCCCCTGGTTGCTCAGGTACTTCGCCGAGAGGTCGATGAACTTGAGCACCGCCCGCAGCACCAGCCCCCTGAACCAGAGCGGCCGCTTGATGTAGATGACGGAGCTCATCTCGTTCTGGACGATGCGGTCCTCGGTGCGCACCAGGTCGGCGGTGTGCTCCTTCACGTCGCCGCTCACGATCACCGGGTCGTGCGCGGCCAGCCAGAACAGGTACCCCACCGCGGCGCCGGCCAGCACGGCGACGGCGGCGGCGACGCCGAGCGTTCCCCAGAGCGCGGCCGCGGGCCCGAACGCCCAGCGCAGCACGCCGTACAGCGCGGCGAACACGAGCAGGACGATCGCGATGGCGGCCTGCTTCAGCATCGACGGCGGGAAGGCCGGCATGGGGTACGGGCCCGGCTTCACCGCGGTCCACTTCAGGTCCTCCTGCTCGCCGATGAAGGCCAGGATGCGCCTGCGGATCTCCAGCGGGTCGCCGGGAAAGTCCGGCTTCGCGGTCTCGGCGTCCAGGAACGCCTCCACCCGGTCGCGCAGGTGCGCCTCGCGGCGGATCTGGTCCACCGAGCGGTGCATCGTCCCCGTGTAGAAGGTGTTGGAGGCGATGCGGTGGCGCATGAAGAAGGCGTGCGCTGCCCGCCGGTCGGCATGCCCCGGCCACTCCTCGCAGTGCCCGAACACCTGGTCCAGCCCCGGCCCGGCCTCGCGCAGCAGCTCGTCGAAGTGCGCCTCCAGCGGCCCGTCGAAGTCGGTGGAGAAGAGGAGCTTGGCGGGGATCTCGGGCCCGTCGGCCTGCGGCTTTCCGTCGTACACCGGGATCGGCGCGTCCTTGGACGGCGAGGGCTGGTGCACCAGGATGCGCATGAAGTGCACGGTGCGCAGCCGCGCGAACGGGATGATGGGGTTGACCTCGATGTCCTCGCTCTCGGGCCGCGCGATGCGGTCGAGCAGTTCCAGCAGGTCCTTCATGTGGCCGGACTTGATGCGCGGCATCACCAGCAGCGACGACTGCGAGGTGCGGCCGTCCTTCGCCGCCGACGCGAGGTCCTCCGCGGGCGTGCGCGCGAGCGCCTGCGCCACGCGCTCGCGGCGGGCGGCGCGCTCGGCCGCGGCGCCGCGGCGGGCTTCGTCTTCCGAGACGATGGCGATGTCGAGCGGAACGAGGGGCGTGCCCGCCGGCGCATCGGACTGCGTGGCGCCGGGTGCCGGGGGCTGCTCGCCGGGTTCGGCGGGATTGGAAACGTCGCTCATGGGATGAGCCTCCTGCGGACGGGGACGGGGGACTGGAATGAAGGGAGATGCGCGGGGCGGCGCCCGCTGAGCCTGCTGCGTGAGCCGGAACGGGCTCCGGAGATGATCCGGTGACCGGCGATGCGGCCTGGATGCGCGCGGGTGGGATGGAGATGCGCGCGCAAGATGCATATTGCCGCAGCGGGAGCGGAAACGCCAGTCTCTCGGCCGGCGGAATCCGGTCCGCGGCGGACGCGCGGAAGCCGCATCACCCCCCGCGACGTGCTGCGCGAGGCGGGGGTCCCGCCGCTGGCGCGATGCGAATCATCCCCGACCGGAAAAGGATGGCTCGCCCGTCATCCGGCGGCTCTGCGCTCCCGCACCCGCCGCCTTGCCGGATCGTCCGCGGCCGGCGGACGAGCGGAGAAATGCCGCTCTTCGCTCGCCTCGCCCGTACCGCAGCACGTCCCGCGATCAGCCGTTCAGGACGTTCGCCGCCCAGTCGCCGTAGCCCATCCGCGCGCCGCCGGTGTCGAGCGTGATGTACGCGGCGGGGCTCCTGGCTTCCCAGTCGTAGCGCCAGACGGGGCTCACCACTTCGGCGGCGCTCCCGTCGGCGTAGCGCCCCCGAACGCGGCAGCGGAAGCTCCACACGCCCGCTCCGCCGGCGGAAGCGGGAACGCACGCGCTCCATCCGCTGGCGCCGGGCGACATGACGGTGGGCTGCACCTGCGCGGCGTCCTGGCCCGGCGGCGCCACGTACACCATCACGCCGCCGGGGTCCGCGGTGATGTACGTGCTCCAGTCGCCGTTCAGGTAGAAGCAGAAGCTTCCCCGCGCGCTGGACGCCGGCGTGGGGGCAGGGGTGGTGGCGCAGGCCTCGTTGCTGAACGGCGACACCCCGTCGCCGCCGTACGCGCGCACCCGGTAGCAGTGCGTGGACCCGGCGCCCAGATTGGCGTGGTCGAACCCGGTCCGCCCCTGCGGGAGGCGGGCAACGAGGGTGCCTCCTTCCCAGACCTCGAAGCCGGCCTCGTTGGACGCGTTGTCCTGCCAGGTAAGGTGGGTGGCGGAGTCGGAGACGGCGCTCGCCTGCAGGTTCGTGGGCGCGGCGGGGATGGCGGCGGCGGGCCCGTACCAGGTGTGCAGCAGGACCTGGCTGCCGTCTCCCGCGATGGGGCTCGGTCCGGCGCCGAGCAGGTCCAGGCGGCCCGCACCCCACGTGGTGGCGGCCGGCGTGTCGAAGAACGTCGCGACCGGCTCCGGGAGCTCGCACCAGCCGCCGGCCTGGTTGGGGTACCACCAGTGGTTGCCGTGGACCACGCCGGTGAAGTAGTCGGTGTACTCGCTGAACACGTCCAGCCGGCCCGGCGCCCAGGAAACGGCGGCCGGGGCGGAGCCGGCAAGCCCCGCGAGCATCTCCGGGCCGCCCCAGCCGTTCTGGTACCACCAGTGGTGCAGCCGCTGGTCGGTGCCGACGGCGAACACGTCCAGCCGTCCCGCGCCCCACGACACGGCGGCGGGCGCGGGCGAGGGGCGCCCCGCGGCGGGTGGCACCGGAAAGCTGCCTCCGCGCGGCTCGGGGCCCTGCCACCCGTGACCCTCGTACCACCAGTGCCAGAGCGTCCGGTCGTCGCCGGCGGCGAACACGTCCAGGCGGTTCGGTCCCCACGCCACGGCGGTCGGCGCAGACCACACCGTTCCGGCCAGCGGCTCGGGCCCGCCCCATCCGCCATCGAACCACCAGTGCAGGATGCGGCGGTCCTCGCCCACCGCGAATACGTCCAGCCGCCCCGCGCCCCACGACACCGCGTGGGGCCGCCCCAGCCAGCCGGCCGTGTTCCCCGCCAGCTCCTCGGGTCCTCCCCACTCCGACGTCCCCGGCCTGGGATAGTACCAGTGATACAGCCGCCGCCCCTCGCCGATGGCGAACACATCCAGCACGCCGGGCGCGCGCGAAACCGCCACCGGCGAGGTGTTCGGCGCCAGCGACGCAGGCCATCCCGGCCCCAGGTTCTCCGGCCCGCCCCAGCCGTAGCTCGTTCCGCCGGGATACCACCAGTGCGCCAGCGTGTTGGTGCCGCTTCCGGCCAGGCCGCCGGGCATGGCCAGCGCGAACACGTCCAGCCGGCCCGGGCTCCACGCCACCGCGGCCGGCGAAACACCGTGGATGTTGCCGCCGCGCGACTGAACCGGGTTCCAGGGCATACGGGCTCTCCTCCTTCCTCGGGTGGATGAGCAGCGGCGAACTCGGTGGGGAGACGCATGGGAATTCCAGGCGGAAGATGCGTGTGCGGCGGAGCGGCCCGCAATCCGTCCTCCAATCGTGGGGAAAATCGGCTCACGCGTCCGGATGCGGTGCCGCGGCGGGGGGAGATGGGCTCCACGCGAGAGATCGATCCCGTTGCGTGGACGGCGTGCGGATGTAGCTTCGGCGCTCGGTGAAGGCTTGCCGCACCACACGACTTCCGAACCCGCGCCGCATGATGCTCACGCCCCCGGTGATCGAGACCGAGCGCCTCGTCCTTCGCATGGCCGAGGTGCGCGACGCGCCGGAGATCGTGCGCTACTTCACCGGGAACCGCGCGCACCTGGCCGGCTCGCGGCCGCGGATGCTGCCGGATTTCTTCACCGAGGACTTCTGGCGCTCGCAGGCGCACGCGGCGCTCAGCGAGTTCCGCACCGACCGCTCGCTGCGGCTGTTCATGTTCGAGAAGCCGGCGGGGACGCGGGTGATCGGCAACGTGAACTTCGTGCAGTTCCAGCGCGGCGCGGCGTACTACTGCACGCTCGGCTACGGCATCGCCGCCGACCGCGAGGGGCGCGGGATGATGCGCGAGGCGCTGGAGGCCGGGATCCGCTACATGTTCGCCGAGCTGAACATGCACCGCATCCAGGCCAACTACGTTCCCTGGAACCGCCGCAGCGGCGGCCTCCTGCGCCGCCTGGGCTTCGTTGTGGAGGGCTACGCGCGCGACTACCTGTACCTGGATGGGCAGTGGCAGGACCACGTACTCACCAGCCTCACCAACCCGCACTGGCATCCGGAGGACTGACTCTCGCGTCCCTTGATCCGCCGCGCGTGGGTCATCGGTTGTCCCACCCGAAAGACATCGCACCCGCACGCCGACGGAGAGGAATCGGCCGCGAGAGGCGCATCTCCTCATCCCGCACCCACTTGACCGAACGATCGCCGCGCCGGTGCGCGGGGTACGGCCGGTGCAGGACAGCGCATCCCCTTCCCTCCCCCTCCCGCAGGCAAGGTGGACCGTGCGCCTCGATCTCCTTCCCGTCCTCTCCCTTTCCCTGCTCGCCGCCGGCTGCGCGACCATCTCCGTCCCCGAGAACCAGTTCTTCCATCCCGGCCACGCCGCGCTCCCCGCCAACGCCCGCGCGATGGCGGCATCCGCCGGGCTGCAGATCGAGGACGTGTGGTTCCGCGGCGCCGACTCTACGCGGCTGCACGGGCTGTTCGTGCGGACGCCGGGGGCGCGCAACACCATGCTGTACTTCGGCGGCGACAACTTCCGGCTGGCCACCGGCGGCGCCCCGGCCGCGCTGCTGCTGCGCTCGCTCGGCGTGAACGGCCTGCTGGTGGAATACCGCGGCTACGGCGAGAGCGAGGGGACGCCCACGCTGCCGCTGGTGAAGGACGACGCGCTGCGGGCGTACGACTACCTGGCCGCGCGCCCGGACGTGGACCGCTCGCGGATCGTGGTGCACGGGCTGTCGCTGGGCAGCTTCATGGCGCCGTACGTGGCCGAGCAGCGCGGCGCGGGCGTGCTGGTGCTGGAGGCCTCGGCGACCTCGGCGCGCGGCTGGGCGAAGGACCGCACGCCGTGGTACCGCAAGCCGTTCGTCCGCGTGCGCATGTCGCCCGCGATGAGCGCCGAGGACAACGTGGCGCGGCTGCGGCGCTACCGCGGTCCGCTGCTGCTGGTGGTGGGCGCCAACGATCCCGTCACCCGGCCGGAGATGTCGCGGCGGCTGTACCGCGCCTCGGCCACGCCGCCCGCGCGCAAGCGGCTGGTCGTGGCCGCGGGGAAGACGCACGGCGACGCGATGGCGAGCCCCGAGACGATCGCCGCCTATCGCGCGTTCCTGGCGGAGATGCTGCCCTAGAGTCGATGTGGTCCCGTAACTGACGTGCTGGACAGGCTATAGATCCTTCGGCCTGCAACGTTCTGCGTGGGGACATTTACAGTGTGGCCGGCCTCAGGATGACGTCAGGGGGAGCGGTGCACATCACTCGCGCTCCCGGCGGGTTCGGGATACACGATGACGGATGGGGATTAAAAGCCCGATCGCGCAGCCCCGGAATCCCCGAGGCTGCGCGATCGGCCTTCCATCTTCATCCCCCCTGATCCACCTACCGCGGCGGGTTGCCGATGCGGATGGTGTCGCGCGGCATCTGGTACCGTGGGTCGTCCACCGTGGGCGGGGCGGGCGGCGGGGGCGGAGGCTGCGCGGTGTCGCGCTGGCGTCCCCGGCCGCGCCGCGGCTGCTGCTGCACCGGCGGCTGCGGCACCAGCAGCGTGTCGAAGGGCGCGGGCGGCGGCACCGTCACCGGCGGGATGTCCTCCGGCGGCGGAGGCGGCGGCGGCGGCGGAGTTGGACGCTCGCGCGGGCGCTCGTCCACCGGCGCCGGCGCGGGGGGCGGTGGAGGCGGCGGCGCGGCGGCGGGCGACGTGCCCTCGCCCTTGCTGCTGTCCGCGGGCGGCGGGGGCGGCGGCACGTAGCCGCGCAGCCGCACGAACGGCTGTCCGCGCGGCGTGTGCACCAGCGCCGCGCGCGTGCCCGGCGGCCAGCTGGCGGCCGAGGGGAAGCCGGTCAGCTCGATCCACATGGTGTCGCGCACCACGTGGCCGCTCACGAAATTGCCCACGCCGCCGGCCTCGAAGGCCACGAACGCGAAGATCCCGTCGCGCCGCACCTCGCCGGTGAACGGGAACGCCACCCCCTCGCGAACGTACTGCCCGGCCACCGAGTCCAGCCGCTGCGTGGCGATCTGGAACTCGCCCGGCGGCACCAGGCGGTACACCTGCTCGCGCACTCGCAGCGTGTCGCGCGCCGGGTACTCGAAGCCCGTGAACAGCCACCTTCCCGACACCAGCGGCAGCCCCGCGCGCTCCTCGGGCGTGGGGCGGTGCAGCGGCGGAAGCGGCTCCACGTCCGCCTTCGCCTCGTTGCACGCCGCCGCGCCCAGCAGCGCCACCGCCGCCAGCAACGCCTTCAACCGTCTCACCGGCCGTCTCTCTCTGGGATTCTCTGATTCGTCAATCCGGGCGCACCCGCGCGCTCCGCGGGACGCACGGGGCGTGCCCGGCGCCCCCGCCCGGACCGGCGGGAGAGTTGACATGGTACCGCCACCCGTCTAGCTTCGACAGGGATACACGGCGCTTTTTCGCCGCTTTTACGCCACCGCTAGCACAGCCATGCCGACGATCGCGAGCGTCCTCCCGGAAGAAGCGGACGCGATGCTGCGCCGGGCGCTCGAGGCCCACGGCCAGCGCTTCACCGAGCAGCGCGCGGCCGTCTACCGCGTGCTGCGCGGCACCTGCGAGCACCCCACCGCCGACGAGGTCTTCACCGCCGTCCGCGGCGAGATCGCCGACATCTCCCTGGCCACCGTCTACAAGGCGCTGGAAACGCTGGTCAGCTGCAGCCTGGCGGTCAAGCTCACCTACGGCGACGACTCGGCCCGCTACGACGCGCGCACCGACGACCACTACCACTCGCGCTGCCTGGCCTGCGGGGTGGTCCGCGACGTGGCCGCCGAGGCCACCGAGGTGCCGCACTTCGAGGTCGGCGGCGGCTTCCGCGTCGAGGGGTACCGCGTGGAGGTGGTAGGGTACTGCCCGGCGTGCGCGGGGGCCTAGGGGACAGGGGACAGGGGACAGGGGACAGCAGGAAGGTAGTCCCCGCCGGCACATCATCTCCCCTGGTCCTGGAGATTCGGTAGATTGAGCGCTCTCCGGCCGTCCGCGCCGGGGGGCGTTCTCGTTTTCGGGAGATGGAGATGGAGCCCAACCGCGCGCTGGAAGCGAAGCCCGACGCCGCCGCATGGCCGCGCCCGCCCGCCGCGGCACCCGCCCTCGGGCCGATCGACGGCTTCGGCGGGCTGTTCCTGCTGGAGGTATCGGCGCGGACGGCGTACGGGCAGGCGTCCGGCATCCTGAGCGGCCTTCCTGACGCCGTCGCCGTTCCGCGCGACGCGGACGACGTGGCGGCGGTGGTGCGCTGGGCGGCGGCGCGCGGCCAGGCGCTCATCCCCCGCGCGGCGGGGACGGGGATGCCCGGCGGCAACGTGGGCCGCGGCGTCGCCGTGGACCTGCACCGGTTCTTCCGCGCCGCGCCGGAGATCGACGCCCCGGCGCGGACGGCGCGGGTGCAGCCGGGCGTCACCCTGGCCGAGCTGAACCGAGCCGCGGCGGGCGATGGACTGCTCTTTCCCGTCGATCCTTCCAGCGGCGACCGCGCCACCTTCGGCGGCATCGTCGCGAACAACTCCGGCGGCTCGCACACCGTCCTCCACGGCTCCGCGAGGGCGTGGATCCAGTCGCTGGACCTCGTGCTCGCGGACGGGACGAGGGTGGCGACGACGCGCGGCGAGGGCGAGCGGGATCCGCGGCTGGCCGAGATCCTGGCGCCGGTGGACGAGATGCTGGCGACGGGGCGCGGCGAGATCCTGGCACGCTGGCCGCGGGTGCGGAAGAACTCGTCCGGCTACGCGCTGAAGGAGTACCTGGAGAGCGGCGACGCGGTCGATCTCCTCGTTGGCAGCGAGGGGACGCTGGCGCTGGTGACCGGCGCGACGGTGCGGCTGGCGCCGATGCCCCGGGCGCGCGGGCTGGCGCTGGTGGAGTTCACCGACCTGGCCGCCGCCGGCGCCGCGGTGGAGCAGATCCTCACGCTCCGCCCGTCGACCTGCGAGATCATCGACCGCACCTTCATCGACCTGGTCCGCCAGGGCGACGAGGACCCCGGCTACCCGCTGCGCGAAGGGCTGGAGGCGATCCTGTTTGTGGAGATGGAGGGCGATTCGGAGGACGAAGTTGCCGCGAGGCTCCGCGCGCTGGAGACGGCGATGGCGGGCGTCGCGGACCGCGTGTCGATTGCGACGGATGCGGCGCAACGTGAGCGGTTCTGGCACGTGCGCCACGCCGCCAGCCCCATGATCGCGAAGCTGGCGGGCCACCGCGTGTCGATGCAGTTCATCGAGGACGGCGTCGTTCCGGTCGCGCGCCTTGCCGACTACATCCGCCTGCTGCGCCGCATCCTGGGCGAGCGCGGCCTTCCCGCCGTGATCTTCGGCCATGCGGGCGACGGCAACCTGCACGTGAACCCGCTGGTGGACGTGAAGAAGCCCAGGTGGCGCGAAGAGGTCGAGGAGGTCGTGTACGAGGTGGCCGAGGGGGTGGCCGCGCTGGGCGGCACGATGACCGGCGAGCACGGCGACGGCCGCCTCCGCGCGCCGCTGCTGGAAACCATCTGGGGCACGGAGATGGTGGCCCGCTTCCGCGCGGTGAAGGACGCCTTCGACCCCGCCGGCATCCTCAACCCCGGCGTCATCCTCCCCCTCCCCGGCCAGCGCCCGCTGGACGGCATCCGATACTGATCTCAGAATCCGGCGGAAGAATCCCGGCCTGAAATAGACAAGTTCGCCGACTCGCCCCCTCACCGGCGGCTGAAGCCGCAGCAACAACTACGGGAAGCCTCGCCAACTGCGCGAGGCTGATCCGCTCACTCCGCGGCATCGGCGCTGAATTCCCGGATTCGGTGATTTCTGGATCTGGCATGAGAAGCGGCCCCGCGGAGATTTCATCGCCGCAGGGCCGTCGGTTCTCGATCCGTCACTCGGCGGAGATGCCCGGGATCAGGGCGCGGTGAAGCGGGCCAGCACCGCGCCGCCGTCGCCCAGCAGCTCGAGCGCGCCGCCGCTCAGGCGGTACGAGCGCGTGGCGGCGATGGCGGTGAGATACGCCTGCTCCAGTTCCATCCCCGCCGCGCAGGCCATCCGCGTGGAGACGGGCGCGGTGAACCGGAGCGCGGCGCCGCTCATCTCGTAGGTGCTGGAGAAGCGGTTGCACCCCGCGAAGCCGCTGGCGCGGTCGGGGGCGAGCTGCAGCGTGGGCGCCTCGCCGCCGGCGCCGGTTCCCGCCGGGCGCCCGTTCACCTCCACCAGCGTCCACTGGCGCTCCCGGATGTCACCCATGCTTCCTCCGGCGGCCGCGTTCGTGTTGCGATGGCAGCCGGGGAGCGCCGTCAGCGCCGCCGCGGCGAGCAGAATTCCCATCAGCCGTCGTGTCATCGGTCACTCCTCGAATCCGGAATCTCCGCCCCTCGTCTTCCCTGTCCTACCCGCCCCGGGCGCTCAGGCTCCCGCCGCCTGTGCAAGATTGCGCGCAACCCTCGCGGTGGTGACGACCTGGCCGACGTGGCGCTGGGTGTGCTCGGCGGCGTGGAAGAGGAGGCCCAGGACGTTGCTGGGCAGGCGCTGGCGGCCGACTTCGCGCGGGTCCAGCAGCGTGGTGGGATCGGTGGCGCGGAGCTGGGCGAGCGCCTTCTCGATCGTCGTCTCCACGAGGTGGATCAGCTCGCGCGCGGAGGGCGGCGGCTCGCCGGGCGACTGCTCGCGCGCGAGCGCGGCGAACTGCTCGTCGCCCAGCTGCTGGCCGCGCGCGTAGGTGAACAGGCGGTCGAGCGAGCCGGCCAGGTGCATCGCGTGGAAGCCGGCGGACGCGGCGCCGCCGGGGCGCGACCAGAGCACGCCGCCCGGCAGGCCGGCGAGCGCGGCGGCGACGTCCTCGCGCGCCATGACCAGCGCGTGCGCGACCGGCATCAGCAGCGGCGGAATTCCCTCCGCGGGGCCGCGGAGCCACGGCTCGGGCTGGCTCATCTCGTCATCTCCCAACGGTTTCTGGATAGATAGAACGTGCGCGATCGGGCTTCCTCACCGGCAACTGAAGTCGCAGCAACAACCACGGGAAGCCTCGCAAACCGCGCGGGGCTGTTCGGCCGGCAGCGGTTTGGGAAGCCGGATCATCGATCATTCGTCGTCGATCAGCTCGCTTTCGACGATCCGGGTGAGCGCGGCGGGGGTGTTTAGGGACGGGTCGTCGGTGACGCGCTCGAGGAGGGCGCGCAGGATGTCGCCCATGCGCGGGCCGGCGGCGATGCCCAGGGCGCGCAGCTCGGCGCCGCCGACGGCCAGGTCGCCGATCTCCAGCGCGGCGCCGCGGCGCATCTCCGCGTCGGCGCGGCGGCGGAGCGCCCCAGCCTCACGGATGCGCGCGGCGTCCGGATGGGCGCGGCCGCGCGCGTTCGCCATCTCCAGACGCAGCACGTCGTGCACGTACGCGCGCCCCACGCGGCGCAGCCACCGGCGCACCTGCGGCGCGGGCGCGTCGTGCGCGGGAAGGTCCTCGTGCTGGGCCACCAGGTGCACCGCCTGGTCGCGGTCGGCGTTGGAGAACTTCAGCCGCGTCATCAGCCGCAGCGTGGCCGCGGCGCCGGCGGCGGCGTGGTCGGGGAACTCCGCGCGGCCGTCCATCTCCATCCGCGTCAGCGGCTTGCCGATGTCGTGCAGGAGCGCGGCGAGGCGCAGGTGCTGCTTCGCCTCGGATGCGTCCACCGTGCGCAGGAGGTGCGTCCACACGTCCTCATCCCCATCCCCCACCCCCACGCACGCCTGCAGCTCGGGGAACAGCGCGGCGAGCGCGCCGGACCGCTCGTACAGCCGCAGCGAGTCGGAGGGATTCGCGACGTGGCGCAGCACCTTCAGCAGCTCCTCGCGCACCCGCTCTGCGGAAAGGAGCGGGAGCTCGGGCGCGGCTTCCATCGCCGCCTCCCACGTGGCCGCATCGATGCGCATCGCGAACCGCCCGGCGAAGCGGAGCGCGCGGAGGACGCGCAGCCGGTCCTCGCGGAAGCGCTCGCGCGCGTCGCCAACGGTGCGGAGAATCCCCTCGCGCAGGTCGGCGGCGCCGTGGTGCGGGTCGCGCAGCTCGCCCGTGAGCGGGTGCCAGGCGATGGCGTTGATGGTGAAGTCGCGCCGCGACAGGTCTTCCTCCACCGTGTCGCTGAACGAGACCTTCGCGTGCCGGCCGTCGGTCTCCACGTCGCGGCGGAAGGTGGTCACCTCGTACAGGTGCTTCCCGATCACCACGCCCACGGTGCCGTGCGCGATGCCGACGGGCACGGTGTGCCGGAAGATGCGCTGCACGTCGCGCGGGCGGGCCGCCGTCGTCAAATCCCAGTCGTACCTGTGCGGGTGGCCCGCCAGCCCGTCGCGCACCGCGCCGCCCACGGTCCACGTCTCGAACCCCGCCTTTTCCAGGCGCCGCACGATGTCCACGACCTCGGCGGGCGGGCGCAGATCCACGGCATGAGCGTCGGGAGATGGGGATCGGGAAGCGGTCACGGCTGCGGCGCGGGGCGGACGGAGCGGGGAATCATCCGATCCCCGGGAGCCGACTGAGACCGGCCGCAAGTAGCGCGACCGCAAAGGCTTGGCGAAACTGATACATAGGGTTATCTTTTGCGGTCCACCCAAGGCCCTGTCCGCTCTCCCACCCGACCCGGATGAGAATCTTCGACCTGCTGGAGCGCTCCAGCGCGACGGAGCCGTTCCGCGACGCCGTGCTGCGCTTCGTCCGCGACGGGCGCTCGAACGACCGCATCGCGTTCAACCGGGACTGCCCGGCCGTGAAGGTGGAACGCACCGTGACCAAGGTGCTGGAAGAATACCCGGAGCTGCACATCGAATCAATCGACGTGCGCGGCGTGTCCGGCTGCGAGTTCTTCCGCGGGGTGATGGAGGTGCACACGGGCGCCGAGCTTCGCCGCATCACCTTCCACTGGGACTGCAAGTGGAAGGCGCAGGAGATGGGGTGGCACGACTACTTCGGCTTCCCCGACCAGGCCCGCGCCGCGCGCGAGTTCGGCCACAACTGCTTCCGCACCTGGAACGAGGACGCGGTGAAGCTGAAGGGGATCGCGATGGCCGGCGAGCCGGAAGCGGTGCCCGCGTAGGGAAGTACGAAAGTACGGAGAGTACGGGAGTACGAAACGGAGAACGGCCGTCCCGGCGAGGGACGGCCGTTTCTGCGCCGGTGATTGTCGCCGGCACCGTGCTCCACAGCGTCTGCGTGAAGCCCGGCTTTTCTACTTCGAGGAGAGGACGAAGGTGTTGCCGTCCGGATCCTTGAAGATGGCGGAGGTGCCCCAGTGCTCGGTCTTCGGCGGCTGCACGAACTCCACGCCGCGCGCGGACAGCTCGTCGTACGTCTTCTGCACGTCATCGCTGGCGAACGACAAGTTCATGAAGCCGCCGATGCGGTCCTCCTGGCCCGGCGGCGTGAAGAGCACGATCCCCGTGTCCGCACCGGGAATGCGCAGCTCGATCCAGCGCTGCTCGCCGAACGGCTGGTCGGTGACGACGCGGAAGCCCAGCGCCTGCGTGTAGAACTCGAGCGCGCGGTCCTGGTCGCGCGTGGGGATGCTGACGAACTTGACGGCCTTGATCATGGTTCCGGCTCCACGTTTCCTGTGGGTTTTCGACTGCGACGCGGCGACAACGAAACAGCCGGAACGCTTGCGCCACAAGGCGCGCAGCCGGCACTTTGGCATCGGTTGCCACAGCCGCCTCCCTCCCCCGCCACCGCCGATGCCCATTCTCCTGGACGACTACGTGGTCGAGACGCTGATGCCCGATCTGGTCGGCCACGACCGCCATCCCTCCGCCTTCCTCGTCTACCTCGCCCTCTGGCGCCTGACGGAAGGCGGTGAGCACGAAGCCGTCGCCTCCCTGCGCCAGCTGGCGGAGGAGACGGGGTTGTCGCGCCGCGCGGTGCAGGACGCCGTCGCCCGGCTGGCGACCCGCAAGCTGGTGGAGGTGGAGCGCGCGGGGATCACCGACGTGCCGGCGTACCGGGTGCTGCGTCCGTGGGCACGGAGCGGGTGACGGGCGGCGTCACGGCGTCCGCTCGCGCGCGATGCGGCAGAGCACGGCGGGGACGGGGCTGTTGTCCGGGGCGGGCGCCCACCTGTCGAACCCGGGCGGGGGCGGCTCGTTGTGCACGTCGCGGCCGCGGAACCGGGTGACGCGGCGCTTCATCCGCATCTGCCCGTTCGCGCAGTTGAACTCGAAGTCGAAGCGGGTGGCGTCCACCGGCCCGTACGCCGAGGTGGACGGCCTTCCGCTCTCCACCATCATGGTCGCGGCGTACACTCCGCCTCCCAGCGAGGTGATGGAGCCCGGCTGCAGCAGCCGCCGGGCCTCCACATCCTCGCTCATCACGATCCACCCGGGCGGCACCGGCCCGAAGGAGCGCACCGGCGCGGGCGCCGTCACCACCGCCGGCCCTTGCCCCGCCGCCCGGCAGACGGCGTCCAGCACACGCGCCGGGTCGGTGCCCGCGAGGGCCGGCACCCAGGCGGCCGCCGCAGGTGTATCGAAGCTCTTCCGCTGCCCGCGGAGGTAGACGGCTCCACCCATCACCCGCACGCGCCCCGCCGCGCAGTCGAACTCCATCCGGAACTCCACCCCGTCGAACTGGACGATTCCCACGGTGCGGGCGTTCACGTACTCGATGCGCGAGACCGCGGCCAGCACCCCGCCGACGCGCCGCTCCACCTGCGAGGTGTTGGCCAGGGTACGGCTTCCCGGCGCGGACCGCACCGTGGTCCACCCGGCGGGAAGGCTCGGGAAATCCGATTCGCGGCGCTCCATCGCGTCGAGGAACGCCGGGCCGCGCCACTGCAACTGCACCGTGCCCTTGCCGGTGTGCGCATCCGGGATGACGGCCACGCTCAGCGACGTCAGCCCGTGCTCCCACACGCGCATCTCCGGCCGCTGGTCGATGGGTTCGCCGAGGAGCGCCTGCAACGAATCGACGAGGGCGCGGAACCGCGCCTCCACGCCCGCGCCGCGTGCGGCGTCGATCTGCACGAAGCGGATGACGCGGCTTCCGTCCACGTACACGTTCACCTCGGCACGGTCGCGGCGGACGAACGCCAGGTCGCCCGACGGCGTGGCGGTGTGGAACGGCCACCCGAGCGCCTCGATCCGCGCGCGGACGCTGTCCACCGGCGTCTCCCACGGGATCCCGGCGAAGCGGATCTCCTGCGCCGGGAGCGATGCCGCGGTGCTCGCGAGGCACGGGAGAACGAAGAAGGCGGAGAGGATGCGTCGCATGGGATGGGAGGTGGGATGAACGTGGGGAGCGGATGCCGCGGGACGGCGGGCGGAGAGGCAACCTACCCCCTCCTTCGGCGTCATTTCAAGAGGGCGGCGCCGGATCGAGGAGCCGCGGAGCGCCGAAGCGGTCCTCCACGTACATGCACCGCGCGGCGAGAACCCTCCCGCGTTCCGTCTTTCGCCCGCCTTCGAGGAGGATGAGCCGCTCTTTCGCCTCCAGCCCGCCGCCGTAGCCGGTGAGGGAGCCGTCCGAGCCGATCACGCGGTGGCAGGGGATGAGGATGGGGATGGGATTGGTCGCGTTCGCCCGGCCGGCGGCGCGGACCGCGCGGGGGTTGCCGGCCAGCGCCGCCAGCGCGCGATAGTCGATCGTGGCGCCGCAGGGGATCGATTGCAGCGCGGTCCACACCGCCTGCTGCCACGGCGTTCCGCGCGGCTTCAGCGCGACACCGAACTCGCGCCGCGCGCCCGCGAAGTATTCGTCCAGCTCGCGGCGGACGTGCGCGCAGCGGGCATCGTCCCACGCCACGCCATCGGGCGCGGGCTGGCGCTCGAAGCGCAGCTCCATCAGCGCGCCGTCTTCATCCACCACCGCCGTCAGCGCACCGATGGGCGAGGGGAAGGTGGAGGCGTATCTCATCTCCATCATCGACAAAAGATTTGAATCAGACGAAGGAAGGATCAGTGCATGCGGCCAACTCACGTGCGGCCGCGCCCACAGATCCTTCGGCCTGCAAGGTTTTGTGCTGATGCGAGTTGCAGCGTGGCCGGCCTGAATGGAAAGTTCGCGGGCTGGCCCCCTCACCGGCGACTAAAGTCGCAGCAACAACTACGGGAAGCCTCGCAAACTGCGCGAGGCTGTTCGGCTCGGCAGCGAGTTCCGATTCCGGAGGACGCCCCTTTCATCCATCGTGGTCGCGCGCAGCGCGGTGTTCGACTCAGGATGACGTCGGCGGGGGGACGGAGGGAACGGAGGAGTTCTTCGTTCCCTCCGTTCCCTCCGTTCCCTCCGTGTAATTCACTTCAGTTCATCCCCCGCCGCGGCGGAGGCCGCGGCCGCCGCGCTGGCCGGTGATGCGCGCGTCGCGGATCTCGGGGACGCCGTTCACGATCACGTGCTGGATGCCGACCGAGGTCTGCACGGGGTCGACGAAGGTGGCGCGGTCGCAGACGGTGTTGGGGTCGAAGATGGTGAGGTCGGCGAACATCCCCGCCTTTACCACGCCGCGGTCGGCCAGCCCCACGCGCGCCGCCGGGAGCGCGGTGAACTTGCGGATGGCGTCCTCCAGCGTGATGACGTGCCGCTCGCGCACGTAGTGGCAGAGGATGCGCGGGAACGAGCCGTACGCGCGCGGATGCGGGTGCTCGGTGACCGTGCTGTCGGCGCGCCGCGCGCCCGCGTCGATCCCAACGCTCACCCACGGCTGGCGCATGGCGTACTCGATGTCCTGCTCCGACATGGAGAAGTAGATCGCCGAGGTGCGCGAGCGGTCGGCCAGGATCAGGTCGAACAGCGCGTCGACCACCGGCTGGTGGCGGGCGACGGCCACCTCGGAAAGGCGCATCCCCTGGTAGCGCTTCAGGCTGTCCTCGCCCACGCCCGCGATCATCACCCCGCTGGGGCCCCCGGCCGACGCGCCGATGTTCCAGTCGCCCCCGGTCGTCAGCTCGCCCGAGATGCGCCGGCGCATGACAGGGTCGCGCAGCCGCGCCAGCATGCTGTCGGTGCCGCCCGCGTGCGCCCAGTTGGGGATGATGGCGTCCAGGTCCGTTCCCGACGCGGGGTAGGGATACTGGTCGGCGGAGACGTCCACGCCGCGCGCGCGCGCCGCCTCGATGGCCGCCACCGCCTGCGGCATCTTTCCCCAGTTGGCCTTGCCGCTGGCCTTGAGGTGGTGGATCTCCACCCAGGTGTGCGCCGCCTCGCCGATGCCGATGGCCTCGTTCACCGCCTCCACCAGCCGGTCGCCCTCGCTGCGGATGTGGCTGGCGTAGCCGCCGCCGTACTGCCCCGCCACCTTGGCCAGCTCCGTGATCTCGTCCGTCGGCGCGAACGACGCGGGCGTGTAGATCATGCCGGTGGAGAGCCCCATCGCCCCCTGCCGCATGGCGTCGGCGACCAGGCCGCGCATCTGCTGCAGTTCGGCGGGGGTGGCGCGGCGGTCGGCGTCGCCCATCACGTAGCGCCGCACCGAGCCCACGGTGACGAAGGTGGCCAGGTTGATGGCGGGGCGCGCCGAATCGAGCTTCGCGAAGTAGCCGTTCAGGTCGCGCCACGTCACGCGCGCGCGGGTGCTGTCGCCCAGCTCGCGCAGCGTGTTCTCGTTCACCGGGACCACGCTGGTCACCTCGCCCGTGATCTCCGTCGTGATCCCCTGCGTGATCTTGGACGCGGCCTGCGGGTTGGTGAGCAGCGGATACTCGCTGTGCCCCAGCATGTCGATGAAGCCGGGGGCGATGACCAGCCCGGTCGCGTCGATGGTGTCGCGCGCCTGCGCCCCCGGCAGCAGCCCCACGGCGGCGATGCGGTCGCCGCGGATGGCCACGTCGCCGCGGTACCACGGGCTCCCGGTGCCGTCCACGATGCGCCCGCCGCGGATCAGCAGGTCGTACACGCCACCGGACGCGCGCCCCGGCACGGAAGCCGCCGACGCCGGTGCGGCGGACGCCTGCGCCGGTGCCGGCGCGGAGACAGGCTGCGGCTGCGGCGTGCACGCGGCCAGCGCGGCGGCGGCGGCCAGGACGATCGGGCGGCGGGAGATGGGCATCTCGGTGCGGGCTCGGCGTGGAGATAGGCAATCGGGAGGGCGATTGAAATCGCGGCAACAACGGCCCGAAGTCCGCCTTCGCGGACTCGCCGCCATGTATCCTCGCGGACGAGCGGGCATTGTCGCGGCGATGTGCGGGATGGGGAGATTTCGCGCGGCGGCGGCGCGGGCGCAAGTGGCCGGAATCGCCAGGATCGGGTGCGGAGATGGTGATCATCTCTCCAGATTCCGCATCTTCCGTATAAGAACTCCGTTGACTCCGTGTGACTTCTTCCCTTCCATCCTCCCGGCGGTCGGGAGATTGCGTGCGATCCGCGGCGGCACCGGAGGTGGAGATGGAGGGAGGCAGGGTGGGGCGCTTGTTCGTCGGCATCCCCTTTCCCGCGGAGCTGCGGGAGGGGCTGGAGGCGTACCTGCGCGCCACGTTCGGCGAGCGGATGCCGGGGCGCCCTGTGCCGCCGGGCAACTGGCATCTCACCCTCCGCTTCCTCGGCGACACGGACGCGGCGCGGCATCAGGCACTCGTCGACGAGCTGCGGGCGATCGAACCGGGGCCTGCGTTCGGCCTCTCGCTCGCGGGGCTCGGCGCCTTTCCGCGCGCGGCCCGGGCCACGGTGCTCTGGATCGGCGTGGGCGACGGCGCGGCGGAGCTGCGCGTGCTCGCGGCGAAGGTCGAGGCCGCGGCGGTGCGCGCGGGATTCGCGCCGGAGCCGAAGCCGTACTCGCCGCACCTGACGCTGAGCCGCATCCAGCCGTCCGCCGACCTCCGCCGCGCGATCGAAGGCGCGGAGCCGTTCGGCGGGCGGATGACGGTCGATGGATTCGTCCTGTTCCGCAGCCACCTGGGCGGTGGCCCGCCGCGCTACGAGCGGATGCTGGCGCTGCCGCTCGGCTGATCTCCATCCCCCCAACCCGCGACCGCACGATGGAACGCTATCCCGACGAGAAGGTGGCCGACCTGCTGAAGAGCCGGCTTCCGGAATGGACGCTGGAGCAGGTCTACATCGTCCGCACCTACGACACGGGCGACTGGCAGCGCACGACCATGCTGGCCGGCGCCATCGCCTACCTGGGCGAGAAGGCCTTCCATCACCCCGACCTGTTCCTGAGCTACCCGCGGCTGAAGGTGCTGCTGACCACGCACGACGCCGGCGGCATCACCGAGCGCGACATCGCCCTGGCCGAGAAGATCGAGGAGATCGCCACCTGGAAGCCGGACTTCGAGGTGTTCAAAGAGGCGAAGAGCTGGTTCTGAAAACGGTGGTGAGTAGCACGCATGCCTCACGTGCGTTTGTCGGAAAACATGCGGAAACGCAACAAAGCGGTACGTGCGGGCTGAAGTGCCAGACCGCATGTGTTCCGCACCCGTGCTGTCAAATCGATCCCGCTGATCGGAGAGAATTGCATGAGTGCGATGAAAGTGGCACTGCTGTGTACGGTTTGTCTCAGTGGATGCGCCTATACGGTCGGGGCAGGAACTGCGGCGCCGTACTCAGCCGTTCTGACTGGGGCCTCACCTGCAGACGCCGTGGAGTACGGGAATCGGCTTGCGCAGTGTGTGGAGGCTTACGCGAACCTCCATCGAGGAGAGGTCGGGCGGGCCAAGAGAGATCTAATTCGATCCGGAGGCGTGGCGACCGGTTTTGGCCTTGCGACCGCCACCCTAACGGGAACCTTCAAGGCCGAAGACACCAAAACTTGGGTCGGTGTCGGTGGTTCGCTAATTACAGCGGCCATCGGAGTTTATCAGATCTGGCGCGGAGCGGAGCGCGACGCAGCAGACTTCGTGTCGGAAGCGGCAATGGTTACGTCCGATTACCAAGCGGCCATCCAAACCGCTACGGACGACACCGCAAAGAAAAAGGCAGTCTCTGATCTCATCCTGAATGCTGGCGGACTTCAGCGGAAGTTCGCGCCCTACGCAGGATGGTCCGTCACGAACCCCCAGTGCGAGAATGGAGTTTCGCGACCGGCGCCGCTTCCGCCGCCGGCGCCTACGACCGTTCCGCCGAATGCTCCGCCACCCGCGCCGTTGTGAGGACGCGGTGGCAGCCCATTTCCATAACCAGCGCTTGGACTCGGGAACGTGCTTTGAGGACGCGCGCACCCGATTCGAGACCATGGCACGCATCTCTCTACATCCTCCAAGTCTCTACACACCAGTGACATGCAATCGGAGGGGGATGGGATGCAGCTCGAGGGGCGGGTGGCGCTGATCACGGGCGCGGGCGAGGGGATCGGGCGCGCGGCGGCGAAGATGCTGGCGAAGGAGGGCGCGCGGATCGGCGCGCTGGGCCGCACGCGCGACGACCTGGATTCGGTGGTGAAGGAGATCGAGAAGGACGGCGGGAAGGCCACCGTCCTCCTGGCCGACATCAGCAAGGCCGACGAGATGGAGGCCGCCGTGAAGCAGCTGGTGGACGCGTACGGCCGCATCGACGTCGTCTTCGCCAACGCGGGGGTGAACGGCGTGTGGGCGCCCATCGAGGAGCTGAAGCCCGAGGAGTGGGAGCAGACCATCGCCATCAACCTTACCGGCACCTTCCTGACCATCAAGTACGCCGTTCCGCATCTCAAGAAGCAGGGCGGCTCGGTGGTCATCACCAGCTCGGTGAACGGAACGCGCATCTTCAGCAACACCGGCGCGACGGCGTACTCGTCCACCAAGGCCGCGCAGGTGGCGATGGGGAAGATGCTGGCGCTGGAGCTCGCGCCGAGCAAGGTGCGGGTGAACATCATCTGCCCGGGGGCGATCGAGACCGAGATCGACGAGAATACCGAGAAGCGCGACCTGGAGAAGGTGAAGATGCCGGTGGAGTTCCCGGAGACCCACCAGCCGCTCACGCGGGGCCCCGGAAGCGCCGAGCAGGTGGCACGTCTGGTGCTGTTCCTGGCCTCCGACGCGAGCGATCACATCACCGGCACGGAGATGTGGATCGACGGCGGCGAGTCGCTGTTGAAGGGATGAAAAAAGAAGTCCCAAGTCCTGAGTCCTGAGTCCCAAGTGAACTGAATCGGGCGGCGACGAACGGCGCGGAATCCGGCACTTAGGACTTAGGACTTAGGACTTAGGACTTAGGACTTAGGACTTCAGTTCCACTTACGTTGGAGCGCACCCATGCCTGCCGACCCCACCCCCGCGGCTCCCAACGACCTTCCCGCCACGCCGGGCGCCGCCGAGCGCGAGGCTGCGCACGACCGCGACGAGGCGGCGGTGGACGAGGCCAGCGACGAGTCGTTCCCCGCGAGCGACCCGCCCGCGTACACGCACACCCACGCCGGCACCCCGGACGCGGAGCGATGAAGATCACCCTCCTTTCCGACGACCGCATCCGCGTGGACGGCGGCGCCGGGCCCATGTCGGTCGAGGCCGAGTCGGCGGAGATGACCTACTCGCCCTACCACATGCTGGCGAGCGGACTGGCCACCTGCACCCTCTCCGTCCTCCACGCGTGGGCCACGAACGCCAAGCTCCCCGCCGACGGCTTGGCGCTGGAGGTGGGATGGACCTTCGTGGAAGACCCGCACCGCGTGGGCTCGATGCAGGTGGAGATCGAGTGGCCGGGGCTCCCCGCGAACCGGCTCGCGGCGGCGAAGCGCGTGGCCGACCTGTGCACGGTGAAGGCGACGTTCGCGCATCCGCCCGCCATCTCCACCGACGTGAAGGCGGAGGCGAGGGCGGCATGACCATTCCCGTGGTGCGCTTCGTGTTCGGCGGGCAGGAGGCCGACGCCGTGGGCAGCGGGCGGCCGTGGACGGTGGTGTACGACGGCCAGTGCAAGGTGTGCGGCCGCCTGGTGAAGCTCCTGCGCAAGTGGGACACGCGGCAGGAGATCGAGCCCATCCCGTTCCAGAACACCTCGGTGCTCATCCGCTTCCCGTGGATCCCCGCCGAGGCGTACGCGCAGGCGATGCAGCTGGTCGGGCCGGGCGGACAGACGTGGCAGGGCGGCTACGCCATCGAGCAGCTGCTGAAGATCCTTCCGTACGGCGGGATGCTGGGGTGGGCGTTCAAGGTCCCGTTCTTCGGCGAGCTGTTCAACCGCTTCTACCGCTGGTTCGCGCGCAACCGCTACAAGTTCGGCTGCGGCGAGCACTGCGCCCTCCGCCCCCAGCAGCTCGACTTCGGCGACCAGGATTCGATGGCGGCGTGATCACCGGGGCGCAGTTGTAATATCGCATCTGGCAATCACCTGTGCATTACAAACGCACAGAGAGACGTCATCCTGAGGCCGGCCAAGCCATTGTTGCCCCCGCACGAGCGGTTGCAGGCCGAAGGATCCATAGGCGAGGTCGCACGTGCGCTTCCGGATTACACGATCGATCTCCGAATTGGGGATGAAGGGCGGCTGACGACCGCGCCACCAATACCTGCGGTTGGAGCCTCGCGCGGTTTGCGAGGCTTTTCGTAGTTGTTGCAGCGGCTTCAGCCGCCTTTGTATCCGGGGTGATGCGAAGAGATCCGGGGCCCACCAAACGTTTCCTCCGTACATCAACCCGGCCGATGTAGATTCGGGTGTGGCGGGCACGTCTCCCGTGCCGCGCGCTGTACTTCCCCGATCGGAGGCCAGCCTGATGCCATACGCCCGCGTTCTCGCCCTTCCCCTCCTCGCCCTCCTGACGCTCGCCGCCGGGCCGTCGGCCGCGGCGAAGCCGCCGCGCACCGTCGCCGTGCGGCTGACGGAGTACCGGATCGAGATGCCGGACAGCGTGCAGCAGGGCGAGGTGACGTTCTCCGTGACCAACGCGGGGCACGACCAGCACCAGTTCTCCGTGCGCGGCCACCGCGGCCTGCGCTCCACGCGCGTCCTGAAGCCCGGCGAGACCGTGAGCTTCCCCATGCGGCTGGTGGTGGGCGGCTACACGGCCTACTGCAACGTGCGCGAGCACAACGAGAACCATCGCCAGCTGGGGATGGAGCACGCGCTCCGCGTCGTCTGGTAGCGCCGCAATCCCCCCATCTTCATCCCCATAACGACGAGAGCCGCGGAAGGACGTCCTGTCCTCCGCGGCCCGGTTGCGTTCGACCGGATGCGTTTCACTGCCACTGCGGCGCGGGCCGATGGCGGAGGGCGCGCCGCATCGCGGCAGCCAGCCTCCGTGGCGAGCAGGGGAGCATCAGCACGCGCGCGGCCTCGGGCGCCAGGCGCCGGCAGTGCGCCGCGACGTACGGGTCGGTGGTGATGCAGACGATGGCGAACCCCGCGCCCGAGGCCAGGCCGGCAAGCTCGCGGAAGCTCTCCCACGGGAGGATGCCGCGGCGCCCCACGCTGGCCACCACCCCCGCGAACCCCATCGACCGCGCCAGACGGATGCACTCGCCAGGCGAGTAGGCGTGCACCAGCGCGAACCCGCGGGATTCGAGGAACGTTCCGTAGACGGCGTGCGTGTCCAGGTCTCCGTCGGCCATCAGGAGCACGTCCGCGCGCGAGCCGGGTGACGCGCCGGCCAGCCTTTCCGGCCCGCGGGGTTCCCTTTGCGGTGCGTCCATGTGCGCTCCTTTTCCCGTCCGCGACCGAGGCGTCGGCCGGGCCAGGGATGGCGCCGGCGCCGCGAGCAGCCTGCAACGGTCTTCGGGCGTGGAGGAGGGTGCAGCCCGTCTCCGCGACGCCCCCACGGATCGCGTAAATCCAAGCTAACCAAAGACTTCCATCAGGTGAAGAGCTGTAGCAGGCGGGAGCAGATGCGTCACCGCCCCAGGAACCGCGGATGCCGGGGCGCGGCTCGCAGGCCAGGGCGTGAGACCTCTTCCGGAACGGTTGTTGACGCACGGGCGCCGGCCGCTTCCATTCGATCGTCATCACTCCGACCCCGACGAGCACGGTGACCGAACGCCCGCCGCACCACGGCCCCGACGGCCGCTTTCGCATTCCCTGGCCGCTGGAGGTGGCGGACCAGCGCAGCGGCGGCAGCATCTTCCGCTGGCAGTGGGAGCGGATGCGGAACAGGCGCGCGCCCAATCCACCGCCGGAGCAGGTCCCCGTCGTCCCCCACGCCGTCGCCATGCCGCGCGCGGGGGACGAGATCCGCGTGACCTGGGTGGGGCATGCGTCGTTCCTCGTCCAGGCGGGCGGGCTGAACCTGCTCACCGACCCGCACTGGAGCCGCCGCGCGTCGCCCAGCCAGCGTATCGGCCCGGCGCGCTTCCAGGAGCCCGGCATCCCCTTCGACGAGCTGCCGCCGGTCGACGCCGTCCTCCTCTCGCACGACCACTACGATCACCTCGATCGGGCGACGGTGGAGCGGCTGCGCGACCGTTTCGGCGCCGGGCTGCGGTGGATCACCCCGCTCGCGTACCGCGCCTGGTTCGGCGACCTGGGCGTGACGAACGTGACCGAGCTGGACTGGTGGGGGGAGACGAAGATCGGTGAAATCGCCGTCACCTGCGCGCCCGCGCAGCACTGGACGCGGCGGCGGCTGAAGGAGATGAACGACCGCCTGTGGGCCTCGTACGCGCTGCGCCTCGCTGACGGGCGCGGCATCTACTTCGGCGGCGACAGCGGGTATTTCCGCGGGTACGAGGAGATCGGGCGGCGGCTGGGCCCGTTCGACGTGGTGATGCTTCCCATCGGCGCGTACGACCCGCGCTGGTTCATGGCCCCGGCGCACATGAACCCCGAGGAGGCGGTTCGCGCCTACCGCGAGCTCGGCGGCCGCGGCGCCTTCGTCGCCATGCACTGGGGCACCTTCCGCCTTACCGACGAGGACCCGCTGGAGCCCCCCGTCCGCACGCGCGCCGCCTGGGCGGACGCCCGCCTCTCCGAGCGCGACCTCCACATCCTCCGCCACGGGGAGACGCTGGTCGTCGAAGGGTGATGGGGGAAGTCGCCGCTCGCGCCGTGGGGCGAATGAATTCGCGGCAACAACGGCCCGAAGTCCGCCTTCGCGGACTGCACCCCCGGCATCGGTGCGCGGCCGGAGTCGGGAGTGCACCGAACCTGCCTTCGAATATCGGCGCCACGCCCAAACCCCATCCGGCCCGCGACTTGCCCGTGCATCGGCGCATCCTGCGATGACCCCGATGCTCCGGAGAACGATGCCGCGCCGTATCACCCCGATCCGCCTTGCCGCCATTCCGCTCGCCGCGATGGTCGCGGCGTGCGCGCAGCCGTCGTCCGTGCGGACGGGTCCGGCGCCGGTGCCGTCCGGGCCTACGAAGCCGACGGCGGCGGGGCATCCCGGCTTCGACACCACGATCTACCCCGGCGACGGGATCATGCGGGCGTGGCGCGACGCCTCGCCGTACGAGTGGGTGGGCTACTATCTCCCCGCCCCCTGCCACCGCGACCTCTCGTGGTCCGGCAAGCGCGACGCGCTGATCGCGATGGGATGGGGGACGGCGGCCATCTACGTCGGCCAGCAGGACTGGGGGCAGATGAACCGCGCCCCCGCGCAGCAGCCCGCGCTCGACACCACCACCGCCGCACAGCAGAATCCGCCCGCGCAGGCGCAGCCCCCGGCGCAGCCGCAGACGCAGGTGCAGGCCGCCCCCGCCCAGTGCTCCGCCGCGAACCTGGTCGCCGGCCGCGGCACCACGGACGCCGACGACGCGATCGCGCGCGCGGCGAGCGAGGGCTTCCCCGCCGGCTCCGTCATCTACCTGGACGTGGAGCGGGTGCAGGCCGTCTCCGCGCCGCTCGTCGCCTACGCGCGCGAGTGGGCGCAGCGGGTGCTGGCGGAGGGGCGCTACCTTCCCGGGCTGTACGTCCACCGCCTGAACGCCGCGCCGCTGACCGAGGCAATGCGCACCGCGTGGGCCGGCGCGGGGCGGAGCGACGCCGTGCCGGTGTGGGTGACGGCGACCGACGCGGGGTTCACGCTGGACCAGCGCCCCGGCGCGTCGGGGGTCGACGCCACCATCTGGCAGGGGCGGCTGGACCTGAACGAAAGCTGGGGCGGCGCCACGCTTCGCATCGACCAGAACGTCTCCACGTCGCGCTCGCCCTCCGCGCCGCGCTGAAGCGCCCCGGACGCGCCAGCCCCCGCGCGGATCGCGGGGGCGGCCGTCCCGGCGCGAAGCGGGTGCGGCGGTGACCGAATTGCCGCCGAAGGGGTTGCGGCATCGTCGGTTGGCTTCCAGTTTTGGTGCCCGCACTCCACGCGAGCGCTCCGCACCTTTCCGGCTCGCGCCGGGTCCCGGCAGTTCGCAACCCACCCACGCACCCGGCGGCACGCGCCTTTGGCGCAATCCGCGGCACCGGCTCTCAACCATGGCCAAGCAGCCTCCCCTGACGGACCAGGACCTGTTCGAGATCGAGACGCTGGCGTGCGACGCCACGCCGGGACCGTGGGAAGCGCAGACCGTGCTGGACTTCCAGACCGGCGAGAGCATGCGCGTGGTGGCGCACGCCACCCCGGCCGGCGACGAGTACGTGTACGTGGTGGAGCGCGACGGAGAGGTCAGCGAGGAGGACCAGCGCTTCATTGCCACCATGCACCCCGACGCGGCGCTGCGGCTGGTGCGCGAGATCCGGCGGCTGCGGCGGGTGGAGGAGCGCTACCAGTCGCTCTGCTCGGTGCTGCAGCACCTGAACACCTTCCTGGAGCGCCGCGGCCTGGTGTCGCAGGCGCAGCGGTTCGTGGAGGTGCGCGCGCAGCTGGAGCGCATCCACCCCGAGTCGCTGGAGGCCGGCGCGCCCGGAACCGCACCCGCCCCGGCCGCCGGCCGGGCCCGTCCGGTGTCGGCCGTCTGACTTTCCGGGGCGCTCCCATGCGGGGGCGCCCTTTGCTCATCCGGACCGCGGAACCCGTCCGACCGTGATCATGACCAGCCGCGCCATCCGCCTTCCCGACCGCTTCTACCTTCCGCGCACCGACCCCGACGGCCGCGAGGTCCGCGACGTGATGCCGTGGGAGGGCGCCGTGAGCTACGCCACCGACGGCGAGCGCCTGGGGATCCAGTACGGCGACGGGCGCGTGGTGTGGCTCGGCAACGCGCCGGGGATGGATGGAGCGGCGGGCGACGAGGAGCAGCCGGACACCGCGCCCGCGCCGCCGTCGTTCGAGGACGACTTCGAGGGCGTGAACCTGGACGCGCTGGTGGACGGGCTGCGCAGCTACGTGGACATGCACCCCGTTCTCCGCACCGTCTGGCGCGAGGACCTGGCGACGCTCGAGGACCTCCGCCACAAGCACCACGACGACGAGAGCTGAGGCCCTCACCCGAAAAATGGAGAAGGGGAAGACAAAACCACCGTCTTCCCCTTCTCCATTTTTCGACCTCTCCCGACAGCAGGAGAGGTGAACGGCAATGGCAACTACGAGCGCCGCCCGTCAGCGGTAGCCGCCGTCCTCCGCCTTGGGGTTGATGATGCGCTCGGCGAGCGCGGTCAGGCGGTGGTCGGTCTGGCCCTCCTCGTCCAGCGTCTGCTGGAGGGTGCGGGCGTGGTCGGCCATCCCCAGCCGGTCGGCGTAGGTGCGCACGCAGCCGTAGCCGGCGATCTCGTAGTGCTCCACCCGCTGCGCCGCGGCGATGAGCCCGGCGTCGATGGTGTCGGGATCGCCCTTCTCCTTCAGCATCTCCTGCCCTTCCTTCAGCAGCCCCTCCATCCCCTTGCAGTGGTGGCCGCCGGGCTTCTCGCCCATGCCGTCGAAGATGGCCTCCAGGCGCTTCACCTGGTCGTGCGTCACGCGCTCGTGCTCCTCGAACGCGCTGCGGAGCTCCGGGTTGTGCGCCCGTTCGGCCATCATCGGCAGCGCCTTCAGGATCTGGTTCTCGGCGCTGTACAGGTCGCGCAGCTGCTCCACGTACAGGTCCTTCAGCGAGTCCATCGGCATCGTCCCTCCTGGTCACGGGTCCGTCCACTCCGGGTGATTCCGGGGGCGGAAGGGGCTTGCAGGGTGTGTACCAGCCAGGAAGTACGAGAGTACGGAAGTACGGGAGTACGATGCGGATCGGCGGCGGGGGATGGCCTTGGGCTCGCGGAGACGGTTATCTTCATGCGCCGCTCCGCGTTCGCCCACACGATCCGCATCTCCCGCGTGCCGTTCCTCCGCCGATCCGCCGCCGCCCTCCTGTTTTCCGCGACGCTCGCCGGGTGCTGGTTCGGCGTGGGGCCGCCGCCGCAGCAGGCGCTCCGCTCCACCGTGCAGGAAGTCTTCTGGCGGCGGCTGACCCAGCTCTGCGGCCGTGCGTTCGAGGGGCGGATGGCGGAGGGCGCGGATTCTGTCTTCGTGCGCAACCGCCTGGTGATGCACGTGCGCGACTGCCGCGCGGACGAGGTGCGGATCGGCTTCGTGATCGGCCCCGACCCGTCGCGCACCTGGGTGGTACGCCGGGTGGACGGCGCGCTGGCGCTGACGCACGAGGTGGCGGGCGATGCGGTCAGCGGCTATGGCGGCGTGACGCGCGATGCGGGCACGCCGGAGCGGCAGGACTTCGCCGCCGACAGCGCCACCGCGCGGATGCTTCCGCCCGCGGCGCACAACGTCTGGTCGCTGGAGATCCTGGACGGCCGCACCTTCGCCTACACCGTCGGCCGCCCCGGCGTCCGCCAGCGCTTCCGGCTGGAGTTCGATCTGCGCCACGCGGTAGCGAGTCCTGAGTCCTGAGTGCCTGCGACGGAAACCCGGTCACATCTCCGCCCGTAGAGCACTCCGTAAGCCGAAGCGCCCTCCCGACTTGGCCGCGCTGGACAAGCGGAGGCCGCACCAGCCTCCGATGTGCGCCGAAATGCCGAGGCCGCAGTCCCGCAGGGACTTTGTGCTGTTGTTGGGGGCGAATTCCATTCGCCTCACCCGCCCCCGGCACTCCGGATCGGGCAGGCGAACGGGCCAGCTTGACGATTTTCTTCTTCCGGTTTCCGCACCCCTCAACCGCGGGATTGATCTGTAGATGTACGGGATCGCGGGACTGCTGACCGGGCGCACGCTGGCCGGCCGCTACCTGATCGAGGCGGTGATCGGGCGCGGCGGGATGGGCGCCGTGTACCGCGCCACCGACGAGCGCCTGTCGCGCCTGGTGGCGGTGAAGGTGGTCGGCGCCGTGACGACCGATCCGGACGAGCACGCGCGGCTGCGGCAGCGCTTCCAGCGCGAGGCGCGGGCGGCGGCGGCGCTCCGGCACCCCAACGTGGTGCAGGTGCACGACTTCGGCACCGATCCCGAGCTGGACCTGGACTTCCTGGTGATGGAGCTGCTGCACGGCGAGGACCTGGCCGCGCGGCTCATGCGCGGCGGCCCGCCGCCGCTGGCCGAGTCCATCTCCATCCTCCGCCAGGCGGCGCGCGGCCTTTCCGCCGGCCACCGCGCGGGGATGGTGCACCGCGACGTGAAGCCCGGCAACCTGTTCCTGGAAGAAGACGACGCGCATGGCGGCGACCACGTGCGGGTGCTGGACTTCGGGATCGCGCAGGTGGGGGCCGAGGACGGGACGATGACGCAGCTCACCGTCTACGGCCGCTCGCCCTTCTCCCCCGCGTACGCCTCGCCCGAGCAGCTGCGCGGCGACGACCACATCACCTCCGCGTCGGACGTGTTCAGCCTGGGCGCGGTGGGATACCACCTGGTCACGGGCACGCGCCCGTTCACCTCCGCCGACCCGTCGCGCGCCACCGCCGAGGTGGGCGAGGCCGTGCGCCTGCTGCGCCAGCGCGCCCCCGCGCTGGACGACGCCACCTACGCCGTGCTGGTGCGCGCCCTGGCCCGCACGCCGGTGGAGCGCTTCCGCGACGCGGGGGAGATGGCCGACGCGCTCTCCGGCGGCGTCCCGGCTTCCGCGCGGGCGCGCACCGTGGCCCCGCCCGCCGCCGCGCCCGCGCCGCAGCCCACCTACGCGCGCTCGACCCCGTCCGCCCCGCTCCGCCCCGTCCCCGACGACGAGCAGACGCGCATCTACGCCGCCGCGCCGCCGCAGCAGCCGGCGATGCGTCCGCAGCCGCAGCAGGTGCCGGTGCAGGCGGTGTATCCCACGCCGCGTCCCGCCGTGCCACAGGCAAACCCCGCGGGACTGTTCGCGCCCGCCGGGCAGCCGCCGGAATACGCCACGCAGCCGCGCCCCGGGCCGGTGCGCCGCTTCCTGCGCGCCCTGTCGGAGCTGGTGCTGACCACGGCGGCGGTCGGGCTCTTCGTCGCGTCGTGGGCGCTGGCCATCCAAGGCGTGGTGGAGGACCGGCACCGGCGCCTGATCGCCGGCGCGGTGGCGACGGTGCTGTTCACGCCGCTGGCCGTGCACCGGCTGACGGGCTCGCGCGGGCGGCTGCCGTTCCTGGTGGCCGGGTCGGTGTTCGCGACGGGGCTGGCGTGGTGGCTCGTGGGCCGCGGCGGCGACCCGGCGATCAAGCTGGCGGCCATCTTCGGGCTGCAGGTGCTCGCCAGCTTCTTCATGTCGTGGCTCACCCGCCGCAAGCCCGCCCCCGAGTACCAGCCGTACAGCGAAGGCTGAGGATGGGCGATACGGAGAGCGAGGCCGGCATTCGTCGCACGAGTGCCGGCCTCGCTTCGTCATCCATCGTGCACGTGCGACCTCGCCGATAGATCCTTCGGCCTGCAGCCGCTCGTGCGGGAGCAACGAGGGTGTGGCCGGCCTCAGGATTGGAGTTGCCCCACTTTCGTGGACACCTGGTTAGTGGGGATCAAGCGGCTTCGAGAAGCGGCGCGCGCGCCGCGTCTCGAAGCCGCGTGTCGAACACCGCCCGCGTCGGGTACATCAGGCTGGAGTGCC